>Ga0102943_1001218_pt1 | contig 16329 bp, 11 predicted proteins | sample SalPonC_black_MG_FD_78174 | JGI IMG/M metagenome (GOLD analysis project Ga0102943, IMG submission 78174) | Salt pond soil microbial communities from South San Francisco under conditions of wetland restoration - Salt Pond MetaG... | ecosystem: Environmental > Aquatic > Marine > Intertidal zone >...
CGGTCAAATGGCGGCGTATAGGTGGTACTGTGGATTAGCTGCCCCATCGACCACTCATCGCCGGTATTTAAAACTGACCTGAATTTATTGCGAAAATAGGGATAGTTACCGCGACCGGATTGTGGAATTTGGTTGTGACTTTCATACTCTACGGCTATGCCTTCCAGGAAACCATTGGGGGCTGCAGTGTGAGTGCCTCGCCTGATGTCCGGCGAAAAAATGGAGAGCACACGTGTGAAAGATTCAGGGTTATAGTTGAAATGCATGGCATGAACCAGCTCATGAGGAAGAACAATTTCAAGCCAGTCGCCCGATTTTGGATTCATCGATTTACTGATGATGGGCGATAGTTCAACCTCAGACCGAAAATTTATTGGAGATACAAAACCGTTTGAGTTGTCATTTTCCGGGTTGAGGATAAACGGGAACCGATCCATGCTGCCGCCGACCAGATCCTTGATGTCAGCATATTCACTCTCTAAAATGGTGAGCGAGCGGTAGGCTTCTTGCTCGTATCGTTGGGGATAGATCAGCCTGAAATGATCGGTATTGAGTTCCATCCACTCTTGCCCGGGGACCCGGTATTGAGTGTTATAGATTTGGGCATGTGCCGGCAGAGCAAACAGAATACTGATCGCACAAAAAAAGAGACACCTGATCATGGAGTGTATGTTCATAGCTGCCCAAAACGTTTCTGAAACTGGAAAAAACTTTATTTTATTGAATGTATAGACAAATTTCTTAGGGTATTGAATATTCATACTCGTGCTTGAACAAACCGTGATTCTTACAGGCCTTCAGCCTGCCCTGGGAGATGTCTCCTTCAACCCAAGGCGATTGTCCTGGGCTGGCATATCTTAGGCTTTCAGCCCGTTTTATTTACCAGAATTAACAGGCTGAAAAGCCTGTCATAACTTAGCTTAGGGCACCGCCCTAAGTATGTATATGAATCTATTTAGGCAGGCTGAAGGCCTGCAAGAGTCGACGTTTTTCTAATCTCAAAATCGTTTTAAATAGATAAGATCTAAGTTAGTAAAAAAGCATCCAATACAGGTAAATTAAGGCAAAAAGTGTAAGAAAAATAATACCGCTAACACTCAGCCAGTACAGCCAGGATTTTGGACGATACTGCTCATCTACTTCGGGCTGATGGATGAGCTTGTGGTTCATAAATGCCAGAACGGGTGCCGTGAGAAAAGACATAGTTGTAGCGAGATCAATCAAAAAACGGAAACGGTCGCCCAAAAGAATCAACAAAAGAAGTGAGCCGGCGCTTACTCCCACAAGAAGATAAGCATATCGTTTTTCTTCAACATTCCCATCATCACTCTTCAGTATCGAAACAAATTCATTCACCACGCGTGGGTAGGTGTCTGTAACCGTAAGAGTTGTGCTGAACATCGTGATAAATGCACAGGCGGCAATCAGGATAAATGCCCAATCGCCCATGGCCGCGGTATAAAGTTCAATCAGCTGGTTGGAGAAACCGGCGGCACTGGCTGCGTATTCCTGGCCCGATCCGTACATCACCATTGCACCGAGTGTTAAAAAACAGAGTGCTATGATGGACGTGCCGATGTAGCCAAGGTTAAAATCAAACTGAACCTCACCCAGTTGAGGTTTGTACTGAGTTTCATTCATCCTCTTAATGGTCCATATCGATTGCCATGCTGCCGCATCTATGGGTATTGGCATCCATCCCATCAGGGCAATTAAAAAAGCTACCCCGGAAACGGTCCAGACCTCAGGCGCAATCGCCTCAGGTTGAGGTGTATAACCGATATTTGTGAAAGCCAGGAACATCGCCACAATCGTTGATATTGCGAGTATGACCATTAAAACTTTAATCGCTTTGTCCAGGAGTGCATATGTATTACGGACCAGGTAGAGCACACAGAGAACCAAGATCACACCACACCAGGTGGTTACGGAGAGTTCAATTCCCGTAAGACTGGTTGCCAAACTGGCTGTTACGATCGTGACTGCAGCATGAACGGCAAACATCGTTGAGACCGTAAAAATGATGAAAATCCAGAGTGCAACAGGACTCATTTTAGCATATCCCCGAATCATATTTTTGCCGGTGGCCAGTGCATACCGCGGACCAAATTCCAGAAATGGATATTTAAAAATATTGGCTAATAAAACGGCCCAAACCAACGCAAAACCATACTCGGCACCGGCTCTTGTAGATTGTACAAGGTGTGAAACTCCAATGGCGGCAGCGGCCATAATCAGGCCAGGGCCCAGGCTGTTTTTAATTCCCTGTAGAGTAGACTTACTCATATTCTAATTTGCTAAGCTTGTTTGTTACGGCACCTTTAGGGTAAGAAAATTTTATCAGACTCAGTAAATATGAAAGAGACTTTTATGATGCTGAAAAAGTTTAAGATATCTGATTTTATTTGGAACATTAAGAGTTAGAAATTTTTTATTTTGATGTATACACACTGAAATATTAAGAAAGTGGTAGCAAGGATGGTAAGTGAAAAAACAATACACGAGCTGATCGACAAAGAAGCCAAACATTACGTAACAATTACTCTTCCAACTCACGAAAAAGGGGAGGAATCAAAACAGGACCCAATTCGATTTAAAAATCTGCTATCTGAAGCCGAAAATTCTTTAAAAAAACGCAATTCAAATGGAGACAATATTGAGGAGATACTGAAACCGGCCAAAGAGCTTTTAGACAAGCCGATGTTTTGGTCTCACCTGAAAAAAGGACTTGCCGTTTATATGACTGAGGATTCATTTGATTTCTATCATCTGCCGTATGAAGTAAACGAGCAGGTATTTGTAAATGATCATTTTATGATTACTCCACTTCTGCCGATGACCAGTATGGACGGCACCTTTACCATATTGGCAGCCAGCCGAAAGAATTTGCGATTACTGCGCTGTACTCGAAATACTGTTCATGATATTACACCGCCTGATATTGTAACTTCCGTAAATGATTATCTTGAAGTTGATCCTCAAAAACAGCTTCAATTTCATTCCGGTGCTAAAGGTCAGTCTGCTGTTTATCATGGACACAATGCCAGCGAGGAAGATAAAATGGTGGTTGTTGAGGCCTTCTATCGAGAGATTGAAAAAGAGATTACCAACGTGATGAATGAGTTGGAAGATCCGCTGATATTGACCGGTTTGACGGAAAATATAAGCCTTTATCAAAAAGTAAATCACTACAATCGTTTGGTTGAAAATACAGTCTCCTACAATCCGGATGAACTTTCTGATAAAGAACTGCGAGACAAAGGCTGGAATGTTGTGAAATCGCACTTTTTATCTGAGATGTACAGATCTCTTGAAAAATTCTCTGAGTATGGAGACGATCGTGTGTCCAACAACCTGGGTGAAATCATTGAATCTACGGTGATGGGGAAATCTCAAACCATATTTATATCTCAGGGTGAAACGAAGTGGGGAAAATACGACAAAGAGAACCACACTGTTCATTACAGCAGCCAGCCCAACGGCGAAGATGTTGAGCTTCTGAACTGGCTTTCCATAACCGGTTACAAAACGGGCAGTAAAGTGTACGTTCTTCCAAAAGAGGAGATGCCGATTCACTCAACTGTAGCAGCTGAATTTAGATTCTAAATGCAATTATTGACCCAAAAAAGGCGCACTTCTTCTTATTAGGAGTGTGCCTTATTTATTGTTGCAGAAAACAGTTCGATTAAGATCGGCACTTTCAGTAGTTTTAAAAGAGTTTTCCTCCCGCTCAAAAAGAGATTTTTATGAGAGGCATACCTTAAAATTGTTATAAAACACGAATAATCATCAAACATTTTAAAAATATTCATGTTAGTACTAGTCATTAATTGCGGGAGTTCATCCGTTAAATACGATTTGATTGAAGTTGAAGGCAGAAGAGAGCGATGCAGTGGTATCATTGAGCGAATTGGGGCGGTTACGTCTATTGTTAAACATCAACCGGAGAATGGAAAACAGATTAAAGACACGAAAGTGATCTCCAATCACGGTGAGGCATTGAAAGAAATTATGGATTACCTGTTGAGCTCGGACGCCAACATTATATCCTCGCCTTCCGACATTAAAGCCGTTGGGCATCGCGTGGTCCACGGTGGTGAGATGTTCAAGGATTCTGTATTAATTGACAGCGAAGTGAAAGATGCGATAAGGCAGGCATATGATCTTGCACCTCTTCACAATCCGGCAAATTTAAAAGGCATTCAGGCCGCTGAAGAAAAGTTGCCCGATATTCCACACGTTGCCGTTTTTGATACGGCCTTTCACCAGTCGATTCCGCCGAAAGCCTACATGTACGGAATTCCAAACCGGTTATACCGCCGCCATAAAATTCGGCGCTATGGTTTTCACGGAACCTCCCATTACTATGTGAGCCGGCAGTACTATAAACTGATTGATAAGCCAAAAGAAAAGACGAAAGTGATTACCTGCCACCTGGGGAACGGGGCGTCTATCGCAGCAATTGAAGGCGGCCAATCCAAAGATACCTCGATGGGGTTTACGCCATTGTCGGGCTTGGTGATGGGAACCCGAAGCGGAGACCTCGATCCCTCTATCCTGTTTTACATCGTTGAAAAAGAGGAACTGCCCTTGAATAGTTTACATGCAATGCTAAATCGCCACAGTGGTTTGTTAGGGTTGAGTGGGTATGCCAGCGATATGCGGGACCTGATATCTGAAGCTGAGCATGGAGACCGGCGCTGTGAACAGGCGATTGATGTATTTTGCTATAATATCAAAAAATATATCGGCACCTATTTAGCCACTTTGAATGGTTGTGATGCCATCATATTTACCGCCGGCATCGGGGAGAACTCTGCCTTGATCAGGGAGAAGTCGCTCGAAAATCTCGGCTCACTTGGAATTGAAGTCGACTCGAAACGAAATAGTGCAGTTAAACCGGGAGAGATCGAGAAGATAAGCTCGGATTCTTCAAAAACCGATGTATATGTAATTCCAACAAATGAGGAACTGGTGATAGCTATTGATGCTGCCAAAATTGCCACGGCAAGCAACCAAAGTCCGTGGGTATAGCCAATAAAAAACCCCGAATTGATATCAATCCGGGGTTAAATATTCATTTGTGTATCAGATTAATTACTTCCACCGTCAGTTGAGCCCTGATCGCCGGTATCAAAATCCTCTTGCTGTTGTGGTACGGCTGATTCTGTCTCGGAAGGGACCGTAAAGTCCTGTTGTTCAACCGGCTCTCCAAAATTCGATTGCTGCTGAATGGTGCTTTGATTGGTTTCTTCATTGTCAATAGCAAAATTCGCAAGCACACTTAAACCGAGAAAGAGTCCGGCAAGAACAGCGGTTGTTTTAGACAGAAGATCGGCCGTTCGGCGTGCTCCCATTGAAGAACCACCGGCCATTCCGGCAGCCAATCCACCCGACAACCCCTCTTTTTGGCCGGGTTGTAATAAGATTACTACAATCAGTAAAATACAGATTAGAGTAATCAGTGATATAATAATTCCGTAAAGCATAAAATAAAGTTTTCAGTTTGTTGCAAAGAGTGTAAAAATATCACTATTTATACTTTTAACAAAGTGGTAAAGGTATAACATATTGCAACTCTTTTAATTGTTTTAAACTGCTCAAAATATAAGAAATAAGATGAACGAGGAAGCAAGCCAATCTATAGAAGACGTTTTGTCGAATATCTACCTGGATTATGGCAACTTAATAGAGTCTGTGATTATAGTCCTGGTTCTTATTGCTATCCGGTTTATTGTGATTCGAATTGTGCGTCGCCAGACAGAGGATGATTCAGTCAGATACAAGTGGCGTAAAAATTTAACCTACTTTTTAAGTTTTCTTGGGTTTTTGCTGATTGGCCGGATTTGGTTTCAGGGAATGGCATCTGTGGCCACGTTTTTGGGTTTGTTGTCAGCCGGTTTGGCAATTGCCCTCCGCGATCCCGTAACGGATATGGCAGGTTGGCTCTTTCTTATTTGGCGTAAACCTTTTGTGGTAGGAGATCGCATAGAAATTGGCGACCGAAAAGGAGATGTGATTGATATTCGGTTTTTCAAATTTACAATCCTTGAAATTGGTAACTGGACCAAATCCGATCAAAGCACGGGGCGTGTGATACATATACCTAACCACTATGTACTGCAAAACTCCATCGCCAACTACACGAGTGATTTTAATTTTATATGGAATGAGATTGAGATTGTAGTCACATTCGAGAGTAATTGGAGAAAAGCCAAAGAGTTACTCACCGATATTGTAAACAGTCATTCTGAGGATTACGTGGCCGATGCCGAGCAGCAGATACGGAGGGCTAAAAAATCGTATCTCATTCAATACAAAAACCTGACCCCGATTGTATATACTGAAGTTGTAGAAGTAGGCGTGAAACTTACCATTCGTCACCTTTCGCATGCTCGCAGGCGACGCGGGCTCAACCAACTGATTTGGGAAGATATATTAGATAAACTTCTGGCTGAGCCGGATATAGATTTTGCCTACAATACGCTTCGAATCTACCAAAACCAGATTGAAGGAAAACCCGATCTACAGCCCAAACCTCCTTCTACTTCGGAATCGGCTGGATAATTTCCGGACTGTTATTCGTGGGATCATTCACTTTCTTACTCACGCGCAATACGGAAAGGTCAGTTAGCATAAACAGGTTGCCCGCCTTTTCAAACAGTTCCTCGAGATCAATTCCGGGATCGAGCCATTGTAATGCTGTCGGGCGATCTAACATCATCGGCATGGTTGCAGACATCGGCTCAACAAGTGTGTTGGCTTCCGTAGTTATAATGCTTACGAAGGATTCATCCCCCTCATAATAAAGTCCTGCTGCCGACATTACTGCATTATTTAAAAGACGAATGAAGAAAGGATGATTTTTCTCCTCGTCATCTTTCCACACAAAGAAGCCACTGAGTGTAAGGATGCATCGTTTCACATGATTTTTCTTGAGTTCGTCAAGAACCTTCTCTTCCTCTGTTGTCGTTTGCTCAGCTCTGTTCGCTCCCATCTGTCCCCACCGGACGCGAGTAATTTCCGGCTCACCATCGTTAAGTAAAATAACAGGCAATTGATGCCCCGGTGAAAGGTTATAGTGTGGCTCAAACAATGCCTGCTTATTTGTTTGAATGTTATAGTACTCCTCAACCTCTTCTTTGGATGCAAAAAAAGCGACTCTTTTAGCCATTTTATCTAAGGTTTGCTGAATGATTTGTTTTGTAATAAAGTACGTAAAATAAAACGCTTAATGAATGCAACACATTCGGATAACTAAGCTTTTTTATTAGAAGGTTAGATGTAAAAATTACATTTGTATATACAAAGAATAGTTAATAATCATTCCCTGTGCTATGTAGATTAGTCAGTAACGTGATTGGAAGTTTAAATTTATGAAAGGAGTATTCCTCTATCAGCTGACGGATGGAAATAGGGAATAATTAAAGTGTGATGATGAGCTTAACAGAACTTTCGACCGAATCAATTCTCTCAAAGCCGCTCCCCTCGATTTAAAGCGGGATTTTAGACTTTTCATTCGATTTGATAAACAGTGATAAATATTCAATTAAAAAATCAGTTGGAATGCATTCATCTGAGATTTATTTTCAAAGAACTAAGGTCACCGCAAAAAAAGTGGTGATCATATGAGTTTACATAGCAATTTGAAGGGCGACAGCTAGTTTGTTTTTTTACAGAGCTGACCCGTTTATGTGTAAACTGGTTTGAAAGTTACTGCGTAAGCAATGATAAGAAGAGAATGCTGTGTGCGTTAGTTAATAGATACATTGCTTAATTGAGGCAGTTATTTTTGAAGGCTGATAAAAGAGTATTTTTTTACAAATTTGGCGGGAAAGATCACTGTATTATTTGATGTGATCTGATATGAATTTTGTCTGACATTATACGTTTTGGGCATTTACTTAAACCTGAGTTACTCGTAAGGAATATTCTTTTTTGATCATCGGCCGTAAGGCAGGTTTCTGCCATTTGTTAATTGAAATGTTGATCAAAATTGAAGAGGTACCACATTGTCGTTTAATCAATTTCGACTGAGTTCTGATATTTTGAAGGGGTTGAATGATGTTAAACTTGAAAGCCCCTCACCGCTGCAAAAGAAAATTTTTAAAGCCGTACAAGACAAGAAAGATCTTGTCATAAACACAACCATCGAAGAAGATCCTGAGGTAGGTTACCTGATTTCGATGTTGAATGAAATTTCAAAATCGGATCGCCGCCAGGGAACTCGAGCTGTCATTGTAACGGCCGATAAAGAGCGTGCCAAGGTTCTGGATGAATGGATATGGGCGATCGGCTATCATGCATCCATCGAGAGTGCCTGCATAACCGAAGATAGTGATCCAAAGGAACAGCTTAATGCTTTAACCAAAGGGCCGGTTGTAATCGTTGCTACACCCAATCGTTTCTCTGAAGTTCTTGAGGAGGGCAGGATTATTTTTCGTGAGGTTCAGCAATTGATTGTAGATCAGGCTGAACTTGTGGAGGACTGGTCGGCAATTGAAGCGATCTCGAACCGGGTGATCGGAAATTGCCAGCGAATATTTACGGCCGCTAAAGACAGTAAAGAACTGCGCGAGGCAGAGGATCAGATGCTTAAAGATCCGGAACTGGTTACGTTAAAAAAGAAGAGTGATTCGAAGAGTTCAGAAAAACAGAAGACCGCTTCCAATGAGCAAGAAAAGTCAAAAATTACCAAGGACTTAACACAGTACTATATTAACGTACCGCCAAGATCTAAGATCTCTACGTTAATGGCTCACATTGAAAATCATAAGCCGGATTCTGCTTCAGCTGTCATATTTACTGCATCAAGGAAAACAGCGGACCGTTTGTATAAAATTTTTCGAAAAAGTAACAAACGGGCAGTTAGCATTCATGATAAAACAGATAAGGATACGTTCAATGAACGGTTCGGGCGATTTAAATCCGGAAATGTTCAGCACCTGATTGTTGGACAGATGACTGCAGCAGACATTCCAATTGAACATACCGATCACGTAATTAACTATGATGTCCCGGAAGATGTAAATGAATACAAATTAAGGGCAGAATTGGTGGGTGATGGAAAAGCAACAAGAATTATCAGCCTTGTATCCAAACAGGACCGAAGCGATATCAATACCATTTGCAAATCACTGGGTTACGCACCGGAAGAAGTACCGCTGCCTAAGAGTGTGAAAGACAAGCTTTCCACTCGCGGGAAAAAATCTAAATCGAAAAATAAGCGAGGCGGACACGGAAAGAGTCGCGGAAAATCCAACAAGAAGAAAAAACGATCTGCACATAAACTTCACGAATTGCCGAGACCTACATTCGATCAGCTTGAAGGTGGCAGGTCCGGCAAGAAGAAAGAGAAAAAAGAGAAGAAGGGAATCATCGGGTTCATCAAAAACCTGTTTGATTGATTTAAGTTAACCGGCTCTCAGTGTTAAATAATTGAGGTTGTCCAAAAAGGATATAAGGAAATCAACATTCTCATTTTTGTCATACCGGACCCCGATCCGGTACCTCAAAACTGATTAAAAATTGGAGATTCTGAATCGAGTTCAGAATGATATCCTTTATGGACAGTCACCAAGGGTAAGTAAGGAGGATTTGTTCTCTGACAGAAAATTAACACAGAAGAAAAGGTTTAGTTTAAAACAATTAAGAATCCCCCATATCCTCAAACGCCTGTTCAACCTGAGGGGCCGGTTCGGTAAACAAGCTTACGATCCATGTAGCGAGAAGTGCGGCAAGAAATCCAGGGATCAATTCGTATAAAGAATCTTTCAAGACCGGGATGTAATACCAGGCGACAGTTACGAGTGTTCCTGTAATCAAGCCGGCATAGACTCCGGCACGGGTGGTACCTTTCCAGTAAAGTGCAAGAATGGAAGTTGGCCCAATGGATGCTCCCAATCCGGCCCAGGCAAAGAGCACAAGCCAAAAAACCAAATCCTCAGCGAGAAATCCAAACAGAAGAGAAAGCACAACCAAAAGAAAAACAACAGAACGGCTGTAAAGGACAAGACGCTTTTGTGGAATGATTTCGTTCTTCTTGATTATTTTGTCATACACGTCACGAACAACACTTGAGGCTGCAACAAGTAATTGGGAATCGGCAGTAGACATAATGGCTGCAAATATTGAGGCCAGGACAATGCCAAAAAGAATGGGATGGAGATGTTGCTGAGCTAAAAATGGAAACAGATTTTCGGTGTCGCTTGCAGGGAGCATATCTACTTCGGGGAAAAATGCACGGCCGGCAAGTCCAATAAAAACCGCGCCCCATGCCATTAATACATTCCAAACGGTACCAATAACAGCAGCAATTCGAAGCTGTTTGGAATCGTCAATAGACATATACCTGGCGAGGATATGAGGATTGCCGGGCGAACCGAGTCCAATTCCTAAAAACCCAATGGCCGCACCTACAGAGATTGCAAAGGGATCGACATAAGCAATATCCATCTCTGATAGTTGTACAAGCAATTGTGAAAGCCCCCCTGCATCATAAATTGCAATTATCGGGAGGGCAACCAAAGCGAAGATCATCAATATTGCCTGGAACATATCGGTGAGGCTTACGGCAAGAAACCCTCCAACAATTGTATATGCAAGTACTATAAACGCTGTGATCAGTATACCCAAATCCTGATTCATACCGAACCCGGAAGCAAAGGCCTTACCGCCTGCTACAAACTGTGCTGATACGTAACCAATCATAAAGATGAGAAAGATCGCTACAATGGTAAGTCGCAGATATCCATTTTGATCATTGAACCGTTCAGCAAAAAAATCGGGAACTGTAATACAGTTTCTATTTTCTGTGAAGTTTCGGAGTCTGCGAGCGTAATAAAGAAACAGGAATAACTCAACGATGATGTAACCAACAACCGCCCAAATTGCTGAGGGGCCCTGAGCATATGCCATTCCTGTTACACCCAGTAACAGCCAGGCACTTCGTCCCGATACTACTGCCGAAAGTGCCACCACAAAACGATTCATCTTCCGTCCGCCGATAAAGTATTCACTGATGCCTTTGGAGGAGAATCTTGAGGAGTAGATTCCAATACCAATCAAGAAAAGAAGATAGCCTACAAATGCGGCAATGGCGTAAGGATCGAGGGCAATAGAAAGGGACTGCGTTTCATCCATTGCGCTGTGAATTTTTATTCGCAAGGATTAACGCTGTGACAAGAATCAAAACAGGCAAAACAAACATTACCAGGTAGAATGAAATCATGAATCAGTCTGCTGTTTAGATGAATTTCGAAACTAATCTAACGAAAGCCAATTGATATAAAAAGAGTTGGTGAAAGCTTGCCCGATTATCGCAAAATCAGTTGTTTGACGGTTGCAGGAAGAGACAGGATTTGTTAGTATAGGCTGAATAGAAATGGTTCCTGAAACATGTATGAATAATTGAGAATCGGAACTAAAAAGTGATATTTTCCATACCTGACATTTAATAACTGACCAGACAATTGTATGAAATTTAATGTATCAAGTAACGATCTGAACGAGGGACTCTCAGCCGTGATTGGAGCTGTACCCACGAAAGCCACTCTGCCTATTCTTGAAACCATTTTGTTTGAAAGTGAAGATGGCCGACTGAAGCTAACGGCCACGGATCTTGAGATCTCAATAATTGAGTACATTGATGCCGATATCGAAGAGGAAGGTTCTGTAGCGATCCCGGCAAAACGCCTTCAAGAGACGCTGCGTCAACTTCCCAATATACCGGTCTTCTTTGAGGTGGATGAAGATCAAAACGTAGAATTTAAAACTGATAAAGGGAAATATAAGCTGGTTGGCGAAGAAGCAGATGAATTTCCGGAAATTCCAAATATGGATGGCGGTAAAAATCTTTCAACAGATACAAAACTTCTACAAAATGCGATTGGAAAGACAATGTTTGCGGTCTCAACCGATGATCTTCGCCCTGCGATGATGGGGGTTTATTTTGATATCGGGGAAGAGGAAACTAAGTTTGTAGCAACGGATGGTCACCGCTTGGTGAAATATGTGAATCAAAATTTCACTTCAGAGTCACCCCTATCGTTTATTGTACCGGATAAAGCGCTTAGCCTCATCTCGAAAGCACTGGATGACGATAACACAGATCTGATTATTTCCGATGATCATGCACAATTCAAGAGTGGAAGTACCATTGTGATCACGAGATTAATCAATGAACAGTATCCAAATTACGAATCAGTAATCCCGAGAGATAACGACAAGAGCTTGTTTATCGACAAAAACCAGATGTTGGCTACCGTTCGTCGTGTATCTGTTTTTTCAAGTAGTACAACTCGCCAGATCCGCTTGCAGCTTAAAAATGATAAAATAACGATCCGAGCTGAAGACCTGGATATGAGCAGCGAGGCGAAAGAAACAATTTCCTGTGAATATAGTTTTGATGAGATGGAAATTGGTTTTAACGCAAAATACCTGGGTGACGTGCTGAGCAATGTTGACGGCGATGAAGCCAAATTTGAATTCTCTACTCCAAACCGCGCAGGAATAGTAAAACCGGCCAAAGAAGAAGAGGGTGAACAGATGTTGATGCTCGTTATGCCGGTGATGCTCAACAGCTATGCATAAAATTCGCGATGTCTCGCATAATTACACTTACAACCGACTTTGGAACCCAGGATCATTACGTAAGTGTGATGAAAGCGGTGATGCTGGATATTATTCCGGACGTCCGCTTCATCGACATTTCTCATGAGATTCCTCCGCAGGATGTAATGGCGGGCGCATGGGTGGTTCGTAACTCTGCTCCCTACTTCCCTCCCGGAACCGTTCACTTGGTTGTAGTTGACCCGGGTGTTGGTACCGATAGAATACCCGTAGCCATTAAAATTAAAGATCAGCTTTTTGTTGGGCCTGATAATGGAATCTTTTCATTGATTGGCGAAGAGTTTGGTTACGAGGCTGTAAAGCTTGAAAATGAAAAATTCTGGCGCGAGGACCCCTCAACGACTTTTCACGGACGCGATATTTTTGCCCCGGTGGCAGCTCATCTTGCCAATGGAGTTTCAATTGATGAACTTGGTGACCCACTCGAGAAGCTGGTTACATACAGGTGGGCAATTCCCATTTCCGATAAAGATGGTATCCAGGGTTGGATTGTACACATCGACCGATTTGGAAACCTGGTTTCTAATATTCCCTCCTCTTTGATAAAAGAAACTATTGGAGATGCACGACTTAAAATTTATGTCGGAAATACCATTCTGGATGAAATTGTTCCCACCTTCGGTGCCGTACCGGATGGTGAACCGGCAGCATATATCGGCAGTTCAGGTAAACTGGAAATTGCTATTAACAAGGGAAATGCTAAACAGATGTTAAGTGTTGAGAAAGGAGCGCAGATTTCGATCGTGGTTCAGAAGTAAAACCAGACATTGTATTTTTTTTTGCCGTTGAGCCGCCTTAAAAGAGGTAGCAATATTTTACCAATTTGAGTTTGGTAATTAGTCTGAAAAAAAACAATGTCTCAGAAGAGCCACTCCGTAACTATAAGAAGTTGTTTGCGTATCAAATAGAGTGTTCAACCAATCTGATTAATAGATGAAATTTGAAGTACGTTCTCCGCTTTACGACCAGGAATCAATCCTTATTCCATCCGAAGTAGAAAACCTTTCAAAACCGTTTAACGGCACGGTTTGCTCAAGAAAGGGGGATGAATATAAAATCAAGAATAATATCGTTGATCTGCTGCCGAAAGAGCAGGAATACACATTGGCACAGAGTACAAATCAATGGAGCATAACGGCATCTGTATATGAAGATTTGTGGAGAGTTCGGTCGTTATCATTACTTACGGGGGAGCAATTTCCAATTGAAAAAGAGAAAGAGCTGCTAAACCAGTGGGTGAATCCCCAGCCCGGCAAAGCCTATCTTGATGTTGGTTGCTCTACGGCAATGTACGCCCGGGCTCTGAAAAAAGCAGAACCAGAGAGTCGTCTTGTAGCCATCGACTTTGCAGAAGCGATGCTTGAGGAAGCCCGTTTAAAAGCAGAAGCCAATCAAACAGATATTCTACTTCTTCGGGCCGACGCACGAGATATGCCTTTTTTTGCCAGAACTTTCGACGGGATTGCAATGGGAGGAACGCTGAACGAACTGGGAGATGAACTAAAAGTCTTGTTTGAATGCAGGCGAGTATTGAAGGATGATGGAGTGATGTTCATGATGCATCTTATCAAATCGGAAACTTGGTATGGTTGGCTGTTCCAAAACTCTGCCGAGTGGAGCGGCCTCAAATTCTGGACGGTTGAAGAGAGTAACGAACTCTTTGAACGATCAGGTTTTAAAGTGGAAGATCAGTTTACAAAAGGAATAGTTTGTTTTACAAAACTGAAACCGGTTTAGAAAAATCTCCCTTTGAAGCGGGAAGGTGAGATGAGCGCTTAGCAAATGAACTCGGGGGATGTTCCTGCAATCACACAACTGGTGCAAGTGTTAAATCCGGTATTTCAAAGCATAAATAGGAATAAAGATTGATAATCTCTAGCTGGGAAAAACTTTCTATAATCAGTAAGCCAAGGATGTCACTTGTGCCAAACTGTTCGCATTGGGAGAGGGGATATGTGACGCTTTGTTTAAATCTTGTGTAAGACGGCGCGCAACTCTGCCAAAAATCCGAAAAACAGGGATGCTCCGGTAGGTTGCTGACAGCTGCTCAAAGTTTGCAACTTGTACCAAAATAGTTTCGCAGAATTTACAAACTTGCGCGAGTATTGAGCTCGCTTTGATGGTGTGATAAACGCTGTCAGGACCTCACCCTGTTCGGACGCTCACAGGTATTAACTACATCCTGTCGGGAGCTTCTATTCCTAAAATGCCAAGGCCGTTCGCCAACACAGTTGCAGTGGCTGTTGCCAACCCTGTTCGAGCCTGCATAATTTCCTCCTCTTCTCCGATGATCCTGCAATCGTGGTAGAAAGATGTAAATGATGAAGCCAATTCATTCAGATAGGTTATCAACCGGTGGGGTTCACGATGCTGTGCAGCCAGTGAGATCGCCTCCGGAAACGCAATTAGTTTTTTGATGAGGGTGATTTCTGATTCATGAGTGAGAACCGAAAGGTCGATGTCATCGATAAATTCGGCAATCTCATCGATCTTTCGGAGGATCGATTGAATGCGTGCATGTGCATATTGCAAATAAAATACGGGATTCTTTTCTCCTGTTTCTTTGGCCGTTGTGATGTCGAACTCAAGGTGGGTGTTTGGAGATCTCATTAAAAAGAAGAATCGTGTGACATCTTCCCCGACTTCATCCATCAACTCATCTAAAGTGACAAAATTTGCTTTTCGTGTACTCATCTTAAAAGGCTTTCCGTCTTTCACAAGCGTGACGAACTGGTACACGAGTACTTCAACCTTCTCTTTGTCATATCCCAAGACATCAATTCCGCTGAGAACATCCGGGTAAGTGTCGATATGATCGGCACCGAAAACATCAATACAGAGTTCAAATCCACGGTCGAGCTTGTTTGAGTGGTAGGCGATATCAGGCAGGCGGTAGGTCGGCTCACCGCTGCTTTTGATCAGTACCGTATCCTGGTCTTTTCCAAATTCCGTGGTTTTAAACCAAACAGCTCCGTCATTATCATATGCCAGATCTTTCTCCCGAAATGTCTCCACAACCTGGTCAATCGAACCATCTTCGTAAAGGGTATGTTCGTTGAAAAATGAATCCATCTCAATATTCATTCGACCGAGAGTATTTTTAATGTCCTCGAATATGACGGTCTCAGCTTTTTCCTTAAATACGGTAACATCCTCTTCATTAGCCAACGAATCACCATGTTCCTCAACAAGTTGTTTGGCAATATCTTTGATATACGCCCCTTCATAACCGCCTTCCGGAAATTCAGAGTCCAATCCAAGTTCTTCCAGGTATCGGGCCTGAACGCTAAGACCTAACATTCGCATCTGCCGCCCGGCATTGTTGAAATAGTATTCTCTTTGAACATCCGCACCCGTCCATTCTAAAAGGCGAGACACTGTATCACCCAAAACAGCGTTTCGTCCGTGGCCTACTGTCAATGGTCCGGTTGGATTTGCACTTACAAACTCAACGAGGCATTTGGTTCCCAGATTGTCGGTCGTTTTTCCAAATTCTGTACCGGAATTCAGAATTTCAGCCAGTTCATCGTACAGGTAATCTTCAGCAAAACGAAAGTTGATAAAACCCGGGCCTGCAATTTCAACCGTCTTAATCTTCTTTGGGTCTGACTCGAGATGAGAAATCAATTCTTCGGCTATAGCACGCGGATTCTTTTTCAGAATTTTAGGTAAAACCATGGCTACGTTTGTCGCCGCATC
>Ga0102943_1001220_pt1 | contig 16315 bp, 12 predicted proteins | sample SalPonC_black_MG_FD_78174 | JGI IMG/M metagenome (GOLD analysis project Ga0102943, IMG submission 78174) | Salt pond soil microbial communities from South San Francisco under conditions of wetland restoration - Salt Pond MetaG... | ecosystem: Environmental > Aquatic > Marine > Intertidal zone >...
GGAAACGCAAGCTGCTGGAAAAGCAGAAAAAAGGAAAAAAACGCATGAAAATGGTGGGCTCGGTGGAAATTCCCCAGTCTGCGTTTTTATCGGTTCTCAAGACGGAATAGCCAGCTGTATTTTTATTGTTATTTACACAACATCATATCATTAATAAAGGCAAATGCTATGGACTATGAAACAATTGTAATGGAGACCAGAAACCAGGTGGGTCTGATCAAATTGAACAGACCAAAGGTGCTCAATGCCATGAACCGGCAGCTGTGGAAGGAAATGATGGATGCACTGGAGGTGCTGGGGCACGATGATAAAATCAAAGCCCTGATCATCACCGGAGAAGGCCGTGCCTTTTCCACGGGCGCCGACCTCAAGGATTCCAAAGGCCGCAGTATGGAAGACTACCGCCTGTATCTGGAATCCCTGCAGGAGGCATCCAGAAAAATTCTGCGGTTTGAAAAACCCACCATCGCCGCCATAAACGGGTATGCCCTGGGATCGGGTTATGAACTGGCTTTGGCCTGTGACATCCGTATTGCCGCTGCAGGCGCACTGATCGGATCTCCTGAGGCAAAAGTCACCTCTTCGGTCACAGGCGGGGCCTTCCGCCTGATCCAGGACCTGGTGGGGCCGGGCAAGGCAAAAGAACTGCTGTTTACCGCTGAAAATATCACCGGAGAAGAAGCCTGCCGCATCGGCCTGGTGAACAAATCGGTGCCCCTGGAGCAGCTCATGGATGAGGCCGTTGCCATGGCGGACAAAATTTGTACCAATTCCGCTTTTTCCTTAAAGCTCATTAAAAAGGGCCTGGGCATGGCAGCCGGGGAAATCAGCCTGGAAGCACTCATGGATTATGAGATTGAAGCCTGTCTGGCCTGTGTATCCACCAAAGAACGGCAGACATCTCTGGATGAATTTGCCGGCCGCAAAAACAAATAAAGGAAAGATTCATGCTGGAACATGTATTGAATGCAAAGTCCGTAGCCATTATCGGTGCATCCCGGAACAAGACCAAAAGGGGGTATCAGGCTATTAAAACCCTTCTGGCAGACGGTTTTGAAGGTGAGATCTACCCGGTGAACCCCAAAGAAGATACCATTCTGGGGTTGAAGTGTTTTAAAGATATCACAGATATTCCGGACAAAGTGGACCTGGCCCTGATCACCACCCCGGCCGGAACCATTCCCAAAATTCTGGAAAACTGCGGTGCCAAAGGGGTGGCAGGGGCGGTGATCATTGCCGGCGGATTCAGGGAGCTGGGGGAAAAAGGCCGCATTCTGGAACAGGAAATGGTGGACGCAGCAAAGGCAAACCATGTCCGGCTCATCGGTCCCAACACCTCGGGCATGATCAATTTGAAAAGCAATATGAACCTGGTGGGTATCCAGGATGTGCCTGCCGGCAGTATTGCTTTGCTGTGCCAGAGCGGCAACATGGCCCTGACCCTGATCACAGAGGCCACCATCCGCAAGCACGGCGGGTTCACCTATTATGTGGGGGTGGGTAATGAGTCGGATATTAAATTTCATGAATACCTGTCTTTTTTCAGAAATGACCCGGCCACCAAAGCCATTCTCATGTATGTGGAAGGCATGAGCCAGGGCAGGGAATTTTTACAGGAAGCCTACCAGACCAGTATTGAAAAACCCATTATCCTGCTTAAAAGCGGCCGGTCAGACAAGGGCCGCAAGTCAGCCGGGTCACACACAGGATCTCTGGCCGGTATGGGCCAGGTGGCCAAGTCCGCCTATGAACGCGCAGGGATCATTGTGATAGAAAATTCCGATGAACTGTTTCCGGTGGCAGAAACCCTGTCCAGCCAGCCCCCGGTGAAAAACAATGCCATTGCGGTGCTGGCAGACGGCGGGGGGCACGCCACCATTGCAGCAGACCTTTTGTCCGATTACGGGATCCAGCTGGCTGACCTGTCTGAAAAAACAAAGGAAAATCTAAAAAAACTGCTGCCTGAAGCCGCCTCTGTGATCAATCCGGTGGATGTGGCCGGCGGCACCGATGCGGATCCCAGCATATTTGCCGACTGTGCCAAGATCCTGCTCAAGGATCCTGCCGTGGGCGGTCTTCTCATTGTGGGGCTGTTCGGCGGATACGGCATCCGGTTTGACAAAAGTCTTGCCATCGGCGAAGAACAGGCTGCCCACCGCCTGGGGGCCATGGGCAAAAAGCGCGGCAAACCCGTTTTTGTGCATTCTCTGTACAGTGCCTATGATTCCCATGCCCTGGATCTGCTGCGGCATTATGATATTCCGGTACATGATTCTCTGGATATTGCCTGCAAAAGCATGGCCTGCCTGTGCACCTACGGCAATTACCTGAAGACCTACCATGCCAAAACCAATTTTGTGCTCAACTGGCGGGAAAAAGCCAGGCCTGAAGGCAATGCCATCATCCAGGCAGCACTGGCCGAAGGCCGCAATGTGCTGCTGGAGCATGAAGCCAAGCAGCTGATCAAACTGCACGGGGCCCCCACATCTGTGGGAGGAATGGCCAGAACCCCGGAAGAGGCTGTGGCCATTGCCAAAAAAATCGACGGCCATGTGGTCATGAAAATCGTTTCCCCTGATATCCTGCACAAAAGTGATGCCAACGGGGTCATGCTCAATATCGGAGATGCGTCCCAGGTAAAAGCGGCATTTGACATCATCATGGAAAATGCCCGCATCTATGATGCCGGTGCCGACATCAGGGGCGTGCTGGTGGCACCCATGGCGGCCAAAGGCCTGGAAATCATCATCGGCACCAAAATTGATGAGCAGTTCGGACCGGTGATCATGTACGGGCTGGGGGGCATCATGGTGGAGATCATGAAGGATGTGACCTTCTGGGTGCTCCCGGTATCTCCCGCCTCCTGCAAAAAAATGATAGAGGACACAAGATCTTCAGTCATATTAAGCGGGGTCCGGGGGCAGAAAGGGTATGATAAAAAGGCATTGCGCAAGCTTCTGGGCATCTGTTCGGAACTGGTGGAATCTTATCCTGAGATTCAGGAAATGGATTTAAACCCGGTCCTTTTGTATGAACAGGGCCTGGATGTGGTGGATGCCAGAATTATCCTGAAAAAATAGGTTTACAAAAAAACAGGAAGGCGATAGATTCCTGAAGGGTGCCCGCACGCGATCGTAAGGGGTATGCCTGTTTTCAGATAATTTCAGTGTAATGTAAATACGAGCAGTTAAAAAAAAGAAAGGAGGAAAGTCAAAAAAACAATGAAACATGGTGCAGGGTTGTTGTCTGCATCTTTGCTTATAATTTCAATTTATATGGAGGTTTAGATGAAAAAATTACTGGTATTGGCAATTACAGCGTTTTTCGGTATGGTTCTTTTCTTTGGGTCCGCCCCTGTGCAGGCTGATCAGACCTTTGTCACCATCGGGACCGGCGGGGTCACAGGCGTTTACTATCCCACCGGCGGCGCCATTGCCCGCCTGGTGAACAAGGACAGAAAAACACACGGCATCCGCTGCTCTGTGGAAAGCACCGGTGGTTCCGTGTATAATCTGAACACCATCCGGGCCGGTGAGCTGGATATGGGTGTTGCCCAGTCAGACTGGCAGTACCATGCCTATCACGGCACCAAAGGCACCCCTTTTGAGGAAATCGGCCCCAACAAAGATCTGCGCGCGGTTTTTTCCGTGCATCCTGAACCCTTTACGGTGGTGGCCAGAAAAGATTCCGGCATTAAAACCTTTCAGGACCTGAAGGGCAAACGGGTTAACATCGGGAATCCCGGTTCCGGACAGCGGGGCACCATGGAAGTGGTCATGAAAGCCATGGGCTGGACCATGGATGATTTCAAACTGGCATCCGAGCTGAAACCTGCGGAACAGTCTGCAGCCCTGTGTGACAACAAAATCGATGCCATCATCTACACCGTGGGCCACCCCTCAGGCTCCATCCAGGAAGCCACCACCTCCTGTGACTCCATTCTGGTGCCTGTGGAAGGCCCTGCCATTGACAAACTGGTGAAGGAAAACTCCTATTACAGATATGCCACCATTCCCGGCGGCATGTACCGGGGCACGGACACCGACACCAGGACATTTGGTGTGGGCGCCACCTTTGTTTCCTCCACAGATGTGTCTGAAGACGTGATCTATCATGTGGTCAAGGCGGTTTTTGACAATTTTGACCAGTTCAAAAAACTCCACCCTGCCTTTGAGGTGCTCAAAAAAGAAGAGATGATCAAAGACGGCCTGTCCGCGCCGCTGCATGACGGCGCTGTGAAATACTACAAAGAAGCCGGCCTGATGTAGGTTTTTTTGTCAGACCCAACAAAATAAACGTGCGGGGCATGTGACAGCTGCGCACGTTTGTTTTGTTTTTTTTGTTGCACAATCCTTTTTTCCAAGGAGGCATTGTCACCATGACCGCTGCAAAAAAACAAGCTGTCCCGGATGGTGTGCAGGACATGCTGGCTGAGGTGGAAACCGGTGCCAGAAATCCGGTGGGTGCAGTTTCCAAAAATATTTTATTTTATGTACCGTTGATCTGGACACTGTTTCAACTCTGGTATGCATCTCCTCTGCCGTTTATATTGAATATTTTTGTGCTCAACGATACGGAAGCCCGGTCCATTCATCTGGCCTTTGCCATGTTTCTGTCTTATACCGCCTATCCCACCTTTAAATCATCTCCCAGAGATCATATTCCGATCCAGGACTGGTTTGTGGCTCTGGTGGCAGCGTTTTGTGCAGCATATCTGTTTATTTTTTATGATCAGATGTCTTCCCGGCCGGGGATCCCCACCACTTTGGATCTTGTTGTGGGCGTGACCGGCCTGATCCTTTTGCTGGAAGCCACCCGCCGTGCCCTTGGGCCGCCGCTCATGGTGGTGGCCATGGTGTTTCTTGTCTATACTTTTTTCGGGCCCCATATGCCGGATGTCATCGCCCATAAAGGGGCCAGCCTGTCCAAGGGCATGTCCCATTACTGGCTGTCCACAGAAGGGGTTTTCGGGGTGGCCCTGGGGGTGTCCACAGGCATGGTGTTCATGTTTGTGCTGTTCGGCTCTCTTCTGGAATCAGCTGGAGCAGGTAACTATTTCATCCGCACCGCCTATGCCGGACTGGGTCATATGCGCGGCGGTCCGGCCAAGGCTGCCGTGGTTTCTTCGGGTATGACCGGGCTGGTGTCCGGATCGTCCATCGCCAATGTGGTCACCACCGGGACGTTTACCATCCCGTTGATGAAAAAAGTGGGATTCCCGGCAGAAAAAGCCGGGGCCGTGGAAGTGGCTGCATCCACCAACGGCCAGCTTACGCCGCCGGTCATGGGGGCGGCCGCCTTTCTCATGGTGGAATATGTGGGCATCTCCTATGTGGAGGTGATCAAACATGCATTTTTGCCGGCCATTATCTCCTATATTGCCCTGGTGTATATCGTACACCTGGAGTCCTGTAAAATCGGCCTCAAAGGTATGGAAAAACCGGTTGTCAAAACCGTGACCCAGAAATTGACTTCGTTTGTGCTTACGATTTTGACCCTGATCATTCTGGCCGGCGGGACTTACTATGGCCTGGGATGGATCAAGACCGCTGCCGGCGATGCTGCCATGTATGTGGTGGTGCCGCTGATCGTGATTGCCTATCTTATTCTTATCTGGCTGGCCTGCAAGGTGCCTGAACTGGAATATACCCATGAAATCAGCAAGCTGCCCAAACTCAGAGAAACTGCCCAGGCAGGGTATTATTTTCTGCTGCCCATCGTTGTGCTCATGTGGTGCCTCACCGTGGAACGGCTGTCCCCGTCCCTGTCTGCCTACTATGCCACGGTGGTGCTCATTTTTATCGTCTTGACCCAGCGGCCGTTGAAAGGGATTGTCCGAAAAAACAGTGCCCCGGAATTTGGTTTTAAAATGGGGTGGGACAACCTGATCGCCGGCATGGTGGCCGGGGCCAGAAACATGATCGGCATCGGGGTTGCCACGGCAGCTGCCGGCATTGTGGTGGGCACGGTAACCCTCACCGGCATCGGCCTGGTCATGACCGCGTTTGTGGAATTTATTTCCGGCGGCAACCTGCTGCTCATTCTGTTGTTCACCGCTGTCATCAGCCTGCTGCTGGGCATGGGGCTGCCCACCACTGCCAACTATATTGTGGTGTCCACCCTGATGGCACCGGTGATTGTGCATTTAGGGGCTTTGAACGGGCTGGTGGTGCCCTTGATTGCCGTGCATCTGTTTGTGTTCTATTTCGGGATTCTGGCGGATGATACCCCGCCGGTGGGGCTGGCGGCTTTTGCAGCAGCAGGGATATCCGGCGGAGATCCCATCCGCACCGGTATCCAGGGGTTCACCTATGATATCAGGACAGCGGTACTGCCGTTTTTCTTTATCTTTAACACAGAACTGCTCATGATCGGGATCCAGGACTGGGTTCATCTGACCATTGTCATTACCTCTGCTGTGGCGGCCATGCTGGTGTTCGGTGCGGCCACCCAGGGATACTGGATCACCAAAAGCCGGTTTTATGAGAGCCTGGCACTGCTGCTGGTGACCTTTACCCTGCTGCGGCCCGGTTTTTTCTGGGACAAGGTCTATGAGCCCTACAATGAGCGGCCCGGGGTCGAGCTGCTCCAGGCCATGGAAAAGCAGGATGAAAATACCATGATCCACCTGGTGATCAAAGGCGAGACCATGAACGGTGATGAATATACCAAATCCCTGATGCTGCCGGTGGGAAAGGAAGGGGCGCCTGAAGACAGGCTCCGGGAGGTGGGATTTGAAGTGCTGGAAGATGATGGGAAAATGATCGTTGACAATATCATGTTCGGCAGCAATGCCGAACGGATGGGTATTGATTTTGACCAGGAAATTGTGTCCGTGATGATGGAGGCGGACCGCCCCCCCAAGCAGCTGATGTTTATTCCAGCCCTGGCCCTGCTGGGCCTGATCTATTTTCTGCAAAAACGGCGGCAGACACCGGAAGAGGCTTCCAGGCTGCAGTTGTAAAAGAGAGGGATGTATGTTCAATAAAATTCTGGTGCCTGTGGATATTGATTATCCAAAGACATCCAAGGCAGTGTATGACAATGCAGCGGAACTGGCATCCTTGAGCGGGGCCCAGATCCGTATTGTGTCGGTGATGCCCGGGTTTACCATGCCCATTGTGGCGTCCTTTGTCACTGAAGAGATCAAAAAAGAAGCCCGGGCGCAGTTTCAGAAATTCCTGGATGATTTTGTGGGTGCAAACTGTCAGGGGGGCAATGTTTCCCACAAGGTCCTGGTGGGAAAACATTATGAGGAAATCCTGAAAATGGCGGACAAATGGGGTGCAGACCTCATCGTGGTGTACCATAACCGCAGCCGGACCGTGAACGAGGCGTTTTCCAGCTCCTGCGCCCAGAAGGTGGTCAAGGAAGCCAACTGCTCGGTGCTGCGGCTGCGCAATCTGCTCAAATGACCTGGCAGGTTCTGACATGACCCGCACGGTTCCGGTTTCCTGCCCCATGGATTGTTTTGACCTGTGCCGGTTTCAGGTAACGGTCACAGACAGCCGGATCACGGGGATTACGGGAGATCAGGACCATCCGCTGACCTGCGGGAAGATCTGTCCCAAAGGACGGGACCTGGTGAAGCGGCATTCCCACCCGGACCGGCTGCGGCATCCCATGATCCGGCGCAAATCCGGGTTTGTGCGTACAACTTATAGCGAGGTGCTGGATCGGGTTGCAGACACCCTGTCATCCGTGCATGACCAATGGGGACCCACCGGGGTGCTCAATTATGCCAGTGACGGATACGGCGGGGTGAAAAGCCGGCTTCAGTCCATTTTTTTCAACTGCCTGGGCGGGGATACCCGGTTTTCGGGCAGCCTGTGCTGGGCAGCGGGCATTGCGGCCCAGACCTTTGATTTCGGAGATGTACGGGGTCATCTGCCCGAAGATGCTGCCAATTCCGATCTGGTCATGGTGTGGGGCAGAAACCCCAAAGCCACCAGCCTGCATTTTTACACTTTGCTCAAACAGGCAGAAAAAAACGGCACCCGTATCATTGTTATCGATCCCATCCAGTCGGATACAGCAAAGTCCCTTGGTACCCATGTGGCGCTGAAACCTGGTACAGATGCGGCCCTGGCCCTGGGCATGGCCCATGTCATTGTTACGGAAAAGCGGTATGACAGATCATTTGTGCAGGACCATGTCCTGGGGTTTGGCCGGTTCTGTAAATATCTGGACCGGTTTGATCCGGAAACTGCTGCAGGGATTACAGGCATATCTTCGAAAACCATCCGGGCACTGGCCCGGGAATATGCCGCAGCCAGTGCCCCGGGCATCTGGATGGGGTATGGACTGCAGCGGTATGCCAACGGCGGGAACACGGTGCGAAGCATTGATGCCCTGGCAGCTGTATGCGGCCATGTGGGGAAACCGGGCACCGGTGCCAACTATGCTGCAAGGTCCCTGGCCCCCCTGCTCAACCGGCCGGAAAAAAACAGCCTGGCCCATGTAACGGCATCCCGGACCTTTCCGGCCCCCATGCTGGGACACTTTCTGCAGACCGCGGATAATCCTCCCATTGCGGCCGCGTTTGTGGCCGGAGGCAACCCCTTGAACCAGAGCCCGGATCTGGCAGCAGTGGTGTCAGGATTCGACCGGATTCCCTTTAAGGTGGTGTTTGACCATTTTCTGACAGATACGGCCAGGCATGCGGATATGGTGCTGCCGGCCGCCACCGTGTTCGAACAGGAAGATCTCTTTGCCACCTCCATGTATTCCCATGTGCTCAATTATTCACAAAAAGCGGTGGAACCGCCGGATACCCTGATGCCGGAAAGCAAATTTTTCCTGTCCCTGGCAAAGCACATGGGCATCGATACACTGGGGTTTTCCTCTTCCCGGGAATACCTGGCCCAATGTGCGGCCCCGGTGCTGGAAAGCCTGGGACAAGACCCGGATACAGACCTGGATACCATTGCCGGTGAATACCTGCGCATTGCCGGCCATGACATCCCCTGGGCAGACAAAAAATTTGCCACCCCATCCCGGAAAATCGAAATTTTCAGCCACACAGCTGAAGCGGCCGGACTGTCGCCCATGCCTTGTTTCCTCTCCCCGTCCCGGGGAGAGGACCGTTTTCCTCTGCGCCTGCTCACCTGCAAAACCCGGCGGTCCATGCATTCACAAGCGTTTGTTTTTGAAGACCGGAAGCCGGCCGTGTCTGTGAACCAAAAAACCGCACAGGATCTTGGCGTCATCGGACTGGAAAAGGTGTGTATCGCCACCCGGCAGGGGAAGGTGACCGCAAGACTGACACTGGATGAGGCGGTGTGTGACAACACCGCTTTCATGCACCAGGGATGGTGGCACAAAAGCGGTGCAGTGAATTTTCTCACCCATGCGGGTCTGTCGGACATGGGGGAACAGGCAGCGTTCTACGATACTTTCTGTACCCTGTCCCCTCCCTGAAGCCTATTCCACCCGGTGCCAGGTCTGGGTCCGGGAGATGAACAGGAAACTGCCCTTGACTTTGAGTTCATCACCTTCAGCCCATACCTTGCATTTGTAAATCTTGCCTTTTTTGGGATCCAGGATCGTACCGCCGGCATAGGCATCATCCACCGGCTTCAGGCCCTGGATAATTTCCATGCCCAGGGTGGGCTGGTCTTTCCGGGGGTCATCATCCGGGCATTTGTCACAGGTGGGATGGGGATCAGCATCCGGTTTCAAAAACAGCTCGATGATTTTGCCGTAATACTGTCCGTCTTTTTCAAAGATCTGGACAATGGACTTGGGCTCATTGGTCTCATCGTCAATGGTTTTCCATTTTCCCACAATGGGAGCCTCTGCCAGGGCAGATCCGGCAAAGAAAAAACAGGAAACAACCAGAACCAGGCTGAACAATAACAACTTTTTCATACATTCCTCCGGAGAATAGGGGTTAATATGTTGCTGAACAATGTTATATCCTTTAGTCTTCTGTTTTTTTCCTGTCAAGAAAAAAGAATGTGAGGCCTGTGGCAATTATGATGCAAAACCTAAAAAACTGCCGTCAGGCGGTATATGGAAACCATGTGATAATCTTCAAGGCGGCCCGATAGGTTTATCCCTTCAGGGCATGTGTCAGCAGGTCTTCCAGCTTTTTTGCGTCCATTTTTACAGGATTGGTATGAATGTTGGCATCTTCCAGGGCTTTTTGCGCGATATCGGGAATATGCTGCTTTCTGATCCCCAGTTCCTTCAGATTTGCAGGCATGCCCATCTCTATCTTCAAATCGGTCACCCAGTTTACAAATGCCTCAAAACTATGGCCGGGCAGGTCCAGGTACCGGGCAGCCCGTGACATTTTGTCTTTTATCCTGGCGCGGTTCAGCAGGAGCACATAAGGCAGAAGGGTGCCGATCACCCGTCCGTGGTGCACCTTGAACATGCCGCCGATGGCATGGGACACGGCATGGCCCACCCCCAGGCCTTTGTCAAAGGCAATGGCTCCCATAATGGAAGCGGCCATGGTATAGGTGCGGGCCTTGATGTTTCTGCCGCTGTAAAATGCCGGAAGCAGCCCTTCTTTGATGTAAAAAATTCCCTGCATGGCCACACCGTCCAGAATCGGGTGAAACACCGGACTGCTCAATGCCTCTATATTGTGGGACAGTGCATCCATGCCCGTGGCCGCCGTGAGAAAGGGAATAAGCCGGCGGGTCAGCTCCGGATCGGCAATCACCACTTTGGGCATTAATTCCGGATGAAAAATACTGATTTTCCGGCTGGATATCGTATCACTGATCACTGCATTGGCATCCACTTCAGATCCGGTGCCGGCAGTGGTGGGCACCGCAATAATGGGCAAAAGTGTTTTGTGTATGACAGCATGACAAGGACCACCCGAGGTGAACTCCCATATGCGTGACGGACCGGCGGCCGCAGCAAGGCAGATGGCTTTGGCTGCATCAAGGGCACTGCCCCCGCCGATGGCGATAATGCCGTCATGGTTTCCTTTTCTTAAGGCTTCCGCCCCTTTTTTTACTGTATCAAAATCAGGCTCGGAAAAAATATGTGAAAACACAGCGGTAAAAATACTTTCTTCCTTGTTCCAGCGGATAATGGATTTCACAAAGGGCAGTTTTGACACCCCGTGGTCTGTGACAATCAGGGGCGCAGACATCCCCAAAAGCCAGCACACTCCGGGCAGTTCCTTTATCCTGCCGGGACCGAACCGGATATGTGTGGGATGGTGCCAGTCCGCCTTTGTTTCAGCAAGCGTTATCTTTGGCCGAAATCGGGTATTCATAAGTAAAAAACTCCTGCCTGGGGCATGTATTTTTGTTTTAACCGGATACCGGTTTGGATCATCTCAGAAAAAATCAATGACTGCAACGGCAAATAAGCAGACAAAAATCCGTGCGTGTAAAATGAGATGTCAACGCCTTGAAAATCAAGAAAAAAGAATTAAAATTTAGGTTTAAGCTGATCTCAGGTTGCTGCACTTCACATGCAAGAAAAATTTTTTTTTCGGTAAAGGAAAACACACTATGGATAATCCAGGCAGGAACATCGCGTTCATTGATCATGGCCTTTTTCCGGGTTCAAACAAACAGATTACCCGTGTGGGACTCGGCGGAGAAGGTATATTGCGGACCACTGGAAAGAGCGAACAGGCACTTGCGGTCATCACAGAAGCTGTGAATCAGGGGGTTACCTATTATGATTCTGCCCGTGTCTACATGGACAGTGAAATCTACTACGGCATATTCTGGGAAAACCACCAGGAGGAACGCGAATCAATCTTCCACACCAGTAAATCAGCCGACAGAACCCGGCAGGGGGCCCTGGCGGAACTGCAGCAGACCCTGGACCGCCTGAACACCAGCTACCTTGACCTGTGGCAGATCCATGATGTCAGGAATGAAAAAGATCTTGCCCTGATTTCAGAAAAAGGCGGGGCTTTGGAAGCCTTTGTCGAGGCCAAAGACCAGGGGCTGGTCAGGCATATCGGCGTGACCGGTCATCATGATCCTCAGATTCTCACCCGGGCTGTTGAGAAGTGGCCGGTGGATGCAGTGCTGATGCCCGTCAATCCGGTGGAGGAGATCATTGGCGGGTTTCTGACCCACACCCTTGAGGCAGCCCGCAAAAAAGAGATTGCGGTCATTGGTATGAAAGTGCTTGGCGGCAAACACTATATTGCAAAGGATGCAGGTATCACGGCAGAGCTTCTGATCCGGTTTGCTTTGTCCTGCGGTATCTCCCTTGCTGTTGCGGGGTGCAGTTCGCCTGATGAGGTCAGAGAGATGGCCCTTGCCGGCAGACACCAGACGCCTTTGACATCTGCTGAAAAAAAAAAGATTGTCAACCCCTTTATCCCCGTGGCGGAAAAACTCGCTTTTTACCGGGGCAGTGTGTTCAAAAAACTATGAACAGGTATCGCCTGATAAAGCACACCTTTCCTCCGCCGCCAGGAGTCAAAAGTTAATCCAGTCAATATCGATACGTACCAAATTTCCAGAGGGATGATCTGAAAAAAGTGAAAACATCTGCGGCATCACAACTATCAGGTTTGCATGATGATAAATCCATGATATCATTTACATTAATGATCCGGTTGACGAACCGCTTCCGGGGTTGCAGTTGCACTGCGGCAAATTAAGTACCGTTTACTTTTGGGGTCTTGGGGAGATGGAAAGGTGACCAAATTACAGATAATATCCGACAGAAATGACATAATTCCGGTCATTCAGGATGCGATAGCCGCCAGGGTTAAGAGAACAGAAATCGGATTTCAAAAAACGGAAAAAGAGATCCAAAAATTTGAAAAAAAATATCGTATCTCCTCGGATGATTTCCTGGCCGAATATACCTCTGATGATCTTTCCGGAGGAGATGAGGATTATATAAGCTGGATGGGGGAAATCAAGCTTCGTGAAGCACTTCTGGAAGAAATAAAGGCTTTGCGTGAGATTGAATATGTTTGTTAAGGACTATCTTGCAGATGTTACCGAAAGCATTAACGAATACTCCATATCTGGTTTCATTGTGATTTCTGAAATTACAAGTGATTTTAGAAGTGACAAAATCGGGATTATACGCGGAAAAATTGTTTTCGTTGATGAGTCAACCCTTTTTTTCAAAGAATATCTGGATTTACGTCACAAAATTGATAAAAAAGCATACTCATTCCATTATCAGGACAGAAACAGTAACCTGATATTTCGATATGACAATGCATTGCACAAACCCCGTCTCGCATTCAATGAACACAAGCATGCAGGGGACAAGATCATTCCAAGCAGTATTCCTGATATTTCCGCTGTCCTTGAAGAAATCATAAATGATTTGCAGATTACCTGAAAAAACCCTTCACCCGGATATCTTCCACGGTCCGGCGCACTAAGGTGAACGAGACCCGCTCCTGCTCCAGGCGCAGGTTCGGGGCGTGGATATGGTTGCGCAGGGCATCATAGAGCCGGGCTTCATCCGGCGTGAGTAACGGCAGGTCACGATTGACAGGGGACGGTTCAGTGCCCCACAGAGGTTTGTGAGAGAGCAGGGTGGCCTCGTCCATGAGAAAGGATCGGGTCCGGGGAAAATAATGCCGGATCATGTCGATCATGGCAAACCCGTGGGTGTCCATATCCCCCCAGTACCAGAGGGGTTTGCGGGCCATCCAGCAGGCCCGGGACAGGGCGGACAGGCTGTATCCCCGGCCGAAGATCACCAGGGCGTTTTGAAAGCGTGGAAAGGACAGGGCGGTGATATCGTTTTCCACAATAAAGATGGTATCCGGCTGCACAGGCAGGCGGGCAAAGTCATCGGCCGGTATTTCCAGGTCGGACAATCCCATGATGGACAGGTCCGGATCCAGGAACCGGAACCGGACCCGGGCGGGCCGGGACAAAAAACCGAACCGGGTTTCAAAGGCGGCCGGACCTTTGGCTGTGTCATCCATGGCTGTTTCCGGCAGCACACAGGTCAGCAGCTTCACCAGCCAGGCCTTGTGGGTTTCAATGAATTTGGTGTCCACCCCGGGAATTTCCAGCTGCCGGATATAGATGCCTGGCCGGGGATGACCGGTCATGAAATCCAGGATGGCCAGCAGCTCTTCCCACGTTTCGTCGTGCCGGAGCACGCTCAGCGGGTGGTCCAGCAGCAGTCCGGCCAGCTGGGGAAACCGGGCAGTAATAGTTTGAAACAGGGTGTGAAATCGATTGGCCTGCCGGGTTTTTCCCAGAAAAGATACCACATCGGCCAGGGTGGGAAATATCACCGCTGTGGGCAGCCGGTTTTTTCCCAGGGTCCGGTGGGTGAAATCATGCCATTCAATGGTGAATCCGGGCCGGTCCGGGGCGCTTTCATGGGAGGCCCAGTGTGCCACCCAGTCACGGGCTGCTGCAAAATCGTGGGTCAGTTCCCTTCCCGCGGGATGTTTCAGCGGGATGCGCAGGGGGGTGAAATTTTCCGGGGTGATCCATTCGGCCAGAAATGTTCCTTTGTCCCATTTTTTCCCCAGCCGGTCCTTGAGATCCTTAATGCGGGTCCAGGCGGCGGTCACGGCTGGGTCCTTTTTCTGCGGTCCCGGTATTCTTCCACACTCATGTTGCGCAGCAGCGATTCTGTGCCGTCCGGGCAGTACACCAGTCCCACCGAGGACACATAGGGCTCGATGATATGAATCTTCTGCAGCGGGGTCACGATGAGCAGCTGGAGGTTGAGTTTTTTGAACAGTTCCAGGCTGTATCGGGTGGAATCGTCCGATCCCCGGCCGAATGCCTCGTCAATGGCCACGAACCGGAAGGTGCGGGACCGGATCGCCCCCCATTCCAGGCCGAACTGGTAGGCCAGGCTGGCAGCCAGCACGGTGTAGGCCAGTTTTTCCTTCTGCCCGCCGGATTTCCCTCCGGAATCAGTGTAATGCTCATATTCGCTGTGATCCTCTTTCCAGCGTTCCGAGGCGGCAAACACGAACCAGTTGCGCACATCCGTGACTTTGTTTGTCCAGCGCCGGTCCAGGTCCACCATGCCCTCTCTGCCCCGGAAACGTTCGATTACGCGGCTGACCTGCAAAAACTTGGCTTCAGAGTAATGATCCTCTTCTGAACCGGTCAGCGCCCCTTCGGTGCAGGCCCGCAGCTGGTGCTGAAAATCCCGTATATCCATGTCCGTGCTGAGTTCCGCTTCCAGCACGATGTACCGGCCCGGGTTGTACTCAATATCGGACAAAGAGCGGTTTATACGTTCGATACGCTCTTTGATGGTCTCTTTTTCCCGCAGCAGCTGGGACTGGAAATTGGCCACCTCCCGGATGGTGTTTTCATTGAGCAGTTCTTTGAAGCGTTTTTCAAATTCCGGCAGGTTGTCCGAACGCAGCTGGTCCAGCATAGTCCGGTATTCCGGACCCGATGACACGGCATCATCCACTTCCCTGGTCTCCAAAGGAAAATCTCTGCGGTAGCCGTGCATTGCTCTGATGATCCGGGCGGCCAGGGTGGAGACGCGTTTGTCCAGGTTGTCGATGCGGTTCTGGAGAAGATCCCGCAATTCCCTTTCTTTGCTGCCGCAGGATTCAATGGTCAGGGTGTGGGCAGGCAGTTCTTTTTTGCGCAGGGATTCCAGGTGCCGGTACAGGGCTGTCGCCTGTTCAGTGTCCATGGCGGCCCAGCCGGCCAGGTCCTGTTCACAGGTGTCTGCCATGTGCCTGGTCTGGTTCTGCTTTTCCCGGTTTCCGGACAGTTCGTCCCTGGCCAGTTTCAGGGCTTTTTCCGTGTCATTCATGTGATTTTCCAGGTCTTCCAGCTGCCTTCCCAAAGTCTGGAGGATATCGGACCGGGTCTCCAGTTCCTGTTTTTCCGCTTCCAGGTGCAGGATCTCTTCGGTTGCTGCATGCCAGTCCAGGTCGGAAAAATCCTGGAATTCCCCCAGGCGGATCAGGTTGGACAGCTGTTCCTGGAGGGTTTTCTGCCGGGATTCCAGCCGGGATATGTCGCTGCCTGCGGTCTGTATCTGTTTTTCCAGATCCAGGCGCTGCTGTTTCAACGTACGGATTTTGGCCTTATTGGTCCAGCCCAGCACATAATGGGACCGGTCTGTAAGATCCCGGCGGTCATCTTTTTCGTGGCGCTGTCCTGCCGCTTTGATCTGGCCTTTTTCCGTAATGGCCCAGGGTTCCTGGTGAAACCGCTGGATCTTTGTACAGCAGGCATAGTTGAACCGGGCGGCCAGTTCCTGTTCCAGCCAGTCATAAAATGTGCTGTCCGGCTTGACGGCCAGTTTTTTCACCAGGGAATTGGGATGCAGATCAAAAGATTTTTTTCCCGATGGCGGTCTCACCAGGTAATACACCAGCCTGGCCTGCAGAAAGGTGTGGTCC
>Ga0102943_1001222_pt1 | contig 16310 bp, 15 predicted proteins | sample SalPonC_black_MG_FD_78174 | JGI IMG/M metagenome (GOLD analysis project Ga0102943, IMG submission 78174) | Salt pond soil microbial communities from South San Francisco under conditions of wetland restoration - Salt Pond MetaG... | ecosystem: Environmental > Aquatic > Marine > Intertidal zone >...
ATGGCACCATTGAAAAACTGATGCATTCATGGCAAATGCTTAGGGAACAACCATTTTTCTTGACCTGGTTCTGATATTTTGTTAACCATCATACCCTGTTATGGTTAACCAAGCACAACATATACGCGATACCATTCTGGAACTGCTGTACCGGGAAAAGGGGGGCATCGTTTCCGGGGTCACCCTCAGCAGACGTATCGGAATTTCCCGGGTGGCGGTGTGGAAGCATATCACTGCCCTGAAAAATGCGGGGTTCGCCATTGGATCCGGTCCCACAGGCTATCATCTGATGGACTCCCACGATCTGTTGCTGCCCTTCTGCTTTGACGGCTCTCTGCCCGGCAGTGCCGATACGCCTTTACAGGACCGGATATTTTACTTTCCGCAGGTGGAAACCACCATGGACACGGCCCGGAACCTGGTCAGACAGGGGGCCCCGCACCTAAGCTGTGTGGTGGCGGAGCACCAGACCCGGGGCAGGGGACGGCTCAACCGGCAATGGGAATCCGGCCGGGGGGGCCTGTGGTTTACGCTGATCCTGGTTCCAGATATCCCCCCGGCCATGGCATATCTTTACAACTTTGCCGCTTCTTTGAGCCTGTCAAAGGCTTTGGAAAAACTTTTCCATATTGATGTCCGGGTCAAATGGCCCAATGACCTGCTTTGGAACGGCAGTAAACTGGTGGGCCTTTTGTCTGAAATTGAAACCCAGGCAGATATGATCCGGTTTCTGCTGGTGGGCATCGGTATCAATGCCAATAATGATCCTGCCTCAGAGTTGTTCGATGCCGTCTCCATCCGGCAGATACTGGGACGGCCTGTTTCCCGCAAAAAAATCCTGGTGGCGTTTTTACAGGAACTTCTTTTTCATACCCGGAATATGGAACCAGCTGCAATTATGAAAGCATGGAAAGAGCGCACCGCCACCATCGGATCCAGGGTCAGGGTAAAGACACATAAACAGACGTTTCAGGGCCTGGCCCTGGATGTGGATGACACCGGCACCCTGCTGTTGAAAGATGACAACCAGCAGGTGCACCGCATCATTTACGGAGACTGCTTTCACACCTGAAAGCGGTTATTATGTTGCTCATATAAAAAAACGCTGCAAGGAGACCGCCATGCCGCCGGCATACCCTTTAAGACCCATGGTTAACACCGCCCTGTTTGTCGCCCTCATTTCCGTGGGGGCATTTATCGCCATCCCCATCGGGCCGGTACCCATTGTCCTCCAGAACATGTTTGTCCTGCTGGCCGGCCTGATCCTGGGGCCAGCCTGGGGACTTGCCTGCGTGGGGGTATACCTGCTGACAGGGCTGGCCGGACTCCCGGTGTTTGCCGGCGGCACCTCCGGCATCGGCAAACTGTTCGGCCCCACCGGCGGTTACCTGCTGGGATATCTGCCGGCTGTTCTGGTCACCGGTGTTTTGTCCAGGGCTTTTGGGAAAAAACCGGGCGGTGATATACTGGCTGCGGCTGCAGGATCTTTGGTTGTTTACGCTGCCGGGGTTCCATGGCTCAAGATGGCCTTTTCCCTGTCCTGGCCAAAGGCCGTGACAGCGGGGATGGTGCCTTTTCTTTTGGGAGATGCAATAAAAATAGCGGCTGCCGCAGCCATTGCCAAAAAAATCCGGCCCCTGGTCAAGCTGTAAATAGTATGGAACACCCGATTCTGGAAATTGATCACCTGACCCATTGTTTCCCATCCGGCGGGGGCATACTGGATATTTCCTTCCAGGTGTTCCCAAAAGAATTTATCCTGGTGGCCGGTCCCAACGGGTGTGGAAAAACCACCTTGATACGGCATCTCAACGGCCTGCTGCTGCCATCATCAGGCCAAATCCTTCTGCATGGCAAACCGGTGACATCTGATATAACCAACGCCCGCAAAACTGTGGGCATGGTATTTCAGGATGCAGACACCCAGATTGTGGGGGATACGGTATATGATGAAGTGGCATTCGGCCCGGAAAATCTGAAAATGCCCCGGTCCTTGATCCAAAAAAAAGTGACCCAAACATTGGAACAACTGGACCTGTTTCACCTGAAAGACCGGAACCCCGCCACCCTGTCCGGCGGGGAAAAACGCCGGCTGACCATTGCCGGCATTCTGGTCATGGATCCTGAAATCATTGTACTGGATGAACCGTTTGCCAATATGGATTACCCGTCATCCCTATCTTTGATCACAACCATACGTGCATTACACGCAGGGGGGCGGACCATCATTATGGCCACCCATGACCTGGAAGAGGTCATCACCTGCGCCACCCGGATGCTTATCCTGGACCGGCAGGGGTGCCTGGCCAGGGACGGCCGCCCCGGAGACCTGCTTTTGGATCTTGCGGCCCACGGCATCAAACAACCCTGTTTTTCCCGCATGGGGTACGGTGCACCACCATGGCAGACATGAATATTTTCACTTTTTGCCCGGGGGTTTCCGCCCTGCACCGCCTGGATGTCCGGTACAAAACCGCCCTTGTGTGCCTGGTGAGCCTGGCCCTGTTAAAAGCCGGTTTTACCGGTTGTTTTGTCTGTTTTCTGGTCCTGTCCTGGCTGGTTTACACCACAAGGATATCCTTTTTTCTTATTGCGGCACAATTAAAATGGTTTATCCTGCTGCTGGGCATCATGTTTATTACCAGAAGCCTCACCGTGCCGGGCACACCACTATTTTCTTTTTTCGGGCTTGTTTTCAGCCAGGAAGGACTGCGCCAGGGGGCACTTGTGGCACTGCGGTTTTTTCTGGTCATGATAACCGGCCTGCTTTTTTCTGCAACCACCCGGCCCGCAGACCTGAAAAGTGCTGCCCAGTGGTATTTACACCCCATCCCCTTTGTTCCGGAAAAACGGGTGGCCATCATGATCAGCCTGTTTCTGCGGTTTCTGCCCCTGATTCTTACCCAGGCCCACCAGGTATCAGATGCGGTAAATGCCCGCTGCGGCAACCTGAACAAAAATCCTGTACGCCGTATCCGTTACCTGGTGCTGCCGTTGCTCAAAAAAATTTTTCTGGCAGGGGACAGCCTGTGCCTTGCCATGGATGCCCGGTGCTACAATGAAGACAGAACCGATCCTGTTTTTGAAACCGGCAGAAATGAAATGCGGTTTTTGGCTGCAGGCCTTTGTCTGTGCCTGGCAATGGTCTATCCGTTTCATATATGTGTAACATGACATTTTGGTTATAATAAACATTTATGGTTGAACCGCCAAAAAATTTATTGTACAGTTTGAGTCACAATCAGTTTTCATTACTTTTATGAATGCATTGTTTTAATAATGTAAATAGGTAAAAAAACCATACAGGGACAAACAAAGGGCGCATATGCCAAAACCGCTGGATCCTTTTTCAGGTTCTTCCATGTTTGATCTGCAGGGACGACAATCTGTCAGGGCGACCTTCAAGTTGTCCCAGAAGGCCATCGATGCCATCGGCCTGGTGGCGGTCCACATGGGTATCAAGCAGAAATCTTTGTTCGATCATATCATAGAAGACAAAAAATCCCTGGAGAATCTGGCCCAAACCATCCACCTCCGGCAATTCAAAAAAATCCCCAGACGTCAGAAAACTTTTGTCATGAGCCGCAGGACCATTGATGCACTGCGCTCCATCTCCCAGACCTATGATATGCCCAGGGATGCCCTGGTGGAATATGCGGTGCAGAAACTGGAATCGGTTATTTACAGTGAAAAAATGCGCCATGCAGAACGCAAAAAAATGGCGGCAGAGGTCATGGCACATTTTGAAAAAGGAGAGCAGGTATACCGGTCTGTGGTCAAAACCCTGGGCAAAGATGACCCTTTTTGCCGGCACCTGGCCAAAGCGGTGCAGGCAGCCCGCAAAACAGCAGAAGATCTCCATGAATTTTTGCAAAAAAGCCAGGTTTTAGAAGACTTTTAAACAATCATGACCCAGAGACCACAACCAATGATGAAAGTAAAAGCAGTTATCCGTCAGGTATTCGCTTACAACGCAACACTTAAAACTTAAAACTTTCATATATATGAATGACCCATGAGGAGGACGCATTGATAGATGTTCAAGACCTGACCAAGTATTACAACGACTTTTGCGCGGTGGATCACATCAATCTGTCGGTTGCGCCCGGAGAAATTCTGGGACTGCTGGGGCCCAACGGGGCCGGAAAAACCACAACCCTGCGCATGCTCACCGGATATTTCAGGCCCTCATCCGGAAGGATCTCAGTAAAACACCTTCAGATGCCAAAAGACACCCTGCACATCAAATCTTTGATGGGGTATCTGCCGGAATCAGCGCCTTTGTACCACAATATGCTGGTATATGATTACCTGGTCTATGTGGCCAGAATAAAGGGCATTATTGATCCGGACAAACAGATGGCGCGGTTCAGGACCCTGGTGGATCTGTGCGGACTGTCCACGATCATGGACAAGCCCATCGCCACCCTGTCCAAGGGACTAAAACAGCGGGTGGGACTGGCCCATGCCATGATGACGGACCCGGAAATCCTGGTACTTGACGAGCCCACCTCCGGACTGGACCCCAACCAGATTGCCGAAATCCGATCCATTATCCGGCAGATCGGCAAAGAAAAGACCATAATCGTCTCCACCCATATCCTCAGTGAGGCGGAAGCCACCTGCGACCGCATTGTCATTATCAACAAAGGCCGGGTGGTGGCGGATGACACCACCGCCAGCCTCAAAAACAAAGGCCTGCAGAACAGTGTTGTACGCCTGGCCTTGAAGGGCCCTGACCAGACAACTGCCCTTGACCTGCTGGCATCCATGGATCCTGCCCTTGATATCAGGCCTGCACAGGCAAAGGAGGAGGGCCTGGTATGCTTTGAAATCCGTCCCCCGGACAACCGGGATGTGCGATCCGACATATACCTGAAGATCAAACAAACGGACTGGATCATCATGGAGCTTGCAACAGAAACCCAGGCCCTTGAAAAAATATTCCAGCAACTGACCCGGCAGGAGGCCTAACCATGTCACAAATCAAGCATATTGCCGTCAAAGAGTTCAAAGACTATTTCATATCACCCATCGCATATATTGTGATTGCCCTTTTCCTGATTGTTACCGGGTGGTTTTTCTTTTCCACTTTTTTTATTTACAGCAGGGCGGATATGCGGGATTTTTTTTCCCTGCTGCCCATTGTGTTTTCATTTTTCATTCCTGCCATTACCATGCGGCTGTTTGCCGAAGAAAGAAATGTGGGATCCTATGAAACCCTTTTGACCATGCCGGTTTCCTTTACCGACATTGCGCTGGGCAAATTTTTTGCCGCCACCTTGTTTTCCGCTGCCATGCTGTTACCTACCCTGGCCTATCCTGTTTTCATCTCCTTTATCGGGGATGTGGATCCCGGCCCGGTTGCGGGCGGGTACCTGGGGGCCCTTTTTCTGGCTGCTGCATATTGTGCCATGGGGCTGTTTGCGTCCGCATTGACCCGAAACCAGATCATCGCCTTTATCATCGGGTGTGCCCTGTGTTTCACCCTGACCATCATCAACCGGATGCTGTTTTTCATGCCCCCAAAGATCGTGGCTGTGGTCGAATACTTCGGGGCCAGTTCCCATTTCACCAATTTTTCCAAAGGCATTCTCGATACCCGGGACATCATCTATTTCATCAGCCTGGTCTGCATTTTTATGTTCTCAACCTATCTTGTCATGCAGGAAAAAAACTAAGGAGACACCATGGGACATATGAAAGAACCCTATATCAAATTCATTCTCTATATTGCCGTAATCGTGCTGGTGAACATCGCGGGACTGACCCTGTTTTTCCGGGCTGATCTCACCCGCAGCCAGATCTTTTCGCTGTCCAAAGCCAGCAAAGAGGCAGTGGCAACCCTGTCCGAACCCTTGAGCGTCAAGGTTTTCTTTTCCAAAAACCTGCCTGCCCCCCACAACAACACGGAACGGTATCTGCGGGATCTTCTGGAAGAGTATGCTGCCCGGGCCGGACGTCAGTTCAACTACAGCTTTTACAATGTATCTTCCGAAGCAGGCGACCTTTCTTCCCGGGCCAATGAGAACAGAGAGATGGCCGGAAGTTACGGCATCTCTCCCATCCAGATCCGGATCATGGAAAATGATGAAATCAAATTCAAGAACGCATTCATGGGCCTGGTAATTATCCACGGCGATCTCGTTGAAAAAATCAATGCTGTCACATCCACCGACGGGCTGGAATACCAGTTGACCACCGCCATCCAGAAACTCAACAACAAGGTTTCCGCACTCTTGCGTGTCACAGATACCATTCAGGCAAAATTATACCTGTCCTCTTCTTTGCTCACCATCGCCCCGCTCATCGGTTTGGACAATCTCCCACAACTGGCCGGGTCCGTCAAAGACACCATTGCAGACATCAACGCCAGAAGCCGGGACATACTGGCGTTTGAACACACCGACATTTCCGACAGACAAACCCTGGACAGGGTTGCTGAAAAACATGATATCATGGCCTTGTCCTGGCCCGCCATCCCGGATAAAAACATCGCTGCCGGCCAGGGAGCGGCAGCCCTGGTGCTGGAATACAAAGACCAGTCTGCCAGCCTCCCGTTGATCACGGCCATGGAGCTGCCCATCATCGGCACCTCCTACCAAATGGCTGATCCGGATGCCCTGCAAGAGGAGATCACCGCCATCATGGAAAAAATGATCGGCATCAACCAGGATATCGGGTTTCTGGCCGACCACGGCACCCACACCCTGGGTCCTGACCGCATGGCCATGATGCAGGGACAGCAGGGGGCGGGCATGCAGGTGTTCAACAACCTGTTGTCCGCCAGGTACAACATCAAACAGATTGCGCTGGCAGAAGAGGATATTCCAGAGGGTCTCAACTGCCTGATCATTGCCAAACCCACAGAGCCGTTTTCCGATTATGCACTGTTCCAGATCGACCAGGCCCTGATGCGGGGCACCAATATCGCCTTTTTCGGGGATGCCTTTCAGGAAATCATGGCCAGGGGCGGCATGGGCATGCCCCAATACAAACCCATTGACACCGGCCTGGAAAAACTGCTGGCCCATTACGGCATATCCTTGAAACCAGCCTATGTTCTGGACAAATCCGCCTACAAGCACCAGCCCAGAGAAGGCGGCGAACAGATTATATATTTTGCGCCCATGCTCAAGGAAAAATCCATTAACAATACCCCGCCCTTCATGCACAATATCAAAGGACTCATTGCCATGCAGGCATCTCCTGTGGAACTGGTAAAAGACAATATTGATGACGCACAGGTTACCCCCACAAGGCTGCTGCACACATCCGAGGAATCATGGCTCATGCAGGGCAGTATCAATCTCAACCCCATGTTCATCTCACCTCCCGAATCCCCAGAAGAACTGGGCACCCATGACCTGGCCTATATCCTGGAAGGCACCTTTACCAGCTATTTCAAGGACAAACCCATCCCCAGAAAAGAGGTGGGGGACACCGACACCCCGGATGCAAAAGATGGGGCAGGTGCCACAACAGATGAAGATGATCCGACAAAAAAAGAGACCCAGCCGGGCGAAACCGGTGCCGCAGCTCCCAGGGGGCTAGTGGCGGAAAACCGGCTCAGGGACACTTCCAGCCCTGCAAAGATCTTTGTGCTGGGATGTTCCCAGATGCTCCAGGACAACATGCTGGATCCCCAGGGGAAAACCACCAACGCCACCTTCATCCTCAACGCCATCGATCATTTGAACGGCAGAGATGACATTGCTGCCATGCGCAGCAAACAGCAGTCCTTGAATCCCCTGGACCCCACCACCCCCATGGTGCGCGGGGTGATAAAATCCGTTAACATTGCCGGACTGCCGGCCCTGGTCGTGCTTTTCGGCATAGGGGTCTGGGCGGCCAGAAATGCAAAAAAGAAAAAAATTGCCACCTTGTTCAATTCATAAGGATGACACTGCCATGAAAAAAGAATACCTGATTCTGACCCTTTGCATCGTTGCCCTGAGCGGTTATCTTTTGTTCCATAAACAGGACCGTACCCATTATACCCTGCCTGATCCCCCGAAGGTGGCGGCAGACAGCGTGGACCGCCTGGTCGTCCAAAAACCGGAGGACACCATAGCCTTTACCAGAACAGAACAGGGCTGGGTGGTAACGGACCAGGCATATCCGGCTGATGATGCTGCCATGCGCCAGATGCTGGATGTCATCACAGGGCTGAAATTTTCCGCCCTGGTGTCGGAAAATCAGGATCTTGTCCGGTATGAACTGGATGACGGCCATTGCCTGGATGTCACCGCCTATGACCAAAACAAGGCCCTTTTGTCATTCAAGATAGGAAAAACCGCCCCCACTTTCAACCACACCTTTGTCATGCTGGAAAACGATCCCAATGTGTACCATGCCACAGACAGCTTCCGGCAGCATTTCGATAAAACCGTCAATGGTTTCAGAGACAAGCAGGTCATGAGTTTTGCTGAAGCATCCATCACAGGCATGACCATTGAAGTCCGGGGGAAACAAACCCACTTGAGCGGCCAAAAATCCGGTTCCGGTTCACAAGATGAAGCCGGGACAGGCTTTAAATATAAAGATGGCAGTGCACCGGATCCCCAAACGATTTCCAATCTTTTGTCCACCCTGTCGGTGCTCTCCTGTGACCGCTTTGTCGATGATCCGGACAAACAGCAACTGGAAAAGGATACCCCGGATCTGACAATCACCCTTGAAAACGGTACCCCCATTGTTTTGCATCTGTTTGATCAGGGGGAAGAAGGTTCGGTTTTCGGGACTTCTTCCATGAACGGGTATGGTTTTGTCCTGGAAGAATATGTTGCCAAAGACATCCGGTCGTGGGCCCATGAACTGGCGGGGCTGGAGCAGACAGAAGAGGAGAAGCACACCACCCAGTGAAGCAGATATTCAAGCTTTTATATCAGCCCTATAAATGGATCGTGGTGCTCCCCTTCACGCTGGCCATCACCATGGTCATGGGACTGGTCTGCATAACTGTGGGGGCTGTTTTCTCCCAGGATGCGGCCAATGTAACAGCTGTTTTATGGTCCAGGCTTTGCTGTGCCATCGCCCCTGTCCGGGTTGCTCTGAAGGGAAAGAAAAATTTCACCCCCAAGAATGCCTATGTGGTGGTGGCCAACCACCAATCCATGGTGGATATACCGGTGATCCACGGGTTCATGGGGCTGCACATCAAATGGGTCATGAAGCAGGAACTGCGGAAAATCCCCATTTTCGGGATCGCCTGCCATTATCTGGGCTGTATTTTCATAGACCGGTCCCACAGGGATGCTGCCATCCGATCCATTCACCAGTCCAGAAAACGCCTTTCCCCCAGGGCATCGGTACTGTTCTTTGCAGAAGGCACCAGAAGCCGTGACGGTCAGGTACGTCCCTTTAAAAAAGGGGCGTTTGTCTTTGCCAGGGAAACCGGACTTCCTATTCTGCCGGTCACCATCAAAAATTCATACCAGATCATGCCGCCGGATTCTCTGGACCTTGTACCGGGGAAAGTGGCGCTCATTGTTCACCGCCCCGTGTATGTACTGGCAGATGATCCGGACCGGCTGGATGCGGTCATTGCATCGGTCCGTGCCACCATTGCCGCACCATTGATGCAGTAATAGCTTCGCCATCGATGCCGTAATCACTGTATACATTTCCCCGTAGCTCCCATGTAAACCATCCCGTTTTTTTGCTCCACCACATCTATAAAAAATTATCCACTTTACTCCCCTTTCCTCTTTTTCTGTAAAATCAATTTGATAAACCATTTTTCCGGGAATTTTTTCAGCTTATCCCCATTTTTTTCTTGACTTATACCACAGTTTTCGTAAAAGTGTGCCAAAAGGTGGTGGAAAGTGGACCTTACACCCAAAACAAAGGCGTAAAAATACGTGTTCCGATCAAGCTCCTTTCATACAATCGACCCAAAGGGCAGGATAATCATTCCGGCAAGGTTCCGGAATGTCTTAAAGGCGGATGATGAATACGGGGTGGTGGTCTCCATCAAGGATGGTTGTCTGTATGCTTACACGTTCAGTGAATGGAAACAGCTGGAGAAAAAAATCCTGGCTGCCAAAAGTGCGGCAATGGAAAAATTCAAACGCTTTTTCCTGGGAAATGCCTGCCCCCTGAAATGTGACAAGCAGGACCGGATTTTACTCCCCCAGAGCCTGCGCACCTATGCCGGCATCGAAAAAGATATTGTTCTGGTGGGGGTTTTGGACCGGTTCGAGATTTGGGCCCGGGAAAAATGGGACCAGGAGAACCTGAAAATGGAACAGGAACTTGAACAAGCGGAAGTAAGGGAGGAAATTGCTTCCCTGGGGCTGTAACCATGGGATTTGTGCATACGTCTGTCATGCCTGCCGAGGTACTTGCGTATCAGAACCTGAAACCCGGGCATGTGTGTGTGGACTGTACACTCGGAGGTGCCGGCCATGCAAAATCTACCATAAACGCCATACTTCCCGGCGGCACCCTGATCGGTATTGACCAGGACCATGAGGCCATTGCCAATGCAAAAAAGGTGCTTCACCGATTTGCCCAAAACAGTATACTGGTACATGACAATTTCTCCCGTCTTTCACAGATCCTGGACCGGTATAATATCACCGGGGTGAATGCCATTGTCCTGGACCTGGGATTTTCTTTGAACCAGATCACCCGGGCACACCGGGGATTCAGTTTTAACCTGGATGAACCTTTGGATATGCGCATGGACATCAGAAACGATCTGACAGCTGAAACCATTGTCAACGCTTTTGAAGAAAAAGAACTGGCAGATCTGTTCTTCAGATTTGGTGAAGAAAAATTCTCCCGCAGGATAGCCAGGGCCATTGTCAGGGACAGACAGGTTCACCCCATCGCAACCACCCAGGATTTAACCCGCATCATTTGTGACTCAGTTCCGAAAGGCCGGGCCGCCGCCCAAAAAATTCATCCTGCCACCCGGGTGTTTCAGGCCCTGCGCATTGCTGTCAATCAGGAACTGGAAAATCTTGCCATTTTCATGCAGCAGGTTCCTGACCTGCTGGTCAAAGGCGGCAGAATCTGCGTCATCTGTTTTCATTCCCTGGAAGACCGCATTGTAAAACAGCACCTCAAATCCTTTGAAGCCCTTTGCACCTGCCCCAAAGACCTGCCCCGATGTGTCTGTAATACACAGCCGACCATGCGGTCCATCTTCAAAAAGCCGCTGATACCATCTTCCAAAGAGATGGCGGAAAATCCCATGGCCAGAAGTGCAAAACTCAGGGTTGCTGAAAGGATATAGCATATGAACCAGAAACGCACAGGGCCGAAAAAGAGCAGCACCGGGGTAAAATGGCTGGTACTCATTTGTGTTTTGTTCGGGGAACTGCTGGTACATACCTGGGTGAGAACAGAGAGTACCCAGACGATTGTCGAAATCTCCACTGCCCAGGCCCGTTTGTCAGACCTGATCTCCTACCAGAAGGCATTGACACTGGAACGGGACCGGCTCAAATCCGATGATCGGATTATCCGCATCGCCCGATCACAGCTGGGCCTGACAAGTGATGTATTCAACCAGACCATCTATCTGGGCAAAGAAAATCTGTAATGGCTGATGATGTGCACATAAAAAAACGGGTGATGGTGATCCAGGTATTCCTTGTGGGCACCCTGCTGCTGCTGGGGGCCAAATCCTTTGACATCCAGATCCGCAAGGCAGACCTGTATGCCAGGCGGGCGGAAAATGGATATTCCAGACTTTTGACCATCAAAGGAGAAAGGGGACAGATTCTGGACCGGAACCTGAACAAACTGGGAACCAGCCTGGATGCCATGACAATTATCGCTGACCCGCAGCGCATAGAGGCCCCGGTCAAAATTGCCCGGATACTGGCCAAACATTTGGAAATCGATTCCAAAACGCTGACGGGAAAATTTTCCGCTGACAATCGGTATACAGTTTTGTCGGAGGCGGTGACACCGGAACTGGCCGATGACATCCGAAAACTGCATCTGTCGGGCATCTATTTTAAAAAAAGTTTCAAACGCTTCTACCCCAACCGGGATCTGGCGGCCCAGGTCATCGGATTCACAGGGAAAAACGATGTCGGCAGAGAAGGGCTTGAGTTCAAATACAATACCATCCTGGAAGGCAGAGAATTTGCCGTCACCGTCAGAAAAGATGGTGTCGGCCGGGTGCTGGATATTGACAAAAAAACCCAGGATGACCTGCGGGGCAACACCATTGTATTGACCCTGGACAAAAAAATCCAGTTTCTGTCTGAAACAGCCCTGGAGCAGGCAGTTAAAGAACACCAGGCAAAATCGGGTCTGGCTCTGGTCATGCGGCCGGTCACAGGAGAAATTTTGGCCATTGCCCATTATCCCCGGTTCAATCCCAACAATTACCAGGATTTCAGCGATATTCCTTATAGAAACCGGGCTGTCACAGATGCGTTTGAACCCGGATCTGCCATGAAAGTATTTACCGCTGCTGCTGCCCTGGAAAAAGGGTTTACCCCTTCATCCATCTTTTTTTGTGAAAACGGCAAATACCGTATCGGCAGATATGTTGTCAATGACACCCATCCCCATGACTGGCTTTCCATTGACCAGATAATCACCTATTCCAGCAATATCGGTGCTGTGAAGATATCTGAAACCATCGGCAGACAAGCCCTGCATGCCTGTCTGACCCGGTTTGGATTCGGCACCAGAACCCGGGTGGAATCCCCCGGGGAAACCAGCGGAACACTCACCTCCCCGGACCAATGGTCTGATATAGATGCCGGGGCCATCTCTTTTGGACAGGGGGTGTCGGTTTCCGCCATCCAGCTGATTTCCGCCATCAGCGCCATTGCCAACAACGGGCAGCTCATGAAACCCATGCTCGTCAAAAAAATCCTTTCCAATACCGGCAAAACGGTCCAGGTCTTTTCCCCCACCCTGGTGCGCCAGGCCGTATCCCCCCGGGTTGCCGCTCAGGTCAGACACATGATGCGCCTGGCTGTCCAGGAAAAGGGCACCGGCACCAAGGCAAACCTTACCGGCTATGCTGTGTGCGGCAAAACCGGCACTGCCCAGAAAGTGGCAGCCGGCCAAAAACAGTATGCCAAAAACAAATACATGTCTGTTTTTGCCGGGTTTGCACCGGAAAAAAATCCCCGGCTGGCAATTCTGGTGGTGGTGGATGAACCGCAAAAAAAATATTACGGCGGAGATGTGGCTGCCCCTGCCTTTAAAACCATCATGGCCCAGTCCTGTAATTATCTGAGCATTCCCCCTGTCACTGCCAGCCTGGTGGCAGCGGTGCCGCATAAGGTGACGGCCGGCTTTCACAAGACAGCAACAAAGGGCCTTGATGCAAAAACGCCAGCCAATACCCTGAAAGGCGCATTATGAAACTCTCTTTTCTGCTCCAGGGAATTGCCCGGGACCTGATACCGGATATGGCTGACATGGAAATTTCCGGCATTCAAACCAGGGCCCAGGACATTCTGCCGGGCCAATTGTTTCTGGCAATGAAGGGGTATACCGCAGATGGGCATGATTACATGGAAAAAGCCTTTGCCTGCGGCGCGACCGCCGTGATTGCCCAGCATAATCCCGAAAACCTGGACCGGGTCATTCTGGTGCCGGATTCCAGAAAAGCGGCTGCTGCCATAGCTGCCCGGTTTTCTGGAGAACCGTCCAGGGACATGACACTGGTGGGTATCACCGGCACCAACGGCAAGACCACCACCGCCTATCTGCTGGAAAGCATATTTCTGGCAGCCGGTTACAACTGCGGGGTCATCGGCACCATCAACATCCGCTACAACAACAAAACCCTGGACAACCCCATTACCACACCTGATGCCATGGTACTCCAGCACACCCTTTTTCAAATGAAACAGGCAGGGGTAACCCACGTCATCATGGAAGTTTCTTCCCATGGACTGGACCAGTTCCGTGTGGACGGCTGCCGGTTCGCTGCAGGGGTATATACCAACCTGAGCCAGGACCACCTGGATTATCACCCAGACATGGAAACCTATTTTTCATGCAAGCAGCGGTTTTTCACCCAATTTCTGGGGCCCCGGGGCAAAAACGCGTCTGCCCCGGCTGTCATAAATGTGGATGATACATGGGGACAGAAACTGGCTGATGGTCTGGATTATCCGGTTATCCGGGTGGGCTGCCGGAACCGGGCAGATATTACCGCCAACGATATCAATGACACCATCCAGGGAATTTCCGGCCGCATCTGTCTGAAAAAAGATGAATTTGCTTTTGCCTCGGCCCTCACAGGCGGGTTTAACCTGGAAAACATCCTGTGTGCGGCCGGTGCAGCGTCTTCTTTGGGTGTCCCCCCCCGGGCTATCCAGCAGGGAATTGCCGACTGCAAAGGGGTGCCCGGGCGCCTGGAAAAGGTGAACACTGCCATAAACCGGTATCTGTTTGTGGACTATGCCCACACCCCGGATGCCTTGGCATCCACCCTCAAAACCCTGAAGCAGCGGGCCCCCAAGCGGCTGATAACCGTATTCGGGTGCGGCGGTGACAGGGACAGATCCAAACGCCCCCTCATGGGAAAAATTGCCTGCCAATACAGTGATATGGCCATTGTGACCTCAGACAATCCCAGAACCGAAAACCCGGAACAGATTGTGGCAGATATCATGAAAGGGATCACAGCCACACCCATTCCCAACGATGTCTGCAATGGTCCCTGTTCAAAGACCGGCATCCCTGTCAGCGGCGTTATCCAGCTGGTGGACCGAAAAAAAGCACTGCACACGGCTGTGATGATCTCCCAACCCAATGACATCATTCTGGCTGCAGGCAAAGGGCATGAAACCTACCAGATAACCAACAGCGGGACCATCCATTTTGATGACAAAGAACAACTGCAGGATGCCTGCAATGCATTTGCCAAAAAATTCTCTCCCATTGCCTGGACCCGGGCCGACCTGGAAGCTGCCCTTGGCAATGCCCCGGTTCTCAACACCCTGAATCCAGACACCCTTTTTGCCGGGATCAGCACCGATTCCCGGACCATAAGCACCAATGACGTGTTTGTGGCCCTGGCAGGGGAGAATTTTGACGGCCATGATTATATCCCGGATCTTGTAAACAAAGGCATCCGGGCATTTGTGCTCCGGACCGGCACCTTTCAACCGTCAGGTGACAGCCTATGGGAACAGGCACAAAAAACAAAGCTGCTGGTATTTGAAACCCCTGATACCCTGGCTGCACTGGGCAGGCTGGGCCGATTCCAGCGGCTGCGCTCCAGGGTCAAGGTGCTGGCCATCACCGGATCCAACGGCAAAACCACCACAAGGAAAATGGCCAAAAAAATTTTTGACACCTGCTTTGACACCCTGGCCACCCGAAAAAATTTCAACAATGAAATCGGGGTGCCGGCCACCCTTTTATCGCTTTCCTGCGCCCACCAGTGGGCCGTGGTGGAAATGGGCATGAACCAGACAGGAGAAATGAAACGCCTGTCCGCCATTGCCTGCCCGGACAGTGGCATGGTCACCAACAACTCCGGCGCCCATCTGGAATGATTGAAAACGGCTGACAATGTGGCTGTTGCCCAAGCCCAGATTTTTGACCATGCACAAGAAAACAGCACGGCCATATTTTTTGGGGATGATGCCAGGGCGCCTATTCTGGAAAAAGGGGCAAGGAACAACCCGGATATCACACAGACAATCTCTTTTGGATCCAATGAAACAGCCGATGTTTTTGCCACAGATATCCAGATTTCTGAAAACCGGATCTGGTTTACAGCCAGCATCAAAAACAGATCTGCCCGGTTCCATATCAACTCCCCGGCCCTTTTCATGGTCAACAACGCCCTGGCTGCCCTGGCTGCCGCATCAGCAGCCGGCATCCCCATCAGTGACATGCAGGCTGGTCTGGCCGCCTTTGCGCCGGCATCCGGGAGAATGGATATCCGCTGCCTTGCCAACGGCATTCAGCTGATTGACGACACCTATAATGCCAATCCGGCATCTGTAACCCATGCCCTGAAAACGCTTTCATCACAGGCTGCTGCATCCGGTGCAAACCGAAAGACCCGGACCATGGCCATACTCGGTGATATGCTGGAACTGGGAGAGGCATCAGCAGATCTTCACTATGCTGTGGGCAAAACAGCAGCGCAACTGGGCATCACCCGGCTGTATCTGTATGGTCCCCACAGCAGACATACCTGTCAAGGGGCCGTGGATAACGGCATGGCTTTGGACCGGATATTTTCCGGCTCCAAAGAAAAAATTGCCGATCATGCCCTGGCCCATGCCGGCCAGAATGACTGGGTCCTGGTCAAAGGATCCAGGGGCATGGCCATGGAAACCATTATCCAGCAATGGGAG
>Ga0102943_1001224_pt1 | contig 16299 bp, 12 predicted proteins | sample SalPonC_black_MG_FD_78174 | JGI IMG/M metagenome (GOLD analysis project Ga0102943, IMG submission 78174) | Salt pond soil microbial communities from South San Francisco under conditions of wetland restoration - Salt Pond MetaG... | ecosystem: Environmental > Aquatic > Marine > Intertidal zone >...
CGTAAATTCCGCGAGCAGCTGAAAAACACCATCAGTCCGGATATCAACGAAATGAATCAGAAACTTGATATCTTTTTCACGAACTCGAGTTCTTTCCTGGTAGTGCCCCGTCGCTATTTGTCCAGAGGCAACTTGCCCTCCAACGATACATTTTCGGTGCTATATCTCGATTTTAAAGCTGAACAGGATCCATCCTGGCGCACATACCTCAGTGTTTATGGTTACTATCGTAATCACTTGGAAGACCGGTATGCGAAATCGGAGCTACCAGACTTACCTTCCTGACCTCAAGGCGATTTCCATTCCCAAACGCGTTGAGTACAAAGGCATCGAGTCAGCAGACTGGATTGCTTTTATACAAGGGTGGTTATTTTGATGCGTTGCCAAAGGAACTTTATGAGAGTGCCCAGATCGACGGATCCGGCGAGTTCACCATATTCTGGCAGATCACCATCGTCCTGAATAAACCGATCCTGGCAGTGATTTCCCTGAATGCATTCAATCAAGCCTACTCAGCCTTCATGTTTGCCTTGTTGATTTGTCAAGACAGCGACATGTGAACCTTGATGGGATGGCTTTATCAACTCCAACAACAAAGCCGCCAAGGCATCATCTTGGCTTCCCTGGTCATCGCCGACACTACCGATCTTGATTGTATTCGCATTCTGCCAAAACGTGATCATGCACGGAATCATTGTGCCCGTTGAAAAATAGCGGATCGTCGGGTTGATGCAGCAGAAAGCTAAGCCGATTGTCAGCCTATTCAAACGCTCTCATTTCCTATCCTATCGGTGCGAAGGCAACGATAAGACCTGCAAAAACTGCTCTATCTTTTCACCCAATCCACCGACTTTCCATACGTGCTTGCCAAACCTCAATACCCTTTTCGCCTCAATCAATGGATAATCACTGAGCGTCAACTCTCTCTGCAAACGCATTTTCAAGCGTCCCCGAAGAATCAAAAACATTTGCACGTTGGTAAACACATCGCCTTCAGCCGTATGTCGCTCAGCCATGGGAATATTCAACTGGAAGCACACATCTTCCATCGTCGGCAAGGGCTGATTGCTATACCCCGTCCGCTGAAAAGCATCCAGCTCTTTGCTGGCAAACAAGGCAGTATCGAGCACCTGATTTTTCAAAGCTATCGAGAAGTGCTTTTTCAGAGCGACATCCAACATCGCAATATCAAACCCAACGTGATGGCCAACAAGGATGGTTCCTTGCAAAAGAGGGATCAATGTCTCGAGCATCTGCTCTTCTGGAATGCCTCCCTCCGTTTGAGACGGCAAGATACCATGAATTTTGGTCGCTTCATTGACACAATTTTGGCTTTGGTAAACGAGCCATGATTGGCAACTATCCATGTGAAACTGACCATTTTCAACAATCGCAACTGCAACTGACAAAATACGGTCACTGTGCACATCAAACCCCGTTGCCTCCAAATCGAGAACCGCCCAGCGGACCGCATGTTCAGGCGTGTTTTTATGAACGGGCGTGTGCAGGAAGTAAGATTCAAATGGAATCACCTGCTTGCGTTTAAATAACCCCATGATCTTTTCTCCCCTGCCCAACACCGAACTCATTCCGTACAGCGTCTTGCACCATACTGACGACATTGAAGACACTGGCCAATCGCGCTTTTTCTAATTTTGTCAAAGATCCTGGATCGATAAAACGACCTGAATCGTTTCTTTTCAAACCATTCAGATTTCTAATCCTCAATAGATAATCATATGCCTCCTCTGCTAATACCGCCACTTCTTTGAGATGTTCGACCCGTTTGGCGATTTCAGTCCAACGTCCCCCGGTTGAAAATTTGAGAGACAGGCGATACTTAAATGCAAAAACCTGAGCAGCGAGCCTTAACGGTGCCATCGCACGTTGCTTGATATCCAGCTCACCCGAATGACGGCCGCGTTTTTCCACTACGAATTTACCCAAAAAATTTAACGGTGGCGATAACTCAATCGCTAACCCTGCCAGCTTTTTCAATATCTGTTCATTGGAGGAGACGTGCTTAAACATCATCGTTCGGATAGATGCAGTGAGCGTCTTGTCTCCGGATACGTGCCGCAGGTCATACATGACGACCGCCCGCAACCACTCCGTCGAATCCGTCAGTGCATCGATCGATAAGATTTCTTTTTCCCAAGCTTGGTTCGATAAACACCAGTTAGGATTGGAGGCCATCACACCTCCTTGACATTTCGCAAAACCACAGAAGGACATGCCATCAATAACATCTTTAGCAAGTGCTAAAAATTGTTTTCGATTGTCTTCATCTTGTTGTTCTGTTCCTGCCGATTCAAAAATCAGGGCGTTGTCCATATCTGTCCGCAGTATCTGTTCCCGGCGTCCATCACTGCCAACGGAAACCCATGCCCACTTTACTTCCGGCAATGTCTTGCCGTTTTCGCGCATGGCAACGACCGCCAAATGAATCAAACGATGCACCAATTCATCGTACAGCTCGGCACTGATCTGCCCAATGAATATACCTGAAATACTTGCTTCCAAATACGAGCCAATAATGTTTTCAATATCATCGCATAATTCACGCAGGCGGGTATGGGTTCGCGCATGCTGAATTTCCCACAGCAACCCCGCAGGGTGGTGGCCCGTCTGTCCCAAAAGATCTTTTTCCGTGCAGACATCTAATGCCGGACTGTTATCAGTCCCATCTTCCGTGATACATACCTGTCCTATCCGCTCGCGCAACATGAGCAGAATAGTCGCGGTTGCATTGGAATGGTTTTCCACAGTCACAACTGGATATGCCATAATCTTTGCTACCGGCAAATTTCTATCCAAGCCCTTGACAATAACTTGTTCGACAATGTTTCGATATGTCACAATTCCTTTAGGATGACAACGTTTGTTGACAACCAGTATCGAAGAAACTTCGCGTTCCAACATTTGCTGAGCTGCTGCATAGATGCTCAAACCCGGACTGCAGGTTAACAAGCGCATTAAATTTCTGGGGCGGATCTGATGCGCCCCATCCAGGTGAGCCTGCAACATGCTCGTTTGCTTAGCCGACTCCCCAATGGAACTCTTTTGTTGACCGTGCACCTTGCCCCCTACCCGCGTGGCCCAATACAGGTGGCGACGAATGTAATTCCGCGCTTCATCATTTTTGGCGAATAGGGGGTGGACCAAATCCCAAGCAAAGCAATACAGCAGGCAATCCTCGAGCACCACAGCAGAGACCAGAAAACGGCTGCCTTCGTAGAGTGCCGTTAAACCGAGTAAGTCGCCTACGTCGCGTACATCGACCAGCTCACAAAGATCGCCCTCATTCACATAATACTCAACGCGGCCGCGTGCCAGAAAAAACAATGTGTTGCCAGCTTTGTCGTTTTGCTCCCAGACCTTTTCCCCTTTTACCAGCACCTTTACCACCGCCTCTTTTGCAATTGCCAAAATCTCCTCCCTGTCCAAGATCGAGAAAGGCGGAAAACGATGCAGCGTATCTGCAATACGATTAGGAATGAAATTTTTCATAAAATCACAGACTTTAAGTGGAAATTTCTGAGAAATCAATCCTGGCAGTTAAACCGCACACCCATGCGATAAAGCCCAGTGTATGTGCTTTCTTGCTTCAGAGGTGTCAAAATAAAACGCGGAGTGAGCCACATGTGCACACAAGCGAGACCTTTGCTAATATTACGCAATCTTTAATCACTCAATCCATATGTATACAAATTTTGCCGAAGTCACGTGCCCAGCCTGCTTTCAGGTGTTCAGCGTCGCCCTTCCAGCGCCCGAAGAACTGCCCACCGAACTCGATTACGATTGTGAGGTCTGCTGCCGCCCCATGCTCATTGCCGTGTGGATCAAAGATGACGGTGAACCGTCTGCAGAAGCCCGTGCAATTAACGATTAATCCCTGTACGTCGTGTTCAGTATTTTCGCACCTATACGATACCGGTAACGATTCACCTATGTTGCATTGCAGATTAAAAAATTTATTTTGAAGCTTTGTTAGACATGTTTTTTCCGAATTCAAGAATCTCCCTATTTGGTCGTTCAATCTAAAGCCAGGAGAGAGAAATATAAACCCGGCGTCTATTTTCAACATTCAACTCCAGAGATGTGGCCAAAAAATACGCAGACCAAGTCGGCAGCCGCAAATTTGGAAGCATGGGAGAAAATGGAGCCGTTGAATCAGTCGTGGACCGAGTGATTTACAAGGTCGTTGGTGCTGACGGAATCGATATCCACCCATTTTCGTACGATCGCAACAAACAAGAGGTTTTATACGGTCGGTTTGCAAAATTCCAAGTTACACATATCGAAGACATTACAGAGAATCACCAGGTTATCAAATACATCACACTGGAAGAATTGTAAGCACCCCTTCAGAGACGTCGCCCAAGCCATTTTCCAGATTGCCTGCGCATTACCCCCAAATGGTGCGAACAACAATGGTAGTTCGCATCCTTATTTGGGGACAGGTTCTATTGAAAGGCACTGGGTGGCGAAACGCCGACTTTATGCAAGTCAACTGAAAGATCCTTAATGCGCTACCGCCACCTTAGGACCTTTTGGTTGGCCAATTTGTGCCAACAAGGCCTCGAACCAAGGCGCATCAATATCGAAAGGCTTGCCGCCCGCTATGCGTTCGAATTCGATAGCCCGCAGCACACCCTGATCTTCATCGTGCCCAATCACGCCGCCTTCGCGACGCAAAGCACATTCGACCGCCAAGTCTGTGCAGCTTTTGATCAGCCTTAAATCATCTGAATTAGCTGGCGCTGCACGTGCAAAGTAACCGCTTTTCTGTACTAAGGTCTTTTCGGCATCCAACTTTTTAGCAAATTCTTTGGCAAAATACTGCCCTGGATTCACAGCGTCTAATTTTATATGGCCAAAAGCATCTCTTGGAATCGCCAGTCCTGAAGCTTCCATTTCCTTGACGATACTTTCGACGCCAGCCCCTTCGCTGACAAAAATATTCACATTGTCGAGGGTATCCATAACCTTGCGCAAGCGCTCTGCTTCAGCCGCTATGTCAATTGCCATTTCCGGAACGTAAATTCCATGCACATCGAAGCGTTCTCGCTGTAAACCGATTTCGGGCAAGAACGCGCGCACGCTCAACGACTCACGGTATACATTGGCACTGGCAGCTGTTAACCATCCACAATTGCGCCCCATTACTTCGTGCACAATCAACATCCGTGGATTGGCGTTGTGTTCGGCCACCACATTTGAAAAATACCGGGCTGCCTGGTCAGCTGCCGTCCAGGCACCGAGGCTTTGTTGAATCGGGTACACATCATTATCTATGGTCTTTGGCAAGCCAATGACAGTGAGTTCATAGTTATTTTCCTGCAAAAACGTAGCCAAGTCGGCGGCTGCGGTGTTGGTGTCGTCTCCGCCCACAGTGTGTAACACATCTACCCCGTCCGCGATGAGCTGATCGGCTGCTTTTTTCTGCGGGTTTTCACCCTCTTTAACTAAGCCACGTCGCACGCAATCCTCCACGTTGGTTAACTTCACGCGGCTATTGCCAATAGGGCTGCCGCCAAAGCGGTGTAAAATACTCGCACGCATACGCATTTCATCTGTTACCTGGATACTGTCTCCCAACAACAACCCCTTGTAGCCACTGCGATAGCAAATAATCTCGATCTCGGGTGCGATCTCATTGTAACGCTCGATCAAGCCTCCCACAGCAGATGATAAACAGGGAGCCAATCCCCCGGCAGTTAAAATGGCAACTTTCTTCGGTTTCATACGTCTAAACAATTAAAATTAAAAATTCTCAAACTTATTAATGTCCACTTACTACATTTTACTTTTTACTTAACGATCAAACACTGTCCGGTCATAGCCGCAGGCTGTTCAAGTTCCATTAATTGTAACAGCGTGGGGGCAATATCTGCCAATCGTCCGCCTTCTTGCAACTGCAATCCCTGAGAGTCTTTGCCGTATAGCACCACCTCAACCGGATTTAAGGTATGCTGTGTATGCGGGGCGTTGATATCAGGGCTCCACATCTGATCGCTATTACCGTGATCGGCAGTGATGATCGCTTTTCCTTGAACTGAATCAAGTGCATCCAACAACTCCTGTAAACAGCCATCTACCGCCTCCGCAGCTCGAATGCACGCATTCAAATTACCCGTATGGCCCACCATGTCCGTATTGGCGAAATTAACAATTATCAGACCGTATTTTCCGGAAAGTATCGCCTTTTTTGTCATTGCACAGACTGCGTGCGCACTCATTTCAGGCTTCTGGTCGTACGTGTTGACATCTTGTGGACTGGGTGCCATACCCCAATCTTCTCCCGGAAAGGGTTCGTCATTGTAATCGTTGAAGAAAAATGTGACATGCGGGTACTTTTCAGTTTCGGCACAACGGTACTGCGGAATGCCTTTTTCACTCACACACATTCCCAGGGTGTCTGCCATTTTGGGGGGCTTGCGGAAAATGACATTCTCACACAGGCCTTTTTCATAGTCGGTCATAGTTGCATAAAAAATATCCAGTTTCTCTCCTCGATCGAACCCTGCAAAATCATCCTGGATAAAAGCACGCGTTAATTCCCGTGGGCGATCGCCGCGAAAATTGAAAAACAGCACACTGTCTCCATTGCCAATTGTCCCGACAGGGCCCGATTCGGTGACAATTTGCGTCGGGACAATAAATTCATCGCTCGTTCGCGATTCATCGAGCGGATCATCGTAGTAAGCCTGAATAGCGGCCTCGGCACTCGGTGCAGTAACCGCAACCTCACGACCCGTCAAGCAATTGTAGGCTTTTTGCACACGCTCCCAACGGTTGTCTCGATCCATCGCCCAAAAACGACCTGTCACTGACGCCACTTTGCCAACCCCGATTTCGGCACAGTGCTGTTCCAATTCACGGATAAAATCCAAGCCACTTTTGGGCGGTGTGTCTCGACCATCGGAGAATGCATGGATGAATATTTTTTTTATACCGTTTTCCTTGGCCAACTTCAGCAATCCGTACAAGTGCGACAACATAGCATGCACGCCGGCATTTGAGGTCAACCCCATCAGATGCAGAGCTGACCGCTTGCTTTTCACATTCGCAAACGCAGCCTGCAGGGTTGCATTGCCATTCACGGTTCCCTCTTTAAACGCCTTGTCAATACGGACAATTTCCTGATCGACGATGCGCCCTGCACCGATGTTCTGGTGGCCCACTTCACTGTTGCCCATAACCCCGTCAGGCAAGCCCACATCCAACCCGCAGGCTGCAATTTCAGTGCGTGGCCAATGAGCGCTCAGTGCATCTGAACAAGGCGTTTTGGCAAGTTTGATCGCGTTAAACGCATCGTGCTCACAATTATGGTTGGAACCCCAACCATCACGAATAACTAAAAGAACAGGTTTACGATTTTCTGTAGGCATGTTGTTAGCCTGAAGGATCTTGTTTTAATAATGAAGAAAAAAAAGTTAAAACAGCTTCCCGGTTTGTGACAGCGTTGCCAGGAGAATCACGACTGCGTACACAACCACCAGAACACCGCCCTCCACGCGGGTTACTTTGCGCCCCGTGCAGCAGGTGATCCACAAGAGGATGGTCAACAGCAGCATACAGGGATATTCGATTCGATAAAACCGGGGATCCACCTGAATGGGAAATACGATACTCACCCCTCCGCCGATCAATAGCATATTAAAAATGTTGGATCCAATGATGTTGCCGGCAATAATGTCGCTTTGTTTGCGGACAGCTGCAGCAAAAGAAGCTGCGAGTTCCGGTAGGCTGGTTCCCACCGCAACAATCGTCAATCCGATCAATCCCTCACTGACGCCCATCCGCGAGGCGAGCTGGCTGGCGCTGCCAACCAGAAAATCGGCCCCAGCGGCCAGCGCGATCGCTCCGGCCAACACCCATCCGGCACAGACCCATTGCGAACGAATCGGATTCACGATTTCTTCGGCGATCTCATCCTCAGCCGGCTGTTGGCTGCGATTGCGCAAGACTTGATGCAGGATAAAGCCTACATAGGCAACCACCCCTGACAGTAAAAGAACGGAGTCCAACCGGTCAAGAACACCCGGGCCGCCTCGCAAAGATAGGCCCATAAACGAGAAAAGCACCGTCACCACCAACAGTATGGGGAGTTCCTGGCGCAGCAGCCGGCGTTGTATGCGAATCGGATAAATTAGGGCAGCCGCACCCAGAATGAGCCCCATATTGCCCAGGTTACTGCCGACAACATTGCCCACGACTAACCCATCCAGTCCCTGGGCTGCGGCAAAAAATCCAGCAATCAACTCCGGCATGGATGTGGCAACCGCAACAATCGTGAGCCCGACGACAATGGGATTGATATTCAAATTCAGCGCCAAACTCGCTGCCCCACGTGCCAACCAATCCCCCCCAAAGCACAACAATGCCAGTCCTGCTATCAGCAAAATGACCAGTAAAAATGTGTTGAATTCAGCGTAAGGTATCACCGTTGTTAAAAAAATGCATTTGTGGACATTCGTGCGCGAATGCCAAAGACGAACAACTTTGCTCGCCCCACTGCGCACCCGGACTGCCGACCACGGAGCAAAGAATCTCGGCGGATAATTGCAAGGCGTAAATCAACCGCAATTTGATTTTCTTACCTTGACTAAAGCTTAAATTCGTCCAGACTTCGCGCCTTTTAAAAACAGGCGGACCGTAACAAACTTTGCGTTCCTCGAGAACATGGATTTAAAAGATACACTCAATCTTCCAAAAACCCAATTTCCTATGCGAGGCAATCTCGTGAAACGCGAACCTGAGCGGATTGCACACTGGGAAAAAACGGGGCTTTACCAAAAAATACAGCAACAGCACGCGGATCAGCCACTGTTTGTGCTCCACGACGGACCTCCGTTCACGAACGGCAATGTCCACATCGGCACCGCACTCAATAAGATCCTGAAAGACAGTATTCTGCGCTACAAATCGATGCGCGGCTACAGAACGCCTTACATTCCGGGTTGGGATTGCCATGGTCTCCCCATTGAGCACCGTGTTACCAAAGATCTGCGATCCAAGGGCAAAGACCTCAGCCAGGCAGAATTGCGCAAAGCCTGCGCCGACTTTTCCGCTTCCTTCATCGAAATACAGCGCAACCAGTTCAAACGCCTGGGCATTCTGGCTGACTGGGAGCACGAATACAAGACGATGAAGCCGACGTATGAGGCGACCATTCTGCGCACGTTTGCAGCATTTGTAGAGCAGGATCTAGTTTACCGCAGCAAAAAGCCGGTTTACTGGTCCATTCCGTGCCAGACGGCATTGGCTGAGGCAGAAATTGAGTATCAAGACCACACCAGTCCATCTATCTGGGTGAATTTTGCGATCCCCGACCATCCGTTTTCGCATATTCAAGGGCCTTTGGGGATGGTGATATGGACGACCACTCCTTGGACGCTGCCGGCAAACCTGGCAGTCGCTGTGCATCCGCGCCTGGAATACGTAGAGGTCCAGCACGCAGGCAATACCTACCTGGTCGCAGCCACTCTGGCTGAAAATTTCATCCAGTCCTGTGAACTCGAAGGCGCCCAACCAGGGCGTACGCACACAGGTGCGGATTTGGCCCAACTCACGGCGCGCCATCCGTTTATTGAGCGGCCCTCACCGATTGTACTGGCCGATTATGTCACCACTGATGCCGGGACCGGTTGCGTGCACACAGCACCCGGCCACGGCCAGGAGGACTACCTCACCGGGCTCAACTATGGACTCGACATTTACTGTCCTTTGGACGACCACGGTTGCTACGTAGATGATGGCAGTATCCCTGCAAGCCTGGTTGGGGTCAGCGTGCTGGAGAACAAAGGCAAGTGTCCGGCCAACACTGCCGTTTTAGAGCTGTTAAAAGCGTCTGGTGCCCTACTCAAAGCGGAGCAGTATCAACACCAGTATCCGCATTGCTGGCGCTCGAAGACACCGGTTATTTTCCGTGCCATGGATCAATGGTTCGTCGCTTTGGACAAACACGAGAAGCGCGCAGCAGTTCTGGAGCAAATCGGCACAATCGACTGGATTCCGAGTTGGGGAGAAAATCGTATTCGCGGTGCGGTCGAGGCCAGACCCGATTGGTGCATCAGCCGTCAGCGTGCCTGGGGGGTGCCGATTCCAGCATTTTACGACGAAGCCGGCAATGCCCTGCTGGATGCCAGCGTGATCAACGCGTTGGCCGCAAAAGTCGAACAAAGCGGCACCCATATCTGGTTTGAACAGACTGCTGAACAACTGCTCGAAGGCATTGACCTTCCCAGTGAATTCAGCGGCAGAAAACTGGTTAAAGGCACCGATACATTGGACGTCTGGATAGATTCTGGTTGCAGCCATCGTGCGGTGTTACAGCATAACGCTTCGCTTGCCTGGCCTGCCGATCTGTATCTGGAGGGTTCCGATCAGCACCGCGGCTGGTTTCAGTCCTCTATTTGGACAGGCATCATCGCCGATGGGCAAGCTCCTTTCAAAAAGGTCATCACCCACGGATTCATCGTGAACGAAAAGGGGCGCAAGATATCCAAATCAGACGGTGCCATGAGTTCGGACGACTGGGTCAAGCAATACGGCGCTGATATTGTGCGCCTGTGGGTCACCTCCCAAGACTTTACCAACGAAATTCGCTTGTCCAATGACCATTTCAAATTGGTTTCAGGAACCTACCGAACAATTCGCAACACCCTCATGTATCAATTGGGCAACATTGCAGATTTTGATGTCAGCCAACATGCGGTGCCAGCTGGAGGGCTCGATCCAATCGACCAATGGGCCTTACACAAGACCCGTGAGTTGATTGACGAAGCCACCGCCGCTTACGAAGCGTATGAGTTTCACAAGGTCTACCAGCTCTTCGGCAATTTCTTTAAAGGCGTGCTGTCTAATACCTATCACGACATTCTCAAAGATCGGCTCTATACCTATCACCCTGACTGGCCTCAACGCCGCTCATCGCAAACTGCGATTAAGCTCATTTTTGATACATTGGTACGCCTCATCGCGCCGGTGCTGACATTTACAGCAGACGAAGCCTATGCATTTGCACAGGGCAATTGCGAACGGATCGATGACAGCATTCATCTGCAAGCCTGGCCGCACATTGAAGAGGCCTACACCGATCCTGCGGTGGTCAGCAACATCGATATGCTGCTCACCTTCCGCGACAAAATCAACGAGCAACTCGAAGGGTTGCGCCAGCAAAAAATCATTGGCAGCAGCCTGGAAGCCACAATTGAACTGACCATCGCCCCAGATGAGCCGCTGGGAATTCCTCTGGAAAAATATGCTGAAAAACTTCCTGAACTTTTTATTGTTTCGGCGGTCAACGTAACGCAAGTTGCAGGAAGCAGCCTCAAAATCGTTGCGACGAAAGCCGACGGCGAACGCTGCCCACGTTGTTGGCGGAATGTTCTCACTCTCAGTACATCCAAACTGGAACAGAATTTGTGCGATCGTTGTATTGCAGCGACTCAGGATTGAATCCGCAACTACCGTCTACAAACACATGAATCTCTAACCACACCACAACCAATTTGACAGAAGCGTTACGGAACTTAATCACATTGCGACCATAACCCATCCAACTAAATCTATTACCGTGAGCACCAAGACTACCAAAAAATCCACAGCCAAAAAATCGCCAGCTAAGAAAGCTGCCAAGCAAGTGATGGCAAAGCCAGCCAAGACCAAAACAGCCAAATCGGCGCCTGCCAAGGCGGCTGAAAAAACACAAACCAAGGCGGCTAAAAAGAGCCCGGCTAAAGCCACCGCAAAAACAACTGCCAAAGCAACGAAGAAGACAGCTATCAAACCCGCTACAAAAACGAACGACAAACCAGCAAAAAAAGAAACAACACAGGTGCCCGAAAAAAAATCGCTCAAAAATCTCAAGAAAAAGACGATTAAAGACTCTGTGAAACAGGTAGCGTCAAAACATAAAGCAGCGGGCAAACAAGTCGAGAGCACAAGCGCAGAACAGATTGAAGTTGAAGAAAAAACCAAAGCAATTGTGCTAAATGCACGCAAACGTACGTCGACTCCGGCTTTATTTAAGAGTGGTAAGAATAAAAATACGCCAGTGGTCTTCACCATGGACGATGTGAAGAGCATTATCGAACAGCGTGAACGATCGAAGGCCGAAGAAGAAGCCGAAGCTCGCAAAAAAGCAGCCAATGCGAAGAAAGCCGAGCAAGCAGCCACTCCAAAGAAAAAGGTGGTGGACCACGATCTACCCGTTGAAAATCGCAATCATGCAGCCGCTTCCATTGCGGATATTTTAGGGTTCAATCCGACAGAAAAATTTGACCCCCTCAATCGCGATGAGAAGGTGCCGAAAAAGTTCATGAAATACTATAAGGCTCTGCTCGAATTACGCCAACATGTCAGCTCCGAACTCGACCTGCACACCGCAGATACGCTCAAGCGTTCCAACAAAGATGACTCTGGTGACCTGTCCGGCTATGGTCAGCATATGGCAGATGCCGGAACCGACACATTTAATCGTGACTTCGCATTGAGCCTGGTTTCCACCGAACAGGAAGCCTTGTATGAAATCGAAGAAGCGATTCAACGCATTTTCGACGGCACGTACGGCATCTGTGAAATCACCAATGAGCCCATCAATAAAGATCGCCTGGAAGCTGTTCCTTTTACCCGTTATTCGCTCGAAGGCCAGAAAGAACTCGAACGGAATAACCGCAGTAAGTATAAGCGGTCTACAGGCGGCGGTGTATTCGGCGATGCCAATGACGAATCGGTCAACTTCGGTGGTGAAATCGAAGACAACTGATTTGAACTTACGACTTGTTCCATCAGCATTAAGACAGTAAGAACAGGAGCATGCGGCCTTACTCTCGCCTATTCATTCTGGCACTGTTCGTATTTATAGCTGACCAGATCACAAAGCTGTGGATCATCGCTTCATTAGACAATGGAACGTATCATATCGGCTCACCGTTCAACCCGCCTATAACCGTCATTGATGGTTTCTTCTACATTGTTCACATTCAAAACGACGGTGCCGCATGGGGTATGTTTTCAGGGCATGGCTATCTCCTCGGTGTCCTTGGTATCTTTGCCCTCTATGCTATTTTCCACTACCGAAAAGCACTGGCCCTCGACAACCCCGTGATTCAATGTGCCTTTGGCATGATGATTGGGGGTATTCTGGGCAATATGGTGGATCGCTTCCGGTTAAATCGCGTCATTGACTTTTTAGACTTTCACCTTCCTTTCTACGGACGCTATCCTTCTTTCAATATCGCAGACTGCGGCATAACCATCGGCGTCGGACTGTATATCGTCTATAGTTTTGTTCTCGATAAAAAAGCCAAGAAACAGTCCGGCAACGAAAATTGAACTACTAACCGGGCACTCCATCGCTTGTTCAACTCAGTCCCCCGCATCCTCATATCTGGCGGCAATCACCAACAAACTACAGTTGAGCAGAATAACGCCTACAGCTAACCACAATTTGGCAACCAAAGCCCCAACGAGAAAACTCAGCAACACAGCCAGCAACACGCCAATGGGTATCAAAAAAGCGCCACGGCGCTTGTAGGCATGACGCAAATCGCTACCAGCAATGAGTTTTAAACCAACACTGATAAGCGTGGCCACACAAAACCAAGCGATAAAATTACTCAGCGGCACGCCATAATAAATACCATTATCTCCACTCCACAGCCAGTAAGAGCGGCCGATCGTTGCAACTGGCTCCAACGCCAAATCAATCGCTACGGCACTCAGTCCTACACACACAGGTACCAGCAGCATCAACGCGACATGCCGTCTGAATACAGTCGACCAAAACAAATGCAGCGGAAAAACGACCACCCACCACGCGAAGGGAATCGCAATTGGCAGCTCACCAGCAAGCCGTGGTCCAAATGAATGGGTATACACGTAGTCACCAAAAGGGAAACCGGTGGTCGCCCCGATATATTCCACCAGACCGGAAAACCCGGCTATCCATAAAAAAAGCTTGAGCGTTGTTTGCCATCCCAACCGAATCGATGCTTCCAAAAGCAACACAATCCCGGCCAGGACCATGAATAACATGTCTTCAATGTGAAAAAATACCGAAGGCCATTGAAACCCAATCGAAAACAACCCGACAGCAAACCAGATCACATACCAAGTCCCAAAAAAATGCAGCAGACGCCTCTTATTTAAGGTCAATATCCAGTTCATGATTTTGGTTCCTCGCAACGCTCCGCAGCCGCAACAGCTTGCGAGGCATCTGCATGCCGGGGAACGGGATCGTATCCGCTGCCTCCAAATGGGTGGCAACGGCCAATTCGCTTTATCGCTAACCAACCACCTCTGACAAGACCTTGCTGCTGGAGGGCTGCAATTGCATAATGTGAACATGTAGGCGTGAAACGACACGTGCCCTGCCCGCCCAGTAAAGCTGTTTTCACCGGAGAAAGCGCTATCTGGTAGAATCGAATCAAGAATATCAGCAAACGTTTCAAGCCCGCAATCATAAGCCAACCTTGCCAACAACCAAGCATTTTTTAGCGTGATCGTCGACTCAACGAGCAGTTTCGCGTTCGATCAACAACAACGTCCCGACCGACCGCGCATAGAGTTTAGCCAAGCGATCGACAGCAACTTCCCCAGCATTGAACGTACGCAATAACGGGTGCATGTTCTCATCCCCACTGGGAACCAAACTTGCGGCCACCGTAATCGCTGGCTGGGTGTGCTCAAATGGATACCGGATATCGGCAAACCGCTTTAATACGGTGGTTCGACAATCCTCCAGTTCATGGATATTATTTTCCAAATGGTTCGCCAATGCCTCGGGCACCTCACTTCCCTCCTGCAACTGTTGAATCATTACTTGGCAACTTAGATAGACCTCTAGAAATTTGGTCAGCTCATACGAAGTTTCGGCATACACTCGCAAAAGTGCCAACAAAGCATTCAGGGTAGTTTGCGCCACCGGATCGAGACCCTCGCGATCAGCAACCGACTCTAAAAACGCGCCAATTTTGACGAACGTTACCTCGAGTTCACTGTGCGCTGCCTCTCGCTCATCGCCAAACCTGGCCGCCCGTTCACCTAAATCACCATCCTCGGGCAAATTAAGCTCCTGGCGCTTTACGTTAAAACCAGCTCGAACCATCGTGTTCGCCTTTAACGCCAATATGCGGTTTTCGTGAGCTGAGCGCCACGTTGCTAGAGCGTCGTGGCGCGTGACCACTGCCTGCTGAATATCTTTGATCGTCAAATAGCTCGCAGTGCTTTCGTATTCAGAGGTTTCAAATGAAAGCGGCAGGATAAACGATAAGCCATCCCCAAAGATGTCGTTACACATTTTATAAGCCTCTTCCTTCTGGTCGTCTTCTCCCTCGATCAGGTGGTTCTCGACCAACTCATTGGCGCTCACTGACAGGCCTAATTCCTGCCTGTAGTAATGCGCGGTTACTCGCTGAGTGATCTCAGTAAAGTTTTCGAATAGCTCAGTGGCCGGTTGTTCGAGACGAAAAATACCGGGTGCATTTCGTTTGCGCGCTCTTGCCACCCGCTCTCGATCACATGGATGTGTATCAAAAATACCCGTTTTCGCCTCTCGCATAGACTGTTCAACATGCGACTGCACATCTTCAGGTAAACGGTTCGTACGAGCATTTACAAAAGAAGGTAAATCTTTCACTAAACGTTGCTGGCTCCAACTTTCCTGTAATGCATGCTGTGCAATACGGTGCCCGATACCGAGCATTTGCAGGCGTTCGGAGGTTTCAGCAAAGGTATCACTACCAGCGAACTCGACTTCATACGCATCTGCATCAAATTCCATTTGCCTTAACATAAAGCAACTCACCACATGCCCCATCATCATCAGCACCCATAAAACTTTGCGCGTCAGCCACACCATTATACGGGCGATGCCCAACACCAACTGGATTCTAAAGTCGTTGCCTGCGATCCATCTATCCAAACGCTCATCCCATGCATCTCGCTCATACACGACACGCGAAAACCAGCCGTTGACACGTCGAATCACATACGTAAGTCGCATCCCGGTGCCCTGTGCAAAGTGGCCGAACTCATGCGCTAAAACACCTCCAAACGACCGCGCATGCATACCCGCCACTAAAGGCAGCCCAATGATAAGCTTCAAATCATTGTGCAAAATACTCCGAAACCCCTTACGCAATGCAGCCGCTGCATTGATATCACAATTCAGCTCAATTTCTTTCGGCTCCGGGGCCCCGACAGCAGCGCATAAAGCCCGGACAAAACGGTCCAGCTGCGGACACTCCCCTGGCTTCAGCACGAGCGGTTTGGGCTGCTTAACTTGCC
>Ga0102943_1001227_pt1 | contig 16282 bp, 16 predicted proteins | sample SalPonC_black_MG_FD_78174 | JGI IMG/M metagenome (GOLD analysis project Ga0102943, IMG submission 78174) | Salt pond soil microbial communities from South San Francisco under conditions of wetland restoration - Salt Pond MetaG... | ecosystem: Environmental > Aquatic > Marine > Intertidal zone >...
CAACTTAAGCAGCTTGAGTTCACCGGCCAGCTTAAGAACTTCCACAAAGCACCTGCTTATCGCGGCCGGGTTGGCGTTACGCCAACTGCAGATCGTGTCGTGATCGGGGGTGTCACCAGTGAGATAGCGCACATACAGGTCCCGGTGGCTGGCTCGCTCTATTTTGCGAGAACTGAAAATACCGTGACTATAGCAGTAGATTAACAGCGCAAGCATCATGCGGAGCGGATACGGGGCTTTGCCTGAAAGGGTTTGCTTTAGCTTGAAGTGGTGCATGTCCACATGTTCCACCGCTTCGAGTATAAAATGAACCGTGTCATTTGCAGCCACCCACTCACGCATGTCCACCGGCAGCAGCATCGGCGTGGTTCGGTCAACATTTACAAAACGCATGACACTAAGTTTGTACCAGACTTGTAAGAATTGGAAAATCAAATCCGACAGGCTGCTAATCCGAATTTCTCACCACTCATCGAGCATAATCGCCCATGACCGAAAATAGCCGCACGCAACTTGCCATGCGCATTTGCAGGGCGTGGACCCAGCTGCATCCGCATGGCTGCGTTTGGCACTGCTATTTTCTAGACCTGAGCCAATTCTGCTTCGATTCTGATGAGCAATCCCGGTTAAAAGGCATTCATCCAGCTCAGCTGTGTGATTGCACGTTTACTTGAGTAAACATCTTGGTTTGCTCAGGGCTGGTCGTATTGTGCGCGAACAATTTTTTGAGAAACGATGGACGATGAATCGGACACACACCTTTCGCCAAGATTGCCTTACAATGCTCTTGAGTGCCGTATCCTTTGTTGCGTTCAAACGCATAGCCGGGATACTCCCTGGCATAATCCGCCATCATCCGATCGCGTATGACTTTTGCATAAATACTGGCGATGGCAATGGCGAGGCTTTTGCCGTCGCCCTGCACGATTGCCTGGTGCTGCCATGGAAAAGGGTGTAGCGGCTTGCCATCCACCAATACCGCAGGTGTTTGCTTGGTTTCCCACTGAGAATAGAACAGTGGCTCGACACCGCCATTCGGCAGCAAATCAATTTTGAGCTGGTTTAATGCGCGCTCCATACACAGGCGTGTCGCGCCGAGAATGTTGTAACATTCAATCTCTTCAATACTGCCTACCCCATGTGCTATTTGTAACAATCCAGCATCCACCCATTCAACGATGACAGCAAAAAATGCTTCGCGCTGCTCCGGTTTTAACTGTTTAGAATCATTGAAAAGCTGTGTCTGTTTGCGGACAGCACGGTTTGCATAAAATGCTTGTGATAAATGCGCAGCGGCAGCAACTACGGGCCCTGCAAAGGGCCCCCGACCGGCCTCGTCCACGCCAACAACTGAAGGGTGTTTGCGGGCAAATTTGCGATCAAAATACCATAATGGGTGGGTTATCTTCGGCATGCTGAACAATTATTTGCGCCAGACGCGTTTTGCCGGAACCGGCAATCCCAATACTTCATAAGCTGTCCTGAAATGTAATTTAGCAAATTGACCAAGCGCCTCTTTGCCCTGTTGCTGCACGATTTGTTTCCCCTGCTCTTTCACTTTGGCATTTGCTCCTTTCAAGAGTTTTTCTCCGAAAAGTTTCGATAAGTTTGCCATTGCCCGCACATACTCGGCACGTGCAACAATGGAGGCCGCCGCCACCACCGGATCGGCTTCCGCCTTGGTTTCCATACGAAGGTCGAAATTAGAATTTTTAAAATAATTTTGGACCAGTGGTTGTTTTGAAAACTGGTCGAGCATCCCCCAGGCCACCGGCCGTTCCTTGAGGGCGGCTTCTAATGATTTAGCATGCATCCAAGCCAAAAGTTTGTTCAGGTTGTGGCCAAATTTTTTGTACAACTCGTTATATTTTTCCATGCGCACACACATCCGCTTCACCACCACGCCCTTTGTACCGCAGATAATTTTGTCCAACTTCAATATCGCCTGGTCGCTGGTAATCCGTTTGGAATCCTGGATCCCCTGATTGCGCCATTCATCAATCATCGACTTATCCGCAATTACGCAGGCGGATACCAGCGGACCAAAAAAATCGCCCTTTCCACTCTCGTCCAGTCCCGCGTGCGGCTCAAACCATTGAGGGTTCAACACCTCGTCATAACCCAGGAGCGGATCTTGGGTGATTTCTGCTTCCAATACATACGTGACCCAATCCTCTGTCTTTTTGCCCTGGACCACGAGTTTACCACTTTCATAAGCGACTAGATTGACCCCATCTCCCTTAAACGCAAAACGTGCATAATCGACGTCGTAGAACGACCACAAACGGCGGTCACACCAGTCTTTGACTTTTGTCAGCTGTGCATCATTGAGCTTAATGGTGTAGATCGTCTTTTTTTTGGGTCCTTCCTCCGCTTGTTTTGCCTTCTTTTTTGCCATAGATGTTTGAAATATTTTCCATAATCCGTCAGAGACTCTGATTGGCAATGCAAAACAGTTCGACACTCTCCTCCATCTCGGCAAATGCTGCCCACAGTGCCAGCGGCTTGCCGCCGTCGTTTGCGCGCAACCTTTCTAACTGGTATCATAGCCACCACCGTTCCTTGCCGTGGCGCCGTGAACCATCTTTGTATAAGACGGTGTTGTCGGAATTTATGTTGCAACAAACGCAAGTTACGACCGTTTTGCCTTATTTCGCACGATGGCTGCAAAAATTTCCAACCTTTGAGGCCCTTGCCGCCGCTCCTGAAGCAGCTGTTCTCAAACAGTGGGAAGGGCTTGGCTACTACTCAAGAGCGCGCAATCTTCACAAATTAGCGCAAGCGTATACGCAGGCGGATCCCAAACCGCAAACAGCGGCAGCTTGGCGATGCTTCCCGGGCATCGGCCCCTACACGTCCGCAGCAATTGCCAGTATTGCTCACGGCGAGTCGGTTGCCGTGGTCGACGGCAATGTCATCCGCATTTTAACCCGCCTGACGGCAAACGACACAGCATTCAAGAACAGCACAACCGCGCTGAAGTCGCTTACGCCTCTGGCAACCCAAATCATCGCAACGGCAGCGGATCCAGGTATCCACAACCAGGCAATGATGGAGTTAGGAGCAACGGTCTGCACAAAACACAAGCCGCTATGTCTGCTGTGCCCCGTGCGCCCATATTGCGCTGCGCAGCGTGCGGGCACTGTTGAAGCCTATCCGAACCTGCAACGCAGCAAGACAGTCCGTCGTCAAGTCGACCGCATATTCGCTCTGCGTGATGGGCACGTGCTATTGCATCGTATGCCCGCCAATGCAAAACGCCTGGCCAACATGTGTGAACTTCCTGATGCAAACCTATTGGGCATTTGTCTGGATGGCGCAGAATATGTAGGCAAAAAAAAACGCGGTATTTCAAACGAACAGATCACTGAAAATATTTACGCCTATCAACCCGATCAATCGGTCCTGCAACAAATTGAACACCGCGATGATTTTATATGGGCAGACATTACAATCGTCGATACCTATACGCTGTCAGGGCCTCACCGAAAATGGTTAAATGAACTTCTTGCAAGTGTTGGCTAACCCGCAAAGGCCGATTGCAGCAGTTGCTCCAGATATTCTTTGGACTGGATTACTTGCTCACGCTCAAGCTTGGGACTCAATTCTAATACAAAGACTTGGTCTGCGCGGAAATACTTTTTGACCATCTCAAAATCAATGTACCCATCTCCCAATGCTTGATGGTCCCGGCCATCTGGAGTGGTATCGTGCAGGTGGAAGCCTTGAATCGCACTGTGGTTTTCCTGCAGATAATGTTCGTGGTCGAAGAACCCCATCCGCTCCTTTAATTTAGCGTGGCCCGTATCGTGCCACAAGTGGACGAAGCCTAAATCTGCAAACTGTTGGCAAAATTCACTTGTCTCACAATCCAACGGTAATTCCAGCAGGCCTTCGCGATTTTCAGCACACACCCGAATGCCTTTTTCAGTGGCATAGGCTTGAATGTCCTGCATGCATTGGCGAATACGCTCAACGTGGCGCGGCGATGCTTTACGCATCTTTGTCAGCAATTTTTCCCGTGCTTTGACGAAAACCTCATTTTTCTGCAATTCTTCAGCAGATAAAGGTGCTTTCACCATTTGTTTGAGTTTTTTAGATGGGTTGCCCCAGAAGAAAAATAAGCTTCCCATATGGGTCACCAAACGATTAGCGCCCACATGAGCGGTGGTGTCTAACGAGCGTAGTGTGTGGCGTACCCACAGATCCAATTCGCGGGAATCTGGGGAACTGGGCTGATATACATTGGGAGCCGCCTTGGTTAGATGGGGCGGCAATGGGCAAAAATTGTGGCATGAAGACACTTTTATCAGGTTTTCGGAAAGTGCCTTGAAGACGCCCGGTATCAGCGAAACTTGAATGCCATGACTGAGTTCGATAAACTCAAATCCCATCTCCACAATTTCTCTAACCATCTCATAGCCATCTATATGGCGATGAGACAACCAGCATGTCGATAAGGAAACCTGCGCACTCATGGATCGATAACTTTAGCCTAAATAAAAAAACCCGGTGTTTGTGGAAAACCTCCACTACACTAGGTTGGTAAATTTCGATTTGAGTACGAAACCAAATTTTATTGGTTTTCGTAGCGCTGACGAAGCATGTTGCTGAAAGCCGCCACTTTTTTCTTGCGACGCTTTACCTCACAAGGCTTTTCAAAGTAACGCTTCGCGCGAACATCACGGATAACGCCCTCGCGATCTAATTTCTTTTTGAGCCGACGAATAGCTTTTTCCATGGGCTCACCTTTACGAATCTTTACTTCTACCGGCATATAAATAATTTTAAATCTCTTCTACAGTTTAATTAAAAGACTGAAAAAAATCTATAATTCGCAAGAAAGGTCAAGGCATTTTTAGTATTTTTTGCTCGGTTTTTACTTATAGGTAAGAAGGAGACCTGAAATATTCGCAACTAAATATTGCGATGCATATTTCGGCCTCCCTCTTTTACATCTTAAGGTCTCGAATCAATAACCGTACTCCTCAACAATCTCCATCATCTCGTTAGCGATAAAATTGCTACGATTGCGATTTTGCTCTGCGGCCGCACGATCGATCAAAGCGACGACTTCCACAGGAAGACTGATTGAGATCTGTGTTTTGTCTTCTGCCATAGGACGATTCAAAGCTTTCTTTTTTGCTGCCTTCTTCTTAGCAACTTTCCTCGCCAACTTCTTGGCAACTTTCTTAACTGATTTCTTAGCTGTTTTCTTTTTTGCCATAATTAATGAAAATAGCATAGAATTTATAAGTAAAGCCAAGCAAAAACTTAAGTCTTCTCTAAAGAATGATTGGATACTAAAGATAAAAACTTAAATTTAGTGGATTTTAAATAAACGTAATGGGTTGTTTTTTTGTAACAGATCAACCCATTTCGTTGATATTGCATATAAAGAGCAAATCTGCTGGTGCAGTCGAGTAGTCAAGTAGCCAGTTAACAATTTGAAACATCACGCCCTGAAAGCTGGCCCGGCGGCCGCATAAAACACCGGGCGCTAGTGGTGTGGAAACCAGCAGCCAAGCGAGAGTGTATGTGCAGCGCTGCAGGCGTTTGATATAACAAGCCCAGGCTGCCGCGCAGCAAGGCCTGGGTTCACTTAGTTCCAACCCAGAGACTCGCCATTGAAACGATAAAAATAATTAGTGCCAGCAATATTTTCGTGAAACAACCAGTCGCCATTTAATTGATAAGCATACGGCCACAACCCCTGATGGGTCCAGATCCAGTCCTGCAATACAGCACTCCACATCCACAAACTGTCTTCTGTTTGGTCTGCGGGAATATAAACAAAACCAAGCTCATCGTGATAATACCATGGACGCTCGAGTGAGTTATAATTACCCAACCACTCATTGTTATACCAATCGCTTCCTTCGACTACTTGGGCGTCGTTGGCAAACAATGTCGGCCCAGGCTCGTTACCAGTCGGATCACCACTACCACTACCGTCGTCAATGGTCAGGGATGCCTTGCCTGCGGCGGCGGCATGCGCATAAGCTTCACCATCATATGAAAAGACATCGAAATTAGCATCATCTGTTAAAAATTCCAGTGTGATAGAACCTCCGTCCGGCGGCAGTACCCAAGGAGCTGATCCAGAAACCGTTCCAGATCCTGCAAAGAAACCAAATGGGGTACCGGGAGATGGCAGCGTTTGTGTCTCATTAGTATAGTCATCCAGAGTCATCGTTGGGAACCAGTAAATACAAATTGCATCGCCAGCACTTATTGTCTCCCCAAGTTCGATGTTTGCTAAAGTCTCAATAAGTAGCCCCGGAGTATTGGTAGCACTGAGATCAAAGGCCCCAACGATATAGTCATCACCATCTTGATATCCTTGGCTGCTAGGATAACTAAATCCTTGACTATTGGTGTTTCCGTCAACTGCCACCAGAATCAAGCCAGATGTAGGAAAGGCGCTGCCGTTGGCATCTTTCAGCATGCCTGCCTTCACCTTCACCGTCACAGCAGCGCTCAAGCCTGTAGAGAGCGCAAGGAGACTCATTAAAAAGACCGTACAGTATTTTAGAAATAAATGTTTCATTTTGGGAATTGGGATAAACAATTAATTAGAAAGTAATGAACTTAAGTAGCTGGGGGTGGCTTGCCAATAAGAGGATGTCGGATTTGAGCTGGGAGCCTTGCGCAAGACATACCCCACTCCGGGTAACAGTTCTTCTGAGTCGCCGACATACCGTACGCCGTCATACCAGCCTGGCACAGACACGCGGCCATTGTCTATATACTCAAGGATCCGCGAAGCCGATTTATCGACAATTGCTTGAGTATTGTCAAAGATGAGCAACTCATCGCCGTTCTCCCCTAATCCAACAGCATCTTCCAGCAAAATCGGCATCGGGCTGCGGATACCGATGTAGATATCCTGCGGTTGATCATTCGCTGCAGTATAAACCACAGTGCGAAACGATTCCATCGGAACACTGCCGTAGGCTATCATGGTTTTATCTTCCCCGGTCTCATTGCGAATACACACAGACTGTCCAGGAAAAATGGGGGAATTACCAAAATCACCGTCCATACCATTTTCTGATTTCCAAATGTGCTCTGAACTATCGTAACAAAACGTGTATGGAACTGCTTGGTTCGCTCCAGCTTGGCTGTCATCGAAAATGGTGACCTTTATCCCTTCATCGCGAATCCCTGCAAAGAGACTGTCAATGGTCCAGCATGGAATGATCAACACTGGATCTCCCTCAGCCGCACCTGTTTGTAAGTTTGCCAATGGATCTATTTCTCCTGTTCCCCGCATCGTCAAGTCGAGCGTTACAGTAGAGCTTGTGTTAGACTCTATAAGAAAGTATTTTCCCTCCTCGGACAGGGGACGATCCACGTGCCCAAACAGCAAAACGTAATCATTTGGCTGTATACCGGGCGCATATTTAAGCTCATCATTGGACCATCCTGGTGAACCATTTAGAGTGACCACGTTACCTTGCACAGATGCCACTGTGGTTCTGAATAATACTGACCGATGAAACCCGATCGCGAAAAACGTATCCGAATTCGTGGGAACTTCGATTCGAGTAATCCCAACCGGGTTGGTGGCCACCGATAAAGATTGTGAGGAAGCCATGGGACACAAGCATGAAAAACTACACAAAAATAGGGAAAAAACCCTGTAAAATCTATTTTTTAACATTTTATTTCAAATTGAGATTTAAATGGAATCAGAGGTATGGAAACACCCTACCTGAAATTAACAATATTTCAAGTGAATGAGGGACCATCCGAAAAAAATAATAAATTATTTACCTAATTTAACAATGAGAAAACTCCTTATTATTGGAACTAGATCCCCACTCATAGAAGCCCCATTTATAGACTATAAAAACAGTAAATACTTCATTTTTATGCAAAGCTCGGGAATAAATCCACATTCCGTGGTCACTCCCCAACTGTGCCATTCGCACGGGTTGAGTAAAAGGCATGACTCATACCATCCAAATCCAAGTCCAGCGAATTATCCGCAATCGTCATATCCTTTTGGGAATTCGCTGCGGGTAAATCTTCAAAATAATCAAATAAAGCGGTAATTTCAGGGAAATTTCTGTTTGATCGTTATTCTTATCGGAATCGGGATCGTTATTGGGATCGCTACTCGAAATCCCTTTCGACTCCGATCACGGTCATGGCAACGTTCACGATACGTTCAGGTATTATTCCCCGCACTTTTAATCACACCCGCTGAACACGCCCAAACCCATTGCCTGTAACCTTATGTTTAAATCCATATTCGCCCTTTCCAATTACAATTGTGAACAATAGTTGTAGCCAACTCGCGCAGCATACCATCACCTTCTGTGGCTAGCGCGTGTGATGCAACTACACTCCGGTCACTTCACTGTATAGGCAGCACCGATGATACCGGCGGCATTGAGCATTTTTGCTGGTTTCAATTCGACATCGACAGATGATTCAAGATAAGGAAAAAACTTTTTGGATTTCTTACTGATACCGCCACCGATGATGATCAAATTGGGTGACATTAGAAGTTCCAGTTCGCGCAAAAATTCAACCAACCGCTTGCTCCACTTTTCCCAGGACAGTTCTTTCAATTCCCGCGCGCGTCCGGATGCTCGTTCTTCTGCATCTTTTCCTCTGATTTTAAGGTGCCCAAATTCTGTGTTTGGCAGCAACGTTCGATTGAGAAACACCGCAGAACCAATGCCCGTGCCCAGGGTTAATAGAATGACGATTCCATTTTCGCCCTGCCCTGCACCGAACCGCATTTCAGCTATCCCGGCAGCGTCTGCATCGTTGATGACCTGCACATCGGTTCCTAACCTCTGCGCAAACAGTTCCTCCGCATTGATTCCCAACCAACTATCGTCGACGTTGGCAGCTAGATGAATCACACCCAGGCGGACAATAGAGGGGAATGCTATGCCGACAGGACCTTTGTAATTAAAATGTGCAATTATCTCGCTTACGACTTCAGACACTGCATCTGGCGATGCAGGCTGTGGTGTTGGAATGCGCAATCGTTCCCCTTCTTGCTCACCTGTCTCCACATTAACGAGTGCGCCCTTAATACCGGTGCCGCCTATGTCTATGCCAAGTCTAATCATGATATTCTAAGCTCGGATGGAATGGATAAATAATAAAAACACGATACGAACGAACGCAAGCAATAGCTGTTTCAGCTAAGTCAGAAACAAGACAAGACGTATTTATCTCCAACCATTTTTTCGCTTTAACCCGCTTATCTCAGAATCGAAGCAGAATTGGCTCAGGTCTATAAAATAGCAGTGCCCAACGCAGCCATGCGGATGCAGCTGGGCAGACACCCTGCACATTCGCATGGCAAGTTGCGTGCGGCTATTTTCGGTCATGGGCGATTATGCTCGATGAGTGATGAGAGATTCGGGTTAAACAAGGCATTGACTGAATAATTTGCAAAAAAACAAAAAAAACTCTTGGCAATCTCAGCAAAACGCCTAATTTCCCAACTTTCCTGTTCAGTTTATTACCAACTAAACTGGAACTATAAACACGGTGGGATATGCAAGTGGCTAAAGCATGCAGACTGTAAATCTGCCCGGGTAACCGTTCACTGGTTCGAATCCAGTTCCCACCACCACTTTGAATCGGGTCTCCACCAAAAGTTGGGGACTTTTTTTATTCGTTAGATTCTGCTTCAATTCTGGTGAGCAATCCAGGTTAAAGGCAGCCGCAGCTCACTCAATTACAAACCGGATACGGATGATTTCACGTTTACCCGAAGGCGGTGGCCCCGGACTGCGCGTATTGCGTGCCGCAGCGATCGCAGAATTATCGAGCACTGCGTTACCGCTTCGCTGCTCGAAACGGACGGACTCTATGGTGCCATTGGGCGCTATAGTAAATAATATTTTAGCCTCTAATAAACGGCTATTGGTAATCCTGGGACGGTCCCATGCAAGATTTGCATTGTTCTTAAGTTTAGCCTTGTAAGCTGCATTCAGCGCGGCGGAACTTGCCGGCGTGCGCGGAGAGCCAGATGTAGACGCAGCCGGTGTCGAAAACTGCGGCACAGCCACAGGGGGTACCGCTACACTTTTGCGAACGGCTGGTCCCGGGGTAATACGTGGCTCGGGCTGACCGTGTCGCTGCCTGAACTCATCGACCGTCATCGGCTGCACTTTAGGTGGAGACTCGGTGGATGACGGCGTTGGTGGCGGCTTCGCGGGAACCACTGGCTCCACCACCGTGGCAGGTGCCTCTTCCGGCGCGGGGATATCGGGCATCTCAATTGGAATGCGCTCCTTGACTTTAAATTCAGGGACTTCAGGCGGCAGGATCGCGGACGCTGCAGGCGACGGTTGCTTGTCTGGCGTCTCTGGCAGGTCACTGGGAGCGGCAACCATCTCAAATACAAACGCATCTTCATCTGCAGGCTTGCTGAAGAGCTGCACCAGAACCGTCAGGCCAATTAGCAGAAAAAAAGCCAAATGCACCGCACCGGAGAAATACCATGCCTTTCTATTCAATTCTTTGCCCATATGCTGTGTTCAGGGTGCGCATGTAGAGGGTGTCCTCTATCGTGCCAGCGGCCGATCTTCATCGGCACTGGTTGCTTACCTGACTTGAGTGTCCAAACTGATTTTGGATAATTGATTTTGTTTAATTATGTCAATTACATCAATAACTTTTTGATACTGCAGGTTCCTGTCAGCACGAATGTTTAACACCGGCGGATTGCTTTGCGCACGCAAGCTATTGAGCAAGTCGTTCAATTTGATTTTAGATACTTTATCCTCTCCCCAGTAAATATGCCCCTCACGATCGATCGATATGACCTGAAATTCGACGGCTGCGCGCTCGCTGGCTGGAGCCTGGCTGTCGAGCGGCAGATTCAGCGGGATGGTTTGTTCCAGCAACGGGGTTGTGATCATGAAAATAATCAGTAACGCGAACGCTAAATCAATCAGCGGCGTGACATTGATTTCTGATATCGCTCCAAGCGTTTCTTTTCTTCTAAACGTTCTTGCCATGGATTTGACCTTTTCTCTAATCGCCCTTGTCAGAAGTCCAGGCACCTGCTCCTGGGTTACCCGCCGCATCCGTAGTCGTCATCTCAAGCTCGATGCGATCGGCTAGCGTACTGGCAAAATTTTCTAATTCGGTGATCATGATTTTTGTCTGGGTGAGCAGAAAATTGTATCCCAAAACCGACGGAATTGCTACCAGCAGCCCAGCCACTGTCGTGAGTAATGCCCCCGACACTCCTGGTGCTAAATTCTGCAAAGTTGCAGAACTCCCCAGGCCGATACCGCCAAAAGCATCCATGACCCCCCACACAGTCCCCAGCAATCCCATGAAAGGGGCAGCGGTAACAATCGAGCCGAGTAGCACCATTTTCGACTCATACGCAATCGTTTGTTGCGCAACCGAACGTTGCAATGAGTTTTCCACGTGTCCCATCTGAATCGCATGCCGCTGCTCACCCTTAGCGCCCTGCCCTTCGTAGCGTGCGTAAGCTTTAGTACTCACATCGACCAACACGGCGTAAGGACCGTATTCAGCGGCACGTCCGCGCAAGTTTACCCCTAAAATGGAAGTGGCCCCGACCAGTCGTTGTTCAAAGCTCAAATTGAGCGAACGCAAGCGCGACAGCTCCATGTATTTGCCGATCATTACCGTCCACCCCAGAAGACTGAACAGCAACAAGCTCACCACGATAATTTTACCCGCAACGTTCGATTGGACAAAATAAGTGAAAATATTTGATGCCGTTCCCTCGGCGATAATGGAAATACCAATAAAAAAATCCAGATTTTCGAGCATTTAGTTAGCAGATTAAAATGTGCACAGTTGTTACCAGATGACGAACTATAGATATTGCTGTATCGTTACCATACAATTCATCGCCAGTGCAACGCTTTCCATGGTGAGCCCAGCTGGAAAATACGCTTTATGGATTGCCAAAAGCGTGCAAACCAACTTCAGTTATGGCGTTTAGTGACAGCCTATGGATAACAAACAACAAACCCTTGCGGAACTCGGGCAAAAATCGGGAACCATTGCCGCAAAAAATGTGCTGGTAGGGCTGGATGGATTTATCGACAAGATTGTCCACCCCGTCGACGAGCGATTCGGCGCAGGGGATCATTTTAAACCCATCGACACTATATCTGCATTTGGTGAGCGCATTTCTGCGGCTGCGGGCAACAGCACGAATATCGAATTGCACACGGTGATGGAAAAAATCGGCGGCAATGGACCGATTATGGCCAATGCCCTCCTGTCGACAGGCAGCAAAGTTCGCTACATTGGGAGTCTGGGAAAACCGACCATAGCGCCGGTGTTTACAACCTTTGCTACACAAACAGATGCCGTGTCTGTTTGTGCGCCTGGAATGACAACGGCAGCCGAATTCAAGGATGGCAAAATCCTTTTCGGTGACATGGTGTCCTTCGATGCGATCACTTACGACGCTATTTTGCAAACCATGGGTGAAGGGAAATTTTTTGATTGTGTTTCCTGTGCAGATGCAATCGCACTGGTTAATTGGACGATGCTTCCTCACATGACGGACATCCTCAACGCCCTGGTTGAACGCGTGCTGCCCACACTGGGACCCCGTGAAAATCGTGCGTTCCTGTTTGATCTAGCCGACCCCGCCAAGCGTGCGGACGCAGATATTCAGGGTGTCCTGCACACGATCAAGCGCTTCCAGGCATATGGTTATGTGACCTTGGGTCTCAACTTCAGTGAAAGCCAACAAGTTGCACGCATACTTGGCTGTGAATCACTGACTTCCAGTGAAGCCGACCTCAAGAAAACGGCTGGCAAACTGCGCCAAGCGCTGGAAATCAGTTGCGTAGCAATCCACCCGACTGAATCAGCTGCCTGCGCCACCAAAGACGGAACGTTCTGGGTCAAGGGTCCATGGTGTGAGCGCCCCAAAATTACCACTGGCGCAGGGGATCACTTCAATGCGGGATTGATGACGGGACGCTTACTGGGACTCAGCCCAATTGCCTGTTTGACACTCGCGGTATCTTTTTCAGGCTACTATGTGAGAACGGCGCAAAGCCCGACACTATCCGACATCGCAACATTTATCCGAAACTGGCAATGACACATCATCCAAATGGCATATTGATCTCCTTTGAAGGCTCTGAAGGCTGTGGCAAATCGACGCAGATAAAACTGCTGCATCAACGGCTGCTGGAGCTTAAATACGATACGGTTATCACGCGGGAACCCGGTGGTACCAATATCGGGGAAGCCATACGCCATTTGCTCAAGCATGCACCGGAAGGCAGTGAAATGTTTCCGGAGACGGAATTACTGCTCTTTGCCGCCAGTCGTGCCCAGCTGGTGCGGGAAGTGATTCAGCCGGGTCTGGCCAACGGCAAAATCATCCTGTGCGACCGTTTTCTTGACTCTACCACTGTTTACCAGGGTGTCGCCCGCAACCTTTCGAAAGACCCCGTGCAACTCATCAATCAATTCGCTGTGGGCGATTTTTTGCCCGATATGACGGTGGTCATCGATGTTCCGGCTGAAGTCGGTTTCCAACGTATCCAAAGCAGGACAAGCGATCTGCCCGATCGAATGGAAAAAGAAAATATCGAATTTTATCAGCAAGTGCGTGAAGGCTACTTAATCCTGGCCCAAAACTTTCCAGAACGCTTTATGGTCGTGGATGGCACGCACGCAGTGGACAGCATTGCACAAAACATCTGGGACGAACTGGCCACTCGATTTTTTTAGTCACCCCTGTCATGAGCCACACTGACACCCTGACTGCCGAACTGGCGGACTTTCCTGTGATTCAAGTTTTAAAGCGTTCGATTGCAGAAAGACGCCTGGCGCAAGGCATCCTGTTGCACGGCGACAGCTTACCCGCACTGGAAGCGGTTTGCCATTATATGGCACAGGCAATTCTGCAGACAGATGCTGATGTTTCGCAACATCCCGATTTTTTCTCGTTACGTCCGCAAGGCAAAATGCGCTTCATCAATGTCGGGTCGAAAAACGACCGCGTTGGTGGTGAATGGCCGGCAAATTCCATGCGCAGGCTGATGCATGATTTACACCTGACCCCGCAGGCAGGCAACAAAAAGGTAGCAGTGATTTACGAGGTGGATCGGATGAATAAAACTGCAGCGAATGCATTTTTAAAAACCCTCGAAGAACCACCCGACGATACCACCCTCTTTTTGTTAACCACCCGCCCGTATAAATTGCTGCCCACGATTCGCAGTCGCTGCGTAAAATTCGGCCTTCCTGCTGAGCTCAGCCGCATCCAGCATGAAGACTGGCAACAATGGTTGGCGGATTATGCAGAATGGATGCACACCCTCCGCCAGGAGAAGCTGAGTCGCGGCAAGGCTGCCGATTTGATGATGACGGTGTACGGATTATTGACCAAGTTTAGCCATATCCTCGACCACCTGACCCAGTCTTCCTGGAAAACCTATGCTGAGGATTTGCCGGAAAACCTGGACAGCGATCAAAAAGCTGCCCTCGAAACGGGTTTTAAGAAGAGTATTCGCGCCCAATTATTTATCGAGATAGAGCAGGAAACACGCAATTTCGCGCTGCAGGACGTCCATGATATACCGACACGCGCATTTGCCCAGGCCATCGCCCACTTGGAACGCAACGTCGGTCTGCTCGAAGTCAATCTGAACGAGTCGACGGCACTCGAAGCGTTTTTGTTGCAATCCCTGCGGCTATGGTCAGCCAAAACGGGCTAACCGTCACATAGTTTTTTGTATTGCAATACATTTATTCTTATTTATCCGTCCCAATCGCTCTGCTCTCCGAACTGCTCAGTGGCTTTATAGCAGCCTATTTCCATAACGAGATTAAGAATGTAAACTTATCCCTTCGTCGTGACTCTTTTCCTTTTCAAGGAAGGCCCACTCAATCTGGATTTATTAATTCCCATGTGCACGGGTGCGCTATTCTCCGTGCCTTTTTCCGTTTTCGCTATTAACCAGACAAAAGAGGAATACCTGACCATTGTGATTGCTATCATCACAATGGTCATGGGAGCCCTTACCATCTGGAAAGCGATGAAAAATCAGTTAATTCCAAAACAGACACGCTCACTCTCTGTCAGGGCGGGTGGTGAGGACAGTTGTGGCATTGCGGTGGCTCAGTCGTTCACGAACACAGCAAGAAAGGCTCACGCAGATCCTCCCCCCCTTTCCGATTTAAAAACCGTAGTCGCAGTTGCTCGTTACACGAGCCTGGTGTTATCGTTGCGAAGCGCCTCAGAACCCGTTCCCGCCAGGCAGGCTTCATTTTCCGCACAGGCGGACAAGCAGGCACATATCAACACTCAACAAAAGGGTTGCAGACACAATGGTAGCAGGATTTTCTTTAAAATCGGATCGTATGACTAACTCTCTATGAACGCCGTAGAAATTGCACGCGATAAAACACACATCGTCGCCATGACAGGCTCTTATTTCCGTGGTGATGCGGAGGCTGTTCTGCATCCGGAGGACGAAAGCAAATTCGATACGGTCACCTACACCTACTATGAGCAGTTGAACGGCTACGAGTATTTGAAGCAGCTCGATATCGGCTACTATTTCTACACCGGCCGCTATTCGGACGAGATTCTGCAGGTGCTCGATCCAAACGAGAAGACTATCATACATATCCCGAACGTGAACTCGCGGGAAAGCACAAAAGATAAAATCCGCGAAGCGGAACATATTCTCGAAGAATTGGGGGACTGGCAGGGTACCGACCCCGATACGGGCTTTCAACTGGTAAAGACTGCTGAAGGCAAAGTCCTGAAAATCGCGGACCTGGTGGACGATGACCGCGTATCGGCTTCGCCGAAAGACCCTTCGCAGAAGAACAACCGCGATCATGTGGACATCATTATTGCGCTCGGCATGGCCAAGGAAGGATTTGACTGGATTTGGTGCGAGCACGCGCTGACCGTGGGCTATCGCTCCAGTCTGACAGAGATTGTACAGATTATCGGTCGCGCTACCCGTGACGCTCCAAATAAGGCGAAGGCGCGCTTTACCAATCTGATTGCCGAACCGGATGCCGCTGAGGATGCCGTCGTTGAAGCGGTCAATGACACATTAAAGGCGATCGCTGCCAGCTTGCTTATGGAGCAGGTGCTGGCCCCGCGCTTTGAATTTCGTCCCAAGCGACCCGACAATCAGCCGACCGAAGGCTTTGATTACGGCGAAGGCGGCTATCAGGCGGACAAGCCAAATATTGGCTTCAACGAGGAGACGGGCAAAATCCAGATGGAGATCAACGGTCTGGCGGAGCCGAAGGGCAAGGA
>Ga0102943_1001229_pt1 | contig 16275 bp, 15 predicted proteins | sample SalPonC_black_MG_FD_78174 | JGI IMG/M metagenome (GOLD analysis project Ga0102943, IMG submission 78174) | Salt pond soil microbial communities from South San Francisco under conditions of wetland restoration - Salt Pond MetaG... | ecosystem: Environmental > Aquatic > Marine > Intertidal zone >...
TTCCCTAAATACGGCAGGGCCTCAGGATGCATTTGCCGGCATGGTCTGCGGGGCAAACGCCAGGGTGGCAAAATAATCTGCCATGGTTTCGGCCCGCCGGATGAGGGCAACGCTGCCATCTTTTTTTAGCATAAGTTCCTTGGGGCGTAAATGGCCATTGTAATTGAATCCCATGGAATGGCCGTGGGCACCGGTGTCATGAATGACCAGAATATCGCCTTCACCGGTTTTGGGCAGGGGCCGCTGGATGGCAAATTTGTCATTGTTTTCGCACAAAGCCCCCACCACGTCCACTGGTCCGGATACCGGCAGATGGTCTTTGCCATGGACATGCACATGGTGATAGGCACCATACATCCCCGGCCGCATCAGGGCGGACATGGAGGCATCCACCCCCACATACTTCCGGTAGATATTTTTGTGGTTGATGACGCTGGTGACCAGGACCCCGTGGGGGCCTGTAATGTAACGGCCGCTTTCCATATACAGCCTGGGGGACCAGCCGTGTTTTTCTGTGAATCTTTCCAGGGAGTCAATGATGCCGCCGGCCATGGCAGCCAGGTCAAAGGGGGTGTGTTCAGGGGTATAGGGAATGCCCAGGCCGCCGCCGATGTTTATGAACTCAAAGGTGATGCCCAGTTTTTTGTGCATTTCTGTGATGATGGAAAGCAGCATGTCAGCGGTGTCAACCATGTAGGTATAATTGCGCTCGTTGGATGCCAGCATGGTGTGGATGCCGAACCGCTTGACCCCCATCTGGATGGCGTTTTCATAGGCTGTCTGGATCTGGTCATGGCTGACCCCGTATTTGGCTTCCACAGGATTGCCTATAATATGGTTGCCTGACCGTTTCGGCCCGGGATTGTACCTGAAGCAGATCAGCTCCGGGACCCGGGGCAGTTTTTGCACCAGAGAGATATCATCCAGGTTCAGGATGCACCCGCCATGGGACATGGCCTGTTGGAACTGTTCACCACTCGTATTGTTGGAGGTGAACATGAGCGCTTCTTTCTGTGCCCCGATTTTTCTGGCCAATACCAGTTCAGGGACAGAACTGCAGTCGAATCCAAACCCTTTTTTGTGCAGTATTTCCATGATGGCAGGATTCGGCAGGGCCTTGACGGCAAAGTATTCTTTGAACCCGGCAAGGGGGGTGAATGCGGCATTAAGGGTGTCACAGGTATCACAGATACCGGTTTCATCATAAATATGAAACGGGGTGCCAAAGGTGTTGGCAATGTCGGGCAAGATTGTGGAAAGCCTTTTTTTGAAAGCATCTGACATGGGCATGGAAAATTTCCTCGAACAGGTGAATTATATGAAAATGCGCAAAGATATCATATGGTTCTATCCAGCATGATTTTGGCGCTTTCCTTGAAGGTTGAAAGGACAATGTGGGTGCGGGTGGATACAACCGTATCCAGGCTGTTTATGCGGGTATGCAGAACCGTTTCAAGATCTTTGTTATCCGCCACCCGGAGTTTTGCCATCAGGGAGTCTTCGCCTGACAGGTAATGCACCTCCTGGACCTGGTCGATGGCAGCCAGGGCACGCCCGGTCCGGGCGAAGTCGGCGGGATCGGATACCATGACATGAACAAAGGCCACCATGGCGCAGTTGAACATCTCCGGGTTGAGCCGGACTTCATAGCCCTGGATAATACCGGCTGCCTCCAGTTTTTTAATACGTTCCAATACAGCAGATGGGGCCATGCCGATAGCCCTGGACACCTCCACATTGGGAATTCTTGCTTTTTTCTGCAGGATCTGCAGGATTTGTAAATCAGTTTTGTCCATAAGGATATGATCCATTTACAGGGGAGTTTTGGCTTATTTATGTATAATATTCATAATTTTTTCCAAAGTCAAGAATAAAATCGTTTTTATATATATTTTATTAGAATTATATTCGTTAATCTCCGGTTCAGGGCTGTATGTTAATTTTTATTGATAAACCCATGGCTTTCATATACATTTACGGGGAAAATAACCGATATCATAAACAGGTAAACAGATTGATAACAGAATACAATGATTGATGATACCATTAAAATTCTGGTGGTGGATGATGAAGAGGGCATCCGGGATGTCACGGAAGGATATTTCCAGAAAAAGGGATATGAGGTATACACAGCTGAAAACGGAGCACAGGCCCTTGACATTATCAACCAGATAAACATCTCCTGTATCTTTACAGACATCAATATGCCGGTGATGGATGGCCTTGAGCTGGCAGAAAGAATCCGGCAGATTGAAAATACGCTGCCGGTGGTGGTGATGACCGGATATCCCTCTTTGGAAAATTCCATTCAGACCCTGAAAAACGGGGTTGTGGACTATCTCATAAAACCGGTGAACCTTGAACAGATGGAATTGACCCTGAAGCGGATTTTGCGGGAACGGGAACTGTTTGTCGAGAACCTGATCCTCAAAGAGGAGGTGGCCCGGAAAGCCAGGCTCCAGGAACTCAATGACCAGCTGCTCAAACGGGTGGAAGAGGTCAATACCCTGAACCGGGTGATGGAGGATTTTTCCGCCACTGATTCCAGTTACGGGATCTTTAACAAAGTGGTGGATTTGGGGGTGGAAGAACTCAAAGCTGACAGGGTCTTTTTTCATATTTTTTCAGAACAGGACAGGGCCCTGGTTCTGGTAGCGGAATCCGCTTCCGGTTATTCCGGAGACAATGCTGCAGAGGGGTTTGGAAAAGACATTCCTGAAAAAACAAAAGCCTTTGTCAAAGAATCTCTCATGGCCGACGAAAACCCCTGTCTGGTATCAGAATCAAAACAGATCAACGCGTTGGATGAACCGGTGAATTCGATTATGGTGGTGCCGTTGAAAATCCGGGACAAAATTTTCGGCGTGGCCTCTGCTTTTATTTTTCAGGAGGACCGGTTTTTCAGTGAAAAAGATATCTACTACATGAATTTTATCACCCAGAAAGCGGCGTCTGCCATAGAGAATATCGCCCTGTATGAAAATATTTATGACAACCTGTTTTCCACCCTGTTTGCCTTTGTTACCGCCCTGGAAGTCAGAGACCTTTATACACGCAAACACTCCACCAGGGTGGCCAGATACGCCCATATGATAGCCGAAGAGATGGGCTGTTCCGAAGAAGAACTGGATGTGATCAATTTTGCCGGCAGTCTCCATGATATCGGCAAGATCGGCATCCGGGATGATATCCTCCTGAAACCGGGCAGACTGACAGATGCGGAATTTGAGAAGATCAAAGAGCATCCGGTCATCGGTGCTGATATCATAAGCAAGCTGGGCCTGTGGGACAGGGAGATGGAGATCATCCGGCACCATCACGAACGCTTTGACGGCAAAGGGTACCCTGACGGTCTCAAGGGCGAGGATATTCCCAAACTGGCCAGAATCATGTCGGTGGCTGACTGCTATGATGCCATGGCATCGGATCGGTCATACCGCAAAAAAATGGAAAAAAGCCTGGTCCTCAAAATTATACGGAAAAATGCCGGCACCCAGTTTGATGCACAGGTGGTGGAGGCTTTTCTGCGGGTTTCTGAACAGGAGTTTCCCGATGATTTTTAATGGGTTGAGCAGTGTTTCAAAATATGATAATTTGAATGAATAACCATATGACAAGGATGTTGCCATGACTGTTTCACACCATGATGACAGGCGCAGGCATTCCAGGGTCGATTTTGCCACCCGTATCCAGGTACTGCTGGACAAAGATGGGCAGCAGGAGGAACTGGAAGGCCATTCAAAAGACCTGAGCCTCAAAGGGATCTTTGTCAGTACAGACAAACGGTTTGCCCCCGGCACCCGGTGTGTGGTGAAAATCTGCCTCACCGGTACGGTGGAAAAAATTGAACTGGTCATGAAGGCAAGGGTGGTCCGGCAGACCAGCTTAGGTATCGGGATTGTTTTTGATTCCATGGATGTGGACACCTATTCCCATCTGAAAAATATTGTGCAGTATAACCAGGTTGCGGATATTGAGTGAAACTGTCTCCGGTATAGCCATCTGTTTTTGAAACCAAAGATGGGCAATGTACAGTCGGCATCTGTTTTGGAAGACAGCAAAGGGGTTTTAATCCATACAAGGAGGGAAATGTGGCAATGGACACATCCATCAAGGTTCTGATTGTTGACGATTTTGCTACCATGCGCCGTATCTTGAAAAATATTTTGAAGCAGCTGGGGTTTCGGAATCTGGTGGAAGCTGATGATGGAACAACTGCCTGGGAAGTGCTGGAAAATCAGAACATTGATTTGGTCATTTCCGACTGGAATATGCCGAAAATGACCGGATTGGAGCTGTTAAAAAAAATCCGGGCTGATTCCCGGTATGCAAAAGTCCCTTTTTTGATGGTAACGGCAGAAGCACAGAAACAGAATGTCATCGAAGCGGTCCAGGCCGGGGTCTCCAATTATGTGGTCAAGCCCTTTACCGCTGAAGCCATTTCAGACAAGCTTGAAAAGATTTTGAAATAATGGGTTCTTCCGTAATAGAAACCAGCCGGGCTTCTGTTGCCGGCCAGAATCTGAACGATGCTGGTTCGGCATTTGACAGAAGCGGTATCGCCGGGGGCAGCAGGGAGCTGGAAAAGGTTCTGGAGACAGCCCGAAAGGTGTCAAAATCAGATGCATCCGTTTTGATAACCGGGGAGAGCGGCACGGGAAAGGAATTGATTGCCCGGGCCATTCACCGGAACAGTGCCCGGTGCAACGGGCCCATGGTGGTCATCAATTGCGGTGCCATTCCCGGTGAACTGCTTGAAAGCGAGCTTTTCGGGCATGAAAAAGGGGCTTTCACAGGGGCACACCGTTCCCGGACCGGGCGATTTGAAATCGCTGACCAGGGTACGATATTCCTGGATGAAATCGGAGACATGAGCGCCGAGCTTCAGGTGAAGCTTTTGCGGGCACTCCAGGAGCGCAGGTTTGAAAGGGTGGGCGGTTCCCAGACCATTGCAGTGGATATCCGGGTGATTTCCGCAACAAACAAGGATCTTGCCGTTGCCATGGAAAAGGGCCTGTTCAGGGAAGATCTGTATTACCGGCTGAACGTGATTCCCATTCACATACTGCCCCTGCGGGAGCGCAGAGAAGATGTGATGCCCCTTGTGGACCATTTCCAGGACAATCTTGTCAAGCGCACAGCAGACTTTGTGCCCAAAACATTTTCCCAAGAGGCTGTCCAGGCCCTTGTCAATTATGACTGGCCCGGCAATATCAGGGAACTGGAAAATATGATTGAGCGCATTGCCGTGCTGGTGGAAGATGTTGCGGTGCAGGTCCATGACCTGCCGGGATGTATCACCCAGACGGTTACCTGCCACCATTCCCCCTGTGTTTCTTCTGTTTTCAATAACGGCATGGGATTTACCGAAGCAGTGGATCAGTACCAGCGGGCATTGATTGCCCACGCCCTTGCGGAAACCGGCTGGATCAAGGCCAGGGCTGCGGACCTTTTGAAAATGAACCGCACCACCCTGGTGGAGAAAATCAAGAAAATGCACCTTGAACCCGAGTCGGAAATGCCGGAATTTTAATCTTCTGTTTTTATGGTACAAAATTTGCTTTAAAATTCTGTCAGCGATTGCTGCTGTAAAGATGGCAGTTGTTGTGCTTGTGAAAATCAAGGTGAGAAATGACCGAAAAATTCTCACAATGGCATTAATCCCGGGGATATATAATCATGATGAAAAAGTACTGTGACAGCCATGCAGGACAGATGCAGAAGATGCTTCTGCCTTGGCTGTTTCTGGTCTTTTTCTCCGGTACCGGTCTGGCGGCAAATGCCGTCATCCAAACCATCACCATCCAGGAAAATCCCTTGTCCGTGCAGTTTGATATTACACAAAAAGTGCCGGCCAAGGTGATTCAAATCGAAAGCAAAGAGGTGCTGATTGCATTGAAAAATGCAGAGCTGGCCCGGGATGTGAAGATTGCCGGCACGCAGCTGCCGGGCATAAAAGCGGTCAATGTGGAATCTTTGCAGGGAGATGTTGTGGCAGTGGTGGTGGTCAGCCGGTCTGCCCGGGGGGCTGTACAATCAGAATTTACCGCGTCCGGGTCCCGGTTTGTTGTGACCATGGCCCCCCTGAAACAGGCGGCTGTAAAAAAAATCTCACGGGCGGCCCTGGCTGCCAAAAAATCTGCAGAATCTGTTCCCGCAGAAAAAAACCTGCCTGAACCAGAGGTCCAGGATCGGGTTTCTCCCGAAATGGAGAGTGCAGCAGCAGATCTGCCAGAAGACAGAGAAGAAAATGTTTCAGCGTCACAGGAATCCGTCAAAATTCAGACACCCCCTGTGTATGTTCCGCCCAAAAGAGAGAAAAACCCGTTTCAGGGAGATATCTCTGATGTGGTCCGGCGTATTGCCGCCAGTGGGTGCCCGGACCCTCAGCTGGACAAGGCTGTCCGGATGATTGAAAATGCCATGTACACGGGCGGGGTTGATCTGCTGGCATCATATATTGATGCACACAACACTGCCTGTCTGGAGCAGGCATATTATCTGCGGGCCTATGCGTTTTACAAAAGCATTCCCAAAGATGATTTTGCCCTGCTGATCAAGGCGGAGCGCATGTTTCAGGATGCCCTGGTGCTGTATCACCAGTCCGCTTACGTGCCCTTTGCCTACACAGCCATCGGCAAGATTCATATGGATTTGAACAACATTTCTGCGGCTGAAGGATATTTCAACATTGTCAGGCAGGAATATGGCGCCTATCCGGGCCGGCCGGAGGTGTTGTTTCATCTGGCTGAAATTTATGAAGAAAAAGGGTATATCGATCAGGCCCTGGGCTTTTTTCAGCAGGTGTTCGAAGCCCCTTTGGAAAACGCCTATATAGTGGATGCCGGCATCGGATATGGCAGAACCCTGTTTAAAAAACGGCAGTATTATGCGGCATTGTCCGTGTTCAACCATGTGGTTGAACTGGATGAAAAAAAGGTGTATGAGGGCCCGGATCTGCTGCAGTACATGGGGGATGCCAATTTTGAACTGTCTTTGGGCAAGCCGGCCAGAAAAACCTATATGCGGTTGATAAATCTGTTTCAAGGTATCCCGGACAAAGACATCCTCCTGGCCCGGGTGGGGGATACCTATGGTATGGAAGACCGTGAAAAAAAAGCCATAAAAATGTATGAACTGGTCCGGGAAAAATTTCCCGATACCCAGGGATATATCAACGCCTCCATGGGGCTTGCCCGGTACCTGGAAACCGATACAGAAAAAATTGAGATTTATGAGATGGTCAAAACCAGGTTTCCGGACAATACCTATGCCCGCATTGCCATGATGCGGCTGGCGGAAATATACCAGAAAAACGGGGAATACAACAAATGCATAAAGGAGATCGAGGCGCTGTTGTCCACCCATCCCAGGGGGTTGCGGTATGAGGCGGTCAAGCTCATGCAGAAAGCCTATGAGGCCCTGTTTGAGCGGCAGCTTGAAAAAAATAATTATACGTCGGTATTGACCCGGTACGAATCAGAGTACAACAGGATCGACAAAATGGACAGCCGCAGGATTGCCTTGAGTGTCGGCACTGCCTACCTGCAGGGCAATCTTTTTGAACAAGCCTTCAACCATCTGCTGATTGCCTATAAACAATACAAAAGAGCAAAAAGGCCTGCTGATCTGCTGTTTTCTTTAGGGGTTGCCATGGATGAAACCGGCAGGGATGATGATGCGCTCAAACTGCTGCAGGCATTTTCAAAACGGTTTAAAACAGATGAACGCTTTGTGGATGCCATGGTGCGCACAGGGGATATCTATCTTGAGAAAAAACAGTATGCCCGGGCGGATGCCATTTTTAAACAAGCCTATGCCGGCGCAGAAAGCCATCTGAAAAAAGGCCATATCCTGCTGCGGCATGCACGGGTGTTTGCACAGCAGGATGACCTGAAAACAGCTGCCGGTCTCCAGGCGGCTGCAGTCAAGGATTTTGCTGCAGCATCCGGGAAAAATTATGACATTCTGACACAAGCCTACAAAACCCTGGGCAATACCTATGTCGGCCTTTCATCCTATGTTCAGGCAGCAGATGCATTTGCAAAAGCCTTGAATTTCAGTGAAGGAAACAGGTTAAAGGCCAATCTGGGTTTTCTGCTGGGGGATGCGTATCAGAAGGGGAATATTCTGCCCAAAGCCAGAGAAGCATTTGAACAGGTGGCAGATAGATATGATTCCGTCTGGGCCAGGCTGGCACGGCAGCGCCTGACCACCCTGGATCTGGCCCGGACCGTTTCCAATTCATAAGGGGTAAACCGCCATCGTGCCAGGAAATCGGGTTTTTATTATAGTGGAGCAGCCCAAGGACCGGATGGCGTATACGGCTTTTTTGGAAGGCCTGGGGTTTCTGGTGGATGCCGTGCCTGAAGGGTCGGACGCGGTGGCGCTTCTGTCTGAAAAAAAACCGGACATTGTTATTGCCGATGAAACCACCCCGGGATTTGATGCCTGTGCGTTTTTAGACAAACAGCGGCATGTCCATACCCCGTGCAAAACCATTATCATAACCCCGGAACCGGTGGTGGACCATGCCGTGCTTCTGATGAAAAACGGCGCGCTGGATTATCTGATCAAACCCCTGGACATGCGGCAGCTCGAACTGTGCGTTCGGCGGGGATTGTGCCTGCACCAGGGGGAATCAAAAAACGGGGAGAATCAGCCCCCCCGCAAAAAACCGGTGACCATCATTACCCGGGACCGGGCAATGCAGGATATGCTGACAATGGCCGAACGGGTGGCGGATTCCAGTGCATCGGTTTTGATTCAAGGGGAAAGCGGTACAGGCAAGGAGTTGTTTGCCCGGTTTGTTCACGAAAAAAGCAACCGGTCTTCCCAGCCATTTGTGGCGGTGAATTGTGCGGCCCTGCCGGAAAACCTTCTGGAAAGCGAACTGTTCGGCCATGAAAAAGGGGCGTTTACCGGCGCAGTTTCCCGGAAAATCGGAAAATTTGAGCTGGCCCACAAAGGCACCCTTTTTCTGGATGAAATTACGGAAATGCAGTACCATCTCCAGTCAAAACTGCTGCGGACAGTTCAGGAAAGAACCGTGGACCGCGTGGGGGGAACCCAGTCCGTGGCGGTTGATGTAAGAATTATCGCCACAACCAACCGCAATGCCAGACAGGCAGTGGAAAACAATGATTTCAGGCAGGACCTGTTTTACCGCCTCAATACCATCCCTATTCTGATTCCCCCGCTGCGGGACCGGACCAATGATATCAAAATCCTGTGTGATTTTTTAATAAAAAAATACTGCAAAATTGACAGACGCAATGTCAAAGGAATGACAGAATCGGCCCTGTCCATTCTGAGCCGGCACCCTTTTTACGGCAATGTCAGAGAACTTGAAAATATTGTTCACCGGGCTGTCCTGCTCACCAATTCAGATCGCATCAGGCCTGAGGACCTCATGATGGATGATGCCGGCCCGAAAGAAGAACATGCCGCACCCCGGCCGGAAGAAGATCTCCATCCTGATGTCGCATCCGGGTCCCTGAAAGAGATGGAGCAGAAAATGATCTTTAAAACCCTCGACCAGACCGAGGGGAACAGAACCCATGCCGCAAAAATTCTGGGTGTATCCGTCCGGACCCTGCGCAACAAGCTCAAGGAATACCATCAGACTGATTGATATTAAATGCCGGTATTATCAAATTTCGGCATTAACTTTGCATATTGAATTTACATAATGCAATTGCCTTGACAGGTGTATACCCAAAACGGTTTTTATGACACGCATATGTATGGGGAAAAAATGACAGATGCAACGCTTTGTACACACAATTTTCAGCATCAGGATTTTGCCGGAACCCTGAACCAGGCCCTGGGCAGATCCGACATTGCCCGCCCGGTGGATAATCATGACCGATACCCGGATTTTTGCCGGGAGCCATATTTTTCCCGGACAGGCAGAACTGATCACAAAACTGATCACAAAACAGATGCATTATATTCAGATGCGCTGGATATCGACAGGGAACTGGCACATCTGGTGCAGAACAATATGGCATACAGCACCACCACCGAGCGCCTGCTGCAGAAAATGGTGTTGTTCACCCATGCCATCGACCAGAAAGGAAACTAGTTTATGGACCTGTTAAATGCATCACGGATCAGCGGCACCGCCTTGGCAGCCCACCGCACCAAATTGAATGTGATTGCGGAAAATCTGGCCAATGTTGACACCACGCGGACAGAAGAGGGCGGCCCGTACCGGCGCAAAATGGTGGTGTTCAAAGGCGATGACATCGATTCCTTCCAGAGTGTTCTGGAAAAGAAACAGGCCCGCAAAAGGGTGGGGGACATTGCGCTGGAACCTATCACCCTTGCGGATGAAGAGAAACAGGAAAACGGAAACGGGGTCCGGGTGGATGAGATCGTCAAATCCCAGGAGGATTTCAGGCTGGTCTATAATCCGGCACACCCGGATGCAGATCCCCAAACAGGGTATGTGCAGATGCCCAATGTGGACCATCTGACGGAGATTGCGGACATGCTGGTGGCCAAAAGAAGTTATGAGGCAAGTGTTACAGCGCTGTCCGCCACAAAGGATATGATGACAAAAGCCCTTGAAATAGGCAGGTAAACCACCATAACACCATAGCAGTAGTGTGCCGTAGCAAAGGGTAAGCAAAGGAGATATTGTGGTAGATATCAACGGGATTGACAACAAAATCAGCCTGCATACCGAACCGGTCAGCAGCCGGGTGGAAAGACGGGATCCGGCATTTGCACAAAGGCTGCAGGCTGCGGTTTCAGATGTTAATGACAGGCAGCACATAGCAAATGACGCAGTCCAGGCCGTCATCAAGGGAGAGATGGGGATTCATGAGGGCATGCTGGCCCTTGGCAAAGCCAGTACCTCCCTGAAACTGCTGGCTGCGGTGCGCAACAAAGCCATGACTGCATACAATGAAATCAAGCGCATGCAGGTATAGGCGCGAAAAGAGGGGGCATGAATCCTGTTATTGAAAAAATCATCACCACGCTCAGGGAGATGTCTGTTGCCCGGAAAATCGCCCTGGGTGTTCTGGCCCTGGCAGTGGTTGCCGGATTCACCACCATGTTTATCTGGGCCAATAAAACCCAGTTCAAGACAGCCTACAGCGGATTGACCAAAGAAGATGCCGGTCTTGTGGTGGACAAGCTCAAGGAAACCAATACCCCCTACCGCCTGACCGGGGACGGGACCACCATCATGGTGCCCGAAGATATGGTATATGATGTGCGGCTTTCCATGGCAAAAGACGGGATCCCCAAAGGCAGTGGTGTGGGGTATGAGATTTTTGACAAAACAGCGTTCGGTACCACGGAATTTGTCCAGAAAATCAACAAAAAAAGGGCGCTGCAGGGGGAACTGGCCCGGACCATTGCGGCCTTTAATGAGGTAAAGACCGCCAGGGTCATGATTGTGCTGCCCAAAGAATCTGTTTTTGTGGAGGAAACCAAACAACCCTCTGCCTCTGTTCTGCTGGAACTCAACACCGATCTTGGAAAAGAGGAGGTAACCGCCATTGCCAATCTGGTGGCAAGCTCGGTACAGGACATGACCCCCAAACTGGTAACCATTGTGGACACTGCCGGCCGCATTCTGTTTGAAGGCAAATCAGAAGAGGAACAGGCCAGAATCGATGCCGAGAACCTGGCAGATGCCCAGTACCAGTACAAGGTGCGGTTTGAGGAAAACCTGACCCGCAGAATTCAGACCATGCTGGAGCGGATCGTGGGCAAAGACAGGGCCATTGTCCGGGTGATTTCGGAGATGGATTTTTCAAAAAACAGCATCAATGAGGAAATATATGACCCGTTTGAACGGGGCGGGGAATTTATACGCAGCAGAAAAAACAAGGCAGAAAAGGTGGTACAGCTCACCGAGGATATCGGCATCCCCTCCAGTGTCAACCCCATTGTGGAAGAAAACCCGCCCGGCGAAGCGGTCAATGAACGGGTGAACAAAAGTGATGATACGGTGAATTACGAGATCAGCCGGCGGATAGAGGAAACCAGAAAACCCATGGCAGTACTCAACCGGCTTTCCGTTGCCGCTGTCGTTGACGGCAAATATGAATACCAGACCGATGAACAGGGCAACCGGAGCCGGGTGTATGTGCCCTGGTCAGAAGCGGAAATGCAGCAGTTTGAAAACATCGTGATCCGGGCCATGGGGTATAATGAAGACAGAAATGACCAGGTTTCCATGGAATCGTTTCCCTTTGCCTCCATTGCGGATCTGGACCAGGAAGCACCCGCCCCCACCGGCTGGCGCATGGTCCAGGAGGAATACGGCCGCCTCATTGCCAACATGCTGCTGGTGCTGGTGCTCTTTTTGTTTGTCATCCGGCCTGTTATCAAAACCGTGCGCGATATCAAAGACACGGTTGACCAGGACATGCTGCCGGAACCGGAAGAGATGGACCAGATTGAAGAAGCAGAAAAAGAACCGGATTTCCTTGAAATGGACGGGAACCAGCAGAAAGAATTTCTCCAGCTCATGAGCGAGGAGCAGAAAGAGGATTTTTTCAGCAAAATGACACCTGCAGAACGGGCTGCCTACCTTGCCAAGATGCCGGTGGTGGACAAAGCCAGATATTATGCGGAAAAAGACCCGGCCAAAACCGCTAATATTCTGAGGGCCTGGATCGGCGAAGTGGACACAGAAGAGGAGTAAGAAACCATGGCAGATGTGTTGAACCCGGAAAACATATCCGGATGCCAGAAAGCAGCGGTTTTCCTGCTGGCAATGGGGGAGGATTTTACCTCCGGCGCGTTTGAAAAAATGAATGATCAGGAGATTTCAGATGTGGTTTTCGAGATGTCCAAAATCACGCACATCTCCCCTGAAATGCTCAAGGCGGTTTCCATCGATTTTGTGGAACGGTTTGAAGGGGACACCAAGATGGTTGTGGAGGGGGATTCTTTTATCAAGAATGTGGTATCCCGTTCCATGAAAGGCAACCAGGCCAAGGCGATCCTGGAGGATCTGGAAAAAAAGAAACAGGACAAACCCTTTATCTGGAGCCGGAATGTCAATGTGGGAACCCTTGCCACCTATGTGGAGGGGGAGCACCCCCAGACCGTTGCCATGATCCTGGCACATATGCCTGCTGAGATTTCTTCGGAAATCCTCATGAGCCTGCCTGAAGAGAAAAAAGGGGATATCTCCCTGCGGATCGCCAAACTGGGACAGATTTCCGAAGATGTGGTCCGGGATGTGGACCGGGCATTGAAAATGGAAATGAGCGGGGCAGTGGGTCCCGGCGGCAAGGCCGGCGGGCTCCAGGTACTGGTGGATATCATCAATGGGGTGGACAAATCAACCGAAGACGCCATAATGGAGTATGTGGAAGAAGATGATGCGGAAATGGCCAATGAGATCAGAAATCTGATGTTTGTGTTCGAAGACCTCACAAATATTGATGATACCGCCATGAGAGAGATCCTCAAGAAGGTGGAAGGCCAGCAGCTGACCTATGCATTGAAAACCGCCACCGAAGATATGAAGGACAAGATCTTTTCCAATCTGTCCCAGCGGGCCGGTGAGATGCTCAAGGATGATCTGGAGGCCATGGGGCCGATACGGCTGACAGAGGTGGAAGAGGCCCAGCAGGCGGTTGTCCGGGCTGCCAAGGAGCTGGAGGCTGATGGTACCATAACCCTGGGTAAAGGAAAAGACGATGTCCTTGTCTGATACAGACAATAATGCATTCACCCCCATGGATATTGAATCCCTGGATAATTTTAACGGGGAGGTGTCCCGGGAAGATCACAAAACAGATCCGGACTTTGACCGGTTTTCCCTGCTGTTCGATCCTTCAGCATTTGCAACCGGTGAACCGGAAGCATTCAAAGCGTTTCATTCAGGGGGAAAAAAAGAAGAAAAAAACGAAGCAGATAGGTTCAAACCTTTATTTGAAAGAAAGCAAAAATTTCCGCCATCACACAATGCAGATGAGATCGCCAAAAACAGCACACCGGAACCGGCTGCACATGATCCGGAACAGATCGTTTCCCATTCTCTGGAAGACCAGGCAAAGGAACAGGGATTTGCCAAAGGATATGAACAAGGGGTGGAAAAAGGACATTCCGAGGGATATGAAAAAGGATTTGAAGCGGGCAGGCAGCAGGGATTTGCCAAAGGAGAGGCAGACGGATTTGCCAAGGCAGAACCCGAGGGGTTTGCCAAAGGAGAGGCCCGGGGCCGTAAACAAGGGGAAAAGATATCCCGGGAAGCGGCGGCAGATATTTTGGAAAGCCTGCAAAAATCTCTGTCAGCCGTGGACAGTGTTCTGAATGATGTGGTGGATGCCCATGAACAGGAACTGCTGGAACTGGTGTTCAAAATTGCCGAAAAAGTGGTTCATGCCGGCCTGGAAACCAGAGATGACCTGGTGCACCATGCGGTTCTGGATGCCCTGAAAACCCTGTCACAACCCAGAGAAATTGCATTGTGTATTGCCCCTGAAGACTATGAATACATCGAAATGGTCAAGGACAGTTTTTTTGGGGCTGCGGCATCCCTCCAGCATGTTGAAGTAAAATCCGATCCCATGATCCCCAGGGGGGGGTGCCGTATTGAGACCGATACCGCTTCCGTGTCAACAGACCCGGAAGCCAAACTGGCTGCGGTATATGAAGCCGTAAAAACGTCTGCCAGGATGTGAAATGGACCATCTGTCCCGCATAGATTTTACACAATACGCCCGTATGGTGGACCGGGTGACAACGGTCCGTCCGGAGGGCCGGGTATCCCAGGTGGTGGGACTGATCGCCCAGGGAGACAGCCTGGGGCTGGGTATCGGCAGTTTGTGCAGCATCTTGACGGACCAGGGGGAAGAGGTCAATGCCGAGGTGGTGGGGTTTAAAAAAGAAAAAGCCCTGCTCATGCCTTACGGCGATATCAGGGGGGTGCGCATGGGCAGCCGGATTATTCCGGTGTCAGCCTCTCCCATGGTGGGGGTGTCTGACCAGCTGCTGGGGCGGGTGATTGACGGCATGGGAAATCCCCTGGACGGCAAAGGCAGCATCCCCTCTTCCGAACAGTATTATCTGTACGGAAAACCCATCAGCCCCCTGGGACGTCAATCCATCAAAGAACCGCTGGATGTGGGGGTGGCTGCCATCAACACCATGATCACCCTTGGCAAAGGCCAGCGGGTGGCCATCATGGCCGGCTCCGGGGTGGGAAAAAGCGTGCTCATGGGCATGATGACCCAGCATACCGCCGCTGATGTGGTGGTGATAGGCCTTATTGGTGAACGGGGGCGGGAGGTAAAGGATTTTGTGGAAGAAACCCTGAAGGCACAAGGGTTGAAACGTGCCGTGGTGGTGGCTGCCACATCTGATATGCCGCCTTTGGTCCGCATGCGGGGAGCCTATCTGGCCACCACCATTGCAGAATATTTCCGGGACCAGGGCAAAAATGTGCTGCTCATGGTGGATTCCATCACCCGGTTTGCCATGTCCTCCCGGGATGTGGGCCTGGCTGCCGGCGAACCCCCCACCACAAGGGGGTATACCCCTTCCTTTTTTGTCAAGATTCCGGTGCTGCTGGAGCGGGCGGGCAATGTGGCAAACAGCGGCTCCATCACCGGTATCTACACGGTGCTGGTGGAGGGAGATGACCTGAATGATCCTGTGGGAGATACGGTCCGGTCCATTGTGGACGGCCATGTTGTGCTGTCCAGGGATCTTGCCGACAAAGGCCATTATCCGGCCATCGATGTCATGGCCAGTGTGTCCAGGGTAATGCAGGATGTGTGTGGAAAAGAGCACCTGGCCGTTTCCAGACAGGCGGTGAACCTCATGGCTGCCTACAGGAACGCCGAAGACATGATCACCATCGGTGCCTATGTAAAGGGATCGGATCCGGATGTGGACGAGGCCATCCGCCTGATGCCTGAAATCAACAATGTGCTGCGCCAGGACATGGGGGAAAAAAAGGACCTGCCTGCCAGTGTGGCAGCATTGAAACAGGCATTGGAAAACCCGAAAAAATAAAGACGGAATATGAAACGGTTTGCATTCAGACTGCAGCATGTGCTCAACTATAAAGGGTATCTGGAGCGCCTTTCCCAGCAGGAAACAGCAAAAGCCCGCCTGGATATTGTTGATTGTGACAGGCAGATAGATCTCCTGAAGCAGCAGTTGCTGTCATCTGCAAAACAGATGGATGGCAAAGTGCGCGACGGCATATCCGCCAGGGAGTTCAAGCAGCACCAGACCTTTGTTACGGCCATGGAAACAGGCATTGCAGATGAGAAAAACCGGAAAAAA
>Ga0102943_1001231_pt1 | contig 16260 bp, 13 predicted proteins | sample SalPonC_black_MG_FD_78174 | JGI IMG/M metagenome (GOLD analysis project Ga0102943, IMG submission 78174) | Salt pond soil microbial communities from South San Francisco under conditions of wetland restoration - Salt Pond MetaG... | ecosystem: Environmental > Aquatic > Marine > Intertidal zone >...
AGATGAAGGATATACCTGGAAAGAAGAGGGAGAGATCTTAGGCCTGGGAAAAAAGAATACATTTGATTCACAGGCAACATTTACACCCAATATCCTTTATGCAAATGGTAAATATTACCTCTATTATACAGGAGTAAAACCCACGCCGGGTAACAAAGAGGGAGCATTTGAGAATAATTCGACTACTGATATTACAGCAATTGGGCTTGCCATTTCCGATTCCCCATCAGGGCCTTTTACTCGTTTGAGTCATGACCCCATATTGAAGGTTAGTCCTGAACCTGATAAATTTGACAGCTACCGGGTAGATGATGCTTCATTACTATACCGGAATGGCTTGTATTGGCTCTATTACAAAGGACGTGGCAGAGTAAACGGAGATAGTGGCCCGGTTCATACTCAAATGGGTGCTGCCTTTTCAAAATATCCTGAGGGTCCCTTTACTAAGCTCGACAATCCAATATTACCTGGAAGCCATGAAGTGATATTGTGGCAACAAGGCACGGGAATAGGGGCAATAGCATCATTGAGTAATACATTTGAATATGCTCCAGACGGCATAGATTTTATGAGCAATAAGTTGGGTGTAAAAGTAAAAAACTGTCCAAAAGCTCCTGGTGTATTCAGACAAGATTTAACTCAATCAACTGTGAGGGGAGAAGGCCTTCAATGGGGAATATCAATGGTACACAATGGAGATGAAGCTTACCTTATACGATACGAATTGGTTTCGAAATAAAAAACTTACTGGGGACGCACTTGCGATTTGCCCCCGGCTAGATTATAAAAGGTAGTGAGGATTGAGCATCTTAAGGGTGCTTAAATCGTAAGCCTACGACGAAGGGCATCTTTTCTTACTAATCAACCTGCCTTAACTTGCCCTCCAAAACACCATGACCGAACCGACCACGAAGCGACGCAGTGCAGAGGATATGTTTCCCCTTATCGAGCAGAATCTCAGCCGGCCTGAGAAGCAAGATGACTTCTGCCGGTCCCATGATCTGCCCAAAGCCGTATTCGCTTACTGGCTGAGGCGCTATCGCAGCAGTCAGGCCAAAGAAGAGGAGGGATTTGTAGAACTGTTGTCTTCCTCGGATACATCCTCAAGCTTTCCGGGCTTGGAGGTAGAATATCCCAATGGCGTGAAAATACGTATTCACAGAGATATATCGCTGGATGATTTGCAGTCACTCATAGAACTTGTTCGCTAAGCTATGCTTTCCCTTGGCAGCACTCACCGGTACTTTCTCTACACAGGCGTGGCCGATACCTGCCTATGCCGGCAGGCAGGTGCGCAAGAGTTTCGACGGACTCAGCGGTATGGTGCGTCAGTATATGAAGAGCGATCCATTATCGGGAGACGTCTATATATTCGTCAACCATCGTCGCAATCAGATCCGATTGCTGGTGTGGGATCGCTCCGGCTTTGCCTTTTACGCCAAGCGACTGGAGCAGGGCACCTTCGAGTTGGGCACAAGCCACAGTGAAAACCCGACGACAGGCAGCTCGAAAAAATCCGCAATTCGTTGACTGGAAAAAAAATAATCAGCAAATTTGTAATTATAAAGTAATTACAATTTAATGCAATGGAAATACCGATCATTCAAATAGGAAATTCAAAAGGAATCAGACTGGCAAAGACCATTTTAGAGCGATATCAGATTACTGATAAAGTAGAATTGATCTTTGAAGAAGACTACCTGATTCTTAAGCCAGCGCATCATCCCAGAGAAGGATGGGAGGCGGCTTTTGAGGAAATGCACGAAAGAGGAGATGACGAATTGCTGATCAATGACATTTTTGAGGATGAACTGCTGGAAGAATGATGAAAAAGTTGACCCAATACCAGGTTGTGATCGTCAATCTGGATCCAACTATCGGCAGCAAAATAAGAAAAACGCGACCTTGTGTGATCATCTCACCAGATGAGATGAACCGACCTCTGAGAGCAGTTATCATAGCACCAATAACTTCAAAATCGAAGAACTACCCAACAAGGGTTAAGATCAGTTTTCAAGGAAATGATAACTGGGTTGTAATTGATCAAATCCGAACAATCGATAAAAGAAGAATTACCAAATCCCTGGCCAAGCTTTCAAAAAAAGAAATCATTGAAGTCAAAAGAGTGATAAAGGAAACTTTGGTTGATTGAAAATGGAGAGATTGGCCTGTGCTTAACATTTTGTAACCGCAAATACTCCTATTCCAGAACACCAAAACAGCGTTACGACAGTATCACGGACGTTTTTCCGAAAACGACTGGGTGACAAGATGACTTGGAGACGAGCAGATGGAGTAACCATGTAAATTGACGGGGTATGTCACTCTCCCCATCTCCTAGTCACCAAGTCTCCCTCTCTTTTCAAGGCACACCTTATTCTGCTAATTATGCGGCAACAAAAGCTTATGTTCAAACATTGGCAGAAGGCATTGCAGTAGAACTTAATTACACGGGAACGGAATGGTACGTTTACCTCGGCTCGATTGAAGGGGTTTGCACCAACCGCCCGTGGTAATTTGGCAAAAGCCCAAGTCATTTTATAAAGTAGTTGATAGTCAATTGATTGGCACTTTATTTACTTGCTGTTGTAAAATAAGTCCTACCTTTTTTTCTCCTTCTGTAAGATAGGTTCATGCTTTTGTAAAATAGGTGAAAGGCGCTCTCCGGCCTTGCCCGCATCTTTATAGTGTTCGAATTTTCAATCGATAAGGCACGAACCGAAGTTGCAGAGTACACGCAGCGCTATCGTATGCTTCGCAACTTGAACTAACACCATTTTTTTGAATAAATAATTCACTATGAAACCCATCTTCTTTTTCATCGCCCTGTTTTTGGGCAATATGATGATCCTCAACGCGCAGGAACTTCTCCTGCCCATCTCCACCCCATCGGAAACGGCGAAAGCCGAGTACGGCAAAGCCCTGCAGGCGGCCGAGAACGCTAATATCCCCGACTTTTTCGACGGGTTGAAAACCGCCGTGCAAACCGACCCCAATTTCTTCATGGCTTATGCCTATCTGGCCTTCGCGGAAACGTCTTTTGGACAGTACGAAAAAGCCGCTGCTTTCATTAAGCCGGCTCTGGCCATTGACCCCGCCGGCTTCAACGAAGGCGAGCAGATTGTGCGAAAAGCCCTGCAAGCCCTGGAAAAGGATCCGAAAGCCGATCCCGCCCCCTTCATGGCTTCGCTGACTGCGGCCTACCCCAACACGGCTCAAGCGCACGAATTGGCGGCTACCGGCGCCTCCTGGATCAGCAAAGACCCCAAGGCAGCTGTACAACACTTGTTGCGCCTGCTGGAGCTGCGCCCCGAATACGGAGGCGGCTACAACTCCTTAGGCTATAGCTACATGGCGCTCGAGGAGATGGACAAAGCCAAGGTTGCCTTCGAGAAATACCTCGAACTAGCCCCTGACGAACCCAATGCCTACGACAGCATGGGGGAGTACTACCTGGTAACCAAGGACTACGCCAAGTCGGTGGAACATTACGACCGGGCGGTTGCGCTGGGCATGGAAGGCTCGAAGGAAGGCGCCGCGAAAGCACGGGCCGCCCTGGCCGAAGAAGGCAACTAAGGAATGAGCACGGAGGCAGCCGGTAGCAGGGCTGCTCCACCTCGATATTTCATTTTCATCAAAACAAAAATTACTATGAGATTCAACTTCCTCTTCATCCTGTCGGCCGCCTGCCTGCTGACTTTCACCGCCTGCCAGCAAACCGCCGAGACGCCCGCCGACCTGACGCAGGTCAAGTCCGACATTCAGGACCTGGAAAATGCCTGGGCCGCTGCTTTGAACACCCAGGACATCGACGCCCTCATGGCCCTGTACGCCGACGATGCCGTCAGTATGCCCGACGGCGCGCCGATGCTGGCCGGCAAAGACGCGATCCGGAAACAACAGGAACAGGAGTTTGCCAACACACCGGCCGGCCGGACCTATTCCTTTGAAGTGCTGGATGTTTATGCCAATGGCAACACCGTGACGGAAACCGGCAAATCCACCTACCAGGACGCCGCCGGCAAGGTAACGGGTACGGGCAAGTACATGGTCGTCTGGGAAAAGCAAGGCGATAACTACCTGTGCGTACGGGAGATCTACAACGGCGACGCACCGCCCGCCCCGGCCGCCGACCGGAGCATCCACCTGTTCGATCTGCCCGAGGGCGTCACCGAGGCGGACTGGTCGGCCGCGCTTACCGAGATGAACGGCATCATCGCGGAGCTGGGATACCCCGGCGCGGGCTATTATCTGTACAAAGCGAAAGACGCCGATGACTACCGCTACTACTTCGAGGGCGTGTGGCCCGGTGCGGAGGCTTACACGAAGATCCACGAGGCCCCGGCCTACGTGGCCGCCGGCGAAAAATTCGGGGCGATGTACGATAAGATCAAAGCCGTGCAGATCTACCGCCGGATGAGCCGGGTGCAGTAGGGAAAATTCTTTTCACCGGGATCAGGGTGGTTTTAAAGATCACCCTGATCTCCAAAACACCAAAACCATGCAAACCGTAGGCATCATCGGTGGTGCCGGCTTCATCGGCAGCTACGTCACCCAACAATTTTTGGAAAATGGTTACCGGGTCAAGGTATCGGCCACCGATATTTCCAACAAAGAAAAATATGCGCACCTGTCCGCTCTCAAAAATGCGGAAAACATGGAACTCGTGCCGCTCGACGTGCAGGACCTGGCGCAGTTGCAGGCCTTTGCCGCAGGCTGCGACCTCCTCGTGCATGGCGGCACGCCATTTCAGTTGGACGTGGAAGACCCGCAGCGGGATCTGTTCGACCCCACCATCAAAGGCACGGAGAATTTCCTGCGGGTGGTCAGCGAAACGCCAACCGTGAAAAAGGTGGTGTTCATCGCTTCGGTAGCGGCTATGAATACCAACTTCCCGCAATTGCCGGCCGGCAAAGCCGAAGGTGACACAATCAATGAAGAGGATCCTTTTTACTTCAGTGAAGAAAACCACCCGTATGCGCAAGCGAAGTTCCTTGCCAACCGGGTCGTCGACCAATTCATCGCCGATCACCCTGATCCAGGTTTTGAGATCACCACCGTTTCGCCGGTGGGCGTCATGGGCATGGCGATGTCGAAGCGGGAAGATTCTACTTCGATGGGCCTGCAATTTTTATTCAAAAATAAAATTGCCCCGAATCCATTTATCCAAATGCTTTACGATCAGGATGTGTACTGGGCAAACGTGGATGTGAAAGATGTGGCAGCATCGGTTTACAAGGCGGGCATCCTTCCAAACCTGCACGGTAAAAACTACCTCCTGTCCAGCGAAAGCTATCGGGTGTCGGATATTTCGCTGATGCTCAATAAGCAGCCGGCAGTAGGGCAGCCCGTGGTGGTTTACCAAAATAGCCTGGCGAAAAAGGAATTGGGCGTAAACTTCAGGCCGTTGCAAGAAACCTTGGCCGGCTACGCAGGATAGAAAAACAAGCGGGGAAGCCGAAAACCGGTTAGAGTAGGCGCAACCATTAATACAACAACTATGAAAACAGTAGTAGTAAGACACAAAGTAGGCGATGCAAAAACCTGGATAGCAGGCCACCAGGACCGCTTAGACCTTTTTGCACCGGCCATTAGCGGTTACAAGGCTTTCCAGGATGTGGACGATCCCAACTCAGTCGTGTTGGTCATTGAAGCGACCGACTTGGAATTATTGGGCGCCATCATCAATGATCCGAAAAACGCGGGGATAAAAGCCAAACACACCGTATTGGAGCCGATTACCATGTCAATGGAAATCAATTATTAATTCATCATTGGTAAGTGGCGGCATACCTCGCAGGTGTGCCGCCACACAACAAAACCCATTTTATACTATGAGAAAATCACTTCTTCTTGCAGCTCTGTTAGGCTGCACCATACTTCTTCATGCCCAATCTGCCAACGACGAGGTCGACATGCACACCTTTGCCCGCCGCTTCATGGCCGCCTATAACTCGGGCGACCACGCCGCTCTCCAAAAAATGTACACCAAAGATGCCGTCCGGATTGATGGCGAGGGCAAAAAAATGACCGGCGGAGATAAGATCGCCGACTACTTTGCCGAACAGTTCCGGAACAACAACGCCACGCTGCTGCTCCGGCAAGAGAGCCTCAGCTGGTCGGATGCAGAGCATGCCTGGGTGGCGAAAGGCATTTACGAGGTCTACGGCAAGACCCACGTATATGACATCGAGATCGACCTCGCCGGCCAGTATACCAACGCGATGACAAAACAAAACGGCGAGTGGAAAATCGCCAAAACCATGCTCAGCCCGCTGATGCATAAAGACCCCAAGGTAGCCGCCAACGTCAAAATGTACACCGAGACCTGGGACGCCATCATCAACGAAGGCCGGTTCGAACTTTTTAATGAAGACCATTTCATGCCCGATGTGGTCATGCACGCCGAGCCGGAAAACGTGGAGGGCATCGAGGGCATGGCGGGTTACTACAAAGCTCTGCTTTCGGCTTTCTCCGACTTCGAGTTTACCATCAACAATATCTTCGGGGAGGGCGACCAGCTGGTCAAGCACTGGACTTTCGAGGGCACGCACACAGGCGACTTCTTCGGCATCCCGGCCACGGGAAATCCGGTCGTAATAACCGGCAGCACGATCGTACGCATGAGTGCCGACGGGCGCATCGCCGAGGAGCAGGATTTCATGGACAATATGTCGATACTGTCGCAAATGGGCGTGGTGTCGGCCCCGGGCAACGTGGCCGTCGTGGATGGGCTGTACCAGGGTTTTGCTAAAGGCGATGTGCCGGCCGTGCTCGCTGTAATGGACGCCAATATCGTGTGGAACGAAGCCGAGAGCTTCCCCTACGCTGACAACAATCCCTACCTGGGACCGGAGGCCGTACTGAACGGCGTGTTCGCTCGCATCGGGGCGGAGTGGGAATACTGGAATCTGACGGATATCCAACTGCATGAGATGTCAGGCAACCAGGTGCTGGCCACCCTGCGCTACGATGCGAAGCACAAGCAAACCGGAAAGGTAATCGACTCGCAAACGGCGCATTTGTGGACGTTGAAGGACGGAAAGATCACGGCCTTCCAGCAGTTTACGGATACCAAACAGGCGGCGGAGGCGGTCAAGTGAGGCGGGAACGACACAGACAAGACGCTTTCTTGACATACAATAAGCTCTAAAAGCTATACTCGATTCAAACCATTTCGACCTCAGCATAAAATACGCTTTTGACGGCAAAATTTTCGGTCAATCAAAGATATGCTTCGGGCAGTCAGGTCCGAGGCACCAGAGCCTTGCCTTTTACTTCACTTTATTTCAAAAATAGAAACCTATGAAATTTAGAACTACCTATTTTCTCACAATACCGCTAATGGTACTCGGCCTACTTTTCAATACGCCCGAAGCTTATGCCCAGGAACAAGTAGCTTCGAGTACTTATGCTTTCTTAAATCATACCGTCTTTGGTAATACGCAACCGGTAAGGATAACCAACAGCGCAGGCACGGTGTGTAATGATAATACCCCCCTCATGTACAATCACTACATCGTCACGAACGGGCAACCTCAGCCAGGTTTCGTAGCCTGGAATGATAGTACCAACCTGGTTAATACCGCAAAAAATACACCCTTTCAGAATCGTTTCAAGGCGACCGCGGGCACGCCCACGACTCTGAAGATGGATATTTACGTAGGAAGATTACCAGACCAGCCTAATACGCCAACCACTCAAAACAACGAAATCATCAATGATGTGGAAGTTCGTATCGGCACCCTGGGGGGGGACTGGCATTATGACGAAACGAAAATTACCAGTAGAACATTAGTAGAAGAGAATGCTTATTACAGACATTACCGCTGTGAAGTAGCGGTAAATTTCAGACGGGGAGCGACGACGGGCTATGTCGTTTTGACGGTTCCCATCCATAGTTATACGGTCTATGATCAGCATACGCGCTACGAGGAATTCGTGATCCCGTTTTTAGTATCGGGGGTATTGGATCCATCGCTACCGCTGTTAGGAACCATGGAGGAACCCGCTATTCCTTATCTGGTTTTGCACCGTCCTCCGGGAGATTTGAGTGCGAGTTCTATCACCACCACCTCCAGTTCGTGCAGAAGCATCGAAGAAACCGTTGTGGATGAAGAAGCGAATACCGTGAATGCCTCCGTAAAACTGGGCGTGAAAGGTTCGTTTGGGATTTTTGTGACGGTTGACTATGAGATTTATGCCAAATTTACCGGAAGTGCGAGCCTGGGTAGTATGCAAATGAGCGGCAATGCTACCGAAACCTGTCTGGAAGTGACGAATACGTTTTCCACGCAGGATCTGGCAGGAGGAGAAATCGGCTCGGATATTTTTGTGGGTTACAGTAGAACGCTGGATTATGGGGTCTTTCCGAACGTGGCTTTTGATGGCTGTTCCTATCGTATTGATACCAGTTTGATCTATATCACCCGGGAAACCAAGCCTTTTTCACTCACCAAAGATGGCATATTAGCCGATATTATTCGACTGGAACAAGTCGTGGCGGATTCCAATATCGTAGGCATTGATAAAAGTGCTGCCGCGAAATATCAGATTGACCTTTGGAATGAAGTGCTGGCGCTCAATGAAGCCAATATCAATAATCCGGATAATGCGCCCCTGCCGAATGTATCGGAAGGCCGGTTTAGCGGCGGTACGAGTAAAACCTATGCAACCACGCTGGGACGTACGGATACAAGATCGCTCACGGTACAACACTTTCTGGAAGGCAATGCAGGCTTTGAAGGTGTGGTAAATGTTGGCGGTTCAGGGTTTTCGGCAGGCTATAATTTTAAGACCAAAAAGACCTTCGGCCAATCTACTTCCAGCTCTCAATCTTCATCCACCACCATTAGCTATACCCTTGCCGATGATGACGGTGGCGATCTTTTTGTGATGGATAAAGTGGTAGCGGACCCCATGTACGGCACGCCGGTATTTATACTGGATTCGGGTTCAAGAACCAGTTGCCCGTATGAAGCAGGCTACCAGCGCGACCAGCCAAAGCTCAAGCACGACGGGCAAACCGAGGAGCTTATTGTCCTGGAAGGGATTCCGGAAGGCGCCTCGGCTACCTTCAAACTGGATTTATGTAATGAATCGAACGAAAAGCGCAATTACTATTTGAAGCTCAACGCAGGCTCCAATCTCAACGGCGCGATCGTAACTGCGGCGGGTGTTCCGCTCAACGGCAACGACCAGGGGCAATTCTTCTCTATCAATGCCAGTTCCTGCGTGGAAGACCTCGTCGTAGAAGTCAAAAGACAGTCTCTAACCAGTCCGCTGGATTATTCCAATCTGGAGATGTACCTCTATGCTGATTGTGAGGAAGCTATCCAATCCAGTGTATTTACTTCGGTCTTTTTTGGTGAAACGACCAGCACGCAGGAAGTTTTGGGCGATGCAGCGCTGTTGTCGGTATTCCCGAATCCGACGACCGGCTTGGTAAGGGTTGAATTAGCAGGGCATTACCAAATAGAAAATTACAAACTAACCGACATCACCGGTAAAACAGTGCAGATGTCTCAGTTGGCAGGCCCAGTGCAAAACACCGACCTGGATTTGAGTGCTTTACCCAAGGGCGTGTATGTGTTACAAGTGCGGTCGGAAGAGCGCCTGTTTACATCGAAGGTGATGGTGCAGTAATTAACACGGATTATTCATGAGTTAATCTACTACGAAGCCAAACTGCCCGCCATTCTTGGGTGTCCTCGTCAGTCGATGCTCACCGTATCTGAGGATACGGCTGCGCGTCTTCCCGCCTCGCATGAGGCGGGACGGGAGCCCAAGCCTGGCAACCATTTTGGCTTCTCGTGACGAAAAACCCATGAATAATCCGGGTTAAGCTGGTGTTGTTCCCGGCGCACAAGTGCGCCGGGAACTAAGCTCGACTTTCGTATTTTGACTACCTACATCTTGGGAAAATCAATGATGAACGCAAGAGAAGTAAATATTTTACAGGCGTGGACGGGGCAGTGAAAAAACGGGCATACCACGCGATGCGAAACCCTACACCATCACCAAATTCATCCATGATTCAGCAGGAAGACCCGCCTTTTACCAAATGTTCACCATGCCTTTTGATTCACAGGAAGCCTTGAATGCAGCTATGGCCTCACCGGGCATGCAGGAAGTTGCCGCCGATGCCAATCGAATTTCTACGGGCGGAGCGCCGGTAATTCTGGTTGGTCGGGACTATCAATAAACGAGAAACCAGATCGTTTTCAACAATTTCTTTAATCACTTTTCAGTAAAATTATCACCATGAAAATTCGCTTTTTATTTCTTGCCGCAGGTTTACTTTTCGCTTTTTCACCCGCCTTCTCCCAGACTGACAACAGCCGGGTGACCGTAGTAGAAGACTTTTGTCAGGACTTTTTCGCCAGTGGCCTTGCCTGGGAAGATTGTTTGGCAGAAGAATATGGCTTTATTCCCACCACAGATGCCAGGTTTTCAGTTTGTGGCAAAACAACTGTGGTCGACCAGGGCAAGGGAAGATATGTCATGAGAGTTACGGCTGACTGGAAAGGCACTCTGGTTGGCAAAAACGGGAATGCTATCCCGTTTCATTTCAAATCCAGATCGACCGAAGTGTCCAACCTGAATAATGGTACGGGAAAAGTCATCGTCACCGGTGGAGCGCCGCTCGGAGGCGGTTTGCAAATTTTGGTATACGCCGGCGTCACCATTTCAAAGGATGGTACTACTCAGGTAGCTGTGGAAAACCTCCAGGTTGTTTGCAGAGGTTGACCAACTGATCTGACGCCTTGTTCCGACGAAAAAGAGCGGCGTTTCTTATCACCCTTTACTTAATGCCGAAGGCCTGGCTCGGGAACTGCAGTTCGGCGTGGATTAACTCGGAGCCCCCTATTCTGAAACCAGCCAAATATTACTTCGCCATCAGCGATCCGGGGAATGATCCATTCGAGGGGTGGTTGACAGAGATGTCGTAAGCGCCCATGGAGACCGGTACGCCTGCCGAACCAACGGTTCGGTAAGCTTTATGTCCGGTCAGGATGGTGTTCCGTACCGTCACATGGGAGCAATCGCTGACTGTGATGAAGCCGCCATATGGTGCACCATGGTCGCCGTCGCATTTCTTGACGTGGGGTAGAAGGGTCCGGCGGGGTTGTTCGGGCGTCACTTCGCAGGCATTGAAGAAAACGCTGTCTCTCCCGGTTTGATCCGCACTTTGGTAACGATGCTCTCATTTCCCGTCCGGTCAACTGCCGAAACGGCAATTTGCGTGATGACCTGGGGTGAAGCGGCGGCCTCTGCGGTGCCGGTCTCGAGCGTGATTTGCCCTTCGCTGAGCGGAAGTTTCAGTGATGCCTCCCTTTTACTCATCAGCCGGTACGACCAACTGTTGCCCCGTTGGATATACACCACCCAACGAAACACTTCGTTTTCCTTTTGGTGTGACCATTCGACCAGCAGAGTATTTTGATCAAGGTAGGTTTCCACCTGCGGTGCTTTGGGTGCGCGTCTGTCGAGCCAGGGCGAGGGCGGAACGAGGGCGGGCTTTTGATAGGGCCCTTCCAGAGCCGCGTCGGCCAGGCCGGGCGTGGTGATCAGCGGGCCGATGCTCCAGTGCACGGCGCCGGGTTTGTCGGGCAGCATGCCGCGGGTGATCATGATCTGGTTGACCATTTCATCGATAGCCTGCCCGGTACTGTCCCTGCCGAGGCGGATTCCGGGCCAGAGGTGGCGGTCTTTATCGTTTTGGCGCTTCCACCAGCCCAGTAGTACGGGGAAGCTCTGCGGGATACGGTTGATGGGCCAGTACAGTTGCGGGGTCCAGTAGTCGATCCAGCCTTTCTGCAGCCATAGACGGGCGTCGGCATAAAGCACTTCGTACTGATCGAAACCCTGTATGGAAGTAGGATTGCCGGGACGCCAGATACCGAAGGGGCTGATGCCGAACTTGATATGAGGGCGCTCGTTGCGGATTTTCTTATAAAGGTTTTTGATAAAAGAATTGACGGCCTCCCGGCGCCAGTCGGATCGCGACAGCTTGCCACCGCCCCGGCGGTAGGTCTGCCAGCTCAGGTCGTCGGGGAAATCTTCATCGTTATTGTAAGAAGGGTAGGGGTAAAAATAGTCATCGAAGTGTATGCCGTCGACGTCGTAGCGGCGGATGATGTCCATCACCACGGCGGTGGAGTGCTCGCGGGTGCCTTCCATGCTGGGATCCAGCCACCAGTAGCCGTTGGCGAGCTGCAGCGCCAGATCGGGCCGTTTGACGACGATAGAGGAATCGGATACGGGACCGCCGCTGGGATGATGCGCCCGGTAGGGATTGAGCCAGGCGTGCAGTTCCAGACCGCGTTGGTGCGCCTCTTCAATCCAGAATTTGAGTGGATCGTAGTAGGGAACGGGGGCTCTGCCCTGTGTGCCGGAAAGATAGTAAGACCAGGGCTCATGCAGGCTGTTGTACAGGGCGTCGCACTGCGGCCGCACCTGCAGGATAACGGCGTTAAAGTGGTGTTCGGCCAGCAGGTCGAGCAGGGCGAGGGCTTCCTCTTTCTGCTGTTCGGCCGGCAATCCCGGTTCGCTGGGCCAGTTGATATTGGCCACCGTCGCCACCCAGGCGGCGCGGAATTCGCGCTCCGGCAACGGCGGGGCGTCGGCGCCTGTACGTACTCCTGCCGAGCGACTTGCGGTGCAGCTGAAGGCAAAAATGATCGCGAACAGGCTCAGCACTAAAGAGTAGGGGGTGCCCATTTTCTTTAAAATAGCTCGACTCATGGTATCCATAATGAAGGATTCTGTAACTGGGGATGCTGCAAATTTAGGAAATCAATTGGTCTAAATCACTTCAGTGGTAGGAAAGGAGTCTCAAAGCTCCTGATTGTCGTTCTTTGGCGAAAGCCAAAAGATAAACCCAAAAAAACAAACTCACTTGTTTAATTTTTATCTTTGAAGCCAGGAATACACAAGCTCATCTAATTCAGGCCATTTTGCAAACCGAGAAAGAAGCATCGCTTAGAGATAACATCCCCGGTGAATCAACGATCATGGGAAAGGAAGGCATTTCTACGCTCGAAACAGCAGTGTGCATCGTTGGCGCCGGTCCCGGGGGAGCGGGCACTGCCCTGCGGCTCAGCTACCTGGGTATCCCCTGTGTATTGATTGATAAGTCAGGGTTTCCGCGGGACAAGGTTTGCGGCGACGCCATCAGCGGCAAGGTGACTACCCTGCTCAAACGCCTCGATCCCGATATCCTGCAGCGCTTTCACGGGGAGCCTATCCACAGCAGTATCTTCGGCGTAACATTCTTTGCCCCCAACGGCAAACCCGTAAGCCTGCCCTTTCTGGATGAGGTGAATGAGGCGGCTCCCGCACCGGGGTACGTCTCTAAACGGATGGACTTCGATCACTTTCTTATCGAGGAGGTGCGACGGCGCGATAATATTGACTTGCACCTCGGCGTAGAGGTCAAAGACTATGAAAGAACGAAGGAAGGCTGGGAGCTGCGTGATGCCGCCGGATCCTTCCGCGTACGCTGCCGGCTGCTCATCATGGCCAACGGCGCGCATTCTGCCTTCAGCCGTAAAGAAGCCGGTCTGGAAAAAGATGCCCGCCATCATGCCGGCGCCGTACGCGCCTACTACCGGGGGGTGACGGGGATGGATCGCAGCAACTTCATAGAGCTGCACTTTCTCAGCAATATAATTCCCGGTTATTTTTGGATATTCCCCCTGCCCAACGGAGAAGTTAACGTAGGACTCGGCATGCGCACTGATATTATCAAGCGGCGGAAGGTTAACCTGCGCCGCTTACTGGATGAAACGATTAAAGAGCATCCCCTCATCCGCGACCGGTTCCGCAACGCGGAGTTGCTGGGGAAGGTGTACGGTTATGGATTGCCGCTCGGCTCCAAAACACGCGTTCTTTCGGGCGATCACTACCTCCTGGTCGGTGACGCCGGCCACCTCATCGACCCCCTTACCGGGGAGGGTATCGGCAATGCCTTTTACAGCGGCTTCATCGCCGCTGAGCTGGCCGAGAAAGCACTGGCGGAAAATGATTTTTCCGCGGAGCGCCTCCACGCTTACGACGTGCGCGTGCAACGCGTGCTTGGCTCCGAGATGAAACTCAGCTACCGCCTGCAAAACGCCGGCCGTTTCCCTTTTCTGCTCAATGCCATTGCCAATCTCATCAACGGCAATCAGCAACTGATGGATTACCTCTCCGGCATCTATACCGACTTTCACCTCCGCGAGCAGCTCGTCAAGCCCTGGTTCTGGGTGAAAATGTGGTGGAAAAAAGGGGATTAGCAAATACCTCAGACATTAATGCTCCCTCCCGGTCCTGATATACCCCTTTCCTAAGGGCCGGATCAGCTGGATTTACTCCCTTCCTAACTCAATGTTACAGGCGATTTTCACAGGAAATAGGTGATGGAAAGAAAAAAGTTGGGAATTTTTCATTTTTTTTTTGAATGAACCAACCTTTTTAGCCTGATCGCGTACTATTAAGTAAAGAAAGAAATAAGGAGTCTGTTAATAATTCATTTTTAGAGTTTAAAATTATCTTAAAAACTTGTTTCCTTCCGATAAAAAGAAGAAATTAAGAACAATAAAATAACCGATTTGTAGTTTTTAAATAAAAATTCTGCATCGGCTTAAGTTTCATAAACTAGTGAGTGTAAAGTAGTGGCCTCTCCGAAACGCCTCGGTGAGGTCATCTTTTTTTTACCTGCTCTTTCCATCCTGCAAGAATTCCTATCTTCGTATAACTATAAGCTACATGTCGAACAACGATGAAAGATCCGAACGATCTTAGCGCCGAAGTCATTACTGAGCTCCATATCGAGCAAACGCCGCCGGGAAGTATCGGCGAGTATTGGCTGCACATTATCAATGATGGTATCGGCGAGCCGGTGCGCCTGCCCATTCTCGTAGCCCGAGGTGTGGAAGAAGGACTCGTACTTGGCCTGACGGCCGCCATCCACGGCAATGAACTGAACGGTATCCCTGTCATTCAGAAACTCTTCCGCGATATTGACGTCACCAGGCTGAGCGGAACGATTGTCGGTGTACTCGTGATGAATGTTCCGGGACTGTTGCTGGTGCAGCGGAAATTTAACGACGGCACAGATCTGAACCGTATCGCCCCCGGCAAGCCCGACGGTGATGTCAGCCAGGTGTATATCTACCGCATCGTCGAGCGCATTTTGAAAAATTTCGACTATCTGATCGATCTGCACACCGCCAGCTTCGGTCGCATCAACTCCTGGTACATCCGCGCCGATATGTCGCAGGAAACTACTTCACGCATGGCCCGCCTGCAAAACCCCGAGATCATTCTCCACAATCCCGCCAACGACGGCACATTCCGGGGAACAGCCTCTTCCATGGGTATACAGGCTATCACGCTTGAACTAAAAGACCCGCACGTCTTTCAGTTCGATGTGGTCAACGACGCGCTCATCGGCGTATGGAATGTCATCTATGATATCCGTATGATGGAAGGCGATATTTATTGCCCCATGGAACACACCACACTCTGTGAGGACTCCTACTGGATCTATACCGATGAGGGCGGCATCCTGCAGGTGCTCCCCCGCATCGGTGACCACATCCGAAAAGGCGAACTTATTGCCGAAGTACGAACAGCCTTTGACAAACTGGTCAAGCAATACCACGCTCCGGACCATGGCGTCGTGATCGGGAAAAGTGTCGATCCGATCAACCAGACCGGCAGCCGTATTCTGCACCTGGGCTTGAACCCGCAGGAAATTCCTTGCCGGCCGGAATGATGAGAAGCCTTCACAAAAGCGCAGGGGTTCAGAGTTATTCAAAACCGGTACCGCGGAGGTAATGTAATGATGAACTCCTCAACCATTAGCGACGTGAGATTAAAAAGTGTCGGGTTTAGTGATTTTGGCTTTAACGAAGGGTAAAGCTAAAAGCACTCCTAGGAAATCTGACAGTTATTAATCTCACGTCGCTTAAAGAGCCAACTCCGTCTCGGGGTAGACACTTGGGGTTGCAATAAAGGTTTACCATTATCGCCGGAAAAAGAGACACAAGAAAGCTGGAAGTTAAGTGAAACAGCCTCTCAACCGGCTTTCGCCGGTTTTTATTCTTGCATTTTAAATATTTTCTATGGGAATCAAACTAACACCTCTTTCGGTAACACTATACCTGATGATACTGTTGTTCGCTTTCTCCTCCTGTGCTAACTACAAGTTGAATTATGGCCCGGAAGCGGAGGGCTGGGAAAACCAGCAGCCGGAGCAGGGTAAGGAAATCG
>Ga0102943_1001234_pt1 | contig 16230 bp, 10 predicted proteins | sample SalPonC_black_MG_FD_78174 | JGI IMG/M metagenome (GOLD analysis project Ga0102943, IMG submission 78174) | Salt pond soil microbial communities from South San Francisco under conditions of wetland restoration - Salt Pond MetaG... | ecosystem: Environmental > Aquatic > Marine > Intertidal zone >...
CCCGGGAAAGCGTGCTGCATAGAACAATCAAAAACCTGGCATGCCTATGGCAAATATCCAGACCGCAATCTTACCATTTACTTTCCAAGGCCAATTATTTATGCTGAGACCGGCTACACCCTGTATCAACATTTATGGAAAAATGCTGTGACCGATATTGACACCATACCGACCCTTGCCCGGCTTGCCCTGGAATACGGCACCATTCAACAGGACCAGTTCCGCCAGATCACAACCCTGTATGCCCTGGGAAAAAAACAGGACCCTGCGCCGGATTATGCAGACCTTCTCCTGGGCCAGGGATTTGCCACCCAATACCAGGTGGGACTGCTCCAGTTGATCCAGGAATACCATATCATCAAACACCTGGGAGAAAAATTCGGTAAAATCGCCATTGAAAAAGGGTTTGCCACTGAAAAAGATGTCCGCATGGCACTGGACCATCAAAAAAAAGCGTTCCGGCGGGCCAAAATCAAAAAATTGATCGGTGATATTCTGGTAGAATCGGGGGTCATTACCCTGAAACAGAAAAAAGCGGTTTTACAGGAGCAAACGTTTCTGGAACACCAGGGCAGCCAGATATATTCCCGGGCTTACCAGGCCGGAGCCGATTCAGACCAAAACGAAACGGACATCCCTTTGTCTGCTTATGAGCGGCAGTTTTTACAAATAAAAGCCCTGGACCAGGAATTTGCCGCAGCAGTGCTTGAAAAAAGACTGGCCACCCGGCGGGATGTGGCCATTGCCAGAAAAGTCCAGGAAGACGCGTTTGCTGCAACCCAGCCCATAAAAGCTTTGGGGGATACCATGGTGGATCTGGGCATCCTGACCATGACACAAAAACAGGCTGTCATGACGGAACTGGACAGATCCCGGCAAAAAGATTCGGACAGCCTTTCTTCTTTTGTCCAGGTGACCATCAGCCCGGACAACACAGGTGCCACCGTCACCATTGCAGAAAAGGATCCCCCCCTCATCAGCCTTGAACCCCTCAAACAGGCCCTTGTATCCGCAGGCATCACCCATGGCATATATCCGGATGCCATCCTCCAGGCCCATTTGGAGTCGGGTGATCTGGAATTTACCGCCGCCAAGACCGATGGCTCCAAACAACTGATACAAAATACCGGGGCTGCATGTTTTCTGGAAACAGAGGGGACCGACACCGGACAAAAGCGCAAAGGAGAGCGCTTGATGACACGGACCGCCGCGCCTGCCGCCTATCTGAAAACAGATCTGTTTGGAAAAAAAAGTCTGAAACACCAGGGTACGGATTTTACCTTTCATTGCGGCGGCAATACCCGGCCTGCACAGGATGGGCTGGGTGTGGTTGCTGCCAAAACAGGGGTGCCCAACCTGTCTGTGGAGCGCAGGCTTTTTATTCATTCCGCCATCCATGTTTTGGAAGATGCAGACCAGCGATACGGTCCATTGGAACCCTATGCAGATCTGTTTGTATCCGGTGTCCTTTTTGGTGCCTATCCGGTGACAGCTGGAAAAATTTGTGCAACAGAAATCCGGGGCGCACACATCGAGACCATGGGCTATATCAAATCCGATATCGGCATAACAGACACAACCATCCGTTCCCAGGGAGACATTCATGCCCGGTACCTGCACAATTGCCGCATCGAAACCTTTGGCAATATTTATGTCGAAAATGAAATCATCGACTCTGACATCCGTTGCAGCGGTAAACTTGATGCAGGACAATGCCGGGTCATCACCTCCCGCATTTCTGCCAAAAAAGGCATAGTGCTCGGGGGCATCGGAAGCCTGAGAACCCGTTCATGCATCATTTCTGCGGGATCGGAACACCATATCGCCGCTTTGGGCCGATCCATTCAGCAACAAAAACAGCGCATCAAGGCGCAACAGGAAGACCTGAAAAACAAAAAAAAGGAGCAGGAACAGCTGGAAAAAAAACTGTTTCAAAAAATGGTGGAATTAAAACTGTTTCATGACCGGGCAAAATACAAAAAAAATATGCTTGAAAAAGAATGGAACAACATCGATACCAAAACAGCCAGCGAAAAAAATATTTCAACCCTCATCAAAAATTTTGACAGACGGATGGAGAAATCCATTGCCGCGCTCAAAGAACTGAACACAGAAAAAAAACAATACACCGCAAACATTCTTGCCCTTGAAAAAGAGATCAGATCCCTTGGCCCTGAAATTGAAAAACAGATACTGTCTTTACAGCAAACACAGGTTGCGTTTTATGAATGGGCCCGGTCGCAAAAAAACATTCCCGAAATCACCGTTTTTGGCAAAGCTCTCCAGGGCACACAATTAAAGGGCATATTCAGCGCAACAGTGCTCGCCCATGACATGGAAAATTTTTCAGCAAAAGAACATGAAGAAAAAACCGGGCACACGATCAGCGTGACCCCGCTGGTATGATCTGCCTATCCAAAAACCTTACCCCGAAAAAAAAGGGGGGGGGTCGACCCTTGCTGCAGCTCTCTGTCGCCGACCCCGCCCCGCCCCTGATGGTATCCTCACACACCAAGTTTTGTTTGAAACATCAGGGTGTGGACAGCGCCACGGGCAGACAAGGTACTTTTATACAGCGCCATGCAGTCTGGAAAAAAAGGATCAGACCATTGGTGGGCATATGCCTGGATCAGGTCTTCCAGGGTATGAGAAGATACCGGCACCTTGATGCGGGCCAAAGTGATGTGGGGTGAAAACGGCCGGGTTTGTCCGGGAATCCCAATCCTTTGCAGGCTGTTGTCCAATTTCCGGTAAAGCTGTTCCAGGCGGCGGGTCTCTCCCTTGATATCCGCCCATAGGACCCGGGCTTTGTTGGTTTTCGGGAAAGCGCCCAGGCTGCCCGCGGCCAGAGCAAGATCCGGGTATTGTCCAGAAAATTGATCCATCACCTTTTGAATCTGTGCCAGGTGGCCACAGGGGGTCTCCCCCAGAAACTTCAGGGTCAGATGAAACCTGTCAGGCTGGGGCCAGGAGGCTTTGATCCCCGCTTTTTTCAACCGGTACTGAAGATCTGTGAGCAGGAGCCGCACATCACCGGGCAAAGGGATGGCAATAAAGGCCCTAATGTTTTTTACATAACGTTCAGCCATTGGTTTTGTTTTTAAATCCCAGCAGCACCCGGTAGGGTCCCGGGGTGCCCTGAGGAACAAACGCCACCCTGTCCTGGTCCTCAAGAACCGTATCCAGGGGCTGGACCCGGCCGTTGACAAAGACCACCTCCACATCTTTTCGGGTGAGCTGCATCCTGGAAATCAGATCTCCGGCAGTGGTGCCGGAAGCAATGGACACAGAGACATTGGCAAAGGGCAGATTTTTGTCTTTTAGTTTTTTTTGTAAAAAAGAAAATGCATTAAAGGTTATGGCAGGCATGGGTCTCACTTTCAAAAAAAGTTTCAGGAAGCGTTTTTTAGATATCTTATCGAAAACCCGCAATATTCTCAATTGAAAACTGGATATTTGCCATAAGCAGACCAGGTCTTTTGTCTTTCTGTGCAGCACGCATTGCCAGCCAGCCCACCGCCCCTGGTGGTGTCCTGTGAACGGACCGTCAGATCCGGAAGGGGCCGGGTAAAATATACCGGGATGCTTTTCAACCAGAGGGTAGTTTGACATTCTTCACTGTTCATATGCAAACAGGCCCCGGAGATCTCGGGCCGGGCACAGGACACCACCAGGGGCTGCCCATAGCCCACACACTATAACAAATATTCAGATTGAAAAATTGTGCGGCATCTGCCTATACTGCCTGTATGCGGTTGCGACTGATCATATTGATTCTGGCGGTATTTGCCTTTTTATCCGCTTCCACCGGCGGCTGGCTGTACTATTATTCCTACCGCAAGGCGGTGTTCCAGAACGCGGAAACCCAGTCAGAAGCCCGTTTGAAGCTGCTCACTGACCAGCTGTCCACCTATTTGTCAGAACATATCAAACCCATCAAAGCCCTGGCCCAAATCCGGGAGCTGAAACAGGCACTTTTGAACCAAAACCTGGAAACCATCTTCCAGGCAAATCAGATTCTGGATCTGTTTACCCGGTCTCTGGAGCTGGATGTCAGCTACCTCATGGACAAAGACGGGGTAACCATCTGCTCCAGCAACCGAAACCAGCACGACAGCTTTGTGGGACATGATTTTTCCTTCAGGCCCTATTTCCAGACCGCTGTCCAGGGACAGCCTGCCACCTATCTGGCCCTGGGGACCACCTCCATGAAACGGGGGGTGTATTACAGCCATCCGGTGTATGACCGTGAAGGAGAGAAGATTCTCGGAGTGGCTGTGATCAAATCCTCCATTGAATTTATTGAAACCACCCTTTTTTCCGCACCTGAGCATATCCTTTTGTTTGTTGATCCTTATGGCGTGATTTTTATCAGCAATCAGCCGGCTCTGCGGTTCAAACTGCTGTGGGAACTGGATGAGGCAAAACAGGAACAGCTTGCCAATTCCCGCCAGTTTGGCAACGGCCCCTGGGGGTGGTCCGGATTTCAAAGGACAACAAATAATACGGTAAAAAGTCCGGAGGGTAAAACATTTTTGTTTACCAGTCTGCCGGTAGCCAATTATCCGGACTGGCAGGTGGTTTTTTTGCGCAACAAAAAAGCCATTGAAAAACAGGTAAGCCAGCCCTTTATCCGGGGAATCGGACCGGCTGTCCTGTCCATTTCCATTCTGGCAGGGATTCTTGTATTTTTTTTGTACCAGCAGGCGGCAAAAGAAATTACCCAGCGCAAAGAAGCGGAAAAAAAACTGCGCATGAGTGAGGAACGGTACCGGGACATTTATCATAAAACACCGATAATGCTGCACTCCATCGATACCCGGGGCAGAATAATCCGGGTTTCCGATCATTGGGTGGACGTCATGGGATTTGCCCGCAGCGAGGTTATCGGCCGGCATTTGACCGATTTTTTCACCCTGGAATCCAAAACCTATGCCTTATCCACCATTTTCCCCGAATTTTTCAAGACAGGATTTTTCAAGGATGTGCCCTATACTTATATAAAAAAGGATGGAAACAAAATTGATATTCTGCTTTCCTGTTACGGGGTCAGGGATGAAACCGGCCAGGTGGTCAGGTCTTTGGCTGTCAGCGTGGATGTCACAGAAAAAAACCGCACCCAGAAAGACCTGGAGATAGCCAAGGAAAAGCTGTCCCGGTATTCCCAGGATCTGGAGAAACAGGTGAGCAGACGTACGGCCCAGCTGGAAAAGGCCCAGTCAAACCTGCAAAATTTATCCAAAAACATCATCGCATCCCAGGAACGGGAAAAGGAACAGGTGGCCAGAGAACTGCATGACCACCTGGGACAGGTATTGACCGCCCTGCGCATCGATGCGGTATGGCTCAAAAACCATCTGGCGGAAAATATGGCGGTTGCGGCGGACAGGGCTGAAAAAATGAGTTTTCTCATCGACAAAACCATCCAAGATGTACGGGACATGTCTTACCGGCTCAGGCCCCGGGTGCTGGATGACTTAGGCCTGGCCGATGCCCTGGAGTCGTTAGTGTCGGATTTTGAAAAACGCTCCAATGTTTCCTGTATATTCCGGCAGGACCAGATTCCAGAAATTGACAAAACCCTTGCCACCGGCCTTTACCGCATCGGTCAGGAAGCGGTGACAAATGCCATCCGCCATGCAGCAGCCACCACTATTGTTGTTAAACTACTAACAGATGACCATGGCATGGTTCTCACAGTGGAAGACAACGGCAGGGGGTTTGATCCTGCAAAAATCACCAGACAGACCGGATTCGGCCTGAAAGGCATGATGGAAAGGGCCAACCTTGCAGGGGGATGGCTGGACATTACCTCCGCACCGGGCTGCGGCACCTGCATAACCTGTAAAGTAAGGGTGAAAGGATTTCCATGATCACAGTACTGCTGGCAGATGACCATGGCATTGTCAGGGACGGTCTTCGCAGAGTCCTGGAAGACAGCAGCGACATCAAGGTAATTGCCGAGGCATCAGACGGCGAAACCGCCTTTGATATGGCCATGGGAAAAAAACCGGATGTGGCGGTAATCGATATTTCCATGCCCGGCATGGACGGACTGGAGGTGGTGACCCGCATGGGTACCTATTGTCCGGATATCCCGGTACTCATACTCACCATGCATGAAGAGGAACAATATGTTGTCCGTGCCATCGAGGCCGGCGCCATGGGGTATATCACCAAGCAGTCTGCGCCTGAACAGCTGGTGGCAGCGGTGAAAAAAATTCATTCAGGGGGCCGGTATCTTACGGAAAAAGCCAGTGAGGCCTTAGCGTTACGGTTTATCCGGGGAAACAAGAACAAAGGGCTCACAGAGTCGTTGTCCATTCGGGAACTCCAGGTGCTGCGCAAACTGGCAACCGGCAGCACCAACCGGGAGATTGCCATCACCTACAATATCAGTGTAAAAACAGTTGACACCTACCGGTCCAGAATTTTAAAGAAGCTCAACCTGCGCAACAATTCAGACCTGTCCCGGTATGCCATCCAGAACCGGCTGGTGGAGTTTTAATCAGACACATTGAGACGGTCGAAATTGACAAATATCTTGTTCAGGGTGGCCTTGCACGCTGCCATTTCTTCAAATGACACTCCCTGCTCCGCTTCCTGAAGCATCTCTTCCACCAATGCCATCAAATCATCTCTAAAGGTTTTGGATTTATGGGTCAGGTAGACAAGCTTGCTGCGTTTATCCGACCGGTCGGGAATCCGGAGCACCATGTTCTTTTTCTCCAGCACATTGATCAGCCGGGTGATGGCGGCTTTGTCCTTGACCGCAATACGGGAAAGCTCCTGCTGGGTTTGTCCATCTTTTCTGTACAGGTGAATCAGAATACTCCACTGCTCATAACTGACATCAAACCCGGCATCGGCAAATTTTTTGGTCAGGCGTTTGATAATAGCCCGTGAGGTTCTCCCCACCAGATACGCGATGGAGGAGTCAATGATGCGTTCAAAATCGTTTTGTGCAACATCAGCCATAACAGTAGATGCAACATCAGGTATCAAATGGGTCTGTTTCATGTGTAATATTTTCACCACGGCAATAATAGTCAACTATTTGAACAGCTTTGTCACACTATGGACTATACCTGTTGATTATGCAACCAAATAATGCAAAACTGGATATTTGCCATAGACATGCCAGGTTTTTGATTGTCCTATGCAGCACGCTTTCCCGGGCCCCGCCCCTGGTGGTGTCCTGTGCCCAGCCCGAGATCTGCGGGGGCCTGTCTGCATAAGAACAATGAAGTGCAGCAACCCGCCCTCTGTTTGGCATCATCCCGGCAAATTTTACCTGGCCCACTCCGAATCTGACGGTCCGTTCACAGGACACCACCAGGGGCTCCCCATAGCGGGTACGCTGCTATGGCAAATATCCAGTGCAAAAACAAAACAGCCGCTCCCGGATGAAACGGTCTCACCCGGGAGCGGCTGCAGTATGTACACAAAAAAATGGTACTTATCAAGCCGTTTTTTTGCTGAAAAACACCCTTTTCAACGGGCTGATCCAGATGCCGCTGAGAAACCAGGAATAGGCATAGGTGCCGATGATGATGGCCACAAATGCCTTGACAATATCCATGGCACTGCCGTCCAGGGAAAATCCGGGCACATATCCGAAAAGGAGCGGTCCCAGGTAGAGGAACTTGGCAAACTTAAAGGAAGTAAACGCGGTTTTCCACATATTGGCCTTGGCAATGGTGGCCCCTGCAAAAGCGGCAATACAAACCGGCGGGGTTATATTGGAATCCTGGGACAGCCAGTAAACGATCATGTGGGCGGCCAGCATGTTCACACCCAGATGGGTTAAGGCTGGTACTGCAACCACCGCAGTGACCAGGTACGCTGCTGTCACCGGCACGCCCATCCCCAGCACAAGAGAGGCCAGGGCTACCAGCAGAATGGTCAGCAAAAGAGAGCCCCCTGCCAGTTCAATCATGATGTCGGCAAAGGTCAGCACCAGGCCGGAAAAAGTCAAAACCCCGATAATAATCCCGATAACCCCGACAGTGGCACCAATCTTCAGGCTGTTTTCCGTCCCTTCCCTGGCAGCCTCCACAAACCGTTTGGGACCGATGCGGGTATCTTTTCTCACCCAGGAAATCACAATACAGGTCATAAGGCCTATGATGGCGGAATAGGCAGGAGAGAAGCCATACAGCATAAAAATGGTGATGATGATCAGCGGCAGGGTGTAAAACCACTGCTTTTTAAAAATCTGCATGGCACTGAATTTGGATTTTTCGCCAATAACATTCTCTTTTTTGGCTTCATAATGCACCATGACAAACACACTGAAAAAATACATGAATGCCGGAAAAATTGCCACCAGCATAATCTGGGAATAGGGAAGCCCGGTCAGCTCGGCCATGATAAACCCGCCCGCCCCCATGATGGGGGGCATGAACATCCCGCCGATGGAGGCAGCCGGCTCTATGCCGCCGGCCACATGGGACTTGAAACCGGCTTTTTTCATCATGGGAATGGTGAACATCCCCGTCGAAACGGTATTGGCGATGGCACTGCCGGAAATGGACCCAAACAGGCCCGAGGCAATGACAGATACCTTTCCGGGACCGCCGATGCGGTGGCCAACAGCTGCCAGGGGCCAGTCAATGAAAAAACGCTGAGCCCCGCATTTTTCCAGAAACGCGCCAAACAGCACAAACAAAATCACATAGGTGGCCAGTACACTGGCCATGATGCCGAATACCCCGTCGCTTTTGTAAAATATGCTGATACACAATTCGGTAAACGGTGCCCCTGCATGGGAAATCAGATCCGGGGCCTTATAGCCGTAAACCCCGTACAGCAGGAGAACAACCCCCATTACCACAAAAATATTTCCCACCACCCGTCTGGCCAGCTCCACACCGATGAGCACCCCGACAACGGCAAAAACCATATCTACCTGGGTTTCCGCACCTGTTCGGTAGTTGATGGCTTCAAACATGATAATCCAGTAACCAACACATGCCACAGACAGTGCGATCAGAATATAATCGATTACCCGGCCAATGGTTGTCTTGGATTGATAGAGCAGGAAAACAAGCACATAGGTAATAATAATATATATGCCCCTGTGATACTGGGTGGCCATGGGCTGCACCACAGCAGCCCAGGAATAGAAAAGGACCAGCGTCACTGAGCATACGTCAAAAACAATCTGCTCGAATCGATTCAATTTATTGTACACAATAAACCTTCCTGTTCTCTCATAATACCCATGCCCTGGCGGGCACAACAAAATATGAAAGCTGTTAGATAATAGCTGTTAGCTGAGTACTGACGGCTGATGGCTTTCATATTAGTTTCCCGGGCATGAAGTTGTTTCCGGATGAACCAGCAAGGCACGGGGCAGCGCCCCGTGCCTGTTACCTTACATTGCTGCTGGCCGATGGTGCTGTGTTACATTACCCCTTTTTCCTTCCAGAACTTTTCAGCGCCAGGATGAAACGGGGTGACAATCCCGGTGGGACCATTTTTAATGGACATGTTTTTAAAGGTACTTTTCTGTTCCAGCATATGGGCAAGGCCTTCCTTTGTGAAAATGAGGGAAAGCATTTCATAAACCGCATCTGCAGAAACATCTTTATGGGCAACCCACAAAGCGGAGTCCTGAAAAGAGGGCACATCATAGTCCACCCCTTTGTAGGTGTTTGCAGGCACCGTCAACTTGGCAAAATAGGGATATTCCTTATAGAAACCCGTGGCTTTGGCATCTGCATTCAGATCAACCATGGCAATGTCATTGGTCTGGGCGGCCATCATGACAGCACCGGAGGGAAATGCGGTGAACAACCAGAAAGCGTCCAGCTGGTTGTTGCCGAATGCCTGGGCTGCATCATTATAGCCCATGGCATTTCTTTCAATTTTGTCCCATACCCCCATGTGGTTGAAAAAAAGCTCACAGTTGGCAAATGCACCGGAACCGGCATTGCCCACACCCACTTTTTTTCCCACCAAGTCTTTGGTGCTTTTAATGCCGGAATCGGCACGGACGATCAACTGGGCCGGTGCACCGTATAACCAGGCAACCGCCATAACATTTTCGTATTTTGTGGTATCATTTTTCATCCTGCCGTTGCGGCCCAGATACACATGGCCGGAATAGACCACACTCATATGCTGTCGGCCTGCATTGGTTTTCCGCAGGTTTTCCACAGACCCGGCCGATGACTGGGCCTGTACTTTATAGTCGGCCATCTCTTTAATGGGTTTGTACACCTGTATGGCATTGGCCACCACCTGAAAGGTACCGCCCGCAGGCCCGCCGCCGAACACGATCCTGTCCTTGGCAAAGGCAGACTGGCAGAACGCCATGGCAACAATTGCAGTAAATCCGATGAATAATAGATGTCTTGCTTTCATACACTCCTCCTTGTTAGTGGGGTTAAAAAACGATCTCATATCATTTTTTGCACATACCACCCTAACAAGATGAAAGTAAAGGATCAATTGGAAGATTTCTGATTGTTGTGTAGGTATTTTTCTTACAGCCCTGAAGCATCAGGGGACCACTTCATGAAAGAATCTCTCCTCTGGCACTGACAATGACCTCGGAAAAAGGAATGTCCATGCCGCTGTTTTCCAGGGCTTTTTTCACAATGGCCGGCAGCCCGGCACAGCAGGGCACCTCCATGATCACACAGGTGATGCTTTTGATGCCGGATTCCGCAAATACCCGGGTCAGCTTGTCCACATATGACTGGGCATCATCAAACTTGGGACAGCCGATCATCACGGCCCTGCCTGCCAGAAAATCCTTGTGAAAAGCGGGATAGGCCACAGGCACACAATCCGCGGCAATCACCAGCTCTGCATTTTTTAAAAACGGGGCCCCGGCCGGCACCAGCCGGATCTGTACCGGCCAGTGACCCAGCGCTGACGGGCCGCCGGATGCCCGGGTCTGTGCCTGGTTGGCACAGTCACACGGGGAGGTTGGAAAATGTTGAACGGCAACAGAAGGACAGCCCCCTGATATCACTGCCGGTCCTCTGGTTTCCGGCTCTCCGGCCTTTGCCTGTTTTTCAAGCAATTGATGGACAGCCTCTTCGTCAAATTCCTCTGCTTCCCGTTCCACAATTGTCAACGCTCCCTGGGGACATTCTCCCAGGCAGGCCCCCAGGCCGTCGCAATACTTGTCCGCAATGACGCGGGCCTTGCCGTCCACAATCTGAATGGCCCCTTCCGCACAGGAAGGTACACAATTGCCGCACCCATCACATTTTTCATCATCTATTTCAATTATTTTTCTGATCACTTTCATGGCCTTTCTCCTTGATTGATATCCAACGCCGCAGGGTGTTATCTATAATTTTTCTTTTTTTTTCTTTGGTCAGCTGTTTTGGAACAGCGTTTGCCGGGCCAGTTCCCTTCCCGCATCTGTCATATAGATACGAAAAATTTTTTTTGACAGGGTATCTGAATCGATCTGTTCTTTTCCCTGGCATTCCACCATATTGGCCAGCATGTCCGCATCATACACCACTTTGAAATTAATGGTCTCGTCAGGCCCGGGATGGTGATGGTGCGCGATGATATCGCATACCTCTTTTACCAGTTCTTCTTTGGCACCCAGGTTTTCCAAAATTTCTTTTGCCACGGGCGGGCCCTCGATATGCTGATATTTTGCTTGTGATGAACCGTGTTTTGCTTCCGCATTTTTTATACCGATGTCATGGAGATAGGCAGCACACAACACCACCGCCAGGTTGGCTTTTTCATTTTTTCCAATTTTTTCGGCATACCGGGCCACCCGGCCGGCATGGCCGATACGGGTAAAATCCCTACCAAAATACTGCTTCATCTTCACCGCCACCCGGTCTTTCAACAAATCCTCCTGCTGGGCCACAAATTCCTCCGGCAGTGTGCCCAGGCACTGTTCTGCAAACTTGCAATAGGCGGCACATCCAAAATCCATTTTCGGGTTGACAATCTTTTTCCGGCAATGACCGCACCGCCGGGTGGCATCATCCTTGAAAAATTCCATTTCATGACCGCATTCCGGACATCGGGTTTCAAAAATTGCATCCTGGTCCCAGTACTGGGTATCTTGTCCCGGACATTTCATTATCCACCTTCCTTGTTTTTCAAATTACCAACAAATACACTTTACATCCTGAACCAAACTTACTATAGCAGGGCATATAAAACCTTGATCTGAATCAAGACACCGCTTTTTTATGTGCTGCCGGAACCGGCATGGAAAACGTTTCTTTACAGGAGAACTATACGGTATCGACATTTTAAAAACAATCGCCCTTTTTTCAGGTTTGACTGCCGACCAACTGGAAACCCTTTCACAGATAGCCGTGCGCAAAACGTATCACCGCGGGGATTACATTTTCCATGAAGGGGACAAAGGCAACGGCATCTATATTGTGGAGACCGGCAGAATCAAGGTGTTCAAACTTTCCATGGATGGAAAAGAGCAGATCCTGCATATCTATGGCCCCGGGCACACATTTGGTGAAGTGCCGGTGTTCCAGGGAAAAAATTTTCCCGCCTCATCCATGGCCCTGGAACCTGCCGGCATTATTTTTCTGCCCAGGGACCGGTTTGTAAAACTGCTCACCACCTCCCCTGCGCTGGGCATGAATATGCTGGCGGATCTGTCCCGGCGGCTGCGGGACTTTACCGTACAGATCGAAGCCTTGAGCCTTAAGGAAGTACCTGCAAGGCTTGCCGCATACCTGCTCACCCTGTCCAGGGAACAAAACAATGAAGCCCGGGTCCGTCTTCCCATTTCCAAGGCCCAGCTTTCCAACCTCATCGGCACCACCCCGGAAACCATCTCCAGAATGTTCAAGAAAATGGGGGATGCCGGCCTCATTGCGGTCCAGACCCGCACCATTGATATTCAGAACAAAGAAGGCTTAGAAGATCTGTCGGAATCCGGCCGCCTGTAACTGACCGCGCCAGGCGTTTTCAGATCTGTATTTTATACTGGACTTGAACCCATTGTCATGGCATAAAGGGGATGCAGGTATGATAAACCCGGTTTGAAGGGTCACCCCGGGTGCACCGCACCACCACCAATGAGATCACAAAAATAGCCTGCATAGTCTTGCAATCATTTGCTGCCATGCAGGTGTAAAAATGAATGCACTTAGAGCCAAGGAGGAAACATGGGAAAACTATTGCGTATCAATACAAAAAGCAGGACCTTTACGTCTGATGAAACACCTGAAAATTATGCCGGACTCGGGGGCAGGGCCCTCACATCCAAGATGATCCTGGATGAAGTGCCGGCCACCTGTCATCCTTTGGGAAAAAACAACAAACTCATATTCGCACCCGGCGTTCTCACCGGTTCCCCTGCTGCGGATTCCGGCCGCATGTCAGCCGGTGCAAAATCACCTCTCACCGGGGGCATCAAAGAGAGCAACTCCGGAGGACTTGCGTCCCAGAAGCTTGCCAGACTGGGTATTACTGCCCTGGTTCTGGAAGACAAACCTGAAGATGACGGATACAGTCTGCTGGTGGTGAACAAGGACGGGGTACAGATCCTTCCGGCAGATGACCTGGCCAAAAAAGGCAATTACGCGGTTATGGAAGCCCTGTGGGACAAATACGGCAAAAACGTAGGCGTGCTGAGCATCGGCCAGGCCGGTGAACAATGCCTCAAGGGAGCGTCCATCAACCAGGCGGACATGAACGGCCGACCCGGCCGGGCACATGGCAGGGGTGGACTTGGCGCGGTCATGGGATCCAAAAAGATCAAGGCCATTGTGGTGGACGATTCCGGTGCCCCCCGGGTGGAAATACAGGATCCCGAGGCGTTCAAAGAAGCCAACAAACGCTGGGTGGAAATGCTCAGAAACCACCCGGTCACCGGTGAGGGCCTGCCTGCCCTGGGCACGGCCGTGCTGGTGAATGTCATCAACGAGGCTGGTACACTTCCCACCAAAAACTTCCGCTCCGGCCGGTTTGACCATGCCCAGGCCATTTCCGGGGAAGCCATGGCCGAAACCATTGAAAAACGCAACGGTATCACCACAGAGGCCTGCCATCCCGGATGCGTTATCAAATGCTCCAATGTGTACCATGGCAAGGACGGCAACTTTTTGACCTGCGGGTTTGAATATGAAACCATCTGGGCGTTCGGGGCCCACACCACCATCCAGGACATGGATCACATTGCCGCCCTGGACAAGCTGTGTGACGATTTCGGCCTGGATACCATTGAAACCGGTGTAACCATCGGCATTGCCATGGAAGGGGGCATGATTCCCTGGGGAGACGGCCAGGCAGCCATCGACCTGCTCTCCAAAGTGGGGGAATATGCACCTGAAGGCAAAATCATCGGAAACGGCGCCGCGTTTACCGGAGACGCCCTGGGTGTTGACCGGGTACCGGTGGTGAAAAGACAGGCATTGCCCGCCTATGATCCGCGTACCTGCAAAGGGGTGGGCGTCACCTATGCCACCACCCCCATGGGGGCGGACCATACAGCCGGTTACGGGGTCACCGCCAACATTTTGAGTGTCGGCGGCACGGTTGATCCCCACAAAAACGCAGGTAACATAGAATTGTCACAGGGACTGCAGGTCGCAACCGCTGCCATTGATGCGGCCGGACTGTGTCTGTTTGTGGCCTTTGCCGTTCTGGACAATGAAGACGGGCTGCCCACCGTGACAAAAATGCTCAACGCCAGGTACGGCCTTAGCCTGACACCGGATGATATTCTGGAACTGGGAAAATCCATTCTCAGAAACGAAAAAGCGTTCAACAAAAAAGCCGGGTTCACAGACATTGACGACCAGCTGCCGGAAATGTTTACAGATCCGGTTCCCCCCCATAATGTGTCATGGGATTTTACCACGGAAGAACTGCAGAAAACCCTGCACTTTTAACGCTGGAAACCTGCAACCCATGTGCCTCTCCTCATTTTCTTGTTTTTTGATAGGAACCGGGGAGCAAGGCACTAACCTGTACATGCTGTTTTGAAATCTGCAAAAGGGCGGAATGTTTTTCTGCCCTTTTGTTATTTCCTGGATTAACCAACCGGTTTCTGGTATATCTTCGGCTGCTTCTTATGAGACAAACAGGCAAGCTGCCGGATGATGAGATGGGTCAGGTTTGAAACTTTTTTGAAACCCCTAAACAATACCAAAATAAACCAATGAAACTTTTTGAATACCCTTCCCGGGAAGCAGAAGCACATGTCAAAACGATTATAGACAGGGGCCTGGGTTTTTCCAGCGCGGATCATGACCAGGTGCTGGCCTTCATCAATGATGTAAAAACCCGGGGAGACCAGGCCCTGGTGGAATATACCAACCGGTTTGACTCGGATGCCGTGACCCTGGACACCCTGAAGGTGACACCCGAAGAGTTTGACGCAGCCCTGGCATCGGTTGATGCAAGGTTCCTGGACACCCTTGACCGGGCCATCGTTCAGCTCACCGGGTTTCATGAAAAGCAAAAACAAAAGGGCTGGATCGACACCCCGAGAAACGGGGTGATGCTGGGACAGCTGGTCAGGCCTGTGGGGGCGGCGGGCGTGTATGCACCCGGCGCCACTGGCGGAAAAACACCGTTGGTATCATCCGTGCTCATGGGCGGCATTCCCGCAAAAGTGGCAGGTGTTTCAACCATTGTCCTCATGACCCCGCCCATGGCAGACGGGAGAATAAACCCCCATATCCTGGCAGCGGCCCGGAAGGTGGGTATCTCTTGTGTTTTCAAGGCCGGCAGTGCCTGGGCCATTGCTGCTCTGGCCCATGGCACGGACCAGGTGCCGAAGGTGGATGTGGTCGTGGGGCCGGGGAATATCTATGTGACCCTGGCAAAAAAAATCGTGGCAGGCACGGTGGGCATTGACATGATCGCCGGGCCCAGTGAGATCCTGATCATTGCGGACCGGTCTGCAGATCCGGCCTGTATTGCAGCGGACCTGCTGTCCCAGGCAGAACATGATGCCATGGCATCCGCCATTCTGGTGACCGATTCCAAAGCACTCGCCACCCGGACCCTTGCCGTCATGGAGCTCCAGTTACAGGCCCTGCCCAGACAAGAAACCGCCCGACAGTCTCTGGACAATTTCGGGGCTGTCATGCTGGTGCCGGACATTGAAACCGGCATAGAGTTGTCCAACCGCCTGGCCCCGGAACACCTGGAACTGATGGTGTCAGAACCCTTTGGATACATTGACCGCATCCACAATGCCGGGGCCCTGTTTCTGGGATCCTACACCCCTGAACCCATGGGTGACTATATTGCCGG
>Ga0102943_1001235_pt1 | contig 16212 bp, 14 predicted proteins | sample SalPonC_black_MG_FD_78174 | JGI IMG/M metagenome (GOLD analysis project Ga0102943, IMG submission 78174) | Salt pond soil microbial communities from South San Francisco under conditions of wetland restoration - Salt Pond MetaG... | ecosystem: Environmental > Aquatic > Marine > Intertidal zone >...
GCACGCTCGCCTCGGAGGCCCGGTCCTGCGCCACCGCCGCGGGGGCGGCGATCAGCGCCAGCGAGAGGGCGAGCGCGCGCCCGACGCGCACCGCGGACGTCACCGTCGGAGCGAGCAGCCGAAGTCGACGTGCCTCAGGAGCCGCTGCGGCACGCATCAGCCGCGAAGCTCGTCGACGCGCGCTTCGCGCGCGTCCCAATCGCCGTCCGCCCGCGGAGCGAAGCGTCGACGCGGCGTCGACGCGGCGATCCGTTCCCGCCCCTCGTCGAGGCTCGCGACGGTGCCCATGGCGACGGCCTGGACGAGGACGTTTCCGAGCGCCGTCGCCTCGACCGGGCCCGCGATCGCCGGCACGCCGCAGGCGTCTGCCGTCCACTGCGCCAGCAGGTCGTTGCGACTCCCGCCGCCTACCACGCGGAGCGCGTCGAAGCGACGTCCCGCGACCTGCTCGAGGTCGCGCAGCGCGCCCCTGTGGGCGAGCGCCAGGCTCTCCAGGCAGCAGCGGGCGACCTCGCCCACGCCGCTGGGCGGACGTTGCCCGCGGTCTCGGCACCAGCCTTGCAGCGCGGCCTCCATGTCGGGCGGGGCCAGGAACGCCGGGTCGCTCAGGTCGACGAGCGGCCCATCGGCGGGCGCGGCGTCGGCGCGCGCGATCACCTCGTCCCAATCCAGATCGTGGCCGTCGGCGCGCCACCGGCGGAGGCACGCCTGCAGCGGCCACAGGCCCGCCAGGTTGCGTTGCAACCGGACGTCGCCGCCCGCTGCCCGCTCGTTCGTGAAGCCGGCGACGCGCGCGCGTTCCGTCGTGACCGGCGCGTCCGACAGGGCGCCCATCAGGCTCCACGTGCCGCTCGACAGGTACGCGGCCGTCTCCAGCCCGTCGCTGGCGGCGACGGCGCAGGCGGTGTCGTGCCCGGCGGGGGCGACGACCTGCAGCGCGGGATCCAGGCCGGACTCCTCGGCAAGCCAAGGGAGGAGGGGACCGAGCACTGTCCCCGGATCCACCAGTCTGCCCAGCAGCTGGCCGGGCACGCCGGCCTCCTCCGCCAGATCGGTGGCCCAAGCGCCGTCCAGGCCCAGCAGCTGCGTAGTCGACGCGATGGTGCGTTCGGTCGCGACGACGCCGGACAGCCAGCCGTGCATCAGGTCGGGCATCATCGCCAGCCGCTCGGCGATCTTCAGCGACGGGTCGTCGCGCTCGACCAGCGCGCGCAGCTGGACGAGCGTGTTGATCGGCAGGATCTCGATTCCGGTCCGGTCGTAGAGGCGGGCGGCCGGTACCTGCGCGAGGAGCCGCTCGACCCCGCCCTCGGTCCGGCGATCGCGGTAGTGCACCGGCGCCGACAACAGCCGCCCGTCCCGGTCCAGCAGGCCGAAGTCCACGCCCCAGGTGTCGACCCCCACGCTCACGATCGGCCCGCGCGCGACCTGTGCGACACGGGCCAGGCCGACGCGGATCTCGCTCCAGATCCGCAACGCGTCCCAGTGGAGCGTGTCGCCGACGCGCACCCCGCCGTTCGCGAAGCGGTGCGCCTCGTGCAGCTCGACCCGACCCCCTGCGCCGAAGCGCCCGACCATCACGCGGCCGCCGGACGCCCCCAGATCGATCGCGACGTGCGCGCCCGCCGTGCTCACGCCGCGCCGTCCTCGCCGGCGATGCGCCTGCGCCGGACCGCCTCGTCCAGGCGTCCGTCGATGCGCGCGACGGCGTCGTCGCTCAGGTAGGCCGGGCCGCCGAAGGCGGCGCTCGCGAGGACGATCCCGGCCCACTTCTCGGCCATCGTCAGGATCGCTTCGACCTCGCGGGCGGTGGCGCCCAGCGCGACGGGCCCGTGGTTCTCCATCAGCAGCAGCCGAGGCGGGCGGCCGTGCTCGCCGCCGTAGCGGGCCAGCTCCTCGCGCACGGCGACGGCCAGGCCGTGGCCCGGATCGACGTAGGGCACGACCGCCGGAGCCGGACCGCACACCACGACCGCGTCCGGCAGGACGTGACGGCGCAACGGCTCCGCCCCCGCGACGCTGCACAGCACCGAAGCGACGTTCGCGGCGTGCACGTGGCCGACCCAGCCGACGTCCGGCTGTTCGAGGCAGAGCGCGTGCAGGAACGTCTCGACGGACGGCGTCGGTGCCCCCTCGTCGATCGTGGCGCCGCGCAGGAACGCGGCGACCGCGGCATCGCTGGGCCGTGCGCCGAGACCGTCGACGGCCTCGAGGACCGAGCCGTGGTCGACGCGCACGAGGTCGGTCTCGCGCAGGTCGCGAAGCGACGAGCCGGACGCCTTGACGAGGAACGTGCCGTCGCCCAGGTCGGCGCTGACGTTGCCCTCCCCGAGGATGGCGAGGCCGCGGGACTCCAGGCCGAGCGCCCGACCGAGGCGAACCAGCTCGCCGCGCCGGTCGCCACCCGCTGCACGCGCGTCGTGGCCCACGGCGCGCGTCAGATCTCCTGGGCGTGCGGGAGCACGACCAGGTCGCGGATCGTCACGTGCGGCGGCCGGGTGAGCATGAAGGCGATCACGTCGGCCACGTCCTCGGAGCGGATGCCCGTCCGGTCACGGACGCCCGCGGCGATGCTGGCGTCGTCCTGCGCGTTCCACAGCTCGTTGAGCACCACGCCCGGGGCGACTGCGCCGACCCGGATTCCGAACGGCGCGAGCTCGCGCCGCAAGCCGTGCACGAACGCTCGGATCGCGTGCTTCGAGGCGCTGTAGACCGGCTCCCACGGGATCGGCTGGTGCCCCGAGACCGAGCCGGTGATCAGCACGTCGCCGGCACCCCGCTCGATCATCGCGGGCAGGAACGCTCGCACGGTGCGGAGGGCGCCGGTGAGGTTCGTGTCGATCAGGCGCGCGACGTCGGACGGGTCGTTCTCGCGGAACGGCCCGGGCAGGTAGACGCCGGCGTTCGGGAGCAGCGCGTCGACGCGGCCGAAGCGCTCCAGCGTCTCGCGGACGAGGGCGTCGATCTGCAGCGGGTCGGTCACGTCGCAGACGACGGCTTGGGCGTCGTCTCCGAGCTCGGCCGCGAGGTCGTGGAGGGCCGACGTCGAGCGCGCCGCGAGCACCAGCCGGGCGCCCTGGCGGGCGAGCTCGCGCGCCGTGGCGCGGCCGATGCCGGAGCTGGCGCCCGTGATCACCACGACGCGACCGCGCAGCGGCGTCGACCGGGCGAATCCGTCCTGGTCCCGGACCACGTCGTTCAGCGAGCCGTTCTGCGAGCCGTTCACCACGACGTGTACCCACCGTCGACCACCAGGTTCGTACCGGTGGCGTAGGCCGCCGCGTCGCTGGCCAGGTAGAGCGCCGCGCGGGCGACGTCGCGCGGCTCGCCCAGGCGGCCGGCGGGGATCATCCGCAGCCAGGTGTCGCGCCACGTCTCGTTCGACATTCCGAGCTGGGTCATCTCCGTGCCGATGTAGCCGGGCGAGACCGAGTTGACCCGCACGCCGCGGCGGGCCCATTCGATGGCGAGCGACTTCGTCAGCAGGATCACGCCGGCCTTGGAGGCGTTGTAGCCGGCCTGCGGCTGCGGCGTGTTCACGACCATGCCCGACATCGACGCGATGTTGACGATCGCGCCCTGGCCCCGCTCGAGCATGTGGACGCCGAAGGCGCGCGCGCACCAGAACGGGCCGTTGAGGTTGACGTCGACGACCTCGCGCCACGCATCGTCGGACATCGTCTCGGCGGGCTCGTTGCGGCAGATGCCGGCGTTGTTGACGAGCACGTCCACCTGCCCGTGCGCGCCGACCAGGGCGTCGGCCAGCGCGCGCACGCCGTCCGGGTCGCGCACGTCCACGGCGTGGCCCTCGTGCGCGCCGCCGTGCTGGGCGCGCAGGTCCGCCGCCACGCGAAGGGCGGCGTCTCCGTCCAGATCGGCTGCGACGACGGTCGCGCCCGCGTCGGCGAAGGTCGTCGCGATGGCGCGGCCGATGCCACGACCGGCGCCGGTGATGACGGCGACACGGCCGTCGAGTCGGAAATCGTTCACGTGGGGCCTCCCGTTGGGTGGCTGGCGCTGGCGTCGGGCTCGTCGCCTGCGACCTCGAGGACGGCACCGGAGCGCTGCAGCGCCTCGGCGAGCGGAGCATCGGGGGCACGGTCGACCACGATCCGCTCGAGCGCGCTTGGAGCCGCGAGCGTCTGGAGCGAACGCCGTCCGAACTTCGAGGCGTCGACGAGACCGATGGCGCGACCGGCGCTGGTCATCAGCGCACGCTTGACGGCGATCTCGTCGGCGTTTCCGTCGGTCAGTCCGGCGGCCGCGTGCATGCCGGTGCAGGACAGGAAGGCAACGTCGGCGTGGAGCCCCGCCAGCGCGGCGAGGGTGGAAGCGCCGACCGTGGTGCGCGTCTCGGGCCGGACGGTCCCCCCGACGAGGTGCACGCTCGCCGCGCCGCCCAGAGCCCGATCGACGACCAGCAGGTTGTTCGTCAGGAGCGTGACGGGGCGGTCGCGGAGCAGGCGCGCGAGGTACGTGACGGTCGTCGATCCGTCCAGCGCGACGGTATCGCCGTCGCGCACGAAGCGGCCGGCGTGGCGGGCGATCCGCTCCTTCGCCTCGGACTCGAGATGGAGGCGCTCGGCGTAGGCCGGCTCGGCGACCGCGCTGGGCCGGGTGGACCGTCCGAGCGTCTCGGCGCCGCCGTGAACGCGGCGCGCCGAGCCGTTCGCGACCAGCGCGTCGAGGTCGCGACGCACCGTCATCTGCGACACGTCGGTCAACGCGGCGAGCTCGCGAACGGTGGCGAAGCCCCGCACGTCGAGCAGGTCCTGCATCAGCTCCCGCCGACGGCCGGCCAGGAGCGGCGGGCCGCTCATCGATGCCTTCCCTCCCGCGTGGCGCGGTACGGCCACGACAGCTGTTCGTATGCGCACACGTTAGCACGCGATTTGGCGCCGACATCGCTCGAATTGGATCGCGTTCCGCTTCTAGTTGGCCCTTCACCGTTCCCATACGGATCGTATCGTTCGCACACGATCGATCACGTTCCGCATCCCGAGCCGCGTCCCGAAGGAGGACCATGAGCCCGCACGACCCCATCGATCCACGCCGCGGACATTCGCTCTGGATCGACGACGACGTCGTCGGCCTGGACCCGGTCGCTCGACTCGCACACCGCTCGAACCTGCCGAGGCGCGACCCGCGCGTCACGAACACCGGAGGCGGCCACACCATCTCCAAGATCGAGGAGCGCGGCGTGGCGACGGACGACCTTCGGTCCCCCCTCGCCACGTTCTACGCACAGCGGACGCTGACGGGTGCCCCCATCGCGCCGGCCGATCAGGCGGACGCCGCCCTGCTCCTGGCCAGCCGCCGTCTGTCCAAGACCACCGGTCAGACTCTCACCGTGGGCGGCGGCTTGACCGACGCGTTCTTCCGCCGAGTCCAGCGCCGGTCCACCCCGTCCTGACCGACGTGGTCGACGCGGGCGACGGCTCGGAGACGGTTCAGTCCTCCGCACCCGCCCGCCGCCGCGCGACCTCCTCCCGCACGATCGGCGCGACCTTCGTCCCGTACAGCTCGATCGCGTGCAGCACCTGCTCGTGCGGCATGCTTCCGACCGTGAACTGGATCAGGACCCGGTCGTGGTCGAACACGGCGTGGTGGGCCAGGATCTTCCGGGCCACCTGCTCCGGATCGCCGATCAGCAGCGCGCCGTCCGGTCGGGCGTCGCGCTCGACCTGGCGGCGGCCGTACGGCGGCCAGCCGCGCTCCTTGCCGATGCGGTCCATCAGCACGGCGGCGGACGGGGTCCACTGCTCGATCGCCGTGTCCAGGTCGTCCGCGACGAAGCCGTGCAGGTTCAGGCTCATCGGCAGCGCGTCCGCGTCGTGACCGGCCTCGCTGGCCGCGTCGCGCCAGATGCGCGCGAGCGGCGCGAAGCGTGCCGGCTGGCCGCCCAGGATCGCCAGCGCGAGGGGCAGGCCCAGCCGGCCCGCCCGCAGCGACGAGGCGGGGGTCCCGCCGACGGCGACCCAGAGCGGCAGGGGATCCTGGATGGGCCTGGGGTGCACGTCCAGGCCCGGCAGGGACGCGCGGTGCCGGCCCGTCCAGTCGATCCGCGTCTGGTGGCGTAGCTTCGCGAGCAGCTCGAGCTTCTCCTCGAACAGCGCCTCGTAGTCGCGCAGGTCGTAGCCGAAGAGCGGGAACGACTCGACGAACGAGCCCCGGCCCGCCAGGATCTCGGCGCGTCCGCCCGAGATCAGGTCCAGCGTCGCGAAGCGCTGGAACACGCGCACCGGATCGTCGGAGCTGAGGACCGTCACGGCGCTGCTGAGGCGGATGCGCTCGGTACGGGCGGCGGCGGCCGCGAGCAGCACGTCGGGGGCCGAGGCGAGGTACTCCTCGCGGTGGTGCTCGCCGATCGCGAACACGTCCAGGCCCACCCGATCCGCCAGCTGCGCCTCCTCGAGCAGCTCGCGGATGCGCGCTTCTGGAGCACGACGCCGGCCGGTGGCGGGATCGGGCGTGTTCTCGACGAACGAGTAGAGGCCCAGCTCGAACGGGCGTGAGGAGGTCATGACGCTCAACGTACGTTGCCCGCGGACGGACGCGCGGCGCGACGGCGACGTCGGAGCGCCCTGCGGCTCAACGGCTCAGCTTCGAGCGCATCCAGTCGATCAGGAGCCGCCACGCCACCTCGCCGCTCCGCAGCCGCACGGGGTTCGTGAGGATGCCGTGGATCGTGCCGGGCAGGAGGTGGTGCTCGACCTCGACGCCGGCCTCCGCCAAGCGCCGCGCGTAGGCGTCGCCCTCGTCACGCAGCGGATCGAACTGGGCGGTCAGCACGAAGGCGGGCGGCAGGCCCGACAGGTCGCTCGCGACGATCGGCGAGGCGTCCGGGTGCGCCGCATGCGCCTCCTCCGCGAGGTAGAGCCGGCCGAACCAGTCCATCGCCTCCCGCGTCAGGCCGAAGCCGGTCGCGGCGGTGCGCCTGGACGGCCAGCGGTCGCCGGGACGCATGTCGGTCACCGGGTACACCAGCGCCTGCCCCGCCAGCGCGGGACCGCCACGGTCACGAAACCGGCGCGCCACGACCGCCGCCAGGTTCCCACCGGCGCTGTCGCCGGTCACGACAAGGCGCTCCGGGTCGCCACCCAGATCGTGCGCCTCCTGGGCCGTCCAACGGGTCGCCGCCTCGGCGTCGTCGACGCCCGCCGGGAACGGGTGCTCGGGCGCCAGGCGGTAGTCGACCGAGACGACTGTCGCGTCCGCTCCGGCGCACGTCCTCCGGGCGGCCTCGTCGTGCGTCTCCAAGTCGCCCAGCGCGAATCCGCCGCCGTGAAGCATCACCACCGTGCCGTGCGGGCCGTCCGTCGCCGGGCGGTAGACACGCGCCGGAATCGTGCCGCCCGTCCCTGGGATCTCGATCTCCTCGACCTTCCCGACGGCGGTCGGACGAAGCGGGGCGTACGCGGCGCGACCGCGCTCGCGCACCGTGTCGATCGGCAGCGTCCAGTCGGGAGGCTCGGCGGCGCCCTCCATCGCAGCGAGATGGGCACGCACGTCGTCGTCCAGAAGCGCGTCGTCCAGGAGCGCGGCGTCCAAGGGCACGTCGTCCGGGCTGAAGTCGTCGGGCATCGCCACTCCGTTCCGAGGCGTGCCCTGGCCGGCTCGGCACGCTCCGCAACGGACGGTACCGCGTCCGAAGCATGCGGCTCTCGCGCTATCGTGCGGGCCACATGCCCCGCGCCTCGCTGTTCGTCCCCTGCTACGTCGACACCCTCTTCCCCGAGACGGGCGTCGCCATGGTGCGCCTGCTCGAGCGGCTGGGCGTCGACGTGGACTTCCCTTCCGGCCAGACCTGTTGCGGCCAGATGCACGTCAATACCGGCTACCAGGCAGAGGTCGTCCCGCTGGTGCGTCGCTTCGTCGACGTGTTCGGCGGGGCGGACACGATCGTCGCGCCGTCCGCGTCGTGCGTCGCGACGGTTCGCCACATGTACGCCGGCATGGCGGAGCGGAGCGGCGACGCCGCCCTGATCGCCTCCGTCGACGATGTGGTCCCGCGCGTGCGTGAGCTGTCCGAGTACCTGATCGACGACCTCGGCGTCGACGACGTCGGCGCGTACTTTCCGCACGCGGTCGCGTTCCACCCGACCTGCCACTCGGTCCGGATGCTCCACGTCGGCGACCGCCCGCAGCGGCTGCTGCGCAAGGTGGGCGGCATCCGCCTGCGCGAGATGCCGCGCGCGGAGCAGTGCTGCGGGTTCGGCGGCACGTTCGCCGTGAAGAACCCCGAGGTCAGCGCCGCGATGCTGGCGGACAAGGTGGCGGACGTCCTGAACGCCGAGGTGGAGGTGGTCGTCGCCTCCGACGACTCCTGCCTGATGCACGTCGGCGGGGGGCTGTCCAGGCAGCGCACGGGGGTGCGCACCCTGCACCTGGCCCAGGTGCTGGCCAGCACCGAGGCGGACGCGGCGTGAGCCGCCCGGACGCCGGCCTCGGACTCCCCGACGGCGTGACCGAGCGGCTGCGCGTCGCGCTGCTCGAAGAGGCCGAGCCGCGCGCGTGCGACGACCTGCCGGACAGCGCCTGCCGCGTCGTGCCCGGCAACGCCGGCTGGAACGTCGCCTCGGGCGCGGCCAGCAAGCTGGGCGAGCAGCTCGCGAGTCCCGGCACGGTGCTGCCGTGGGTGCTGGCCACGGTGGGCGCGCCCGCCGCGCTGACCGGGCTGCTGGTCCCGGTCAAGGACGCGGGCTCGCTGCTGCCGCAGCTCGCGGTCGCGGGCGCGCTCCGGGCCCGTCCCCGCCGCGCCCCCTGGTGGGTCGGCGCCGCGACGGTACAGACCGCCGCCCTCGCCGCGATGGCGGCCGCCGTCGCGTTCCTCTCGGGCGCCCTGGCGGGCGCGGCGATCGTGGCGGCCCTGGCGGCGTTCTCGGTCGCGAGCGGCGTGGGGTCGGTGGCGTTCAAGGACGTGATGGCCAAGACCGTGCCCGAGGGCGGGCGTGGCCGCGTGCTGGCGTGGCGCTCGACGATCGGCGGCGTGCTGGGCGTCGGGGCCGGCCTGACGCTTCGGTTCACGGTGGCGGACGCGGACGCGCGCTGGCCGTACGTGGCGCTGTTGATCGGCGCGACGGCCTGCTTCGCGGCGGCGGCCGCGTCGTTCGCCCGCATCCGCGAGCATGCCGGCGCGACGAGCGGTGGCCGGAACGCGCTGCAGGAGGCGCGCGCCGGCGTACGGCTGCTGGGCGAGCAGCCCGGCTTCCGGGCGTTCGTCGCCGCCCGCGCCCTGTTGCTGGCGGTTCCGCTGAGCACGCCGTTCCTCACGCTGTTCGGACGCCAGGAGGTCGACGCCAGCCTGGGCGGGCTGGGCGTGTTCGTGGCGGCCAACGCCTTGGCTGCCAGCCTGGCGAGCCCCGCCTGGGGGCGGTTCGCCGACCTCGCCGCCCACCGGACGATGGCGGTCGGGGCAGCGGTGGCGCTGGCCGCGGTCGCCTGGGCGTTCGGCGTCGCCGCGCTGCCCGAGGAGGGCCGAACCCCCCTGGCGTACGTGCCGACCTACCTGCTGGCCGGCGTCGGCTACGCCGGCGTGCGGCTGGGCCGCAAGACGTACCTGGTCGACGCGCCGCCCGCGGACGAGCGTCCGACCTACGTCGCGATCGCGAACACCTCGATCGGAGCGGCGACGCTGATGGGCGCCGTGATCGGCGTCTCGGCCGGGGTGCTGGGGTCGGGCGGCACGCTGCTGGTGTTCGCCGCGATCACCGCCGCCGGCGGGATCGCCGCCTGGCGCCTGCCGCCCGCGGGTCGGATGCACGTGCCGAGAGGGACGTCCGAATGAGCGACGAGCCGGTCCGGATCCCCCTGCCGTTCCACCGCGCCGCGCCGCAGGCGCTGCTCGACGGTCAGCTGCGCCGCAACCTGGGCACGGCGACGACGACGATCCGCGCCAAGAGGGCCGCGGTGACGGCCGAGACCCCCGATTGGCAGGAGCTGCGCCAGGCCGGCAAGGCGATCAAGGAGCACACGCTCCGCAACCTGGGGCACTACCTGGAGCGTCTCGAGGCCAGCGTGACGCGCGCGGGCGGCGTCGTGCACTGGGCCCGCGACGCGGGCGAGGCGAACCGGATCGTGCGGGACCTGGTCGCCCAGACCGGTGCGCGCGAAGTCGTCAAGGTCAAATCGATGACCACCGACGAGATCGGCCTGAACGAGGCCTTGGCCGAGGACGACGTGGTCGCGATCGAGACCGACCTGGCGGAGCTGATCGTGCAGCTCGCCGAGGAGGAGCCCAGCCACATCCTGGTGCCGGCGATCCACAAGAACCGCGCCGAGATCCGCGAGCTGTTCCTCGAGGCGTTCGCGCTGGACCGGGGCGAGCTCAGCGACGATCCCGCCCAGCTCGCCGCCGCCGCGCGAAGGTTCCTGCGGGAGCGCTTCCTCGAGGCCCGCGTGGGGATCAGCGGCGCGAACTTCGCGGTCGCGGAGACCGGCACGATCGGCGTGGTCGAGTCCGAGGGGAACGGTCGCATGTGCACGACCCTGCCGGAGACGCTGATCACGGTGATGGGCGTCGAGAAGCTGGTGCCGACCTGGCGCGACCTCGAGGTGTTCCTGCAGCTGCTGCCGCGCAGCAGCACGGCCGAGCGGATGAATCCGTACACCAGCTTCTGGAGCGGCGTGCGCGACGGCGACGGCCCCCGTTCGTTCCACCTGGTGCTGCTCGACGCCGGCCGCAGCCTGACGCTTCGCGACGACGTCGGGCGCGAGACGCTGCGCTGCATCCGCTGCAGCGCCTGCCTGAACGTCTGCCCCGTGTACGAGCGCGTGGGCGGCCACGCCTACGGGAGCGTCTACCCCGGTCCGATCGGGGCGATCCTGAACCCCCAGCTGCGAAACGGGCCGCACGACGCCGAGCTGCCGTACGCCAGCACGCTCTGCGGCGCCTGCTACGAGGTCTGCCCGGTCGCGATCGACATCCCCACGATCCTCGTCGAGATGCGCCGCCGAGGGGTCGAGGAGCGCAGGTCCCGAAGCGTACTGCCCGCGAGCTCGCTCGAGGACGCCGCCCTCCGCGTCGCAGCGCGCGTGTTCGCCTCTCCGTCGCGCTACGAGGCGGCCCAGCGGCTGGCGCGGCTGGGCCAGGCGCCGTTCGTCAAGAACGGCGTGCTGCGCGGCCTGCCCGGGCCGCTGGCCGGCTGGAGCGACGCCCGCGATCTGCGCCCCGTCCCGCGCACGTCGTTCCGCGCCTGGTGGCGCGCACGCGGGAAGGAAGGCACGTGAGCGACGACGCGCGGAGGATCGTGCTGGAGCGGGTCGCTCGCGCCACGGCGGAGGTGCGCGACGACGATCCGCAGGCCGCGCACGCCGCCCTGGCCCGGGAGTACCGGCAAGGCGACGACCTGGACGCCGCCGCCCGCCTGGACCTGCTCGAAGCGCGGCTGGTGGACTACGGCGTGGACGTCGTCCGGACCCGTGCTGGCGACCTGGCGAGCGTGCTGAGCGCCGAGCTGACGCGCCGGCGCGCGCGACGCGTGGTCGTTCCCGAAGGAGCGCCGGACGCCTGGATCGCGGCCGCCCAAGGCCGCGTCCGGGTCCCGGACGACGCCGATCCGACCGTGCTGGACGACGCCGACGCGACGCTCACGGGCTGTGCCGTGGCGGTCGCCGACACCGGCTCGATCGTGCTGGACGGCGGGCCGGGGCAGGGACGGCGGGCGGCGACGCTGGTGCCCGACGTGCACCTCTGCGTCGTGCCGGCCAGCCGCGTCGTCGGGCTGGTGCCCGAAGCGGTGGCGCGCCTGCACGACGCGGTCGCGGCCGGCGCGCCCCTCACCTGGATCAGCGGGCCCAGCGCGACGAGCGACATCGAGCTGATCCGCGTCGCCGGCGTGCACGGGCCGCGGACGCTGGTGGCGTTCCTGGTGCGGGACGCCTGACCGCCACGCTCGGGGCGTTCGAACGCACAGAGGGGAGGGCCGCGGTCGCGGCCCTCCTCCCACGTCGGCGTTCGTCGGCCCCGGGTCAGTCGATCCGCTCGACGGTGATCTCGCCCACGCCGCCGGAGATCCGCAGCTCGACGCGCTCGGACGGAGCGGCGTCCTGCCAGCCGGAGCTCAGGTAGCGATCGTTCTCGCGGGTCCAGGTGCCGCGCACGTCGACGCCGCCCAAGCCGGTCTCGACCTGCATGCGCACCTCGACGGAGCGCGGAATGCGCAGGTGGACCGTGCCGACGCCGGCGTCGATCTCGCCCGAGTAGCCGCCGACGGTCGGCAGCGTCACGCGGACCTCGCCCACGCCCGCGTCGAGGTCGAAGTCGCTGAGCCGCACGTCCCTGAGGCGCAGCTCCGACTCGCCCACGCCGGTATCGATCGTCAGGTCGATCGGCACCTCGCGCGTGAGGTCCAGATCCCAGGAGCGCCGGCTGCCGTCGATGTTGAAGCTCGGCCCGCGCTGCTCCGAGGCGATCTCGACCTCGGCCACGTCGCCGTCGATGCGGTACGACGCGTCCAGGCTCTCGCCCCGTCCGGTCGCGATCGTGCCGGCGACGACCTGGGAATCCCCTTCGGGCAGGGCGTCCAGCGACAGCCGGCCCACGCCGTGGTGGAGCTCGATCTCGGCGGCGCTGGCGTCCTCCAGCGCGTAGGCGATGCTGCGCGTCTCGGCCGGACCGGCGACGCCGGGCACCCAGCCCGGAGCGCGCCAGAGCAGCGCCCCGATCGCGACGGTCGCGATCACCACGATCAGGCGGTAGCGACCGTGCGTCAGGATGTCGACGCCGATCGCGATGAGCAGCAGCGGCCACAGCTCCAGCACGCCCAGCGCCAGGCTCCAGTCGAACACGCCGATCCGGCTGAGCAGCAGCAGCACGCCCGCAGCGATGAGGATGATCGGGAGGATCGCTCGATCCGTGCCGCGGTCGCGGCCGTTGCGCTGCGGTCCGTTGCCCTGCGGTCCGTTGCGGTCGGGGCCTTCGCCCTCGCGGCTGGGCTTGCGGGAATCGCTCATGGGTAGTGCCTCCTCATGCCCGCACTCTAGAGCGGCGCCGGGCGAGGTGCATCCATCCGAAGTCGGAGGACGCCTCGGCGGAGGACGAGGCTCCGGGGTCGCGGAGGCGCCAGGGGCGGCGGCGCGGCCGGCGGGGCGGCCGTGCCGGCGCTCAGCCCGCCGCCGTCCGAACGAACCGCTCCGCGTCCGCGAGCAGCCCCCGCACCTCCTCCGGCGACTGCGCCTCGCAGTACAGCCGCAGCAGCGGCTCCGTGCCGCTGGCGCGGATCAGCAGCCAGGCGCGCCCGGCCAGGTTCAGCTTCACGCCGTCCCGCCGCTCCACCGTGACGACGTCGCGGCCGGCGAACCGCTCCGGATCGGCCGACAACGCGTCCATCACGCGCTGTAGCGCCGCCTCGTCGCGCAGCGACAGGTCGGCCCGGTCGTAGTGGTGCCGCCACGCCGCCTCCCGCTGCAGCGCCTCAAGCCGCGCCGCCAGCGGTCCGCCTTCGTCCGCCGCGTCGTCGCCCCGGATCGCGGCCCGCTCCTCGGCCCCGGCCTCGGCCAGCGCCTGCAAGAGCAGGAATCCGTTCGCGATCCCGTCGCGCTCGGGAAGGTGCTCGGGCACGCCGATGCCGCCCGACTCCTCGCCCGCGATCAGCACCCCGCCACGCAGCATCTCGTCCACCAGCCACTTGAACCCGACCGGCGTCTCGGTCACCGGCACGCCGCGGGCGGCCGCGATGCGCTCGACCAGGCGCGCGACCGTGACGGTCTTGACGACACGGCCGCGAGCGCCGGCGCGGAGGCGCTGATCGAGCAGCAGGGCGAAGATCTCGTGCGCGTTCACCGGCCGTCCGCCAGGCAGCACGGCGGCCAGGCGATCGCCGTCGCCGTCCGTCGCGATGCCCAGGAGCGCGTCGCCGCGCGCCATCCGTTCCAGCGCCGGTCCCATGTGCGCGGGGATCGGCTCGGGGTGCGCTCCGTGGAACATCGGGTCGGGCTCCGCCCGGAGCTCCTCGACCTCCAGCGCCAGCCCGGCGTGGCGCGCGAACCCCGCCATCCAGCCCGCGGCGGCGCCCCCCATCGCGTCGTGGACCAGCCGTCCCCGCAGCGACCGCAGCGTGTCCAGGTCGAGAAGTGTCGCGAGATGGGCGAAGTAGGCGTCCCGCACGTCCAGCGGGTGGGGCGCCGGCGCGTCCGGACCGGCGTCGGGAACGTCCTCGGGGCGTACCTGCGCCACGCGCGCCGCGACCTCGCGGTAGGCGTCCTGCGTGGCGGTGCCGCCGTACGCGCCTTTGAGCTTGTAGCCGTTCCAGGCCGGCGGGTTGTGGCTGGCGGTCAGCATCACCCCGGCGTCCGCGCCCAGGTGGCGCACGGCGAACGACAGCACCGGCGTCGGGAGCGGGCCTTGCGCCAGGTGCACCTCGAGCCCGTTGGCCGCGAGCGTGTCGGCCGCGGCGCGGGCGAACATGGGGCCGCCGAAGCGGGTGTCGTGCGCCACCACCACGCGGCCCGCTCCGGCGCCGGCCAGCCAGCCGGCGGTGGCGTGCGCGGCCCGGCGTACGTTCGCGGTGGTGAAGCGCTCGCCGATGCGGTCACGCCAGCCGTCGGTTCCGAAGCGGAGCTCGTCCATGATCGCCGTTGTACCGCACGCGCTCGGCGCCGCGCCCGCGTACGTCCAGCGACCCCGAGGCGTCGGCTCAATCCACGGGCACGTCGCTCCAGACGGTATCCAGCCAGCGTCGCGCGTGGACCGGCACGCCCGTGAGGCGGACGTGCATGCCGGCCGCCTCGGCGTCCTCGAGCGCTTCGCGGATCGACGCGGCGGCCGACCAGTCCACGCGGCCGCAGCCCGTCAGGTCGACGACCAGCGCGTCCGCCTCCGGGTGCGCGGCCAGGAGGTCCGGGACCGCCTCCTCGAACCGCTGGGCGCTGCCGTACCAGAGCACGCCGCGCGGAATCACGTAGAGCGTCTCGCCGACGTGCGCGGTCTCGATGCGGAGGTGCTGCTCGCGGCGCAGGTGCTGACCGGCCGCCAGCAGGACACCGATCAGGACCGCCTCGTCGATCCGCGGCGCCAGCGCCAGCGTGAGCGCGAACGTCGCCGCCGCGATCACCCCTTGCGAGCGGCTGGCGCGCAGCACGGTGATCACGTCGCCGGGCCGGATGAGCGAGGCGATCGCCGCCAGGATCACGCCGGCCAGGGTGGCCTTGGGCAGGGGCGCCAGCAGCGACGCCGCGGGCAGGAGCGCGAGCAGCGTCAGTCCGGTCACGAAGCCGCTCCAGCGCGAGCCGGCGCCGGCCATCCGGTTCACCGCGCTGCGCGAGAAGCTCGCGCCGACCGGAAAGCCGCCGAACAGCCCGGCGCCCAGGTTCGCGACGCCCTGCGCGACGAACTCGCGATCCGGATTCCACGGCCTTCGGGCGCGTGCCGCCAGGTCGCGCCCGATCGAGGCGGCCTCCCCGAATCCGACGAGCGCCAGCACCAGCGCGCCGACGACCAGCCGCGGCGCCGACGACCAGGGCAGGTCCAGGCGCGGCCGCGGCCAGGCGTCGGCGATCCCGCCGACGACGGGCCCGCCGTATCCGCTCCAGGCGGCGATCGCCAGCGACCCGACGACGGCCACCAGCACGCCCGGCATCAGCGGGTGGAGACGCCGGGCGAGCTGCACCACGACGATCGTGCCCAGCGCGAACGCCAGCGCGGCGGGCCGCCACGCGCCCGGCGACGTGACGGCCTCCCACGCGCCGGACATCACGCCGCCTCGCGCTTCGACGCCCAGCGCGGCGGGCAGCTGCGAAACGGCGATCAGGACGGCGGCGCCGTTCAGGAACCCGATGCGGACCGGGCGCGAGAGCAGGTACGCCAGGCGCCCCCACCCCAGCAGGCCGATCGCGATGCGGATCGCGCCCACCAGCAGCGCCAGCAGCGCCGCCAGGCCGACCCACTCGGGACTGCCCGGCGCGGCCAGCGCGGAGAGGGTCCCGAACGCCAGCAGGCTGGTGGTCGCGACGGGACCGACCTGCAGCTCCTTGGCGGAGAGGAACGGAGCGGCCAGGAGCAGGGCGGGAACGATCGCCCACAGGCCGGTGACGGGAGGCATGCCGGCCAGCTCGGCGTACGCGAGCGCCTGCGGCAGCGCGATCATGGCGACGCCGATGCCGGCCGAGATGTCCGCCAGGCGGGGCGCGGCGAGCCTGAGCGGGGCGGCGGGGCGGCGGCTCACGCGCTCGAACGTAGCACGCACGGTCGCACGCGCGGCCCGCCCGCCAGGA
>Ga0102943_1001238_pt1 | contig 16200 bp, 15 predicted proteins | sample SalPonC_black_MG_FD_78174 | JGI IMG/M metagenome (GOLD analysis project Ga0102943, IMG submission 78174) | Salt pond soil microbial communities from South San Francisco under conditions of wetland restoration - Salt Pond MetaG... | ecosystem: Environmental > Aquatic > Marine > Intertidal zone >...
CGGCGATGCGCGCCGCGGTGCGCCTGGGCGCGGAAACGGTACGCGGGCAGGGGGGCGGGACGGTGCTGCTGGCTCCGCTGGCCGCCTCGTTCGATCAGTTCCGTGACCACGAGGAGCGCGGACGCGTCTTCCGCGACGCGGTGGCCGCGCTCAGCAGGGAGGTGCCGTGGACCGCCTGCTCCTGACCGTGCAGATCTGGCTGGGCGCGCTGGGCGTGCTCGGCGTCACCGCCGCCGCGCCGCAGCTGGGCGTCGAGCACGCGCTCCGGGTGGCGGCCGCCTTGCTGCTCACCGTCGTGGTCGCCCGGATCCCGGTCCGCCGGGTGGTGCGGGCCAGCCCGTGGCTGTACGGCGGGACGCTGCTGCTGCTGGTGCTGGTGCTGATCATCGGCGTGTCGCCGGCGGGGAGCGAGGCGAAGCGCTGGCTGCTCGTCGGCGGCATCTCGGTCCAGCCCTCGGAGCTGATGAAGGTCGCCGTGATCGCGTACCTGGCGGCGTTCTTCCACAATCACCTGGGCGACTGGCAGATCTGGCGTCCGATGGTCGTCGTGGGCCTGGCGGCCGGGCTGATCGTCGCCGAGCCCGACGTGAGCACCGCGCTGTTCCTGTTCGCCCTGGCGTTCGCGGTGATGCTGGCCGCCGGCACGACCCTGGTCCGCCTGCTTTCGATCTCGACCGCGGCTGCGCTGATCGCGCTGGTGATCGGCGGACCGTACCTGGGGCAGTTCGGCTACCTCTCCGATCGGATCACGGGCTTCGCGGATCTTTGGGGCGCTCAGGAGGCGACCCAGACCACCAGCTACCAGGCGTTCCGAGCACGCGAGGCGCTGGCCGCCGGCGGCGTGATCGGCATCGGCGCCGGCAGGCCCATTCGCGTGCCGGAAGCCGAGACCGACATGGTCGCGATCTCGATCGGCCGCACGCTGGGGCTGACCGGGATGGCCGCGCTGGTGATCCTCTACCTCGTCGTCGCCTCGCGCGGGCTCCGGATCGCGGCCGCCCAGGCCGGACCGGGCGCCCTGCTCGCGGCCGGTGCGACGGCGTACCTGTGCGGCCAGGCCGCGCTGAACCTGCTGGTCGCCTCCGGCCTGCTTCCCATCACCGGCATCCCGCTTCCGTTCGTCAGCTACGGACTGAACAGTCTGGTGTCGGTCGCGATCGCGTTCGGCTTCCTGCACGCCGCCCACCGCGAAGCGCGTCGCGCGGCCGAGGAGGCGACGTCGTGAGGCTGCTGCTCGCGGCGGGTGGAACCGGGGGGCACGTCTTCCCCGCCCTGGCGCTGGCGGCCGAGGCGGTCCGCGGCGGGCATCAGGCGATGCTGATCGGCTCGGCCGGTGGGATGGAAGAGCGGCTCGCGGCCGAGGCCGGCGTCCCGTTCGTCGGCGTGCCGGCAGGCAAGTGGGACCGTCAGCGACCCGATCCCCGCCAGGCGTTGCGGGCGCTCCGCGGACTGGGCGCCGCGCTCGTGGCCACCCGCCGCTACGCTCCCGACGTCACGGTCGGCTTCGGCGGCTTCGCGTCGTTCCCCGGCTGCGTCGCCTCGGTGCTGAGCCGCACGCCGCTGGTCCTGCACGAGGGCAACGCCTTCCCCGGCCGCGTGACCCGCTGGTTCGCCGGCAGGGCCCGCGCCGTGGCTTTGGCGCTGCCCGAGGCGGCACCCCGACTGCCGCACGCCAGGCAGGTCGAGACCGTCGGATTCCCCGTCCGCGAAGCGCGGCTGGACCGGCGCGAGGCCCGCCGGCGGCTCGGCCTGCCCGAGGAGGGCCTGCTCACGCTGGCGATGGGCGGCTCGCAAGGCTCGCTGGCGCTGAACGAGGCGGTCCCCGCCGCCTACCGAAGCCTTCCGGCGCCCCACCGCGGCAGCGTGCTGCACGCCACCGGTCCTCGCTGGCTGGACGCCGTCCTGGACGCTACGGCGGACCTGCCCGACTACCGGCCGACCGGCTTCGTGGACGCCACCCTGGCCTGGTCGGCCGCGGACCTGGCCGTCGTGCGAGCCGGGGTGGGTACCCTCTCGGAGGCCGCGTACCACGCCGTGCCCCTGGTCATGCTTCCCCTGCCGACCGCGGCCGACGATCATCAGCGGCACAATGCCCGGGCCGTGGACGCCGCCGGAGGCGGACACGCTGTCGAGCAGGACGATCTGGCGGCGATCGCCAGCGCATGGCGCTCGCTCCTGGACGCCGAGACGCGAGCGCACGCATCCGCGAGGATCGCGATGCGGAGCCCCGAGGGCGCCGCTGCAAGGCTGCTGAACGTCGCCCAGGCCGCCGCGCGGACGAACCGGCCCAGGACGATCACGAGCCGAACCGAGGAAGGCGAACGATGAACACGCACCTTCACTTCATGGGCGTCGGCGGGGTCAGCATGAGCGGCCTGGCCCGTCACTACCGCGCGGCGGGCCACCGCGTGTCCGGCTGCGACGCCGCGACGACCGCTACGACGGACGAGCTCCGGGGGCTGGGGATCGCGGTGGCGACCGGACACGACCCCGCCCATCTCGACGGGGTCGACGCGCTGGTCGTCAGCGCGGCGATCGCCGCCGACGAGCCCGAGCTGCTCGAAGCCCGTCGGCGGGGGCTTCCCGTCCACCGGCGCATCGACCTGCTGGCCGAGCTGTTCGCCGGCTACCGCGCCATCGGCGTCACCGGAACGCACGGCAAGAGCACCACCAGCGGGATGCTCGCCACGATCCTGCTGCGGCACGGCGACGATCCCGCGGTTCAGCTGGGCGCCACGCTTCCGTCGCTGGGCGGCGTGATGCGCTTCGGGCGCGGCGCGCACCTCGTGGCCGAGGTCGACGAGTCGGATCCCGGGTTCGCGCAGCTCCGGACCGACGTGGCGGTCGTCACGAACCTCGAGGACGACCACATCGCCGGCGAGCACGACGAGCGCCGCACGTACCACGCCAGCCTCGGCGACCTCGAGGCCGCCACCCGGCGCTTCGCATCGCAGTCGCGCGTGCTCGTCAGCTGCGCGGACTGGCCCGGCCTGGACGAGCTGCTCGGAGGCCATCCGAGCCACCTCCGCTACGGCGAGGCCGCGGACGCGGAGTACCGCCTCGCCGACCTGAGCCTCGGCCCGACGGGAAGCCGCTTCCGCTTGAACGGGCCGGACGAGATCGCGGACGTCGCGCTACGGGTGCCCGGACGCTACAACGCGCTCAACGCCGCCGCCGCCCTGGCCGCCGCGCACCAGTCCGGCGTGCCGCTGCAGGACGGCGCGGACGCCCTCGGCGACTTCGGCGGCGTCGGACGGCGCTGGCAGCGATGGGGCGAGGTTCGCGGCGCGCTCGTGATCGACGACTACGCGCATCACCCGACCGAGGTGGCGGCCACCCTGGAAGCCGCTCGCGCGACGGGGCGCCGCGTGCGCGCCGTGCTCCAGCCGCATCGCTGGGTGCGGACCGCACGGCACTGGCCGGCGCTGGCCGACGCTGCGGCGTCCGCGGACGAAGTGCTGGTCCTGGACGTGTACGCCGCGGGCGAGCGGGCGATCCCGGGCGTCTCGGCCGACCGGATCGTCGAGCGTCTGCTGGCCGCGGGAGCGACCGCCTCACGGCACGACCTGGTCTCGGCCCAGCGCTACCTGGCGGACACCCTCCAGGCAGGCGACCTCGTCATCACGCTGGGCGCGGGCGACGTCTGGCGGGTTGCGGCCGCGCTGATGGAGCCGGCCTCCGGCGAGCGGCCGACGCCGGCGGTGCGGAGGCGCCCTTGAACGCGCTGGAGCGTGCGCATCGCGCCAGCGGCGCCCGGGTCCGGATCCGGTCGATGGCGGAGCTCACGACCCTGCGGGTCGGCGGCCCGGCCGAGGTATGGGAGGTCGACGACGTGACGGCCGCGCGCGACGCCACGTCCGAGCCGTTCCGCGCGCTCGGGGCGGGTTCGAACCTGCTGGTCGCGGATGCGGGCGTCGAAGGCCGCGTCGTCAAGCTCGGCCGCGGCTTCGACGACGTCCGTACCTTCGGCGACGACGCCGAGGTGTGGCTGGGCGCCGCCACGCCGCTTCCCGGGCTCGTGCGTCGCGCCCAGAAGGCCGGCCTGTCGGGGCTCGAGGGCGTGCTCGGCGTCCCTGCGGTGCTGGGCGGCGCGATCGCGATGAACGCCGGAACCCGCTTCGGCGAGATGTCCGACACGCTTCGCGAGGTCGAGGTGCTCGTGAACGGATCGGTCGAGCGCCTTCCCGCGGACGCGCTGGATCTACGCTACCGACACGCGAAGCTGCCCGAGGACGGACTGCTGCTGCGCGCGCGCCTGGCGCTGACGCCGTCCACGCCGGAGCGCGTGGCCGCCACGATGCGGACGGTCGACGCCGCACGGAAGGGGCAGCCGAAGAACAAATCGGCCGGCTGCGCGTTCAAGAACCCGGTCGGCGACAGCGCAGGTCGGCTGATCGACGCCGCAGGACTCAAGGGCCTGCGCGTGGGCGACGCCATGATCTCGCACGAGCACGGAAACTTCGTCGTGAACCTCGGAGCCGCCACCGCGGCCGACGTGCTGGCGCTGCTGGACGAGGTACGTCGCCGCGTGGGCGTGCCGCTCGAGCTCGAGTGGCGCCGTTGGGGCTGGTGAGCGGTGCGCGCCCTGCTGCTGACGATCGGGCTGCTGCTCGTGGCCGGGTCGGGCGTCACGCGCTTCTGGCCCACGGTCGAGCGCATCGAGGTGACCGGCGGGCGCCACCACGATCCGGGCGACGTCCTCCGGCTGGCCCGCGTGGCGCCGGGCGACCCGCTGCTGTGGATCACGACGTGGCGGGTGTCGGGACTGACCGACGATCCGTGGATCGCGCGGGCGCGCGTCACCCGGCATTGGCCCGACACGGTCTCGATCGCGATCTGGGAGCGCGCTCCCCTGGCCCGTTCCGGCGAGGGGCCGGAAGCCCGGATCTGGGCGAGGGACGGCACCGTGCTGCCCGGCGCCAGCGCCGAGGAGCGAGCCGATCTTCCGATCGTGACGGGCTGGGGCGGCGACCGTACGGCGGAAGCGCTGGAGCTCGTCGACCTGGTGCGGAGCCGCGGACCGAAGGTGATACAGTACTCGCCGGAAGGCTTCGAGATCGCCCTGTCGGACGCGGTGCTGTTCACCCCCGACGTTTCGTCGCTACGGCGACAGTGGGCGGCCGTGGAACGCCACCGAGGGGGACGGCTCGCCGTGTACCCGTGGGGAGTGAGCAAGGCACATGAGTGACGAACGCATCATCGTCGGCCTGGACATCGGTACGACCAAGATCTGCACGGTCATCGGCGAGGTCGCCGGCGACGGCGTCCTCGACATCATCGGCGAGGGCACCGTGCCCAGCGACGGCCTCCGGAAGGGCGTCGTCGTGAACCTCGAGCGCACGATCGAGTCGGTACGCCAATCGATCGCGGCCGCCGAGCGCGTCGCGGGCGTCACGGTCGAGTCGGCCTGGCTGGGCGTCGCCGGCAGTCACCTCAAGGCGTTCACGAGCCACGGAATGGCCGCCATCCGCCGCGGCCAGGAAGTCACCCGCGCCGACCTGGAGCGCACCATCGAGAACGCCCGTGCGGTTCCGATGGAGAGCCACATGGACGTGCTCCACGTCATCCCCCAGGAGTACGTGGTGGACGGCAACGACGGGATCAAGGACCCCGTCGGCATGTCCGGCGTGCGGCTCGAGGTCGACGTGCACGTGGTGGCGGGATCGCAGGGTCCGCTCGCGAACCTCAGGCGCTGCGCGGACGACGCCGGCATCGCGGTCGACGGCATGGTCGTGCAGGCGCTGGCGTCGGGCCTGGCCGTGCTGAGCGAGCACGAGAAGGACCTGACGACGCTGCTGATCGACGTCGGCGGGGGCACCACGGACGTCGGCGTGTTCCGGCGCGGCGTGCTGGCCCACTCGGCGGTCATTCCGCTGGGCGGCGATCACGTCACGCAGGACATCAGCCAGCTGCTCCGCATCCCCCCCGACGAGGCCGAGCGCGTCAAGCGCCGCCACGGCGTCGCGCAGCCCGACCTGGCCGACCGGGAGGTCGTGCTCGAGGTCGCGAACCCCGGCTACACCGCGAGCATCTCCACCTTCGAGCTGGCGCAGGTGATCAAGCCGCGCGTGATGGAGATCTTCGACCTCGTCAAGCGGGACATCGAGCAGCGCATGGGCGCCCTCGAGCTGACCGCCGGCAACGTCGTCCTGACGGGCGGCGCCAGCCTGATGCCCGGCGTGGAGCAGCTCGCCGCCGAGCGGTTCCGCCTGCCGGTGCGCACCGGCGCGCCGCACGGCGTGTCGGGACTGACCGACGTCGTGTCTGGGCCGGCCCACGCGACCGCCGTCGGACTGGTCCGCTACGGCATGCTCCACCAGCACGAGACCGTCGCCGCCACGACCCGCGGCAAGACCCGCCCCGCTGCCGGCGAGGGACCGGCCGTATGGAAGCGCCTGCGCGACATCCTCAAGGATTTCTTCTGAGCACGCCCGCTCGACGCCGAGTCCCGGCCAGGAGGCACCCATGAACACCAGCGACAACGCCGTCATTCGCGTCATCGGTCTCGGAGGGGGCGGCAACAACGCCGTCAACCGAATGATCGAGACCGGCCTCGTCGGCGTCGAGTTCATCGCCGCGAACACCGATGCGCAGGTGCTGGCCACCAGCCTGGCCGACACCCGCATCCAGCTCGGCGACCACCTGACGAAAGGTTTGGGTGCGGGCGCGAACCCCGAGATCGGCGAGCAGGCGGCGCTCGAGGATCGTGACCGCATCAGCGAGATGCTGCGCGGCAGCGACCTGGTGTTCATCACCGCCGGCATGGGCGGCGGGACCGGCACCGGCAGCGCGCCGATCGTGGCCGAGGTGGCGCGCGACATCGGCGCGCTGACCGTCGCGGTCGTCACCACGCCGTTCGGGTTCGAGGGCCCCAAGCGTGGCCGCCAGGCGGACGAGGGCCTCCGCAAGCTCGAAGACAAGGTGGACGCGCTGATCGTGGTCGAGAACCAGCGGCTGCTCTCCTCGCTGGACCGCAAGGTCAAGCTCACCGACGCGTTCCGCGTCGCCGACCGGGTGCTCTACCACGGCGTCCGCGGCATCAGCGACGTGATCAACATGCCGGGCCTCATCAACGTCGACTTCGCCGACGTCAAGGCGCTCCTCGCCGGCGCCGGCACGGTGCTGATGGGCATCGGAGCCGGCCGTGGCGAGAAGGTCGCCGAGGAGGCCGCGAAGAGCGCCACGCAGAGCCCGCTCCTGGCGCGCGGCGTCGAGGGCGCGCGCAGCCTGCTGATCAACATCACCGGTTCCGAGGAGCTCGGCCTGTTCGATGCGCACGAGATCGTCGAGAAGATCAGCGACGCCACCGAGGTCGAGGACGTGAACGTCCTGTTCGGCGTCACCTACGACGAGGACGCGGCCGACGAGGTGCGCGTCACCGTGATCGCCGCCGGCTTCGACCAGCCTCAGCAGATGAAGGTGCTGCGGCCGTCGCAGCTGCGGACGCACGCCGCGAGCCGCGGCTACGACCCCGCGAACTACGACATCCCCGCGTTCCTGCGCTACAACCCCGACGCGGACAACTGAGCGCAGAGCGGCACCGCGGTCCGGTCGCGCGCCCGCGCGGTGCCGACACGGCTCCGGCGCGGGCGCAGCGTGAGCGGACGGGAGACGTCAGGTGAAACGAGAGACCGTCTGGAGCGGGCGCATCGTCGAGCTGCAGCTGCTGGGCGGCCGCTACGAGGTCGTCCGCCACGCCTCCGCCGTCGCGATCCTCGCGGTCCGAGGCGGACTGGTGCTGGGCGTCAGCCAGGCGCGCCCGGCCATCGGCGCGCGCACCTGGGAGCTTCCCGCAGGGCTGATCGATCCGGGCGAGACGCCGCTGGAGGCCGCCGTGCGCGAGCTCCGCGAGGAGACGCAGCTGTGCGGCCGGCTCGTAGCGATCACGCGCCTGTTCGCCAGTCCCGGCTTCACGGACGAAGAGATCCACCTGTTCGAAGCGCACGAGCTGGCGCCGTGCGAGGGCGTTCCGGACGAGACCGAGGAGATCGAGGCGTCGTGGCGGGATCCGCTCGAGGTGTGGCGCGAGGTCGCGGACGGCCGCGCCTCGACCAGCGGCGTCACGCTGCTGGGGCTTCGCCACGCCTTGGCACGCCTCGGCATCGAGCCGTGACACCGGCGAACGCCCGGACGGAGGACTCGTGCGGATCGTGACCGACGTTCCCGAGCTGGACGTGCGGGGCGGCGTCCTGGCGATCGGGAACTTCGACGGGGTGCACCGCGGCCATCGCGCGCTGCTGGACCGCATGCGGCGCTGGGCGGACGAGGAGGGTCGGCCGTCCGCGGTCGTGACCTTCTTCCCGCCGGCCAAGGTGCTGTTCCGCGGCGCGAGCTACCTCAGCTCCCGCCAGGAGAAGATCGAGCTGCTCCGGCCGTTCGGGCCGGACGCGATCGCCGTCGTGCCGTTCACGCACGACTACGCCCGCACCGACAAGGAGGCGTTCCTGGCCGAGCTGGCCGAGCTCCGGCCTCGCGCCGTCGTGGTCGGCGAGGACTTCCGTTTCGGGCGGCACCGCGCCGGCGGGCTGGACGACCTTCAGCACGTTCCCGAGCGGCTCGAGGTGTTCGGACTTCGGCTCGACGGCGACGCGCCGATCAGCAGCTCGCGCATCCGCGAGCACCTCGCAGCCGGCGAGATCGAGGCCGCGAACCGGCTTCTGGGCGAGCCGTACCTGGCGATCGGGACCGTCACGGCCGGCGACCGGCGCGGCCGCACCATCGGCGTTCCCACCGCCAACCTGGAGCTTCCTCCCGAGAAGGCGTTGCCGCTGGGCGTGTTCGCCGTACGGGCGGACACGCCGCACGGGACGTTCGGCGGCATGGCGAACGTCGGGCCCCGCCCCAGCTTTCCGGACGGCGCTCCACGCCTCGAAGCGCACCTGTTCGACTTCGCCGGCGACCTGTACGACGCAGCGCTCCAGGTCCGCTTCCTCACGCGGTTGCGTGGGCAGCGCCGGTTCGACGGCCTGGACGACCTCAAGGCGCAGCTGGACGCCGACCGCGCCGCTGCGCGCCGTGCGCTGGCCCAGCCGCCCGGGCGGCGGTAGAGTCGCGACCATGTGGATCTACGGCCGAAACCCCGTGCTCGAGGCCTTGCAGCAGGGCCAGGCGCGCCGCCTCGTCGTCGCCGCAGGCGTCAAGAAGGCCGCCGTGGCGGAGCTGCACAAGGCCGCACGCGCCGCGGGCGTCCCGATCGAGACCGTGCCCCGCATCGAGCTCGATCGCGCCCTCGGAACGACGTCGCATCAAGGCGTCGCCGCCGAGCTCCCCGAGCTGGAGTACGCACCGCTCGACGATGCGCTGGCCCGCGCCTCGGAACGCGGCGAGCGGCTCTTGCTGGTGCTCCTCGACCAGGTGCAGGACCCGCGCAACTACGGCGCGATCATCCGCAGCGCGGAGGTGTTCGGCGCGCACGGCGTGGTCACCGAGGCCCGCAGGAGCGCTCCGCTGACGGCGGTGGTCGCGAAGACCGCGGCCGGCGCGGCCAGCCACCTGCCGCTGGTGCAGGTCGCGAACCTGCCGACCCTGATTCGCGACCTGAAGCGCCGGAACGTATGGATCTACGGCGCGGACGCCGGGGGAGGGACGACGCCGGGCCGCGTGGACTGGGACCGCGACGTCGCCCTGGTGATCGGCTCGGAGGGCACCGGCCTGCGCCGCCTGGTGACGGAGCTGTGCGACGAGCTGGTCGCCATTCCCACCCGGGGCCGGATCGGCTCGCTGAACGCCTCGGTCGCGGCCGGGGTGATGCTGTACGCCGTGCAGGCCGGCCGCGACCGCACGCCACGAGGAGGCTGACCGTGCCGAAGAGGACCCGTTCGCTGAAGAGCAAGCAGCTCGCCGAGCTGATCCATCTGTCCGATCCGCAGCTCGGCGCCGACGGCGAGCGCGCCCTCTGCGTCCGCACCGTGGTCGAGACGAGCGACGACGGTCCCCCCCGCTACCGTGCCCAGATCGTCGAGGTGGACCTGCACGCCGATCCGTCGGCGACGCCGCGCCTGCTGGCGGGCGGCGAGAGCGACGCGGATCACCCTCGCCTCTCCCCGGACGGGCGCTGGCTGGCGTTCCTTGCCGACGGCCAAGATGGGAACGAGCGGAAGCGGAAGCAGGTCCGGCTGCTCGACCTGCGTCTGGGCGGCGAGTCGCGGCCGCTGACGAGCCTGTCCGGCGGGGTCGACACGTTCGTCTGGCGTCCCGACGGCGGTGCGCTCCTGGTCTGCGGTCGCGACGAGGCGCAGGAGCGGGACGAGAGCGCGATCGTCGCCCGGACCGTCACGCGCCTGCACGCCAAAGAGAACGGCCTGCCGAGCCCCGGCGTGCGACCGGCCACGCGTCCCGGCGCCTGGTTCGTCGACGTCCGGACCGGCAAGGCCCGAGAGGTCGAGGCGCCGGGCGACGGCGTGGCGGACATCGCCTGGGGGCCCGACGGCAGGACGGTCTGGATGCTCGGGCCGGCCGACCAGGACGAGGGCGACGCGTGGCGCACCGGCCTCTGGACCGTGAAGCTCTCCGCACGCGGCAAGGCCCGCGATCCGCTTCGTCGCGTGGGACCTTCGCTGGTCGCGGCGAGCTCCCTGGCCGTGTCGGACGACGGCACGACCGTGGCGTGGACGGCGCCCTCCGATCCCGACGACCTCGCGTCGCCGACGGGACTCTGGACCGTTCCCTCGAGCGGAGGCCAGCCTTCCCTCCTGACCGGTCCCGACCTGGACGTCATGCCGGCGGTGGGTGGCGACGCGCGCCACGGCCGCTACCCGAGCCGCCCCGTGCCGCTGCCGAACGCCTGGCTCGTGAACGTCAACCGCGAAGGCGCGTCGGGGCCGGGCGCGCTGCACCCCGACGGGCGCGTCGCGCCCCGCCTGGACGGCGGCCGGGTCACGTCCGCGTTCGCGCACGCCGGCGGCCGGACGCTCTGCCTCGTCGAGACGCCGCGCACGCCCGGCGCGCTGACGCTGATCGATCGCGACGGCTCGACACGCACCGTCCACGACCCCAACGCCCCGTTCGTCGAGCGCTACGGCCTGCAGGCTGCCGAGGGTCCGTTCCAGGCGGCGTCGGGCGGCGGGTCGGTGGCCTGGTGGCGGCTGGCCCCCGCCAAGCCGCGCAAGGACCGCGCGATCGTGGTGCAGGTCCACGGCGGACCGCACACGAACGCCGGCTTCGGCTTCTCGTTCGAGCATCAGCTCCTCGCCGCACGCGGCTACACCGTCGTGTTCTCGAACCCGCGCGGCAGCAGCAGCTACGGCGCCCAGCACGCCAGCGCCATGCTGGGCGGCTACGGCACGGTCGACGCCGACGACGTGATGGCCGTCGTCGACCACGCCGTCGCCACGCACGACGACCGGGAGGCGCCGGTCCACCTGACCGGAGGGAGCTACGGCGGGTTCATGACGAACTGGCTGGTCACCCGCACCGACCGCTTCCGCAGCGCCGTCACGCAACGCTCGATCTGCAACTGGCTGTCGTTCTACGGCACGAGCGACATCGGCTACCGCTTCGCCGAGCACGAGGTCCGCGGCACTCCGTGGACCGAACCCGAGGCGCTGTGGGAGCAGAGTCCGCTGAAGCGGGTTCAGGACGTCGTCACCCCGATCCTGATCGTTCACGCCGAGGCCGACCACCGCTGCCCCATCGAGCAGGCCGAGCAGTGGTTCGTGGCGCTGAAGCGGATCGGCAAGGCCGAGACGAAGCTGCTGCGCTTCCCGCAGGAGAGCCACGAGCTGTCGCGCTCCGGACGGCCCGACCGGCGGATCCGCCGCCTCGACGAGATCGTCGGCTGGTTCGAGGCGCACGCCTGAGAGGCGGCCCCCGGCCGTTCAGTCGCGGGCCGTTCAGTCGCGAGCCGTTCAGTCGCGAGCCGTTCAGTCGCGAGCGATGGTGGCGATCAGCTTGCGCGCGCCGCCCCGCTCGCGCAGCTCGGCCAGCGCGACGCCCTGCCACGTCCCCAGCGCCAGCCGCCCGTCCGCGACCGGGATCGTGAGCGACACGCCGAACAGGACGGAACCGACGTGCGCCGGCATGTCGTCGGGACCCTCCAGCGTGTGCTCGAACGCTTCCCAGCCGTCCGGCACCGCGTCGCGTAGCCAGCGGTCCAGGTCCCGCCGGACGGCGGGCGAGGCGTTCTCCGTCAGCAGCAGCCCGGCCGAGGTGTGCCGCAGGAAGAGGTGGAGCAGGCCCACCTCGACGCCGTGAAGATCGACGCCGTCCACGACCTCGTCGGTGATCAGGTGGATCCCGCGCGGACGCGGGCGCAGCGTGAGCTCGGTGCGCGTCATGCTCATGACTCCAGGCTAGCGCGCCTCGGCCAGCACCGTCCCCAACGCCGCGCGCCCCTCGGCCTCCAGGGCCGCGTCGTCGTGCCGGGCCGCCCAGCCGATCGTCGCGACGGCGTCCAGCGTCCGCAGGCCCACGAGCCACGGTGCGTCCGGATCGGCCGGACCGCCTGCCGCGCGGTAGCCGGCCACGAACGCGGCACGCAGGTCGGGACGGGCCGTCCAGACGCGCGACGCCAAGCGCGCCAGGTCGGCCTCCGCCAGGTCGGCGCGCGCGTGCTCGAGGTCCAGCGCGGCGATCCAGCGGCCGCCCTCGACCAGCCAGTTTCGGGGCGTGAAGTCGCGGTGGCACGGCACGCGCGGACGCTCCGCGAGCATCGGCACGGTCGCTGCCAGCAGCGCATCGACCGTCCGCAGCGTGGGCGGTTCCAGGACCGCCGAGGCCCGACGCACGGCCGTGCCGACCCGCCTTCGGTACGCGTCCATCAGCGGGAGCGGATCGGCGCCTGCCGCGTCCGGCGGAAGACGGTGCAGGCGGGCCAGCCACCGGCCGGCCGCCGCATGCACCGAGGGAGCCGCAGTGTCGGGAGCCGTGCGGCCGGGGAGCGCCTCCAGCAGGATCGCTCGCGGCGGCGCGTCACGTACGGCCAGCAGGCGCGGGATCTCCGGGACGAGCCCGGGACCCCACGCGCGGTAGGCGGTCGCCTCGCGCCGATGCTTGCCCGTCGTGTCGTGCAGCTTCAGCACCGCACGGCCGCCGTCCTCGAGGCCGATCTCCAGCACCGAGGGCGGACGCGACGTCCACGACAGTTCGCGGACGGTCGTCGGCGGGGCGCCCAGCGCGTCGCCGACGAAGGTCAGGAGGGTGCGGTCCAGGAACGTACGGTCCGTCATCGCCTGTGCTACCCTACCCAGTCGGGCGACGCGGCCGAGATCGTTCTATTCCGTATCCGGTCGGGTTCCGCGCGAATTTGAAGGGAGCACGACTCATGGCCATCGACGCCGCAATGAAGCAGGACATCGTCACCAAGTACGGCAAGGACGACACGGACACCGGATCGACGCGTGTCCAGATCGCCCTGCTCACCACCCGCATCCTCGAGCTCTCCCAGCATCTGCAGCGCAACAAGAAGGATCACCACGGCCGCCGCGGCCTGCTGGTGATGGTCGGCAAGCGCAAGCGGCTGCTGAGCTACCTGGAGAAGACCGATTTCGAGGGCTACAAGAGCCTGATCGCAGATCTCGGCCTGCGTCGCTGAGCCGGTGACGCCGGGCCGCCACGCAGCTCAGGCCCTCAGGCGCCCTCGGGCGACCGTCGCGGCGGGATGGCCATGCGCCGTCTCGCCGCGGCTCCATGACCCCCGCGCGACGACCGCCGTGGCGGCGCGTCTCGCGTTGCCGTGCCGTCTATCTTGATCGCCGACCGGCGTATCGGTCGGAGCCCGGAACATCCGGCGAAGGAGATTTCGTGAACATTCCCGAAGGAAAACGCTACGTCACGCAGCTAGGCGGGCGCGAGCTCGTCATCGAGACCGGCAAGTACGCCAAGCAGGTGTCCGGCAGCGTCACCGTGCGCTACGGCGACAGCCTGGTCCTCGTCACCGCGCAGATGCAGGACGATCCCAAGCCGATCCCGTTCCTGCCGCTCACCGTCGACTACGAAGAGAAGCACTACGCGATCGGCAAGATCCCCGGCTCGTTCCTGCGCCGGGAGGGGCGTCCCGGCACCCAGGCGACGCTGAACGCCCGCATCACCGACCGGCAGATCCGCCCGCTGTTCCCGAAGCAGCTCCGGAACGAGACGCAGGTCATCATCACCGTGCTGTCGGCCGATCAGGAGAACGATCCCGCGCCGTTGGGCGCGATCGGCGCGTCCGCCGCGCTCGCGATCAGCGACATCCCGTGGAGCGGTCCGACGGCGTCCCATCACGTGGGCTACCTGAACGGCGAGTACGTGATGGCGCCGACCTTCCAGCAGCTCGACGAGAGCGCGATGCACCTCACCGTCGCGACCAGCAAGGACGCCGTCCTGATGGTCGAGGCGTCCGCCGACGAGCTGCCCGAGGCGACGATGGTGGGCGCGATCGAGTTCGCGCAGCGCGAGCTCGCGCCCGTGATCGAGACGATCGAGCGGATGCAGGCGGAGCTGGGCCAACCCAAGAAATCGTTCGTTCCGGCCATGGAGATCTCGGCGGAGGACGTTGCGACCGTCACCCGCGCCGCGGAGGCGGCCGGGCTCGAGGACGCGTTGCTGACCGAGGGCAAGCACGAGCGCTCCGAGGCCGTCAAGGCGCTGCGTGACCGCGTCCTGGACGACCTGATCCCCGATCCGGACGCCGAGGGCGCGGACCAGCGCAGGAGCGAGCTCAAGGCGGCGTTCGGCAAGGCCGAGGCCGGCGTGATGCGCCGGATGGTGCTGGACCGCAAGGTGCGCAGCGACGGCCGGCGCCCCGACGAGATCCGGCCGATCTGGATCGAGACCGGCGTGCTGCCGATGGCGCACGGCTCGGCCGTGTTCACGCGCGGCGAGACGCAGGTGCTGTCGGTGTCGACGCTGGGCACCGGGCGCGACAACCGCCTGGTGGACGACCTGGGCCTCGAGAGCACCGAAGAGTTCATGCTGCACTACAACTTCCCGCCCTACTCCACCGGCGAGGTCAAGCGGCTGTTCGGGACCTCGCGGCGCGAACAGGGCCACGGCAACCTGGCGCGGCGCGCCGTCGCCCGTCAGCTTCCCCCTCAGGAGGAGTTCCCCTACGTCATCCGCTCCGTCGGCGAGACGCTCGAGTCGAACGGCTCGTCGTCGATGGCGACGGTGTGCGCGACCAGCCTGTCGCTCATGGACGCGGGCGTGCCGATCAAGGCGCCCGTCGCGGGCATCGCGATGGGGCTCGTCATGGACGGCGACCGCTACGAGATCCTGAGCGACATCCTGGGCAGCGAGGACGCCCTGGGAGACATGGACTTCAAGGTCACCGGCACCGCGAACGGCGTCACGGCGCTGCAGATGGACATCAAGGTGCAGGGCATCACCGCCGAGGTGATGAACCGCGCGCTGGACCAGGCGCGCGAGGGACGGCTGCACATCCTGGGCCTGATGCGCGAGGCGCTTCCCGCGCCACGCGCCGAGCTGGCCGCACGCGCTCCGCGGATCGAGACGGTCCAGATTCCGAGCGACAAGATCGGAACGGTCATCGGGCCTGGCGGCAAGCAGATCCGCGAGCTCGAGGCGCTGGGCGCCAAGGTCGAGATCGAGGAGGACGGCCGCGTCCGCATCTACACCGACGACGGCGACGTCGCGAACGAGGTCAAGCGCCGCATCGAGGCGCTCACCGAGACGCCCGAGGTCGGCAAGGTGTACCAGGGCAAGGTCGCCAAGATCGTCGACTTCGGCGCGTTCGTGAACCTCTTCCCCGGCACGGACGGGCTGCTGCACATCAGCCAGATCGCCGAGGGGCGCGTCGAGAACGTGTCCGAGCACCTCAAGGAAGGCCAGCCGCTCGAGGTCAAGATCAACGCGATCGACGACCGCGGCAAGATCGACCTGGTCCGTCCCGAGCTCGAAGGCGTGGTTGCACCGCGTCCTCCGCGTCGGGCCGGCGGCCCTGGCGGCGGCGGACGTCGGGACGAGCGCGGCGGCCGCGGCGGCGGCGACCGCGGACCCCGGGGCCGATGACCCGCGCGGGGGTCGGCTCGCCGGCCCCCGCTCCACTCCGTGCACGCGCCGCCCGAGTAGCGACTCCGCCTTCGGCGACGGGCGACGTGCACCCCTGCGAGATGCGGCCCCGACCCCGATCCGTACCGATCGGACGGGCGCGCCGCGTACCGAGAACACGAGGATGCCATGGCACGTAATAGCGAGAAGCGCCTCCGCATCATCCCGTTCGGCGGGATGGGCGAGATCGGCAAGAACATGTTCGCGTTCGAG
>Ga0102943_1001239_pt1 | contig 16194 bp, 14 predicted proteins | sample SalPonC_black_MG_FD_78174 | JGI IMG/M metagenome (GOLD analysis project Ga0102943, IMG submission 78174) | Salt pond soil microbial communities from South San Francisco under conditions of wetland restoration - Salt Pond MetaG... | ecosystem: Environmental > Aquatic > Marine > Intertidal zone >...
AGCAAGGCTTCGAACAAGGTGCCGAGTGTCAGCAGGATCGGCCCCCCGAAGCGCATCGACAGCGGAAAGTTGACCAGGGCTGCAAACCAGCCAAAGACCTTGGGCGCCAGTACCACGGCCATGGAAATCACGAACAGTTTCAACGCGCGCTCGGAATCAAACACCGGCCAGGTCGGGAACAGCGACGGCTCGGCAAAATACTCCGGGCGCACTATTTGGGCCTGCACGGCGATGACCAGGCCGACAATCACCAGGAGCAGCCATAGCGCCGCGCTGACGTAAGCCATGATGCCGGTGAACAGGTGCAGCCGGCTCGCCAGGGTGAGACCTTTGGCGAACAGGAATCGGCTGTGTTGCAGATTCCCCTGGCACCAGCGGCGGTCGCGCACCAGCACATCCACCAGCGACGGCGGCGCCTCTTCCCAGCTCTGCTGGAGATCGACGTCGAAGCGCACGCCCCAACCCGCGCGACGCAACAGCGCCGCTTCAATAAAGTCATGGCTGAGCACCGCACCGCCGAAGGGCGGCCGACCCCGTAGCAGCGGCAGCGAGCAGGACTCCGCAAAAGCGCGGGTGCGGATAATTGCATTGTGCCCCCAGAAGTTGGAGGACAGGCCATGCCATGCCGCGAGTCCCCTGGCATAGATCGGCCCATAGCACTGGTTGGCGAACTGCTGCGCCCGGCCGTAGAGGCTGCGCGCGCGCACGATGCGCGGCAGTGTCTGGATCAGGCCGACGCCGGGCGCCGCGGCAATTCTTCGACTGAGCGTCACCAGTGTGTCGGGGCTGATGATGCTGTCGGCGTCGAGAACGATCATGGCCTCGTAATCGCCGCCCCAGCGCGTCACCCAGTCGGCGATATTGCCCGCCTTGCGCTCGCGGTTGTCGGCGCGGCGCCGATAGAACACCGGGCAATCGGTATCGGCCGAGACGATCGATTTGAAGACGGCTTCCTCGTCAATCCAGGCATCGGCCTGGTTGGTGTCGCTGAGGATGAAGAATGCGTACTTGCCCGGCTGGCGTGCCGCGAGTTCGCTACGCATGGCAACGATCGCCGCGGCAATGCGCTGCGGTGATTCGTTGTATACGGGCAGCAGGATGGCCGTTTTGAAGGGTATCTCGCCCGCGTGCTCAGGAGTCTTCAGCAGGGGGGGCAGCAGGCTGCGTGCAAAACCCAGCGTGGCCTGGGCGAAGGCAAATGCGATCCAGGTGAAGTTGATGCTGAACAGCACCAGGAACACCCACTGCAGCGGTGTAATCGAGATAGTGCTCAACACGCCGTGCATTTCCATGGTGCCGTAAGCGGCCAGTGACAGGGTTGCCCCGCCGACGTACACGCGTGCAAGCAGGGTCCTGAGCCTGGCTCCCCACGAGGGACGCGCATGCAACGGCTGGCGCGGCTCATGCAGGGACTGCCGCGGCATTTGCAGCGGGCTCTCATTCGGCAGGGCTGGAAGCGGCGAGTCAGCAGGCGATGCTGCTGTTGCGTGGAGCTCAGTACTCATTTAGCCAGCGGTACAGCCACGTCTCCGCCAAACGCTTGTCACCACGCTTCAGGTCGATGCGGATTTCCGCGTTGTCCGGACTGTCTGTCTCCAGGCTGAGAAAAACGCGCGCACCGTTGATCGCCGGGTTGGCCTGGATGCGGGACTCGACGACGCGTCCCGGATTGATGGCAGCGTGAACGAAGCTATCCTCCAGGTCTTCGGCGGCCAGCTCGCTGTAATCGATCGCCACTTCCTGGAGGTCGCTGAACAGCTTCCGGCCGCCGGCGCTGCGCACGATGCGCGCCAGGCCAGGGCCGGCAGACACGTCGTCAGGCCACGTCAGGCGATACGCATAGGAAAAGCTTTCACCTTGTCGCAAGCCCTGCGCCGGGCGCCAGTAGGCGACGATATTGTCGTTGCCTTCCGAGTCGGACGGGATTTCGACGAGTTGGACGTGGCCTTCGCCCCAGTCACCCAGTGGTTGCACCCAGGCGGAAGGCCGTCGCTCATAACGGGCTTCAAGATCCTGGAAATATTCGAACTCGCGGTGGCGCTGGACAAGGCCGAATCCCGCCGGGTTTTCGTCGATGAAGGCGCTGAGTTCGAGCTCGCGCGGATTGGCCAGTGGCCGCCAGACGCGCTCGCCGTTGCTCCGCCTGATGGCCAGGCCTTCTGAATCGTGGACCGCCGGCCGGTAGTCCGGCACGTCAGCATGATCCAGGGGGCCGTGCATGAACATGGATGTAAGCGGGGCAAGCCCCAGGTGTTCGATATCTTGTCGGGGGAACAGGGTGACCTCGATGTCCATGCGCAACGGCGAGCCCGGGTAAATGCCGAAGCGGTACGCTCCTGTGACCCGTGCGCTATCGAGCAGGGCGTGCACCACCATCGACTCATGCCTGCTTGACGGGCGTTCGAGCCAGAACTTGCGAAAGATGGGGTGTTCCTCGCCCCGGGGACCGGCCACATCGATCGCCAGGCCGCGTGCTGACAAGCCATAGGACTGGCCCTTCGACACGCCACGAAAATAGCTGGCGCCCTGGAATACCAGGAACTCGTCCGCGTAGTCTTCCTGGTTCAACGGGTAATGCAGCCGGAATCCGGCGTATTTGCCGACCTCTGCCAACAGCCTGGACAATTCAGGGTCCGGTGTGCGGAAGGAGTCTTCCGAAACCACCAGCGGACGGCTCTTGCCGTTCTCGACAATGTCGATATCCACCAGGTCCCGGTAGAGGTAGCCCGGCGCAAATAACTGAACGGAGAAGCGCGTCGGTGAACCACCCCAAACGGCCGCATCTTGCTGGTAGTTGATCTTGCGATATTCCGAGTAGTCCAGCCTGGCCAATGATTCGGGCGCCTGCGCGGGGGGTGCGAAGGGTTTTTGCGACAAGATTCGCGCTTGCTCGATGACGTTCTGCCTGGAAAAGCTTTCGCTTGCAGCGGCGACCGGTTCGGCCTGTGCCGTTACAACGCCAGGCGCGCTGAAGCCCAGGCTGAGAGCCAGCAGCAAACAGCGCCAGGGGGCCGTTAAAATCCGGGCCCGCACGACAGTCGTAGGCTCGATGACACACCCTCCCGGAAAGCAGTCGGTCAGCGCCTGTGTGCGGGGCTAACGCAATTCGAGCTGAAAGAGCAGGCGCTTTGGAGCTTAGGGCGAAGCTCTACGGCAGTCAATCCGTTAGCTTCAATACCGTTCACGGCGCAGTGCGATGGCATCTGCAATCAGTCGAAGGTACGCACCCTGTTGCGTGGCGGCAGCAGTACCCGGTCGCGCGCGAGAACCAGCCCGGATTCCGCTGACATCGACTCGTAGTAGCGCAGGAAGCGCCGGGTCTCAAAGGCTTCGTAAGGGGCGAGATTCTGCGCCCAGCGGTAAGCGATCGGCTGGTACCACAATGCCGCTTCGACGGTGTAGGGGCCCGGGGCGTCGCCCGGCTCGATGTGGTAGCGGACCGTGTCGCCGCCGCCGGCAAAGGATGCATCGCTCGACCCGGCGCCGTGCACGGCGATGTCGGCGGGTGCCGTCGCCTTGTCGAAACCCTCGGGCAGCAGCCGGTTGTCCTTGGTATATCGGGTGGCCGTCAGAAGGCCGGTCGTGATCCGGCCGTCCGGGCCGGCGAGGATACCTTCGTAGATCTGTACCTGGGACGGGTCGTCGATGACTGCATAGTGAGGCTCGTGGCGCCGGGGATCGGCGTCGTTGTCGTTGCCGGCGATGGATCCGTCGGGTTGCAGCCGTCCCGAGTCGAAGACCGTTTTGCCGTCTGCGTCGCGCAGGACGACATGCAGCCAGGCCCTGCGGGAAGGATAGGCGGAGGGCAGCTTGTGCCCGGCCTTGTTGCGGACGCTGACGACGGCTTCCACGATCCCGGAAGGCTGCCTTTGCGCCGTGACCGCGATTTCCGCCGACGCCCTCTGGAGGTGCTCGACGGTCTGTTGCGCGCTGTCCTCCAGGTCGCGCGCTGCGGCCGTCACGCCGAGTTCGCCCCGGTAGCGATTGAGCATGCGCATCATGAAAAAGTTGCCGCCGCGGAAGACATGGCGCGAGAATCCGTCGCGGGGCTCGCCCAGCACGGCGCTGACGGGCATCTGCTGTTCCAGTGTCGGCATATGGCAGCTCTGGCAGCTTTCGCGGCCGGGATAATCGCTGTGCTCCCATTCGAGATAGGGCATCTGCTCCGGCAGCGTGCCCATCACTTCGCCGCCTTCGCCGCGGCTGTGCGTGTAGAGCGTGTGGCAGCTGCCGCAGAGGCCGGAGTCCTGGATATGGGACCCCTCGCGCGGCTCGAAGAGCGCCGCCGAACTCATGATGTGGCGGCGTCCCTCGCTGACGGCAAAGGGCCCGAAGATCGTGCGCGTGCCGGGAGACGTGGTCTCGTCGACCAGGAATCCCGCCGTAAAGGACGCCTCGCTGCCCAGCCCGTCCGGCTGGACCTGGTGGCACATCGTGCAGGAGACGCCCTCGTGGGCCAGCGCGGCCCGCTCGCCGGGATTCGGGCCCACCGGCAAATGTGCGAACACCTCGCCTTTCTGTCCCGCGCTCTTGGCCGTGTAACGGGCCATCGGCATATGGCATGCGGAACACTCGTCCTGGATTTTTGCGGCGGCTTCCGGGTGGTCGATCATCTCCCTGCGCACTGCCGCCTGCCAGTAGGGGTCCCGGGCCGCGTTCGCCATCATCGAGCCGCTCCAGTCGTGGCCGATGGAGACGTCATGACCGTCGGCGGTCACCAGGCCGTTGTGGCAGGCCACGCAGTTGTCGCTGGTGGCGAACAGTTCACCGACCTGTGCCTGCGCGTTCGCGGCGACCGGTATCAACAGACACGCGGCCGTGACCAGGATCCCGAGCTTGCTCATTGCCGCCATGTTCACCACCCGTCGGCGAGGCCGCCGTCGAAGAAGTCCCAGAGGACGTAGAGCCGCGCCTCCGTGTCACGCGCGTCCGTGTCATTGAGCGGAATCCGGGCGCCGATGCCCAGCCGGACATGCTGGCGACGGTTGAGCGTGACCTGGATCTGCGGCGCCGCGTCCCACAGCGTATCCGCGCCCGAGGCGAGTTCGCGGCTGCCGAGCAGCTCGACCATCGGCGCCCAGCGACGACCCCAGCGGCCCTCGGTGATCGCCCGGCCGGCGGCGACGCGCCAGAATGCCTCGTGCTCGGCGTCACCGGTGTCCAGCGACAGGCCCAGCCCGGCCTGGCCGTGGACGAAATAGCCGCGGGGCAGCAGCTGGCCCACCAGGAGCATCGGTTCGACGATCACCGTGTCGCTGGAGAATCCGCTGTCCTCGTCGCCGGTGGGCAGGATCACTTCGCCCGCCGCACTCACGATGGTGCCGCGCTCCAGGTCGGCGTACAGGACCCGCTTGTATCCCAGGGCGATATCGCCGAGCACGGAGCGCCAGTCCCCCGTCCCGTCGCCCTCCGGCGTGCGGGATTCGCGCCACGCGACCGGCACCGCCACCTCCACCTGGTTGCGGGCGCCGATGCGCTTCTCGAAGATTGCCTCGATGGCCACGCTGCCGGGGCCCTCGGTGGCGACCGTGCTGCGCACCACCACCTCGTCTTCGGGAAAAGCCTTGGTGGTGTAGAGCGGCAGCGGCAGGTTGAGTTCGCCTCGCGGCCAGGCCTCGCTGCGGCAGAAGGTCCTGACGTGGCCCACCGCAGCCCTCAGCTGCGTTTCGCTCAAGGCTTTTCCGAAGGCCGGCATGAAGCGCGCGAAGGCGCGCACCGGTCCGCCGTCGTGCGCCACCGCCACCCAGTCGGCCGTGGCCTCGCGCGTGGCGAAGTTGCAGTCCGTGAAGTCCGGCGGCGGCAGGTCGAACCCCAGTTGTTCCTGGCTGACCCCGGTGCCGTCGGCGCCGTGACAGGCGGCGCAGGCTTCCCTGTAGATCTCTTCGCCGTCTCGCAGCGAGGACAGGTCCGCCACGCCCGGATCATCGTATGCGGGTATCGACGCAGCCATTGCAGGCATACCCGGGGACAGCGCGAGCAGAAGGCCCGAAACGCTGAGAAAAACTGCGGTGAAGCCGGATGCCGTCATCGACCGTGAATGTGCTCTAAAAAATGGACGATGGCATTGATCTTTCGCAATGTCGCGAGGTTCCGTGGACACCCGTCGCGTCCCGTTGGGCACCCGATTGACACTGCCGCCACCGGGCCGCTAGCTTGCCTTTATGAATTCCCTCACCGCGGCATCGGCAAGCCACGCGAACCCGTCGCCCGACACCGGTTCCACGGACTGGACGAGATTCCTGGCGCATTTCCTGTTCGTGCTTGCGGCCTGGACGGTTTTTATCAAGTACCTGTTCCCGATCGCCTTCGCCATGGCGGAGGGCGAGCCGCTGACACGCTGGATCTACTGGGACCTCTGGCCGGTGGCGCATGTCTGGCTGGGCTGGGCGCTGTTGTCGCGGCCGCCGTGGACACTCGCGCTGGCCATCGCGATGGCGGCTGTCGAAATCGCAATCATTACTACCCTGTTCTGGCTGTTCCTGTCCGATCCGGAATGGTCGATCTGGCGCAGCAACTGGTTCGTCAACAAGGTCTTTGTGCTCGCTTGTTTCGTGCTGGTGCTCGCGACCGCGCTGCTGCGGCCCGAACAACTGGGGGGGCAGGGCGGTCGAAGCAGAAAGAAATTTTCCTCGATGACATCCGGTGAGCCACGATGAACTTCGATACTGAGCGCAGAAGAGCCATGAAGCTGATCGCCGCCGGCCTCGCCGGCGCATCGCTGGCTCCGGGGTGGTTGCTGGCGGCGGACGCGTCGCCCATGACCCGCCCGATCCCGTCCAGCGGCCAGCCGCTGCCGGTCATCGGCATGGGTACCTGGAAGACCTTCAACGTCGGCAGCGACCCGAAGCTTCGCAGGGCGCGCACGCGGGTGCTCGAGGCCTTCGTCGAACATGGCGGCGGCATGGTGGATTGCTCGCCGATGTACGGTTCTTCGGCCGCCGTGATGGGCTTTGCCCTCGAGCAGCTCGGGCACCCGGATCCGCTGTTTTCGGCGGAAAAAGTCTGGACCGGCGATGGCGGAGAGACCCGCGAGCAGATTGCCCGGCAGGCGTCGCATTGGCGCATCGATCGATTCGACCTGGTGCAGGTTCACAACCTGCTCGCCTGGGAGGCGCACCTGGAGACCCTGCGCGAAATGAAGCAGGCCGGCGAGATCCGCTACCTGGGCGTCACGACCTCGCACGGGCGCCGCCACCGCGAACTCGAACAGGTCATGGAGCGCGAGCCGCTGGACTTCGTCCAGCTGACCTACAACCTGACGCACCGCGAGGCGGAGCAGCGCCTGCTGCCGCTGGCCCGGGAGAAGGGCATCGCCGTGATCGCCAACCGGCCGTACGACGGCGGCGGTCTGATCAAGGGGCTCCAGGCGCGCCACAGCGTGCCGGCCTGGGCCGCGGACGAGTTCGACTGCGCCGGCTGGGCGGATTTTCTGCTCAAGTTCATCGTCACCCACCCGGCCGTGACCTGTGCGATCCCCGCCACCACGCGTGTCGAGCATATGCACGAGAACATGCGCGCCGGCCGCGGGGCGATGCCGACGCCGGAAGTGCGACAACGCATGATCCGGCACGTCGAGTCGCTGTGATCCACGGCGTTGCAGCCGGCTTGCTCGGCGATCCGGCCAGCTATTCCGTGGCGGACTTCGTGCCGTTCACCGCCGAGGTCTACTTCCGCCTGCTCGAGCGTTTCGGCGAGATGGCCTGGCCATGGCACGGCGCGGCGCTGGCGCTGGGGCTCGCCGCGGTCATCCTGGCGTGGCGCGGCAGACCGCGTGTCGCGTGTGCGCTGCTCGCGGTGCCGTGGGCGTGGGTCGGGATCGCGTTCCTGGGGCAGCGATATGCCACGCTCAACTGGGCCGGAAGCTGGTTTGCCGGCGCTTTCCTGGTCGAGGCCGGTATGCTGCTTCTGCTCGCCGCGACCGGCGCGGGGTCTGATCATGCCGGCGCCGCCCGTGCCGCGGGCCAGGCGCCTGTCCGGGAATATTCCGTCCCGCGCGCCGGCGGGCTGGTGCTGGCCGCGCTCGGGCTGGTCGCTTATCCAGCGATCGCGCCGCTGGCAGGCTTCGGTGTATTCCAGGCCGAGACCTTTGGCATTCACCCTGACCCCACCGCAATCGTCGCGCTGGGCATCGCGCTCATCGGCCTGCGCGGCGCAGCGCTGTGGCTGGCGGCGGTGATCCCGATCCTGTGGTGCGTGGTCACCGGGCTGACGTTGCAGGTACTGGATGCCCCATGGGCGCCAGTCCCGTTGGCGGTTGCCGTCACGGCCCTCATCCTCGTCGCCTGGAAATCCGTTGGGCGGGCCACGTCGCGCCCGGCGTGATTTGTATGGCTGATCGGCCATGGGACCGGGTCAGGCGTCTTCAGCCAGGGTGAAAACCGCCTCCACGGGGACCTCGAAATATCGCGCAATCTTCAGTGCAATGACCGTCGAGGGCACGAAGCGGCCCACCTCGATGGTGCTGATCGTCTTGCGCGAGACGTCGATCGCTTCGGCCAGGTCGGACTGGCTCATGCGCCGCTCCGCGCGAAGCACCCGGATACGATTGGTGAGTGGTGCGCTCATGCTTCGTCTATCAGCCCGTCGTCGATACGGCTGAAGCGATTGTGGATGAAAAAGGCGGCTGCAAAGCTGCCGAAGGCGAATGTGATTACGAGGTCCAGCGCGACTTCCGCCGTGACGCGGGAGAGCACTATCTCGTTCAGCATGCTGAGGATGATCATGAAAACCAGCGTCGCCGAGAACGCGCTCATGCCGGCCTGGCGCACCAATGCGCCGAGGTAGCTCCCGCTGGATGATTGCCCGCTCGGCATTGCGCCACGGGACTTCAAAAACAGGAACAGCGGGGCGAATACCCCGACGACCAGGACGGCTCCCGCAGACTGGGCTGTGCCCAGCGCACCGGCAACTGCCTCAGGCGCAAAAACTTCAATGACGTTGACAGACTGGAGCAGCGCAACCAGCGCCGTCGCGGCGGCCGTGAGGGTCGCAAGGCTGTCGCAGGCCTCGGCGGGATTTCGCGGGTTCATGAAGGACATGGGGTGCTCCGGGAGTGCGACTGAATGGGAGCCAGACGTTACAGTAAGAAACCTAAAGGTGTCAATACGACACCCTGGACTCCCGTTCAGAAATGGGGAAAAGCCCCGTTTTTACTGCCTATACTCAGGAGGACAGCCATCCGCAACACCAACGACACGGAGGACGAAACACCATGAAGCAGCCATTCAAGGCCGACATGGAAGCCATCCAGAAACGGGCTCGCGAGAAAATGATGGACGGGGCCGTGACTTCGGCCTACAACGCGGATCGCGAACAGGTCATCGACGTGCTGAACGAGGTGCTGGCGACCGAGATCGTCTGCACGCTGCGTTATCGTAATCATTACTACCGTGCATCGGGCATCCACGCGGAGCCGGTCGCCGCCGAGTTTCTCGAGCACGCCGAGGAGGAACAACAGCATGCCGACTGGGTCAGCGTGCGCATCGCCCAGCTGGGTGGCAAGCCGGACTGGTCGCCCGAAGGGCTCACCAGCCGGGCCCACGCCCAGTATTCCGAGGGCGAGACACTGGTGGACATGATCAAGGAAGACCTGATCGCGGAGCGTATCGCCATCGAGACCTACTCGGAAATGGTCCGCTGGCTGGGCGATGACGACCCGACCACCCGGCGCGTCATCGAGGACATCCTAAAGGACGAGGAGGAGCATGCGGACGATCTCGTCGGCATGCTGGAGACGATGGGCGCGTAGCGGCGCCGGTCGATGCTCCGCTGCGCAAGTATCGGCAGAAATGACTGGAGGGAGCTGGCGGTGAACTACACCATCGATCGAAAGTTTTCCGGCGCGGACATGGAAGATATCGACGCGCGGGCGCGCGAGGCGCTTGCCGGTCATGGCTTCGGCGTGCTGACGGAGATCGACGTCAAGGCCACCATGAAAAAGAAGCTGGATGTGGAGATGCCGGCCTACCGGATTCTCGGCGCCTGCAATCCGAGCATGGCGCACCGTGCGATCGGCATCGAGCCGCGAGTGGGGGCGATGCTTCCCTGCAACGTCATCTTGCGCGAGCTCGAGGATGGCGTGGAGGTCAGCGCGGTCGACCCGGTGGCATCCATGCAGGCGATCGACAATGACGACTTGAAAGCCGTGGCGGGCGAGGTGCGCGACCTGCTGGCGAAGTCCGTCGAGGCAATCTGAGTTCGGTCCCTCGGTTCAGCCCCCGGGCCGCCACGCTTCCCGATGCGGCTTTCGGGGCTGAACTTAGTGGGCCGGAGGTCTTCTTGATCGTCCCGGGCGCGCGATAGACGCGACAGACAAGCCAGCCGGCTTCAGATAAGGGCAGCGGCCAGTGCCTCGCCGCTGTCGAAGGCGGATTCCACGCGGGGACCGCCTGTCCAGTCTCCGCAAGCGCCGACCTGCTGGCCGGGATTCCAGAGAAAAGGCACTCCGGCGGCCTGTTCAACGCGCGCGTAGCGCCAGCGGTGGACCATCCGGAACGCCGGCTCGGCATCGCCAATGAAGGCACGCAAGGCCTGGAGCAGGGCTTGAGCCAAGCTTTCGTCAGCGTCCTCGAAATGTGCGCTCGACCATGCCGGCGTGGCATGCACCACGAGGGTCGCCAGTGCGCCAGACCGATCGGGCTTGCTGTCGTTCCGGGCAATCCAGGCAATCGGCCCCTCTGACGGGTGCAGCGAGGGCTCGGTCAGGCCGGCCAGTTGCTCGAAGGCCAACATCAGGGTGAGGCAGGGCGCGTAACGGACGCGTTCGAGTTCATCAAATCGTATCCCGGCCGAGGCGGCGAGCGGGGCGACCTGTGGAGCGGGGATCGCCATGATCACTGCATCGAAAGAAGCCGCCCCGATCGGGCTGGCGGGCGCGTCGTTCGACACCAGCCGCCAGTCCCCCGGCCCGCCCGCGAGCCCGGTCACGCGGTGCTCTCGAATCACACGGAGCCCTTCTGCGAGTGAGTGGGCCGGCGCCGTCATCCCCGGCGTGCCGACCCACTTTCCGTGTAACCACTCGGCCGTGACGCCCTGGCTCTGCCAGTCTGCCAGGCAGGATCGAAAGCGCGCGCCCCGCGCCGTGAAGTATTGCGCTCCATGGTCGAACTCGAGTGCATCGACCCGGCGCGTCGCCATGCGTCCGCCCAGGCCGCGACTTTTTTCGAACACTGTGCAGGTCGCCCCGGCCTCGTGCAGCCGCTTGGCGGCAGCCAGGCCGGCGATTCCTGCGCCGATGATCGCGATTTCCATCGATTCCGGGCCGCGTTCTATTTCGCCACCAGGGTGGGATGCTCGCGAGCCGTGCGGGCGCCCAGGGCGCCCAGGCTGTGCAGCTCGCTGTAGCTGACGAGCCCCTGTTCGGCCTTTGCCAGCCCGTCCTCCAGCAGGAAGCAGTGCTCGCGTTCGGCCAGGCCGCCCCGGATCTCGTGAGCGCTGCGGTGATCGAGAATCTTCGCGTAATCCTCGTCGTCCGGCCGCCAGACCTCGAAGATCCCGATCCGCCCGTAATAGCCGAGATCGTTGCACTTTTCACAGCCGGCCGCGGTCCAGGCGGCCTCGGGCACCGGCAGGTCCAGCGATTTCAGCCAGCGCACGTCAGCCTTCCCGGGGGCTTCCTCCCGGCGACAGTGGACGCACAGTCGGCGGACCAGGCGCTGAGCCACCACGAGTTGGACATTGGCGGCCAGTTCGAAGTCGTCCAGGCCGTAATTGCGCAACACGCTGATGACGTCCGCCGCGTCCCGGGAGTGCAGGGTGGACAGGGTGGCCTTGCCGCCCGAGGCCGCGTTCATCGCCGCCCGCGCCGAACCGGCTTCGATGAGCTCCCCTATGACCAGGTAGTCGGGGTCCAGGCGAAGCATCGCCTGGGCGCCGGCCGCGAAATCCAGGCCTCGCTCCACGTCTACCCGCATCTGGTTGATGCCCGGGATTGCGTATTCCACGGGGTCCTCCAGGGTGACGATATGCCGGTCGGTCATCTTGAGCTGGTGCAACAGCGAATAGAGCGTGGTCGTCTTGCCGCTGCCCGTGGGGCCCGAGATCAGCAGCATTCCGCCCACCGTCTCCAGCCAGCGATCGAGCAGTTCCAGTTGCCGCCCGGCCAGGCCGAGATCGCGGACCTTCTGGATCATTCGCGCCGGAGCCAGCACGCGGATTGCGAGCTTGTCCCCGGCGATGCAGGGCGCCACGGTGACCCGCAGGTCCAGCGCCGCCTCGTCCAGCAGGTAACTGAAGTGGCCGGCGTCGGGCACCATTGCCGTGACCGGGTCCAGCCTGGCGAGCACCCGGAACTGGTTGACCAGCTGCAGGCCGTCCTCGTGCTCGAGATCGGCGACGTCCACCATCACGCCATCGATCCGGAACCGCAGCCGGTATCGCCCGCCGTGCGGATCGAGGTGGATATCCGTGGCCCGTGCCCGCACCGCATCGACCATCGCGGCTTCGGTCAGGGTGCTTTCTGCTTCCCGTTCATCTTCGCGGGTATCCCGCAAGGTTTGCATCAGCCCGCGGGCGAGCTTCTCCTGGCGCACCCGGTCCCGTGGGGTGACTGTCTCACCGCTTGTCTCATCCATGCGTCCCCTCCCGCTTAATGCCTACACTCAGCCTATATGCTGGCTGCGCGAATACAATGCCGCCAGGCTGCAACGGGCCGACTGGCGGACAGCTCTCTTTCTCCCGGCAGGAAATTCCGCCGGGCTTCGCCGAAGGCAAGAGATGTCGTGCTAGGAGGGGTCGATGGTGCCGCTGCGCATGTCGCGCTTGGGCGATTCCACTCCATCATCGTAGTAGTAGGTCCCCCGGTTGGAAATGGCGCCCGCTTTCCCGGTCCAGCGGTCGTTGTCATCGAGGGTGATGGAAGTGGCCGGTCCTCCGCCTTGTCCTGTCTTGATGAGACAACCATTGGTGATGTTGGACAGGGTCTGCGTATGACCCGAGCTGTTGACGATGGTCACGTCGGCGCCGTTGGTCGGCGTCCACGGGTCCTGGTCCGGCGTACAGCCGTTGGTGCCGCTCGGGTTCAAGGTCAGCGTATTGGACATCCTGCAGTCTCCTTCTTCGGTTTTTTCTTCGTCGCGGTTGCCAGTGCAAAAGCACGGCCCGCCGGACTCCCCTCAAGCTCACTGGGCCCGGCCACCGTCCTGCATGCGCGGGTCGTTCCGCAGCGCTGCAAGCTCCGGATTGCGCTCGAGGCGTTGCGGCGGAAACCCGTTTTCCAGCGCCTCCCGGGCCATTTCGACCGCCTGGTCACGCCGGCCGGCGAGTTCGTGGACCTCGGCGGCCGCCGCCAGGATCTCGCCGGCCTCGGGCGACAGGATCAGCGCGGTCTCCATGCGCTGCAGAGCGAGTTCGGGCCGTCCGGTCTTGGCGTAGTACAGCGCCAGGTCGCTGTGGACGAAAGGGTCCCGCGGCTTGTGTTGCCGGGCTGTTTCCGCCAGTCCGATCGCGTGTTCGAAATTCTCCAGCGCCTGCACATCCATGTCCTCCTGCCACGAGTAGGCGTAGGCGAGATTACCCCAGGCGAGCCAGTCGGAATCGTCGATCTCCAGCGCTTTCTCGAAGGCGCTCACCGCGTTCGAGTAGCGTTGCGCGCGTCCGTAGGCCGTGCCGAGGTTCACGTAGGCCATGTAATTCGGCCGGATCTCGATGGCCCGTTCATACATCGTGATGGCCTCGGACAGCTTGCCAAGTTCGCTGAGCGCGGAGCCGAGGTTGACCAGCGCGCCGAAGTGCTCCGGCGCGAGCCGGATCACGCCGCGCCATTGCCTGGCGGCGTCGTCGTATCGGCCCTGGCGGAACAGGAAGTTGGCGTAGGAATCCCGAAACAGCAGGCTGTCCCGGTCGAGCGCGATGGCCTTCTCGAAAGCCGCTTCGGCAGCCTCGAGGCGGCCCTTGCGTTCGTAGACCTTGGCCATCGCCTGGTTGGCCGCCGCGTCGTTGGGATCGATCTGCAATGCCCGCTCGAAGGCCGCGAAAGCGAGATCGGTATTGCCCTGTGCCGCCTGCACCTGCCCCGCCGCGACCTGTACCGGCGCCAGCCCGGGATTCAGCCGCAGCGCTTCGTCGGCGTAATCGGCCGCCTCTTCCAGCCACGCGTCGTCGCGGGTGACCGCGTAACGCAGGCGCAGCGCCTCGGCGAGGCGCGCATAGGCCAGGGCGAAGTCGGGATCGATTCCGGCAGCTTCGCGGAACAGGTCGATGGCTTGGTCGAGGTTGTCATCCTTGTCCCAGCGTTCGACCAGCGCGAGGCCCTCGAGGTAATGATCATATGCGCTCGGGCCGGCGCCCGGCCGGGTGCCCGTCTGCTGGATGTCGGGCTCGTCCGGCTGCAGCCAGATGAGCGGCGCCAGCACAATGGCCGCGAGCAGCGGCAGCAACGCCCAGCGGGGCTTGGGCGGGCGTGCGGCGCGCACCGCGGTCCGGAGCCGGGGGCCCCGCAAAGCCTGGAGCAGGCGCTCCATGAAGCGGTCGTCCTGGTACCGGAACAGCGCCTGCACCCGGTTCAGGCCGAACTCCAGCTCCGTCGGCAGGGCACAGCTTTCGAGGTAGATCGGAATGATTTCCAGCTCGTGGCTGAGCGCGTAGTCGACTTCCCGCAGGCAATGCGACGAATTCAGAGAAGTTTCGGATACGTAAAAGATGAACTTCTGAGCGCCCTTGATGGCGCCCGCGATCTCGCTGCGCCAGGCGGTGCCGGCCGGAATGCCTTCGTCGTACCAGACGTTGATGCCGTTGTCCCGCAGCCGGACAAGGTCGTCGTACACGATGGCCGAGTCCTTGTGCGCATAGCAAATGAACACGTAAGGGTCATCGCCACTGTATGCGGCAAAGGGCTTGTTCAAGTTGCTTTCCCGCTCGACGCCCACCACTGGGATGCATTAAAAGTCAATCCGATCATACGGCACAAGTGCGCCGCAGGGGCGGACTTCGGCCTTGCCGCTGAGCTCGGAGCCGAGTGTGGCACCGGATCAGGGGCACAGGGCAGCAGCGCTTACTTCGCCCGTGGACCCTTCGGTGGCTTGCGTGCCGGTTTGCGTGCCGGTTTGCGCGTGGGCTTGCTGGCTGGTTTGCGGCGCCCCTTGGGTGAGCCCTTGCGTGGCGTCTTCGGCGGAACTTCCGTGGCCGTGCTGATGCGAAGCGCCTGGCCGGCGACACGCGTTTTGGCAAGCGCGGTCATAACCGCTTCCGGCATGTCTTTCGGCAAACCGACGAAAGTATGCTCTTCGCGGATGTCGACATGGCCGATCTGCCAGCCCTCCAGGCCGGCGACATTGGTGATGGCGCCCACGATGTTGCCGGGTTTCACGCCGTGCGTGTAACCCACCTCGATGCGGAAAGTCTCGGTCTCTTCATCGGACAAACGCTGCGACGATCGTGGTGCGGCGTGCTCACGGCCGTCGCGCGCGTGAGCTTTCGCGGGCGTCGGGCCGTCGGCCCCTTCCTTGAGAAGCAACGGGCTGCCGGCCTGCAACAGGCTCGCCAGCGCGGCGGCGATTTCCACGGCCGGGACGTCCTGCTCGCGCTCGAACTCTTCGACCAGGCTGATGAACGGTTCGGCATGGCCGGCCGCGATCGCTTCCACGATCCGCAGGCGGAAGCGCGCGACCCGCTGCTCATTCACGTCGGCGTGTGTCGGCAAATCCATCGGCTCGAGCGGTGAGCGGGTGGCCCGCTCGATGGCGCGCAGCATGTTGCGTTCACGCGGCGTGACGAAGAGGATCGCTTCGCCGCTGCGTCCGGCGCGGCCGGTCCGACCGATACGGTGGACGTACGACTCGGTGTCGTAAGGCACGTCGTAGTTCACGACGTGGCTGATCCGCTCCACGTCCAGGCCACGCGCCGCGACGTCGGTGGCGACGAGGATGTCGAGCTTGCCGTTCTTGAAGCGCGTGACCGTGCGTTCGCGCTCCTTCTGTTGCATGTCGCCGTTCAGGGCGGCGGCCGCGAAGCCGCGCGCCTCGAGCCGTTCCGCAAGCTCCACCGTGGCCACCTTGGTGCGGGTGAAAATCAGCATACCGTCGAACGGCTCCACCTCGAGGATCCGCGTGAGCGCGTCGAGCTTGTGAACGCCGCTCACCACCCAGTAGCGCTGGTGAATATTGGTGGCGGTGCTGGTCTTGCTCTTGATCGAGACCTCGACCGGATTGTTGAGGTGTTGCTGTGCGATGCGGCGAATCGGGCCCGGCAGCGTGGCGG
>Ga0102943_1001240_pt1 | contig 16186 bp, 15 predicted proteins | sample SalPonC_black_MG_FD_78174 | JGI IMG/M metagenome (GOLD analysis project Ga0102943, IMG submission 78174) | Salt pond soil microbial communities from South San Francisco under conditions of wetland restoration - Salt Pond MetaG... | ecosystem: Environmental > Aquatic > Marine > Intertidal zone >...
AGGTGGAGCGCGAGGAAGGCCTTGCGCACGGCGATCTCGATCTTGGACTCGCTCCAGGGCACGACCTGGCCGTTGCGACGGATCAGGCGGATGGAGACGGGCGCGCGCTCCACTTCCTTGGCCGACTTGATCCGGCTGAACATGAGACTGCGGGCCACATCGTGGGCGTCGTTTTCGATCAGGGCCTTTTCAATCAGCAGGTGCACGTCGTGGGCGGAAAGCTTGAGTGCCCTGCCCTGCTCGATTTGCTTGGCCAGCACTTCGCCCACGTTCTCAGCCACGCTGGCCACGAACTTGCGGTTCACTTCCGTGAAAATCTCTTCTTCGTGACGGGAGAGCAGCAGGTCGGTCAGGGCGTTGCCGATGGTATCGGCAATCTCGGCGAGGTCGAAATCGCGCTCGGAGCCGTCGGCCTCGATCTTGATTTCAGGACGGTGGAGGCGGTTTTCGCCCAGTACGGTGCCCCACTCGAAACGGGGCTTCTTTTCTTTGGGGGTGGCGGCGTAGCGCTTGAGCTCGAGGTCTTCTTCGAAGGAGATTTTCTGAATCATGTAAGTGCGGTTGTTCGGAGATGTTGTTGTTTGGAGGTTACGGCGTTAGGGCAACGAAGCGCGCTCGACGCGCGCCGCGGTGGTGTGGGTAATCGTTAAATTGTTTCAGTCAGTCGGCTTCAGTTTTTCACTTTCAGCTTTCGACTTTCCGCTTTGCTTATAGCTCGTCGTCGTCGACCGAGCCGAGGGCCGAGGCTTTCTGGTATTCGGTGACGCGGCCTTCGAAGAAGTTTTGCTCTTTTTTGATGTCCATCATCTCGGCCAGCCAGGGGAAGGGGTTGTCCACGCCCTCGCTGAGCGGCTTGAGGCCGACGCCTTCGAGGCGGCGGTCGGCGATGTAATCGATGTATTTGCAATGCTCGTCGGCGCTGAGGCCCACGGCGTTGACCGGCAGGCAGTCGCGTATGAATTCCTTTTCCAGATCGATCGCTTCGCGCATCATGTCGCGCAGCTCTTCGCGGAACTCCGGCGTCCAGACGTCCTCATTCTCCTCGATCAGATCCATCAGGAGGTTGCGGAAGACCTCGATGTGGTTGGACTCGTCGCGCAGGGTGTAGCGGAACATCTGGCCGATGCCGGGAAATTTGTTCTGGCGGTAGAGCGAAAGCACCATGCCGAAGAGGCCGTAAAACTGGGTGCCTTCCATGCACTGCCCGAAAAGGAAGAGGTTCTTGGCAAAGGCCTGTTTGTCGGCCGTCGTTTCGAGATCCATGTCGCGGCGCAGGGCGCGGGAGTTGGAGACAACGAACTCGGTCTTCTTCTCGATCGTGGGAATGTCCTCGAACATCGCCTCGCACTCGTGCGGGTTGATCCCGAGCGAGCTGATCATGTATACCAGCGAGTCGGCGTGGATGTTTTCCTCGTGGGCGTGACGCCCCAGCACGAGCTTCAGCTCCGGTGCCGTCACCACCTCGCGGGTCACGTGCTGGATATTATCGCCCACGATGCCCTCGGCGGCCGAGAAATAACCGATCGCCATCTTGATGATCCAGCGCTCGACCTCGTCGAGGTCACTGCTGCGCCAGAGCTCCACGTCTTTCTGCATGGGGATATCCTCCGGCTCCCAGTGATTGTTCTTCATCGTTTTGTAAAGGTCGTAGGCCCACTGGTATTTCAGCGGCAGGATATTGAAGAACATCGTGTCCTTGCCGTTGATCACCTTTTTGGCGCGGAAGGCTTCTTCCGCTTTGCTTTGGTCGAGAACGAAGGTTTTGTCACCGATAGTGTAGGATTTTTCCATGTTTTGTAGGAGCGGGTTTGTGGTTGTTATTTTCGAGTGGGTTTTACGCCGGCAAGCGCCGTATCTGGAGACAGCTCAAGCAACGTCTGAAAGTTATTGGAGAGGAGTTGTTTAGGGCTTCTTATGAGGAGAATTAGTGGTAGACCGTGTAGGAAAACTGAAGATCAAAAATTCCACTGTCAATAAAACGAACACAAGATATTGTAAAATTTTCAGGTATTAGCACTATATCTAGTAATTGTGCCCATTCTATTCACAATTTAATGGGAATAAGTCCGCAAGCCGCTGCAAGCGAAAGTTTAGCTTTTTTCCGAAAAAGCTGGGGTTGCGCCCCGGTTCCCCCGAGGAGGCCCACCGCCCACGCGACGCCCCGACCGGCCACCGGCCCCAGCACTCAAGGAGTCGACGGGCCAACATCCACCGAAAAACCCCGGTTTTTCGCGCAACTTTCTTTGCCAAGCGACGATCCCCCACCTAGAAAATGACTTCGACCCACAGTTTCTGTGCGCCCACTATTTGGTCTTCACACCAGTGCACCTACGACAAACCCTCTCCCACAAGTATGGCGGAAGTTCCAACTGCGCACGATGATATCGACAGCCTCTGCATGCGCTCGATTGCGCAGGGCGAGCGCGAGGCATTTGCCGGGCTGGTCGAACGCTGGCAGAACCGCCTGATCAACTTCTTCTACCGCTCCACCGGCAACCGGGCGGATGCAGAGGATCTGGCCCAGGAAACCTTCGTCGAGCTCTACCGCATCGCCCCGCGTTATGAGGCTAGAGGCAGCTTCAACGCCTTCATCTTTACCCTCGCCCGTCGCCGCATGATCGACAGCTTCCGCAAGCAGGCCCGCCGCCCCCTGGAATATATCGACCCGAGTGATTTCGCCATGCAACAACAAGCCGACACAAACGACCCCACCCGCGAAATCGAAGAAGCCTTCCATCGCGCGCTCGCCGCCCTACCGCACAACCACCGCCAAGCCATCCTTCTCCTCCAGCAACAAGGCCTCAGTTACGAGGAAATCGCCCAGGCCCTCGATGCCAGCCTCAGCGCCGTCAAAACCTGGATCCACCGCGCCCGCACCCATCTCCGCGAAGAACTCAAAGATTTTTACCCAAACACATAACTCACTTTCACGCCCCGCCCGGCGTCTTGTGCGGGCGTAGCTCAGCGAAGACCCAAGCTCTTTAGAGCGAAGCCCGGGGCACACCAGCCACTCAGCCACTCACCACTCGAGCACCCTGTCACGCCGTAGCCGCCAACTTATTTGGAGCGAAGGCGGATCCCACCTTCTCACCTCCCCACCTAAAATGAAACCACAAGATCCACTCGACCAGAAGATCGACGAACTCCTCGCCCGGCAACCGGTCAAGGCGTCCGATGACTTCGCCGCCCGCACCCTGGCCGAAGCCGAAGCGCAAGACCCGCGCAAGCAGCCCGGCGGGCTGGCCCCCTTGATCCGCTTCGTCCTGCCACTCGCGGCCGCTCTCGCGCTCGCCGCCATCCTCGTCAGCCAATTCGGGAAGGATCCGGCCTCCTCCCCTGCAGCGCTCGTGCAGGACAGCACGAGCGCCACGACGACCGCCGCCTCCCAAGCGGCACTTGATGCCTATGAGCTCCAGGAGTTGCTTCTGCTTCAGGAAGGCCTTTCCGGTTTCGCCCAAATCGAGACCGACGACCTCAGCACCGGCGACTTGCTCGCCACCCTCGACACCCTCCACTCCATCTAGCATCATGAAGACTCATAAACGAATCCATCTCCTCACCCTCACTCTGGCGCTGATCGCTTTGCCCTCGGCCGCTATCGCGCAGAACGGGGAGGCACGCGGCAACCAGCGGGAATCGCGCATGCTCATGCATTTGCTTAAAATGGACGACAGCGAGCTGATGAAGCTCCGTCAAACCGTCGAGCGGATCGAAGCCATGAGCCCGGAAGAACGCGCCGACATGCGCGAGCGGCTCGGCAAGCTCCAGGAAATGGATGCCGAACGCCGCCAGGCACTGAGGGAGCGCTTCGAAGCCATCCCCCCGGAAAAGCGCGAAGCCATGCGCCGGCGCTGGATGGAAATGAGCCCCATGGAACGCCGCGAATGGCGGCAAAAGCTCCGCAACATGAGCCCCGAGGAACGCGCCGACGCCATGGAGGCCGCCGGCTTCATGCCGCCAAAACACATGGGAAAAAGGCGCGACGGTGAGCAAGGCACGCCGCCTGACCGTAAAGGCCCGCCGCCAGACCGTAAAGGTCCGCCGCCACCACTAGGCGACTGAGCGAATCAAAACGGAGCCAAGACATTCCTGTCCTGATCCCACGGTTCGGTCATGTGGCGTGGACAGAAATGTCCACACTCCGGCTTCCCCGGACACCCGTGCCCAGAAGGCGAAAAACTGTTGGCGTTCCGCCTTCAGGCGGCAGGGAGCACAAGTTCCTTTTGAAGCGGAAGGCCAACGCCGGATCGCCTGAGCCTGGACGGATTAACGGCCCGACCCCCTGCTCAAAAAATCTGCCATCCCTAGCTTGACAGCCTCCGACTCGATCACAATATCCCGGCCTTCGTCGTGCCCGCTTTGCGACACGGCCCACCTGCTGGATTAGCTCAATTGGTAGAGCAGTTGACTCTTAATCAATTGGTTCGGGGTTCGAGTCCCCGATCCAGTAGGTCTTCTTTCATCATAGGCCTCGTTAGCTCAGCTGGTAGAGCAGTTGATTTGTAATCATCAGGTCGTCAGTTCGATCCTGACACGAGGCTCCATTTAAAGCCCTAAGCTCAAGCAGCTTAGGGCTTTTTCGTATCGCAGACTTCCAAAATCGACGACACGAAAGAGCGTGCCAAGCGTCCGCCCTAATAACAAAATTCGACCACCAAGATTAGGCAAAACAACCACTCTGACCGATTTTGTATAGCCACTTGTATAGCCACTTTTCTCAAGAAATTCCCCCATTTTTTACACCCTTCAAAAATCGGGCTATTTCGGAAACGCGATATCGCGAAAGAGCTCCTTCGCATACTTTTCGTAGAGGTCGACCAGCTCCTGCGACGTGTCTTTGTCGATGTAGTGATCCTCGGTCGTCGCCGAGTTCTTGTGCCCCATTCGCTTGTGGGTGATTTTTAATCCAACTGCCAGGTTCGAGGCAGAGGCATAGAATTTTCGCAGTTCGTAACTGGGCCGACCCGCATCTGGAAGGAATGTGTCGTGCAGATGCTTGTTGAAGGGCCTGAAGAGTTCCGATCGGTTACCACCTGAAATGACATACTCCGACCCATTATCCCGGCAGAGGTCCAGAATGTGCTCCGCCAGTCCCGCAGAGATTTTGATACTCCGTTCGTGATAATGCTTGGGCTTGAAGTCGGCTCGAACTCGGATCTCGACCTTCCAGTAGCCAGAATACTGGATCTGGTCTTTCCGCAGGTGAATGATTTCTTTGGGCCTGAGATTCACATACAACCCGATCAGACGAGCCAAATAGTGACGCGGGTCTGTCTTTCGCAAAGCGCGGAGTTCTTCAAAGATGCCCTCAATCCGATGGAATTCAGGAAGGGTGTAGATGCCATGAGTGACGCGAAGAAAACCCACCGATAGGAATCCTGCGGGCATCTCGAAAGCCAAACCTGCCCGACGAAAAATCTTCTGTCCTTTCCTGGAAAAGATGGATTTTGCCTGCCGAAAGGTGGAATTCGCACTCTCCGAACGCTCCAGAATCTCCAATTCATCGATATCATCATAGTCGTCCCCTACTCCCAACATCTTATCCATGAAAATATCGACCATTTCTGGAGTGAGATCAGAAACAGGACGCTCGAAAGCCCTCTTTTCCGCAGCCTCGATTTCCTTATTCGTTTTATTTTTAGGAAGCTTCAAATTGAGGGCCAGAGAGATCACCTTCCGTAACTGATTCACGCAGCGTCTGGCAATTTTTTCATCGAGCCCATTCGTCCGAATTTTTGAGCCTTCTTGATAGGCAACCATCAACTGCATGATCGTAACCCCCGATGCATGAAAGAGCCCCGCCGATTGCTCGACGGGGCTCAGTCATTCACCTTCTGCAAAATGCCATTACACAAATTCACATAGACGCCCGGGCGGGGTGAACGGACCCGGTTCAAAGTTGCGATGGAGTTCCAAGATGAATTCCCCTACTTCTGGCCAGTGTGATTTCATGGAAGGAATTGGCTGTTGAAACTGAATGTGGAGATATCCGCGGAAGGACAGGACAAGATTCCACCCGAACACTTCTTGAATGCAACAATTCGGATGAGCGGGCCAATGCGTTTCCCGCATCTGCTGATGAAACGATTTGGCCCAATAAAGCGGCAGGTCGAATAATCCCGTCGGAACCTCCAGACCACTTCCGCAGTAAAGCTCCGACAGATGCTGCTTCGCTTCAGGCGAACTGGTGATCGCCGGCATCGATTCATAGAAAGAGCCGAGTCCAACTGAGGTTGTTGGGTTAGTTAGAGCTCCCGTAGATCAGAGAACATAAAGCTTCTGCAAAAAGAGTTAAAAATAGTGAAACGCAGTTAAATTTAGCAGTTTTCTGCCCTTAAACAGTCGCGGAATCTTTCCGGATGGACACAGAAATAAACCAAAACGAAACAAAACTAGTCACCGCAGAACGTCTGCTCGAAGCTCTCTTTGATGAGCAAAGTAGGCCTTCTCTTCGCTGGCTGCGGCAAATGCAAAAACAACGGGTTATTCCCTACTACAAGCTCGGACACCTAGTTCGCTTCGACGTTGAAGACGTGAGAGCAGCACTCCAAGAAGAGCGCTGCGTTCGATCCCGTTCAACAACCCGTCGGCTTCGCAAATACTAAAGCCCAAGCACCACTGCTGGCGCTTGGGAAATAGCGTCAGCAGTTTTCTACCTCAAGCCATAGCGAGAGAAATTCATCAAAACTCACGAATCAGTCGAGACCACCCCTAGCAACTGCCGGGCTCGGCTGGCCCCGATGAAGAATGCCTCGGCGAAATCGGGTTTGTCGCTGGCAGCCAGTTCTTCGAAGGGAGCGAAATCGACTAGGATGACAGCTAGAAAGTCCATGCCCTTGGAGCGGTGCGCTCCGATGTAGCTCAGTTTCCCGAACACGACCGCAGCAAGATTGAGGAATTTGCCCTCTTTGACCATGGGTTCCTTGTCACCACGAATGCAGCAGGCTGGTCGTTTTATGAGCTGCGGAACTACATCCAAACCTATGCGAATACCTGGGATGATGACTACCTCCTGCATGACAGCCCGGTCCATGAGTTACAGACTTGCAGTGAAGAGCGGGACTTTGACCACGAGTTCTACGTCAACCTGATCCAAAAGATCGATGCGGTGGAAGACCGCTATTTCAAATCAGGCTCTGACATCAGTCATTTCTTCGACGGCATACTGAAATTGATTAGAAACAACCTGGACCTCTACTGGTGTGCTGCTGAATACCTCGACGCAACAAGAGGTAAACTTAGTTACCAGCAACATGTCCCTTCGTCACTTTCCAAGCGGGACATCTTGATCAAATTGCGGAAGCGGTCGAGTCGCAACCTTATCTCCCGGGAGGTTCGCTTTAATGAGGGTGAAATTTTAGCCCGTTTACATCTCAAGCCTGGGCCGTTTAGTCCAAAACGAGCGGTAATTCACTCCTTTCTCGATCTTGTTGTCAGGCATGTGGATGACTTTCTACACGGTATTGTCAGCCACGCCCGGGAAGTCGCGGAACTGCATCGGGAAATAGCCGATCTACGCCGGGATATCGACCACCCAGCTCAGGTCTTCACTCCCGAGCGGGAGCGACGCGCGAAAGTCGATATCCGATTGGTCCTTATCGGAGCATCAATGATCCGGGAAAAAGCAGCCCTTTCGATCTTTCAAAACCACGGGTTTTCGGAGATCGATATTTTTTCCGATTACAAACAGATTAAGCACCTAGACAGTAATACACTGCTGCGACAAAGATCCAGATACGACGGCATCCTACTCGGGCCGATGCCACACAGCACCAAGGGCAACGGAGACGGAACCAACCTGATCCAGCGCATACTCAACGAGCCTGACCGTTACCCTCCAAGTGTTGAGGTGCGGACAAATTCCGGCCAGCTGCGCATCACGAAACAGTCACTCAAGGATGCCATTACAAATCTTGAGGAACATCTGCAGAAAATCACTCAAGAACCCCTTCGATAAACCATTTTGACCACATAGGCCAACAGATGTCCTACCGTAAAGGTTAGACTCTCAGCCTATGAAAGCTGACCTGACCTACATCGCCTTCATTCTCGACCGCAGCGGATCCATGCAAAGTATGGCCGAAGAAGCCATCGGAGGTTTCAACGCCTTCCTTAAAGAACAACAGAACGAAGAAGGCGACGCCCGCCTCTCGCTAATTCTGTTTGATCACGAATACACGCCCGTGGTCGAAAACCGACTGATCGACGAGGTCGAACCGCTTAGCGCGAAAACTTACGAGCCCCGGGGCACAACGGCCCTACTCGATGCCATGGGCCGCACGATTGACGACCTGGGCAAGCAAATGGCGGCGATGCCGGAAGAAGCGCGTCCCGAAACGGTCATCGTCGTGACGCTTACGGATGGCCTTGAGAATTCCTCGAAGGACTACACCCGCGCGAAGGTGGCGGAGCGCATCAAGCACCAGGAAGAGAAATACGGCTGGGAGTTCATGTTTCTCGGTGCGAACATGGAGTCGATCAACGAAGCAAGAGACTTTGGCATCCAGAAAGCGTGCTCCAAAGTTTTCGATAGCGTTGAGGAGGGCATGGCCTATTCCTCAAAGGAAGTGCTCAAACGCCGCCGCAAAGCGAAGAAGAATAAGATCGGGTTCTAAAATGGCTGCCCGACTCATCATAACCGGCAGCCTTCTTCTCTTCTCTCTCCTCAGCTCTGGCTGCAAGAGCTGGGACCAGTGGGTGGATGAAAATTACCAGTTACCCGACACCGGGATCCCCAAGGATGAGAACGGATTTCCTGTGGGAACACCGTCTGATACTTGCCACTGCAAATGCTGCCCTAGACACTGCAAATATCATTAGTCGTAGAACAGCCGGTCGAATTCTCTCAACACAGGCGGGACGCCTGTGCTACGGTTTCTGGACCAATCATTTATGCTTTTTGAAAAAGACGCTGAAGGCCGTTTAAAACGGATCGAATACCGGGGCCGGCACCTGCGGGCCAGCCGGACGGGAGGCGTGGCCCTGCGTGCGCAGACCAAAGCGGCAGGCATCAACCTGACGGCCAACACGGCTCATGGTGCCAGAGTCTCGACTCGTTTAGCCAAAGGCACCCAGGGTGCCTTTCAGAACGGACGCTTCATTCTGCGAGGGCGTTATGGCGACGGGCCGATCAAGCTGAACCTCTCCAAGAGCGGGGTCTCGGTATCCAGTAAGACCGACATCGGGACGATCAACTGGTTCAAGCCCGGCTACTCCAGTGTGAAGATTGGCGGGGTGCAGGTACGGGGCAAGAAGGCGGTCTATCTGCACCTGATTATCGGGATCATTCAGATTATCGCCTACCTGCTGCTCTTCCTTGTGCAGGTCGCCATCCTGGCAATGCAGGGACTGTATTGGCTGGCTGTTCAGCTTTGGGCTTTTGGGAAGCGGTCTTATCAGAGCATTCAGGCGAAACGGCTCGAACCGATCGAAACCAAATGGATGCAGCAGTTGGAAACCCTGGATCGTGGTCCGATCGAAATGGCCATGGATCTGATCTTTTTCAAAATTGCCTCCGGCCAGACCATCACGGTCGATCGCCAGCTCCCCGAGAGCGCCCCGTGTCAGCAAGAAGGCTCGCGGATCGCCGCAACCTCTCTGATTCAGCGACTCCTCTCGGACACCAAGTTAAAGCCTCCCAAAAATCTGGCGCTGTTATTCGGCTGCCTGGCCAAAGCTTATGCGGACAAAACCGGCGAAGCCGAGAGTATCGAAAAATTCCTGTCACTGGACGAAGCCGCCAACGAACAAGAGAAGCGGACCCGGCTACAGGATAGATTGCTGGGCGTCTACGCCGAGAGCTGCGGGATCGAGGCGGAGGGCTTTGATGACTGAAGTGTGTCCTTCGTAGCATCGCTACGGTGCATCAATGCAATCTGAGCATGAATCCAATCACCTTATTTTCTTGAAATCTTGCAACTTAATTGCAAGATTTCATAGATGATTGCCCGATCAGACTACCGTCAACGCGTCGAAAGAGCACTGACCCGCAGCCCGATCGTGGCGCTACTGGGGGCGCGCCAGGTGGGCAAGACGACTCTGGCCCGCGAATTTGTCGCCATGGACTCGGCGAATTACCTGGATCTGGAGGATCCCATGGTCACGGACCTGATGGAAAATCCGATGACGGCTCTGCAAGGACTGAGAGGGCTGGTCGTGATTGACGAGGCGCAGCGTCAACCGAAAATTTTCCCGACCTTGCGCGTGTTGGCCGACCGACCCAATGCGCCGGCTCAATTCCTGATTCTGGGTAGCGCATCGCCCGAACTCTCCCGGCAAGCGTCCGAGTCGCTGGCCGGGCGGGTCGAAATGATTGAGATGGGAGGCTTCAGCCTCGGGGAGGTCGGAACCGAGCGACTGGACCAACTTTGGATGCGGGGTGGTTTTCCCCGTGCTTTTTTAGCAGGAGACGGAAGCGACAGTTTTCAATGGCGGGAAGGATTTGTCCGCACATTTCTGGAGCGGGATCTGGCCAATCTGGGTTTCGGGATGTCGCCGGTGATGATGCGGCGCTTCTGGTCGATGATCGCCCACTACAATGGCCAGACCTGGAAAAGCACCGAAATTGCGGCCTCGCTTGGAATCGCACCGAATACCGCTCGAAGCTATATGGATGCACTGGAGCAGACTTTCATGGTGCGGCAATTGCCGCCATGGTTTGCCAACGTCAAAAAGCGCCTCGTTAAAAGCCCTAAGCTGTATTTCCGCGATACGGGTATTTTCCATACTTTGCTGGGGATCGAGACGGAACGGGATCTGTTGCGGCATCCCAAGCTCGGTGCTTCATGGGAAAATTTCGCCTTGGAGCAGGTGCTGGCGCTGCTTCGTCCCAGTGAAGCTTATTTCTACGCGGTCCACGGTAGCCTTGAACTCGACCTGTTCATTCCCGGGCGCCTTTCCCTCGGTGTGGAATTCAAACGACAAGACGCCCCAAAGGTGACCAAGTCCATGCGGCAGGCAATTGTAGACCTTGAATTGGACATGCTTTGGGTGGTCTATCCCGGATCGAGGGAGGTTCAGCTCGATGATAAAATTCTGGCCAAACCCATAAGCCGGATCCAACCCGATTGAGCAAAACTCAAGCCGATGCCGACTACCTCGACAGCTGCCGCATCAAGCGTAACACCGTCGAATACGATATGGCAGGCCGCACCAGCCCTGAAGAAGCAGCCGAACTAATTGAGTTCTGCAATGAACTCAGGGAGGACGTGCTGGACTGGCTCCGTAAAAATCGCCCCCAGCTAGCCCCGAAAGCGTAAATGGCCGATTCTCCCGTCAGCACCCTGCTTCCTCTTTTCAAAAAGCGATCTCCAGATTTTCAGGATTTCCAGCAAGCCGACGAAGTCGCGGAATGAGAAACAAGACGAAAGCGACCTCGTAAAATTTTCGTGGCTGAGCTCCTTCTCGAGGGCAAGCTGAGTGGCCTCGCTGGTCAAAGTTGGGTCGAGGCAGTTCGCTTTGAGCGTCCCATTCAACTACAGTCACAGAGCGATGCTTTGACCCAAGAGCGTCTTTACTTTAACAACCGATACTGGAAATGCTTTTAGAAAAAGACGCTGAAGGCCGTTTGAAACGGATCGAATACAGGATCGCCTGCTGGGTGTGTATGCCGAGAGCTGCGGGATCGCAGTCGAGGGCTTTGAATTTTCATCACCAAGGACTACAATCGACTCACCAAGTGAGGCACATTGAGATAGTAGCGCGTCCCCTTCAACTGCCCACGCTTCAGCATAAAGCCGAGCCGCGCCAATTCGATCAAATCCCGGAGGGCGGTGCGGTCGCCGATACCTGTCATTTTCTGGTATTTCGCGTTGTTCATCCCCCCTTCAAAGCCGCCCTTCAATTCGTAGTCGATAAGGCGATTCAGAACTTTGAACTGTCTTTCATTCAGGACATCCCTTTGACCCGCCACTTTGGTTCTGAAGGCCGTTAATTCCAGGATCGAGGCGGTCTCCGCTACCGCCTCCAGAAACAAGGGAGTCATTTCCTGGATCGTTTGGGTGAGATCGAGACTCGATGCAAACTGCCGATAATAACTGCCCAGATTCCGGTTGAAGGCACGTGATAAGGCCAGCGGCGTATTGCGGCGTAAATCACGGCACAAGCTCATGAGCATCAGGTTGCGACCGATCCGGCCATTGCCGTCGCAAAACGGGTGCAGATTCTCAAAGTGAATATGCCCCTGTATCGCATTAAGGAGCGGATGATCGCCGGCACATTGATTATACCAATCAATAAATTCCGTCATTTTGTCCTGCACCAAAGCATGACTCACGCCCTTGTGAATCACCTCAGGCTCCCGATCCATTCGATTGCCACTGACGATTTTCATGTCCCCGACGTAAGCTCCGATCGAACTGGCAGGAAAGCCGGTCGCCCCCTTCAGAATCTCGCGGTGCATCGTAAACAGCAATTCGTGGCTGAGCGGCTCGCCATAATGCTTCAGCGCGATCTTCGTCAAAGCCACCGCCCCCTGCTCCTTTTCGCGGGTCGGGGTTATATTTTTCACAAAAGAACTGTGAACGGACTCCCGATCCAGCAGCACACCCTCGATTTCCGAGTTGGCGACAATTTCCTCGGTAAGCACGTCCTCAAAACCCGGGTGCTGTCGACCCAGGCGGGCATCCAATTCCCGGATCGCAGCGATGAAGCTCGCCTCCAAGGGTTCCACGACCGCCAGGTTGTAGTAAAAGTGCGGGAAATCAGGGGATTCCCAGAGATACATTTCAGTCATGTCGGATAAACTCTAATTTCCAGCTATTGTCGGATATTTTTATATTTATCCGTCATTTTAGATGAAAAGTCAAGGATGTCGGATAAAGCTGGGTTTATCCGACATAGCGCCCCTCTTGCATCCTTGCTACCTTCATTCTGCCAAGCCAATGAGCCGGATCCAAACCGCTGGGCGCCTTCAAGGCTTCAACCTATATTTGTTAACATCTTAGTATTTGATTGATATTTTTTTAATTAATTGCTCATATATTAGCACATTGAAGCTTAAAACCGAGAAAGAAATTGCCTTGGAGATTGTCAAGCGCGTGCGAGCCGTTCGGGTTAGCCGGGAGTTCCGGGATGACTTCGTCGTCGAAGAAAAACAATTACAAGAATTATCTGAGTATCGTTCCCGTCGTAAAAACCAGTATCAACCCACGGGCATCGTCTTCGAAACGTGCGAAATTAGCAAAGCTGCCACGCTCCAGCAGGGCCATGGTTCCCGCTTTCTCCCGGTAGCAGGTCCCCGCCCCGATCCAGTCGTGGTGATGGGTCGAGAAAGCGTAAAACTGATCCCCGGGCTCAGGCGCATGCTCGCCGTGTAAAAGCCATTGCACCAGCGCCTCGGCATTTGGGTCCGGAGTGATCCGGCCAAAAGTATCCCGGGTTGCGTAAAATGCGGGACAAAGCGGGCATTTATCCGGTGACGCTTTGAGCTGCTTCATGGTGCCCGCAAATGCATAGACACGGGGTGCCCCCTTACGCTTATCCGGTGGGGCCCAGTGAGCGCGTTTTTCCAAGTGCACTTGCAGCTTATCCAAGGACTCCCGCGTAGGACGTGACGGCTTATCATTGAGCCCTGGCAAATCGAGCTGTCCTTTTGAATCCAAAACTTTACGTCTTTTCGGCATGATCGCGGGCTATATTAGGCAGTGTCCTTAGTTTGAAAGAAATGGCATAAGTTCTCGTTGTCTTTCAATGGCGTAGCGGCAGCACGATAGTGATGCCGACCCGTTTGTGATGCGAATCGGAACGGTTATCACCGCTCCGCTACAGGACGCCTGGGGGCAGGACTTCCCTGCCCTGCATGACAGAACGGGTGGGTCGGCAGAGGTAGGGAGGATTGCCCTCAATCGTCCGCCGATTATCTCTAATTCAGGATTCATGTTCTTATTGGCTGACTCCCTCCAGCATGGCCTCACCCAACCAGGAGTCGGGTAGAATATTCATCCGCACCTCTCCGTCTTCCACAATCGCGTAGGCCGCCTGCGCCATGTCGATGCAGCAGGAGCGGCCTTTCTGGGTCTGCTTCGCACAGCGGGTGTGCCCGGCGATCTGGGGGATCTCCAGTTCGTCCTCGAATTCGGCATCCCAATCGAGCCAGAGGGGGCCACCGACGTCGACAACCCCACCCCGGGCCTTTCCGGCGGCAAAGATAGGATCCTCCGGCTCCTCAAAAATTCGGTCCATCGCACGATCCCAATAGGCATCGAAATTCTCCATCTGTTCCTCGGCGGTTTTCCCAATCCCCGGCCACCAGTCCGGATGCACCCCGGCATGGGAAAAGAGCCAACCGTCGATCAAGACCGCACCGCGCAGACTTTTCCAAAAAGTCTCATCCCAGAGTTCATTGATAATCTCGGCCCGTTCACAAGTCGTATTGCCCAGCCACCGGCTGATGACCGGATTCGGCTTGCCCTCGTTTTCACCGCAGACCGGACGCAGGGCGTAGTAAGGCAAATCGTGATTTCCACACAACAAGTGGAGTTTGTCTCCGAGGATTTCCTTGAGACCAATGATGGTGCCGGCAACGCGCTGCAGGCGTTTCTCGCAGGGATCCAGCTCGCCGGAAGGATCGAAGTAATCTCCCAGCAGAACGACATGGTCGAAGGTGGCCGTATCTTCCTTGGCGATGATGTATTTCAGAAAGTCGAGGTCTTCGTGGATATCGGGGATAACGAGCGTGCGCATGGAATAGTGTTGGTTTGAGTTTAGCGGCTTATCGAAAACCGCGTTGGGGACTACCAGTATACATGGCCGTCAAGGGGCTGTCCGTAAGAAAATGCAAGACCCGCTAATTTTGCAGCTGAGCCATGGTTTCCCAGATGCGATGGTAAGCGCCCAGCTTGTGGGCCTGATCCTCGCGTTCGTAGACCCGGCCCTTGAAATTGGGGTAGTCCAGCCGCGCCGTCAGCTGGACCATCACTTCCAGTAACGTATCAAAATCGACGAAGATCCGGTAGCGGTAGTCCGCCGTTGCCCACTCCCGGATCTCCTGGTCCAGTTCGGTTAATTCGAGCAGGTTGAGCAGATCCTGCCGAACCCGAGCGCGAATGAAGAAGAGATCATCCTCTTTGCGGACGATGCTGTAAAAACCATGCTGCGTTGCTAACCACATGCTTTGATCCTACCTAGGCCGGTCGGACATAGGCAGTCCCATCCTATACAAATCGCGGACATCTGCGGTGGCCGGGGACCCGTCTTCGCCCTGCGGGCTACGCCGGGGCACGGCCCCGCCCCTCCCCGGTGGCCTCCGATTATTGTCCATTCGCCGGCCCCTTAGACATTGACAGTCTCACCCTTGCCTTTCTCATAGCAGTCATGCCAAAGAAGTCCCGCTCCACTCCGGTTTCACGTCCACCTCTGGCCCGCATGATGCGGATCCACGACGAGCTGCAGTCGAAACGCTTGCCCAACGCGACGACGCTCTCCAAGTTGCTGGAGACCTCCACCAAGACGATCAACCGGGACATCGGTTTCATGCGGGACCAGCTCGGGCTTCCGGTGGAATGGGACGCCCAGGCCAACGGCTACCGCTACAGCGGCTACGTGGACGGCTTCCCCACGGTGCAGGTATCGGAGGGGGAACTCTTCGCCCTGCTCGTCGCCCAGAAAGCGTTGGAGCCCTACAGGGGCACGCCGTTCCAAGAGCCGCTGGAATCCGCGCTGCGCAAGCTCTCGGACGGACTGAAGGACAAAATCTTCATTTCCCTGGACCGGCTGGACACTCCGGTCAGCTTCCAATCCACCGGCACCTCAAACGCCGATCTCGAAACCTTCCAGATTGTCACCCGGGCGGTGGCACAAGAGCAGGAACTCGACTTCGAATACAAGAACCTCGGGACCAGCCGCTGGCAAAAGCGTCAGACCCAGCCGATCCATCTCTGCTGCATTGAAAACCAGTGGTATGTCGTCTGCCATGATCTGAAACGCAAAGCCCTGAGAACTTTCGCGCTCGTCAGGATGCGGAAGCTTGCGCTGCCCGGAAGACGCTTTAAACGACCTAAAGGCTTCAACATCCGCCAACATCTCAAGGATTCCTTCGGCGTCTTCGTTGGCGACGCCAAGCATAAGGTGCGGGTGGAATTCGACGAATGGGCGGCACAGCTCATTCAGGAGAAGGAGTGGCACCCGGCCCAGCAGATCCGCCAACTGGAGAACGGCCGCATCGAGTTCCGCATCGAACTGGCGGATC
>Ga0102943_1001250_pt1 | contig 16099 bp, 9 predicted proteins | sample SalPonC_black_MG_FD_78174 | JGI IMG/M metagenome (GOLD analysis project Ga0102943, IMG submission 78174) | Salt pond soil microbial communities from South San Francisco under conditions of wetland restoration - Salt Pond MetaG... | ecosystem: Environmental > Aquatic > Marine > Intertidal zone >...
ACCAATGGAGAGGTTGAAATTGCCGGGACTCTTGTTGTTCCGGATGGTGTAAATCAACCATCGGTTGTTATTTTATTGTCCGGGAGTGGTGCCCAAAACCGAGATTCGGAAATCGTTGGATTCAGACCTTTTGCCGATATCGCCGAGCATTTAAAAAATCAGGATATCGCAAGTTTTCGGTATGATGACCGACAGGTTGGCCAATCAACCGGCAATTTCATGGAATCCGGTCTATCCACTCTCGCTTCGGATGTAAACAGCATTATTCAGTTTTTACAGGATTCGGTTGATACTCAACTTGGAGAGATCATTCTTTTGGGGCATAGCCAGGGAGGAATTGTGGCAGGCGAGGTAGCTCGATCAAATCCAGACGTTGATAAGTTAATTCTGATAGCATCACCCGCAGTAAGTATGATGAGTATTTTACGATACCAGGTTCGCCAAGCCTACGAAGATATAAATTTACCTGAAGAAGCTATCCAAAATGAAATTGATGCACGCGAAGATTTAATGAAAGCAATATCAAGCAATGATGGGGTTAATACTGCTGTAGATCTTTATGAGCATGCTTACAGGGAAGTCTTGAATTCACTTTCAGAAGAGCAGTTACAAGCTGTTCCTGAAGACAGGGAGAGTTTTATCGAAAGGCAGACCAATCAGCTGATATCTTATTATGGCACAACTCAAATGGAATCTTTTCTTTTTCATAATCCGGCCGGAGATCTTTCAGAATTGAGTGTTCCGGTACTTGTGCTGTATGGTGGAAAAGATAGCCAGGTTTCAGATGAGCTAAATGCACCGGCAGCTCGGGATGCGCTGAATGAGGCGGGCACAGAATTTGAAATTCGTGTACTTGAGAATGCAAATCACCTGTTTCAAGAAGCAGAAACAGGAGCAGTAACGGAATATTCCACTCTTGACAAGGCATTTATTGATGGATTTTTATCAACTATTTCTGAATGGATTTTGACTCATTGATTAGTCCTTGTCAGCTTTTTTAAGCAAAGTAAGAAAGAGCAAGAGTCTCATTTTGTTTGAAAAAACCCTTAGATAAAATAAAGCAAGCGTATTGCTTATGTTTTTTGCCCCGCGAGCACGAGCAGGGTGATCGCGATATAAGGGGGGAACTAAATATTAATCGTTGGAACTGAATTCATCAGAGGCTTTTTACCAACACTTTCGCAGTGGACTCAGAGATATTAAGCCTCTTCTTTGAGTTGATAATGATGTGACTGCAAAAATATGATAGGAGAATGACTATTCGAAAGGGAAGACTTCTTTCACTTTGAACTACAATCTCAGGTATGATAAACCAGATCTCGATTTCGGGAGTACGCTAACTGTACAGGTATCGATAATGCTTTAAAAATAATTCATCGGATGAGGGATCGAGGAAGTTCAAAGCACTATTCTTGTATACTCATCCGATGAATCCATAAGTTAAACGCTTCAAGAAAGCTCAAATGCTAAAAGAACTTAATCTTCAGGCGACCAATTTTTCATTTTATCCCTTACGAAATCCCCCACTTTGGCCGCAGGAATACGGTCCTGGGTCATATCATCTCGGTAACGGATCGTCACTGTATCCTCACCATCCGATTCCACACCATCAAAATCAACGGTTACACAGAAAGGAGTTCCCGCTTCATCCTGCCTGCGATACCTTTTTCCAATTGAACCGGACTCATCATAAAGAACGTTGAATTCGTCGCGCAGATCTGCTTCGATCTTTTTGGCGAGATCTTGCAGTTTGTCTTTTTTGATGAGTGGAAAGATTCCAATCTTGGTGGGTGCCAGTTTAGGATTCATTTTCAGAACTGTTCGAGTGTCACCGTCCACCTCTTCTTCCCGGTAGGCATCGCAGAGAATCATAAGCGTTGTTCGGTCAAGTCCAACCGAGGTTTCAATCACATAAGGAATGTAACGTTCCTGTTTCTGTTGATCGTAGTATTCCATCTTCTTGCCGGAGTATTCCTGGTGTCGGGAGAGGTCGAAATCGGTCCGGTTATGGATGCCTTCAACTTCCTGCCACCCAATTGGGTATTTATACTGAATGTCTGCCGCAGCACGTGCATAGTGTGCTAATTTATCTGGTGGGTGAGGAGATGTTCGCAGATTACTTTCACGTACACCCATTTTTTTGTGCCAGTTGATTCGGGCTTCAAGCCATTTCTCATACTCATCTTGATCGGTGCCTGGTTCAACAAAATATTGCATCTCCATCTGTTCAAACTCTCTCATCCGAAATACGAACTGCCGGGCTACTACTTCATTCCTGAATGCTTTCCCGATCTGTGCAATTCCGAATGGAACCTGAACTCGCGCGGTATCCATCACATTTTTATAGTTCACAAAAATTCCCTGGGCAGTTTCGGGCCGAAGGTAGATCGCATCGTCTTCTCCGCTCGAAGTGGCCCCGTAATGAGTCTTGAACATCAGGTTAAATTGGCGAACTTCGGTCCAGTCGAATGCACCGGATTCCGGGGCTCGAATCTCCTCATCCATAATAATTTCATACAGATCTTCACAGACTCCTTTCCGGGTGCCGGTGGTATCCAGCAAGTGCTGGATTTCATCGGCCTTATCTTTTTTGCCCTTCTCTCTCAATTTGAGGATATGTTGTTCAATAAGCATATCCGCACGATATCGTTTGTTAGACTGCTTATCGTCAATCATCGGGTCATTAAATCCCTCAACATGTCCACTGGCTTCCCAGGTTCTTGGATGCATGAAAATGGCAGCGTCCAAACCTACAATATTGTCATGTAGCTGGGTCATGGATTTCCACCACTCCTGCTGGATATTTCGTTTCAATTCTGCACCAAGCGGGCCATAATCATATACGGCACCGAGTCCGCCATAAATATCTGAAGATTGAAATATGAATCCCCGTGCCTTGGAGAGAGATACGATTTTATCGAGGTTGTCTAAATGGTTGACTGACATCTGTTGAGAATAAATGTTAATTAAAATTGTTCTAAATAATGTAGTCCTCTGATGAGTCTCATCGCTATAATTCCTGATTCAGCGAATAACACTCGTTCGATGACTAACTAAAACCTGATTAGAAGTGGCAAAAGATAGTAATTTTCTTTCCTTTGATGAATCGTTTGTCCGAATCATTTACTATTTTTATGCTCTTTCAGAATTTAACAAGAACAAAAGGGTTTAATCAGCCCTTAAAAAACACAATTATTACAGATTAACATGTATAAAGCAGGAATTCTAGGAGCAACCGGAGCCGTTGGCCAGAAATTTATTCGACTTTTGGAGAATCACGATTGGTTTAAAATTCAGGCACTTGGGGCCTCAGAACGGTCGGCAGGAAAACCTTACAAGGAGGCTGCCAACTGGATTGAGAGCACACCTATGCCTAAAAAGATTGCGGATCTGGAAGTTCGAAACTGTATTTCATCAGATTTTGATGATGTTGATTTTGTTTTTTCCGGGCTTGATTCGTCTGTGGCCTCAGACGTTGAGAGAGATTTTGCAGAAGCTGGAATACCGGTGATCAGTAATGCAAAAAATTACAGAACGGACCCAAGTGTCCCTCTGCTGATACCGGAAGTTAATCCCGATCACATCGATTTGATAAAAACCCAGACCTTTACTGAAGATGGAAGTGGCTGGATTGTTACGAATCCCAATTGTGTAGCAGTGCCGTTAGCTATGAGTCTTCGTCCGTTATATGATAACTTCGGACTCAAAAGTGTTATTGTTACATCCATGCAGGCGATTTCCGGCGCTGGTTATCCCGGTGTTCCTAGCCTTGATATTCTTGGCAACGTGGTTCCGTTTATTGGCGGAGAAGAATCAAAAATTGTTGAGGAACCCATGAAGCTACTTGGAAAGTTTGAGGAGGGAGCGATTGAACACGCTAGTTTCCCGGTTCAGGCTACGGCAACACGTGTACCTGTTCTGAACGGACATTTACTGTCTGTTACTGCTGAATTAGAAAAAGATGCCGATGAACAAGATGTAAAAAAAGCATTAAAAGAATGGAAGAGCCCAATTGCTAATTTCAGGCTTCCGACTGCGCCGAATTATCCGTTGCATGTGTATGACAACGATCACTATCCGCAGCCGCGGCTTCACGCAGACAGCGAGAGTGGTATGCAGACAGCTATCGGGCGTGTTCGGAAATCAAATGTGTTGAGCATTTCATACGTAGCGATGGCCCACAATACTATTCGTGGTGCTGCCGGCGGAGCGATTTTGAATGCTGAACTGCTTGTGAAGAAAAACTATATCTACAAGTAAGAAAACTTTTAAGCGTTCGATATCCTAAAAGCGTTTTGGAATTTTTTTATGATGTACGAATAAGGTGCAAGCGTCTTGCTTGTACCTTTTTTTTGAGCAAGAAGAGCGAGACCCACACGCTATCACCTAATCATCGACTGCCAAATCTTCATCGGCTGTTGAATCTCACAGTTAAGTAAATAAATTTCGGCAGGTAAAATAGGCCTTACCCTTTCAAGCCTCGGCTTAGAAGGGAATCGCCAGCCGAGAATTTGTCTCAAATCTCACCCCTGATGTCTCAAGTCTGAACTTAAATTCCTCGTCTTAAACCCCGTACAGTAAACCGCCAATCGGGAATATCAGCATTAATTTCACGTTCCTGCCAGGTTAGTTCAGTCTTTCGATCTTCTCTTAAATCGTACATTGTCATTTTCTGTGGACTCCAAAGTACATCCGTAATCTGTTCGAAATTATCTGCTTCCAGGCGTTTTATCATCTCTTCTGAACTGTTGAAATACCGCACTGTTTTAAGAGCGTAGTTATCTTTCTGAATTTCGAATTCAACAAATGCATATTGATCGGAATCGGGTTTAGTAGCCCGAACAGTGTGGTGAGTTTCACCGGTTTCCAACCACTGAAACTCATAATCATCGGGATCTTGATCACCGAGGTCTTCATAGGTGAAATCGCTGCCCATAAATTGGTCGCCCTGTTCGGCTGCACTGATTACCTGAATTCGTCCAAGTGAGGGGAGATAGAGTCGCTGAGTTTCATCTCCATTTTCATTGACTGATAAAAATCCGGTACCACGTACAGTAGCCGGTTCAGAAAAAATAATCAGGTTGTCTGTATTTTCATCACTGTTTCGGGTCCAGGATTGCATGACGCGCGTTCGCGTTCGCCCCCTTGAATCAGTAATAATCATTTCCAGGATCGAAAACTCAGTATCAATAGAGCTGCGTCGTTCTTCTACTTCATCGAATACGGCCCTTGCTTCATCCTCGTCTGTAATTCTTTCTTGAGCCAGGAGAGTTGTGACTGCAAATAGGGTGATAAAAATAGTAAATATATATCGTATCATAGTTATCGGTTTGGAAAAACAACATTGGACAACTGCTAACCGTTCGTGATATAATAACAATAAATGAATCTTACCTGAACAGATTCACAAACCAATTTATTTTTTGATCGATCCATTTTAGGAAGGAGACCGTCTCTTTTACTTTAGGATGTTGGATGGGGGATGCCAAAATGAGCCGGGCCAAAACAGCGGATTGCTCATCTAAAGTATTTTGAATTACGGCTCTTTCTACATCGGTTTGAGCCGAGGTTAATGCAATTGACATCGACCAAGAGTGTTCCCTGGCCTTGGGAATGCTGAATGCGGTGATCTCATCATCAATAGTACCAAATACACGATCAAGCCGCTTTAAGATCGGGGCATATTTTTCAGCAACACTTCGTTTTAAACCTTCCGTAGCTTTTCCAAGAATAAGATTGATATCGGTGTGATCTTGATATTTTTCCTCTCGGCTAGGATCGATGGAAACTTCATGTAACGCCAATGCTAAATCGTGATTGATGTGAGCATTGATACCCAAAATCAGGTGTTGGATGATATATCCTTTTTTGTCAGTAGCAAGATCGTAAGCGATTACCCATGATTTTGGTACTTGATCTGTATTTTTCTTTTCGTAATTGAGAAGAGCTATTCGGTAGAGATTGGCAAAACAGATCAGGTATTGTTGGCTCCAAGAGTTATTTTGAAAAGTCTCTTCTTCGATAGCCGCCCCAATAGATTGCGTGATATGAAGATAGGCAGTGACAAAAACTCCCCTGAGGTCATTATGATTCAGAAAATAGTTTTCGAGCCATTTGAAATTTTCTATCACCTCCGAAACAGATTGATATTGCTTCTGAAGCTTTGATATCAATTCCGTTTGACTCACTGCGTTTCTATTTTTTCCAGTTTACCTTCTTCCAGAGAATCCATATACCAATCAGAACAAGGGGAATACTTAAAAGTTGTCCCATATCAAGAAATGCACCTTCAAGAAAATCAGCCAGTGTTTGCTTAGTAAATTCAAGGAAAAAACGCCCCCCGAAAAGTGCAATCAGAAAGGTTGCAAACAGAGATCCTTCAGGTGGTTTATTATCGTATTTCTTGTAAATCCAAACCAATAAAATTAACACAAACAAGCAAAGAATGGCCTCATAAAGCATAGAGGGATGACGGGGAAGCATATCCACTTTTGTGAAGACAACTGCCCATGGTACTTCGGTGGGAACTCCAATAATTTCTGAATTGAAAAAATTTCCGATCCGAATAAACATACCTCCAATGGCTACTCCGGGAACAACACGATCAGCAACCCAAAGAAATTTTAACCCATGAGTTTTATTTGCAAAGAGATACATTGCAATGATAATTCCAATCGCTGCTCCATGACTGGCAAGACCCCCTGTCCATACCTGTGGAATCAGGTGAATGTTCCGGAGGTAGAAGTCTGCCTCGTAGAAGAACACATGCCCCAGCCGTGCTCCAATAATGGTACCTACAAGAACATACATTAAGAGCCGATCGAGCTCTTCAACGGTTCTGCCGGCGTCCTTGAACATTTTAAGGCCTATCATATACCCTGATACAAATGCAGCAACCCACATCAATCCATACCACCGAGGTTGGATAGGGCCAATGGAACTAATTGTGGGTGAAGATATAATAAGAAAAGGAAGTTGACTTAGAAAAAGAGACCCGAGGATGATTCCCCAAACTTTCCAGCCTTCTGGTTCTTCTTTACTTGATTTGGGTTTGATCTGTTGAAAACCAAAATAGATCAAGATGAACCCCAAAATAATACCGTATATCGATAATGGGAAAGGAAGATTAAATTCGGGAATTGTAAAGATCACCGGATCCAGTTCCCATGTAAAATGATCAGAGTTATTCATGGAAACAATTCGTAAAATTCAAAGTGCAACAAATATGAAATGCAATAAGTTTTAACTCAAGAAACATAATTTCCTGCTTCGCGGGAATTCCATTATACAAACTCAACTATATTCGCTCGCCGGATTTTCTTGAATAGAGTGTGCTTAAATAGTCCGAAATTTCGCTGATTGTCATTTCAATATATCCACGGGATGCGAACCTATTCTTTTCAGAATCTTTTGTGGCTTTCATTTGGGATTCTTGATTAGAACTAAAGTCAGATTTATTTGAGTCTGATTTGGATTTTTTTGATTTCGGATCTACAGTAATTGAATGCTCAGGAATAGCCTCAGAAGATTTAGGTCCGGTGTCGGTTTGCCCAGTATTTTTCTTGGTACTGGCTTTTGAATCGGATTGTTTTCTTTTGATCGTTCGCGAGTGTTCAGGAACAGGATATGATGGGCTGACCTCATCCGGAGATTTGGTACTAGTTGAGCCGCCATCAGGGGTATCAGAAGTTGGTGAAGGTGATCCTCCTCCTTTATTATTATCACTGCCACTTCCTCCAGATTGATTATTGTCATCCTTGCTGGAAAATATTTTACTTACGAAGTAGACAATTACTGCAACAACTAATGCAAGTAAGGTATAAATTAACCATGATAAGCTTCTACCTTCTTCGTCTGTGTCGGCTTCTTCAGCAGTTTCAGAATCTTCAGGTTCATCAACTTCAGATTCAGGTTCAAGCTCAGTGATGCTCTCCTCTTCCTCTATTACACTATCATCTTCCTCAATAGCATCTGAGTCCGTAATCGTATCGTCTGAGGTTTCATCAGGATCTTTGGATGCGATGTCAGGTTCTTCAGTTTCATCGGGGGTATCGTCTACGGATGCATCTTCATCGGCCCCCTCAGGTGATTCTGTTGTTTGTTGTTCTTCAGTAGCAAGTGTATCTGCAATTTCGGTAGAGGAATCTACATCTTTTCTGCCGACTGTTTCAGGTTCAGTGTCTTCATCATCTCTACGTTCAATAGGTGTGGTAGAAGCATCATCTTCTTCTGATGGATCTGTTTCTGATTCGACATCAGCTGCTTCATCTATTGCTTGTCCAATTTGTTCACCATCCTGAACACGGTTTAACTCATTTACTAAAGAATCAATACGGGCTTGAAGATCAGCGATATTATTTTCATACAATTGCTCTTGTTCTCTTCGTGCTGCCTGTTCAGCAGATAATTGGGTTTGAAGAGAATCCAGTTGAGTTGTTAACTCATCCAGTTTTTGCAAATTTAGCTCCGCCTTTTCTCTCTCATTTGCAATCTCTTTCTCAAGACTTTCGATTCGGGTAATTAGTGTATTTAATGTGTCGGAATTTATCTCTACAGTTCTACTTTCTAATTGTTGCTGAGATTCCAACTCTTCTTCAAGTGATTCTATCTGATTTGTAAGGTTCTCAATCTGCGCCAGTTGTTCTTCTTGTTGGGCAAGCAATCGATTTTCAAGCTCTTCAAATACATCATCCCCAGAATAGGGGGGCTGCCCTGAAGGAAGCAGTGGTGTCGGCCAATCGGCGTCTACATCACTTGATCCAAATTTAAACTGAATGCCAACCGAAATTACACTCCAAGTATTAGAAGTTTTGGCTGAACCACTCAGATCATACAATTCACCTAAATAATCTCCGTCAACAATGTCTCGATTAGCAACATTGAATTCATATTGTGCAAAAGAATCAATTCGGGGACCGAGATTAAATCTTATTCCACCCCCGATAGACGTAAAGAATGTTTGCCCGGGGTGGTCTGCTGAAGTTGCATTTGGAATATTATTGTTGGGTCCTTCAGATTCAACAGAAATGTTGTTGAACATCAGCCCTGTCCCAATACTGCCGTAAATATTAAAATTTTGAGAATTCCCCCCGAATAATCGCAGCAAGCTAAGTTGTGTAGAAAGGGATGAAGTCCAATATTGATTTTCTAGCGATAAAAAACTCTGTTGGTTTTCAAATTCACTCAATAATGTGAATTTACCATATCCTATATTCGCCTGAAGGGCAACTTCAGGGGTGGCCACATATCGAATATTAAAACCTATTGTATTATTGAACTGCTCTTTAAATTCAAAATTAGCATTTACAGCCGATTGAAATGTAGAACCCACATTCAGATGGCCTTTTGTAAGCGTGCCAAATACACCTATGCTTAATCGATTGGGTGTTTCATCCTGATTTTGAGCATTAGAATGACCAAAGAGGAGCAAAAATGACAAGGTTAGTAAAGAGGTGAATTTCCCCAATTTCATCATTAATTAGTCTTTTAAAAATTAATCTAGTAGAAAAAAATCAAGATGCTAACTAAAAAAAACATCTATTGTGGTCTGTTGTACCAAAAATATTCGTATCAGTAATACAGCTGTAAATACTTATTTCTAATTTGGATATTCGTGCTTCATTTTTGAACCAATAAAAAAATGTTTGAAACCCCTTAAAGAAACACAAATTATTCATATCAAAATTTAAACTAACAATATGTGAATCGATTAAAAAACACAAGTATTAAATAAAGTATGCGTTCATTTTTAATTTCAATTAAAAGCTAAATAAATCTCCTACAGAAAAATTTAATGTCAAGGATATAAAAAGAGAACATACTATTATTCACTGATTGAAACACAAGTATGAGCATTACCAATATCCAATCCGATACTTTTCGTATCAGTTGAATTACTTTTCTTTGCCGAATGCAAACAGTATCCTTTGCTTGCCATTGTAAGAGGGTCATCTGGAATTTCAATATTTAAAAATCCCTTGAATTCATCATAGAAGCAATCAACCAATTCAGGGTAGCTTGCTCCACCTCCAACTAATACCATTGTACTGGCCTTATTAAAATCATCATCATTCCATGTATTTTTAATTAATGGTGAAATGACATTCGCATAATATTGGTTCAGAACTCTTTTCCGTAGATCCGTTAGGTCGATGCGTTGTCGATTAACAGTGATATGCCCATTTTTCAGAGCGTTATCGAATTGGTGTTCAGTTCTTAAACTCAAATAGTGAGAGTTCGACAATTCTTTCATAGCGGAGTCAATAGCGTAACGCAAGCCACTTCCACTGTTTAACGTTCGTTGTACAAATCCATTTTCTGTACAGAGTCCAAATTCAAGCGTGCCATACCCAATACTCACAACAAACATGCTGCCCCTGATTTGCATTTCACCTTCGCGGGCAGCAACAATGGATCCAAATAACTCTGGTATAATGCTTATTCTCTCAATGTTTACACTTGCTTCAGACATACCACTACCTCCAAAAGGCATAGAGTCGTATTGAATAGTATCAATGTTGCTGATAAGTTCGGAGGCTGCTTCTTTATTTAAATTAAATGTTGCGTGAGGAAAGCCAGTAGTAATGGAAACAGGATTTTGACCAACATAATCTGATGCGATGAATAAGCCTGATTTTAATAATAGGTTATAATCGAGGTCATCCGGGGAACTGTTAATTCCTTTATGTGGTGATTTTCCTTCTAATAGAGCTAAATTTCCAATTACATAATTTTCACCTTCATGATGAATTTTTATTCCATTAATTTTTTCGGTAGTTACGTTTATTAGTGTGGAATTGTACCCTTCTAAAACGCTTGGAATAATAAAAGTTTTCATGTGAGATTAGTTAAATTTTGAATTTAAAAAATGGTCGGAAAAACCTGGTATCTATATTGATAAGAATTATAAAATGTCGTTATCCCCAATAAAATAATAGTAACAGCTATAAAAAAAGATTTTTACAGTTATGCAGTAATTTATACATAGTTACAGAAAATATATAATGTAAAATGAGTGGTTTTGATCTCAGGAAATTAGTACCTCAATAGTTGCAATAAACGATCACAATTTATGTAAACTTATTAAACAAACTTCCAAGATCAGAGAGCAAATGTTACTTCTTATCGAGAAAAGTAGTTGAATGAGATTATAAACAAATACTGCATTATTATGAAATGAGGCCTCCTATTTTATTGAAAAAACTGAGAATCGATGGAGTACTCTTAAATCATATGAACACATTAAATCACTTCTTAAATAGAGGTGGGTTGTATACAACGTTTCAAGTTGAACGTAACTTTGCTTTTAAATAAACTTTCGCAGTGTAATCTTCCTGAACGTGTTTATGCTTATCTATAGCGGGGGTTTTTGCAGAAGCACTTAATTTTCTAATAAATTTTTAAGTGTATTCTTTGCACTATCACGAATGTATTCCTTGACAATTGTATCTATAGTAGATGTATCCGGCCCAACTTTCGGAGATGCCGTTGTTCCCGTTATCTGTATCGGGACAGCCATTCTGCCATCTTCAAGTTGAAGGGCATCCGCCGCTCTGCCTGAGATGATTGATGCAATTCCATTTTTGAACCGTTCAGGTAAAAGCAGGGTGGCTTGATAATTTATGTTATCGCTAACCATATTTAAGTTGCCATTCAGTTCAAGCCCAAGATTTCCGCTGGTCAGGTTCAAATTATCAAGCGTCATGATTGATTCATCCATCGTAAAATTTGCATTCCAGCGATCGAGCGTAAGTGATGAGAGTTCCGGAGTTTTCAGAAATTCAGCAATTTTGGCTTGTATGGGGTGATTAGCAAGCCTCACTTTACTCATCCCGAATGTGCCGTTAGCATTTGCGGTTGTAATATCGGGAGAGAGATTTGGCTGAAGTTGCGCTGTGTAATCCACATCGGCACTGAAGGTTCCGTTAATATATTGATGAATGGTGCTTTTTGGGCCGAGAAATCCTGTATCTCTGAAGAATGATTTGGCCTGAAGGCTATCGAGATTTCCTGAAAATGAGATGCTGGTGTTGAGTGGTTCTGTGATGGTCCATTTCATTTCCCCCGTCGCTTCTCCTTCAAAGAGTTGAGCAGTGGCATTGGAAACACCTATGACATTTTCCTCCATTCGCCCGGTACCGGTCAGATTTGTAATGTTGAGTCCAAAAATTTGGAGGCGGTCAATCCCTGCCTGAACAGATGCTGTAAGTTCAGGAAGTTCAATGGGAATCGGTTCTTCATCGGTTTCCTCTTCCCAGTCGATCATTTCGTCAATATTTAAATAACTGCTTGTGTAGGTTCCATTGACAATGGGTTTTGAAGTCGATTCAGCATCCAGGAAACTCATGTAATTTTGAAGCGTTCCTGCAAGTTGAATATCTGATTCACCCAAGTTCATCGAAAATTGTTCGAGGCTCATTTGGTTTGGACTCGCGCTCATGCGGCCGGAAAGTTGAGTGATTGGAAGCGGTAGTGAATCACCTTTCGCGCTCACATTATCCACTTCTAATGAACCATCCAGGGCGATATTCTGCATATTTCCAACCGGCCCGCGTACATTAAGATTTAAAACTGCATTTCCGGTTAATTCCTGGATCATCGGTTCCAGTGAGTAATAGGAGGTAATGCTGCTGAAAACGGCATTCCCGTCGAACGTAAGATTGATGTTTGGTTCATCGCTGAGATAATCTGTTACAGATCCGGTCATTGCAAGAGCATTATCTCCGCTGGTAAATCGCCCTTCAGAAATGGTTAACTGCCGACCCTGGGCTCGAGCTCGAAATATGAAATCTTCGATAGGATTTGTCAAAGATTTATGCGAAATATACCCGTTCGTCAGATCGATGGTTCCGCGTTGTAATACTGTCTCAATTTGGTCGGGATCTAATTGACCTTTCAGCGCCGCTTCTGCAATTAATTTACCACGCATTTGAAGTGTATCCTCATCAATTGGGTAGAAGTTTTTGATGGTTGCCAAGTCGAAGTTTACGTTTGAAACGACATCTACCGTTCGTTGATCTTCATCCAGTGGATTTAAAATGGTGCCTGAAAGCTTGAATTCATTTGTCTCCGCAGTAAAGCCGGATTCGTCAATATCAATTCGATTTTGATCGGCTCTGATCTGAGCATTAATCGCTTCTATGGCGTTGGGTACATCAGCATATTTCAGGTTTCCATCAGCCAAGATAAACTCACCCGAGAACTGGGCATTTTCGAGATCATCCATGCGTCCATTTGCAGTGGCATCGAGATTCAATTGTCCACTAAGACGTTCGATTCCCATATCCTCAATTGGATAAAAGCTGCTGACTGTTGCCAGGTTGATATCTCCTGTGGCATCCAATGTAAAAGATCCATTGCCTTCAAGCGGTTGTTCGATTCGTCCCGATCCTTCAAGTTGATTTTCTCCAGCCTCGGCGCTAAACTGTTCGATGGTTGCCAATTCATTATTCACCGTTGCCGATATATTGATATTCTGAATGGCTTCCGGTAGTTCAGGATCTTGGAGATATCCGTCAGCAACCTCTACAGTGAAATTAAAATTAGGCAAAGATTCTTCCGCTAAAACTCCATTTATACTTCCCTCTAATACCAGTGAACCGCGTGTATCTAAACCGGTAAGTTGTTCCTCGTACTCAGGCGGAGCCAGTCTGAGCAGCTCTCCGAAGTTATCTGAATTTGAGTTAAAGTTGAGGGACACTTCCGGTGCTTCACTACTCCATTTTGATACAGAACCGGTGAGATTTAGAGCCAATCCGCGAATTGAAAAAGTGCCCTCAGAAAATGTCAATACTTCATTTTCCATATCAAGTGTGGAAGTCTGTTCCATACTGAGAGCCAGATTTTCAATATAATTGGTTTGACCAATGGAGTAGGAGAGAGAGGCTAATTCCGCATCAATTGTGCTTTCGATGATATCAGAAGAAGTTAGTGCAATGCTTGCATCTAAATCTTCAAGATGTGCTACCGAGTTTGTGGTTTGGTCGGTGTAATGAATGGATCCATCCGTCAGTTCAAAACCAGAAATGGAGATGCTGGCAGATTCCTCTGTTGCTGCAGTAGTGTCACCTTCAAACGCTTCAAAAAGAAAATCGACATTTGTAGTAGAATCAGCCCGTATTGTGTAATAAACGGTGGGTTGGCGAAGGTCTAAATTTGAGATTGAGATTTGATCACCAAACAGGCTGTACAAATCCAGTGAAAGCAGCAGTTCATCGGCAGTAGCAACGGCTTTTCCATCCGGATCAGGTATCCGGATACTGTTCAGTTGAACACCAAAATTGGGGAATGTTCGAAAAAATGTGATAGACATATTCTCAACCTGCACCTCACTACCGGTGGCCTCCTGCACTTTCGGCAGAACCATATTCTTGAGCCTTTCATCTGTGAAATAGAAGTTGAGCCCGATCCCGGCGAGAATCAGAAAGATGAGAGTACCGGCAATAATCTTTAAAAATGTCTTCATGAAAGTAATTGTTTGATTTACTTGTTAAAACAAAGCTGAGATTGCATTGTTCCATAAATCAAAGAGTGACAGGCAGGTAGATATATGAATCTAACCTTTTTTTGAGTTTCAAAACAGAGCTTCGATAACTATTTGAAAATTTCTTGGAGGGGCAAAAATGGCAGGTCTCTCAACATAGTAATAATCAAATAGGTTGTTTATCAGGAAAGAAGCATTCACATCCAGACCTTCATAGACCGGGGGCACTTGAAATTTAAATCGAATATCGGTGATATATTGAGTGGGAAATACTTCTGCATCGGGCACAAAGAGTGAGAAATCTGTATCTACACGTTCCGGCGGACTCGCTGCCCGGAAATCAATTCCTGCTTCCACCCAGTCGGTTATTACTGAATTTGCAGAACCGTTAAGCAGGTGCTTCGATCGATAGAGGAGGGGTTGATTCAATTCCCGATCAGTTGTATTCAGATATGTGTATCCAAGTTTTACTTGATGATTTCGATCCAATGTAGAAACGGATAAAGATGCTTCTACTCCGCGTATCCTTGCCCTGGTTACATTTACAAACTGAAATGCAGCAAGTTCATTGACAAAGGTCGGCTCTACCAATCGCCGATACTCATTCCAAAAGCTGGTCAGTTCTGCTTTTAAACTAAAGGTGTCAAGAATAGGACTGATATATGTGATCCCGGCTTCATATCCTGTACTGGTCTCCGGTTTCAGGGTGATGTTAGATTCAAGCGGGAAAAAATCGCTATTGTTTACAAATCGTTCAGCTACACTGGGCACTCGAAATCCTCGTCCAAAAGAAGCACGGGCTGTCAGGCTTTCATTGATCGAATAAGATGCACTAAATTTTGGACTGAACTGAGTGGCTGTATTTCGGGTGTGAACCTGGTAAGCGTCGTATCGAACGCCGGCGGTAGTTGTAAGCTGATCATTCCAGGTATATTCAGATTGCAGGAATAGAGCGCCCTCGGGTTGATTGCGAACGGTTAGCGAATCCTCGCCAACAAACACATCTGAGTTGATCACGTTTTCATCAAAAGAAAGTCCTCCACTAACGATCACTTCATCAGTGACCTGTATGGTTGATTCTGCTTCCAAACCGTACCGAAGGCCTTTATTATGTCTTTTAGGTGGACTGATATGGCCATTAGCCTTGAGAGGTCGAAATGCTACTCCAAATAGCCGCCCTTTCAACGTGTATTGAATATTTGGGTTGATATTGTGTTGGAATACAGGGAGAATAGTAAGTCGATCCGAAAGTCCATCGTTGGCTCCGCTGGCTTCGTTTCCGGACAGATTGATCGACCCGGGGCTCAAGACATCATCCAGTCCATCCCAGTAGAGAAATTGCTCATTATTGTTTCGGCGAAGGCCGGTGTACATAGAGAGATTTATAACTTCTGAAATGTCCCAGCCAAATTTGGCATATGTTTCAAATCCTTTTCGGGAGCTGTTTTGCAGGTAACCGGAGTTGTTGTGAATTTTGCCACTGATCCAATAGCCAAACGAATCGGTCAACTGGTGAGATCGTCCGAAAATAATACCGCCCTGGGGACGAAAATCAGATCCGCCGCCCCATCCGGCTCTCCACGTTTGAAATCGAACCGGTTCGTAACCACCTCCATA
>Ga0102943_1001255_pt1 | contig 16040 bp, 15 predicted proteins | sample SalPonC_black_MG_FD_78174 | JGI IMG/M metagenome (GOLD analysis project Ga0102943, IMG submission 78174) | Salt pond soil microbial communities from South San Francisco under conditions of wetland restoration - Salt Pond MetaG... | ecosystem: Environmental > Aquatic > Marine > Intertidal zone >...
GTTCGCGAACTACATCATGGGCACCGGCGAGGGGCTGCAGACGCCCGATGTCATCGCCGGCAACTGGGAGAACGACGGCCACAAGGCGATCGAGCGCTGGTGGTTCTCCTGATCCACGCACGACCCGGAACGGAGCGGCGCCCTCGGGCGCCGTTTCCTTTTTCAGAGCATTTTCTGCAGGAGGTGGGCGTCGAGCCACCGACCCCACTTGATGCCGACTTCTCGCAATGTCGCGACCTCTTCGTAACCGAGGGCGAGATGAAACGCCCGGCCGTCGGGATTGCCGCTCGAGATGACTGCCAGGATCGAATGCGCCCCGCCTGCGCGGGCGTGCCCCTCTATCGCCGTCATCAGGGCGCGGCCGATGCCCTGCCCGCGCGCGGCCGCGTCGAGAAGGACCGTGTGTTCCATCGTCCGGGCATAACCCGCGCCCTTGCGGAACTGCCCGTAGGTCGCGAAGCCGGCGAGCGCACCGCGAGATTCGGCGACGAGAAAGCAACGACCCGTCTCCGCCTTCTCCGCGATGATCCCGGCCACGTCGCCGGATGTTCTTTCCTCCGAGTTGAAGGTGACGAGCGTCTCTCGGATGAAGTGGTTCCAGAGCCCGGCGACGGCCGCCGCGTCTTGCCTGTTCGCCGCGCGGATCATGCGAGCGGTTTCCGGCCCGCCGGGGTCTCGATCTCGGCCCAGAGCCGCTTCTCGGGACCGGTCTCGATCCTGACGCATTCGATCGCGCCAAGCGCGGGATAGGCCGCAAGCAGCGCCTCGGCCTCCGGGTGCTCGACCGTCAGGCGGACCAGCCGACAGCCATGGTCGGGCAGCCGCTCCGCCGGGTGCAGGGCGCTCTCCCACGCGATCAGCGCCGGCGCCGCGCCGTCGAAGGGCAGTTTCCCGTCGGGCGGCACCGCCATCTGCCAGAGGTAGTCGCCCCGCGCGAACGAGATGGGTGCGCCCATCCCCTGAGGCGCGCCCGCGAGGGTCGCTTCCAGGTCGCCGGTGCGCACGATCCAGTTGGTCATGCGGGGATGGCCCGAAAAACTGTCCAGATCGAACCACCGCGCCTGCGCCGGCTGCCGGGCGTCGGGATCGATTGCGATGACTTCGAGGTAGAGCCCCGGCCCAAGCGACAGAAGCCGGTTGTGGGTGCCCATGAGTTCGTGCACCCCGATATCGGAAAGCGGCACTCCAAGCGCCGCCTCCACGTGCGCGGCTCCTTCGGCGAGCGACTCGGCGGCGACGGCGATGTGGTCGAGGACGAGCATCAGGGGTCTCCTTCGGACGATTGGGGGTCGGCGCATTTGCTCTCGAACCGGCACGTCTTGGCAAGCGCCGCGAAGATCTTTCGCGCAGCCGCCGATCCGCCTAGAGTGCCCGCATCTCCGCAGAAGAGCCAGAAAGATGGATGCTCCCGCACCGGTCAAGGAACACCGCTTCCCCTGCGAAGCCTGCGGCTCGGACCTGAGGTTCGATCCCGCCTCCGGCGCGCTCCTCTGCGACCATTGCGGCAACACCGAGCCGATCGAAAAGGGGGCGAGCCCCTGGAGCGCGATCCGGGAAATCGATTTCGAGGCGGCGCTTTCGGCCGATCTGCCAGCAGCCGAGATCGAGGAAACCCGCGTCCTCAACTGTCCGAACTGCGGTGCCCAGATCGAGTTCGACGAAAAGGTCCACGCCAAGGAATGCCCCTATTGCGCAACGCCGATCGTGACCGATACCGGCGTCCACCGCCATATCAAGCCCAAGGGTCTGCTTCCCTTCGCGTTGACCGAGAGCGACGCGCGAAAGGCGATGACGGACTGGCTCGGAAGCCTCTGGTTCGCGCCGAACGGGCTCAAGGAATACGCCCGGAAGGGCAGGCGGATGCAGGGCATCTACGTGCCCTACTGGACCTTCGACGCCGACACGGCGTCGAGCTACCGGGGTGAGCGGGGCACCGTCTACTACGTGACGCAGACCGTTGTCCGCGATGGCAAGCGCCAGCAGATCCGGGTTCCCAAGGTGCGCTGGTCCCCGAAGTCTGGCCGCGTCGCCCGGGTCTTCGACGACGTGCTGGTCCTCGCTTCCCGCGCCCTTCCAAAGCGCTTCACCGACGCTCTCGAACCTTGGGATCTGTCATCGCTCGAGCCCTACAACCCGGAATACCTCGCGGGCTTCCGCGCCGAGGGCTACCAGGTCGAGCTCGGGGACGGCTTCGTGGAGGCCCGCGCCTTCATGGACCGGATGATCGAGCGCGATGTGCGGTTCGACATCGGCGGCGACCAGCAGCGCATCCACCAGCTCGACACGAGGGTCGCGGACGTGACCTTCAAGCACATCCTGCTGCCGGTCTGGCTGGCCGCGTACAAATACCGTGGCGAGCCTTATCGGTTCGTCGTCAACGGTCGAACCGGGCGGGTGCAGGGCGAACGGCCGTGGTCTGTGTGGAAGATCGCCGTCGCGGTCATCCTCGGGCTGATCCTCGCGGCGATCGTCGGATTCGTCGCGGCCCAGGCGCAGGGCTAGCGTCCCGCACTCGCGGCCCCGGCCTCTGCCAGGACTTCGATCTCAGTCGAAAGCAGAGGTCAGGCATATCACGCGAGCCTCCATGGTCATGCACGGGCATCCGGCCGAGACGGGACCGGGTCGCGTCCATCTCCGCCGTTGCGGGACGGGTCCGCGCGGGCTAGGGCTTGTGCGGCGGAACGAGAGGAGGGGGTGGATGATCCTCTGTGCGGGCGAAGCGCTCATAGACATGCTGCCGCGGAAGACGGCCGCGGGCGAGGACGCCTTCGCTCCCCACGCGGGCGGCGCTGTCCTCAACACGGCCGTCGCGCTCGGGCGGCTCGGCGCGACCTCCGGCTACTTCGGCGGACTATCCAGCGACTTCCTCGGAGACATTCTGGTCGAGCGGCTGGCGGAATCGAACGTCGATACGCATCTCGCAGTCCGGAGCCACCGGCCCACCACCCTCGCCTTCGTGCGCCTCGTCGACGGCAGGGCCGACTACGCATTTTACGACGAGGGCACGGCGGGACGGATGCTCGACACCGACGCGTTGCCCGCTCTGCCCGACGACGTCCAAGGGCTCTTCTTCGGCGGCATCAGCCTGATGACGGAGCCAAGCGGCACGTCCTACGAGGCGCTGATGACGCGTGAGGCCCCGCGCCGCGTTTGCATGATCGACCCCAACATTCGCACCTCGTTCATCGCCGACGAGGAGAGCTACAGGGCACGCATGCGGCGGATGCTGTCGCTCGCGGACATCGTGAAGGTGTCCGACGAGGACATGGACTGGCTCCTTGGCCCGGGCCACATCTCGGACCGCGCGGGAGAGATGCTGGCGCTGGGCGCGAAGCTGGTCTTCATCACCGAGGGCGGGAGCGGCGCCCGCGCCTACACGGCCGAACACGAGGTCAAGCTCCACGCCGAAGAGGTCGCCGTCGTCGATACGGTGGGCGCGGGCGACACGTTCAACGCTGGCGTGATGTCCGAACTGCAGCGCGCGGGCCTTTTCACAAAGGGATCGCTCGCCCACCTCACCGTTGGCGCAATCGAGGCGGCGCTCTCCCTCGCGATCCGCGCCGCCGCGATCACCGTGTCCCGGGCCGGCGCCAACCCGCCCTGGGCCAGGGAAATCTGATGCGCGCCCTCGTCCAGCGCGTCTCGGCGGCCTCCGTCGAGATCGGCGGCGCGACCGTCGGAGAGATCGGACCGGGGCTGTTGATCCTGGTCTGCGCCATGCAGGGCGATACCGAGACCGAGGCCGACCGTCTCGCCGCGAAGATCGCGAAACTCCGCATCTTCCGTGACGACGAGGGCCGCATGAACCGCTCCGTCCTCGATATCGGCGGCTCGGCGCTCGTCGTCAGCCAGTTCACCCTCGCGGCCGACACCTCGCGCGGCAACCGGCCCGGCTTCTCGACCGCCGCCGCGCCGCAGGTGGGCGAACGGCTCTATGAATACTTCGCCGGACGCATGCAGCAGGCGGGCGTCCCGGTCGCCACGGGCCGCTTCGGCGCCGACATGGCCGTGAGCCTCGTCAACGACGGCCCGGTCACGATCTGGTTCGACACGGAAGACCGAGGCGAGAAGGGGACATCATGAGCCTTTACAGGCAGCTGAATGCACGGGAGGCCGAGGGCCGTCCGATCCGCGTGGGCGTTGTCGGGGCCGGCAAGTTCGGCACCATGTTTCTCGCGCAGGCGCTGCGCCTGCCCGGCATCCATGTTCTCGGCATCGCCGATCTCGCGCCCGACCGGGCGAAGTCGAACCTGGATCTTGCCGGCTGGCCCGCCGAACGATACGCCGCCGTCACGCTCGACGACGCGCTCGCGACAGGCGCGAGCCATGTGGGCGAGGACGTGAATGCGCTCCTCGCCCATCCCGCCGTCGAGATCGTCGTCGAATGCACGGGCGATCCCATCGTCGCGGTCGAGCACCTCCTCGCGGCCTTCGCCGCCGGAAAGCATGCGATCAGCGCGACGGTCGAAGCCGACGCCGTCTGCGGCGCGGCGCTCGCCCGGCACGCCCGCGAAGCCGGGGTGGTCTATTCCATGGCCTACGGCGACCAGCCAGCCATGACCTGCGAACTCGTCGACTGGGCGCGAACCTGCGGCTTCGAGGTCATCGCCGCCGGACGCGGCCACAAGTGGCGGCCGGACTACCGCTTCTCCACGCCCGACACCGTTTGGGATCACTGGGGATTGACCGCCGAGCAGGCGGCGCGGGGCCGACTCAACCCGAAGATGTTCAACTCGTTTCTCGACGGCACGAAGCCCGCGATCGAGTCGGCGGCCATCGCGAACGCGTGTGGTCTCGACGCGCCGTCTCACGGCATCGCCTATCCCTCCGGCTCCATCGACGATCTGCCGCACCTGATGCGCCCGGTCTCCGATGGCGGCGTTCTCGAGGGCGCCGGACGGGTGGAGGTCCTGAACAGCCTCGATAGCGACGGCCAAGAGATCCCCTACGACATCCGCATGGGCGTCTGGGTCGTCGTCCGCGCCGTCACGGACTACCAGCGCAACTGCTTCGAGGAATACAAGGTCCGCACCGACGATACAGGGCGCTACATCGCCGCCTACAAGCGCTGGCACCTGATCGGCCTCGAGCTTGGCATTTCCGTCGCGAGCGTCGGCCTCCGGGGCGAGGCGACCGGCACGGCGGAGGAGTTCCGTGCCGATGTCGTCGCCGTCGCCAAGCGCGATCTGGCGCCGAGCGAGGTGCTGGACGGGGAGGGAGGCTTCACCGTCGCGGGCCAGCTCCGGCCTGCGTCGGTCTCCGTCGGCATGGGCGCGCTGCCCCTCGGTCTCACCGGAGGCGCTACGGTCGTCCGGCCGGTAGCGACCGATCAGGTGCTCACCTACGCGGACGTGCGCCTGGCCGAAGCGACGAAAGCGCTTGATCTCCGGCGAGAACTCGAAGCGACGATCGCTCAGAAAAGACCCAGCGCGGCAAGCGACACGTCTGCCTCGTGATCCCGCCCGTAGGCGGCGAGGCCGATGGAGCGGACCCTCTCGGGGTGCACGGAGGCGGGGTGTGCGCCGCCCTGCGGCACGAACTCCGCAAACGGCAGCCGCACGTCTCGCCAGTCCTCCGTCGCCTGGAACGCCGCCTGGTGGAACTGCCACGGCCGCGTGGTCGTCGCGGTCCTCAGATGCACGAAGTAGCGCTGGCGCGTGCCCCGGAGCCGCAGGATCAGCCCCTTGGCATCTTCAGGCCAGGGTGCATCGATCCCTGCCCGGACCTGAACGAAGCCTCCGCGGTTCTTCGTGCTGACCTCGCCGGTGAGGCGGATCGCCTCGTCGTCGAAGGCGGCGGCCCCGGTCGAGACGCCGCCCATCACGCGGTCCGAGAGGAACGACCACGCGAAGGCGCCCGCCGGTGTCATCCTGTCTCGGCTCAACTCGTCATCCATACCCCGAACATGGGGCGCCGCCGCGCCCCGGACCACCCGACTCTTCAGAATCGGGCCTCGAGACCGAAGAGGGCGCCGGTGTCGGTCGCGCCGGCGACATGTCCGCGGTTCACCGCGTGGACACCTTCCGCCACGACTGTCCAGCCGTTCCCCAGCGGAGCCCTGTAGTTCAGGGAAAGCCGCATTTCCCGCTCCTGCGGTGCGAGGTCCACGGTGACCGGCGCGAACGAGACCGCGCCATTCTCCCGCGTGACGGGCAGGCGCATCGCCGCCGATCCCGAGGTGACGGCGGTCGGCAGGGCTAGCCCAAGGCCGACCCTGTCGCCCCGGCGGAACGCGTCGCGCCGCCCCAGGTCGACCCCGAGGCTCGCGAACTCGGCCGCCGAAACCTCTGCATAGGCATTGCCGTCCGGCGCTCCCATCAGACCCACCTGGCCGAAGAGCGACAGGTCCGTCATCGCCGAAAGCCGCGCGGTCGCCTCGACGTCGAGCGTTGCGGCCCAGGTGCCCGATCCGTCCTCGGAGAGCGAGGTCAGCCCGACCGAGCCCGACCCGTTGCGGAACACGCTGAGGCCGAAGCCGAGCCGTCCCCTGCCGGTGCCCCCGATCCTTCGCAGCCCCACCGCCGCGTCGCCGGACGCCGGCGCCACCAGGCTCACCTCGAGCGCGCCGTCCGGCGCGGAGAGACGCACGCGCTGACCGGTGAGCGCATTCAGGACGTCCGCCTCCGCGCGACGCCCCGGTTCATCCGACGCGCCGCCACCGAGCGAGGCGAGGCGATCGGTCATCAGAGGTTGCGGCAGCGCCCGGGCCACCAGCGCACCGGCGCCGATCCGGAAGTCGCCCCCAAGTGAATCCGTCACCAGAACGTCGTGATCTTCCAGGGCGCGCGTCACCGCATCGCCGACGGCCGCGCCGGCCATCAGGATCGGCTCACCCGCTTCCGCGTCGTCACCGCCCTCCGACGGGAGAATCGTCCGTCCGATGGGCAGCAGCGCGGCCCGAACGTCGAGGAAGCCATGCCCGAATTCGTCGTTGTATCCGTGGAAGAACCCCGGCGCGATTTCGAGAACGGCGTCGTGCTCGAAGAACCCGTTGTCCGCCGAGGCCAGAAGCCGCGACCTGAGCTCGTGCGGCGTGAGGTCGGGAAACGCCTCGGCCAACAGCGCGAGGGCCCCCGACACTTGCGGTGCGGCGAAGGAGGTTCCGGTCGTGAGCCGGTAGTGAGTCGTCGACTGCGTGCCCGCGACCATCCACGTTCCGTCGGCGGCGAGGCACCAGCGCGCCGTCTCGAGGCATCCCGACGAGATCAGATCCGCCGAAACGATGCGCCGTTCGTCGAAATCCGGCACCGCGTTCACGACCGAGAGCCACCCCGCCTCGAGGTCCGGCATGAGAACCGGGAGTGCCTCCATCAGGGTAGACCGGGTCCGGGACTTGTCGTTCGATGCCGCGAAGACCACGACGCCGTCTCGCGCATACTCCACAAGCGCGTCGAGATAGCCCGGTTGCGACGTGAAGACGAGGTCGAAATTCGAGCGCGTCGGAGCGATTTCGTAGCCCCAGGAATTGTTCTGCGCGACGGCGCGGATGCGGGTCGCCTCGCGCGTTGCATCGGCAAGCGCGTCTTGCCCGCCGAAACTCGAGATCGACAGGCGGGCCCCGGGCGCGACGCCGGTCATCGCGTCCGACCGGCCGGCAATGACGGAGGCGACGGCGGTGCCATGCCGCTCGAGCGGCGGCGTCCCGAGCGGGAAGGACAGGTCCGTTTGCGCGAACGCCTCATGCGAGCTGGCGAATCCGGAGTCGATCATCGACACGGTCTGTCCCGCTCCGGTGAGACCGGCGGCATGCGCGTATTCGAAGCGCGCGGCCGCGAGAGGATAACTCTCCAGCAGCGGCGACGTCTCCGAGAACCGCCACTGGTTCCGCTGGATCAGGAACCTCGGGTCCGTCTCGCGAAGCCTTTCCGCCTCGGCTTCGTAGGCCTCGAAGCTCTGCACGAAGAAGGCGGAGAGGAAATCGGCCGCGACATCCACCGCCGGCGATGCAGGGGTGCTGCCGGGCGATCCATCCGACGTCGGCACCTGTTCGGTGACGGTGGAGACGTTTTCGGTGTCCGAGCCGGAAAGCTCCGACTCCTCCGGTTGACAGGCGGCAAGAGCCCAGATCAAGCTGCCGGACAAGATCCAGCGAACCTCTCGATGCATCGTCGCTCCGTCCCGTTCGGTCCGCTGCAAGAGCGGATTTTACCCAAAGCCAGGGCTCAGTTAGGGCGGAGGAACTGGGCAGAATTTTGGCCCTGCTGAACAATTTTCGTGATTTTCCGATCACTATTTCCAATCGGTAAACAACCCCGGTCGCGCGCTTCAGTCGCATGAGCGACCCAGGGGCCGTCTGCGAAACTCCTGTGAATCCAAGGCCGTCCGCCGTAGGATTCTTCTCATGTCTATCTGGACCCGCATCGCCGACGCGCTTTCCGCGCTCGCCACGGGCGAGGGGCTGTCGTCTGTCTTCGAGAAGCTGCGGGCCCCGCCCGAGCGCTCGGTCGCCTTTACGATCGCGGTGATCGGTCTCGGTGCGAAGATGGCGAAGGCCGACGGACGGGTGACACGGGACGAGGTGACGGCCTTCCGAGAGGTGTTCTTCATCCCCGAGTCGGAAGAAGCCAACGCCGCCCGTGTCTTCAATCTCGCCCGGCAGGACGTGGGCGGCTTCGAGGACTACGCCCGCCGGATCGCGGGCATGTTCGGATCGGGCGACCCGGTGCTCTGCGACCTCATGGAGGGCCTCTTCCACATCGCCGTGGCCGACGGCGCCTATCATCCGGCCGAGGACGACTTTCTCGCCCGAGTCGCGGCGATCTTCGGGATCGACGAGCGCCGGTTTCGCGCTCTGAGGACGCGCTTCGTGCCCGACGCCCGCCCGGATCCGTGGGAGGTTCTCGGCGTCGAGCCCGGCACGCCGCTCGACGACGTGCGGGCCGCGTGGCGCCAGCTTGTCCGGGAAAGCCACCCGGACCGGATGATCGCGCGCGGTGTGCCCGAGGAGGCGGTCAAGCTGGCCGAGCGACGTCTGGTCGCGATCAACCGCGCGTGGGAGGAGATCAGCGGGAAGGCGGCATGAGAATCGCGACCTACAACGTCGAATGGTTCACCAACCTGTTCGACGACGCCGGCAACCTGCGCGTCGACGAGGAGTGGTCGGGGCGGCAGGACGTCACGCGCCATGAACAGCTCGCCGCGCTCGGCATCGTCTTCACGGCGCTCGATGCCGATGCCGTCCTGATCGTCGAGGCGCCCGAGGGTCACCGCAAGCGGGACGGGGTCGCCGCGCTGGAGAGCTTCGCCGACCATTTCGGTCTCAGGACGCGCGAGGCTATCCTCGGCTTCGTCAATGACACGCAGCAGGAAATCGCCTTCCTCTACGACCCCGATGCGCTGTCGGCCCGCCACGATCCCCTCGGCGCCGAGACCGGCAAGAAGGGTGCCTTCGGCGCGCCGCGGTTCGACGGCACTTTCCGCATCGACCTCGACGTGGACGATGCGCTGGATCTGGTCCGCTGGTCGAAGCCGCCGCTCGAGCTCGCCGCCGAGACCGCGGCGGGGTTCGCCTTTCGCATGATCGGTGTCCATGCCAAATCGAAAGCGCCCCATGGCGCGACCGGACGCGAGGCGATCATACGAAAGGCGGTCCAGAATCGCCGCAAGCAGCTCGCCCAGTGCATCTGGCTCCGCCGCCGCGTCGAAGAGCATCTCGCGGCGGGCGATCCGCTCGTCGTGCTCGGCGACTTCAACGACGGCCCCGGCCTAGACGAGTACGAAAAGCTCTTCGGCCGCTCCGGCGTCGAGGTCGTGATGGGCGAGGAGGGCGCGCCGCGTCTCTACGACCCCAACGCCCGACAGGTCACGAGCCGCAAGATCACCGCCGTGCCCACCTCGGCGCGGTTCTGGATGCCCGGGGAGGGACGCTGGATGGAGACGCTTCTCGACTACGTGATGATCTCCCCCGACCTCATGCCGAGAGAGCCGCGCTGGCGGATCTGGCACCCTTTCGACGATCCGGGCTGCTACAGGGTTCCCGAGCTGCGCGAGGCCCTGCTCGCCGCGTCGGACCATTTCCCCGTCACGCTCGACATCGCGATCTGAGGCTTAAAGACTCGCACATCTTGCCCTATAGTCTCCCCATGAGGTTCGTTTTCGCAACTGCTCTCGCAATGTGTCTGACCGCCGCGCCTGTCGCGGCGCAGGAGCCCTCCGACGAGAGCACCCGGGACATGGAAGAAGGCTTCAGCCTGCTCGAAGAGGGAACCAGGCTTCTGCTTCGCGGGCTCATGTCCGAAATGGAGCCGGCCATCCGCGAACTTCAGGGGGCCCTCCAGAATCTCGACGCCTATCACGCGCCCGAGGTGCTTCCGAACGGCGACATCATCATCCGCCGCAAGGAGCCGCTGCAGCCGGAAGAGGATCCTGAGGTCGGTCCCGGCGGCGAGGTGGAGCTTTAGGGTCTGGCCCGTCCCCAAAACGCGCCGGCGTTGTCCTCCTGCCGCGCAAGGCCGTTCGAAGGGCAGAGTCGTGCTGGTGCGTGCAGTGAAGCCGTCAGCCGTGTGGTGTCCTTGCCACGGTCTTTCGCAACCGGAAGAAGTCAGAGCTAACCGTATTTCGTTACGTCGAAATCCTTTTCGAATATCTTGTGCAACCTCTTGAGCAGGCTGCGTCCGCATGACCCCGGAACCCGATCCTGGCCGCCATCCGCGGCCCGTCTCCTCACCCGAGGCACCCGACGAGGCGAGCGAGCCCGGTCCGGGTGCCGTCCGGGTTCCCGAACGTCTGTCGTCGCGCGACGCGGAGGCGCTCTTCTCGCGGCTTCCCCCGGTGTCGACGGACGCCCTCACGGGCTTCTGGCGCGGCCGCGTCGTCGACACCGGCCATCCCTACGATGCGATGCTTCGTGCGTCCTGCTGGATCGGGAAGGAGTTCCTCGCCCCCGAACGCGTCCATCCGCTTGTCCACGAGGGCGCCTTCGGCCGCCTCCGGCTCGACCCCGGTCGCATCCCGCTCCGCCTCGCCCGCGCCCTTGGCCTCGCGCATTGGCCCGGGGCCCGGGCGGTCGCCCGCATCGCCGGTCCGCTCTTCGCGACCTCCCGCCCCCGCGCGCGCCTGCGGACGGTCCTCGATGGTGACGAGCCGACCGCCGCGATGATCTACGACCAGCGCCCGATCATCGATGTCTTCCGCCGGGTGGACGCGGCGACGGTCATGGGAAGGATGGACGAAAAGGGCGCCCACCGCCCCGCCTTCTTCCTTCTCACCCGCGAGGCCTGAATGAAGAAAGGGCGCCCAGGGGGGCGCCCTTTCCGTCTGCGGCCGAAGGAAATCAGCAGCTGTAGTACAACTTGAACTCGATCGGATGCGGCGTGTGCTCGAACGCGTAGATCTCTTCCCACTTGAGATCCATGTAGCCCTCGATCTGGTCCTTCGTGAACACGTCGCCCAGCAGAAGGAAATCCATGTCCTTCTCGAGCTCCTCCATCGCCTCGCGCAAGCTTGCGCAGACGGTGGGAATGCCGGCCAGTTCCTCGGGCGGCAGATCATAGAGATCCTTGTCCATCGCCTCGCCCGGATCGATCTTGTTCTTGATCCCGTCGAGACCGGCCATCAGCAGCGCCGCAAAGCAGAGGTAGGGGTTCGCCGACGGGTCGGGGAAGCGGGCCTCGACACGCTTGGCCTTCGGGCTCTCCGTCCACGGGATCCGCACGCAGCCCGAACGGTTGCGGGCCGAGTAGGCGCGCAGCACCGGGGCCTCGAAGCCCGGGATCAGGCGCTTGTAGGAGTTCGTCGACGGATTCGTGAAGGCGTTGAGCGCCTTGGCGTGCTTCAGGATGCCGCCGATATACCAGAGCGCCTCCTGGGAGAGATCTGCATACTTGTCGCCCGCGAAGAGAGGCTTGCCATCCTTCCAGATCGACATGTTGACGTGCATGCCCGTGCCGTTGTCGCCGGCGATGGGCTTCGGCATGAAGGTCGCCGACTTGCCGTAGGCCTGCGCCACGTTGTGGATGACGTACTTGTACTTCTGCAGATGGTCGCCCTGATCGGTCAGCGACGAGAAGATCAGGCCGAGCTCGTGCTGGCACGAGGCTACCTCGTGGTGGTGCTTGTCGACCTTCATGCCCATGCGCTTCATCGTCGACAGCATTTCCGAGCGGATGTCTTGCCCGTCGTCGACGGGGGGCACCGGGAAGTAGCCGCCCTTGATGCCGGGACGGTGGCCCATGTTGCCCATCTCGTACTCGGTGTCGGTGTTCCACGAGGCGTCGAGGGCGTCGACCTGGTAGGAGACCTTGTTCATCTCGACCGAGTAGCGGACGTCGTCGAACAGGAAGAACTCCGCCTCGGGGCCCCAGTAGGAGGCGTCGCCGATTCCGGTCGACTTGAGATAGGCCTCGGCCTTCTCCGCCGTGCCGCGCGGGTCGCGGTCGTATTTCTCGCCGGTGTCGGGCTCGAGGATCGTGCAGTGCACCGCCAGCGTCTTCTCGGCGAAGAACGGGTCCATGTAGGCCGACGCCGGGTCCGGCATGAGCTTCATGTCGGACTGGTCGATCGACTTCCAGCCCGCGATCGACGAGCCGTCGAACATGAATCCCTCGTCGAGGAAGTCCTCGTCGACCTGGTTCGACAGAACCGTCACGTGCTGAAGCTTGCCGCGTGGATCGGTGAATCGGATGTCGACGTATTCGACCTCTTCGTCCTTTATGGTCTTGAGTACGTCCGTCTTGCTCATTGTGGACCCTTCCTTGCTAGTTCCGGGATGTAGTGCTGATCATAGGGCGTCGGCGCCCGACTCGCCCGTGCGGATGCGGATCGCCTGTTCCACCGGTGTCACGAAAATCTTTCCGTCGCCGATCTTGTCCGTCTTGGCGGCCGCGATGATCGCCTCGATCGCGGCGTCGACCTGATCGTCCGGCAGGACCACCTCGATCTTCACCTTGGGCAGGAAGTCGACGACGTATTCCGCCCCGCGATACAGCTCGGTGTGCCCCTTCTGACGTCCGAACCCCTTCACCTCGAGCACCGACAGGCCCTGGACGCCGATGTCCTGCAGCGCCTCCTTCACTTCGTCGAGCTTGAACGGCTTTATGATCGCCTCGATCTTTTTCATGGGTCTTCGACTCCCCCCGAGGTTTCGTTGTCTGGGGCGTGAGACCACTTCCAAGGGGCGGCCACAATTCGGTAGGGTTGCGGAGACAGGGGCGCCGGGTGGATTCACGGTCTCGTGCCTATTTTTTGTGCAAATTGCCGTGATTGCGGGCGAAATGTGAAGAGTTGGACAAATGGCCGAACTTCTGACCGCCGCAGAGATGCGCGCCATCGAAAAAACCGCGATCGAAAGCGGAGAGTTGACCGGACTGGCGCTCATGGAACAGGCGGGCCGGGGCGTGATCGACGCCATCCTCGAGGAATGGCCGGAGCTCGCGAACGGCCCGCACCGCGCGGTCGTTCTCTGCGGGCCGGGCAACAACGGCGGCGACGGGTTCGTGATCGCCCGCCGGCTCCGGGACAAGGGCTGGTCGGTCGAGGTGTTCCTCTTCGGAGATGCCGGGAAACTGCCGCCCGATGCACGGAAGAACCGCGACCTGTGGGCAGCCATGGGTGAGGTTCGTCCGCTTACACCCGAAGCCGCGGGCGAGGGAGACCGGCCCGCAATCCTTGTCGACGCCATGTTCGGCACGGGCCTCGCGCGGGCGATCCCTCTCGACCTCGCCCGGGCGGTTCATGCGGTGGGTGCGCGCGGCGCGGGTTCGTCCCCGTCCCGTGTCGTCGCCGTCGACTGCCCCTCGGGACTGGACTGCGACACCGGAGAATTCCTGTTTCCCGACCCGCCGCCAGAGGGCGATGACGATGTCTCGGCGCGCTCCGACTGGTGGCAGTCCGAGGCGACGCCCCGGATGCTCCGCGCCGATCTTACGGTGACCTTCCACATGGCCAAGGTCGGACACTACCTCGGTGAGGCGCCCGGGTTCTGCGGGCGGCTCAGGACCGTCGACATCGGACTCCGGGAGGACCGCATCGAGCCGACACCTGGCGGGCCCCAGGGGGGCCGCCTCCGCCTCGTCGGGCCGGACCACATCGGGCATGACCACAAGGGCCGGACCTGGCCGGTGGAATTCGTCCGGCCGCGCGGCGGGCACAAGTATGACCGGGGCCACGCGCTGATCCTCGCGGGCGGGCCGGGTCGGGGCGGCGCGGCCCGGATGGCGGCGCGGGCGGCGCTCAGGATCGGGTCGGGCCTTGTCACCGTGGGCTGTCCGGCCGCCGCGCTTCAGGAGAATGCGTCACAACTCGACGCGATCATGCTGCGCCCCTTCAAGGAGGTGACGGACCTCATCGAGTTCCTCGCCGACGGCCGGGTCACCGCCGTCTGCCTCGGCCCCGGCCTCGGAAAGGGCGAGAAGCCGCAGCGGCAGGTCACCGCCGTTCTCGCCGCCGAGCGGGCGACGGTCCTCGACGCCGACGCGCTGACTATCCACGACGACGACCCCCAAGGTCTCTTCTACCAGCTTCACGAGCGCTGCGTCCTGACCCCGCATGAGGGCGAATTCGCGCGCCTCTTCCCCGACCTCGGCCAGAACGCCCGCCGCGACGCGCGGCTGTCGAAGGTCGACGCGGTGCGGCAGGCGGCCGACAGGGCCGGATGCACCGTGCTCCTGAAGGGGCCCGACACCGTCATCGCGAGCCCCGGAGGCGTGGCGTCGCTTCATGCGGCCGCCTATGAGCGCGAGGCGCCGTGGCTGGGGACGGCGGGGGCAGGCGACGTGCTCGCGGGCATGATCACGGGCCTTCTCGCCCGAATCTCGCCGCCGCAAGAGGTTCACCCAGTGGTCGAGGCCGCGGCGTGGCTCCACGTAGAAGCGGCGCGCGCCTTCGGCCCGGGCCTGATCGCAGAGGACATCCCCGAGGAGCTGCCGAAGGTGTTCCGCGCGCTGGGCCTCTGACATACGGCCTCCGTGCCCGATCCATAAGCCGTGCGGGCGCCGTTTTTTCGGCTCGCGTGGCCCCTGACGCTCTGCTAGACCCAAGCGCACTGCGGGTGTGGCGGAACTGGTAGACGCACCAGATTTAGGTTCTGGCGCCGCAAGGCGTGGGGGTTCAAGTCCCTCCACCCGCACCACATTGAAAACAAAATGTTTTCCGGATTTTCCGGTGACCGGACGAGAGGTGCAAATCGGAAGGTTTTACAGTTTGTTTTACACTTTCCCGTTCTGGTCTTGTTCTGTTCTGCATGGGGATAAGACTCAGTTTCGCCTGGCTTGGGCGGTCCGGCTGAGGCGCTTCTGGTTCGCACCCTTGCGGTACTTCTGGACCATCTCGAGAGTCCGGTGTCCGGTGACGGACTGGATCTCGCTGTCCGAGCAGCCTGCTTCGGCGAGCTGGACGGCGGCGGTGTAGCGCCAGCCGTGGATGACGAAGCCGGTGGCCCCGATCTCGGTGCGGACCGCGAGGACGGATTTCTGGATCTGGGACTTGGTGAGGTGCTGGGTGAGGTTCTTGGCGAGGATGTACCTGCCGGTGCGGGGCAGCGCGTCGAGGTAGGTCTTGAGCTTCCCTGGACAGGCGACCCAGAGACGTTCGCCGGTCTTCTCCTGGATCACGTTGATGCCCTCACCGTCGTAGTGCGCCCACTCCATGAGGCAAAGGTCGCCCACCCGCTGACCGGTTCCGATGGCAAGCTGGAAGGCGATCTGGACGGAACCTGTCGCGGTTCTTCCGAAGGCATCGAGAGCCCACTGGGGCCAGGGCTCGTAGGAGCCGCCCTTGAGCTTGCTCACGCCCGAGGCTGCATTGCTCGTGATCCACTCGAGGTCCATGGCGTGGCGCGACAGGATCGAGAGAGTCTCGACGATCGCATTGGCCTTACGCCAAGTGTCCGCGTATTTGTCCCGGGCGGCGATGACGTCACGGCGACGGAGGTTGCGGAAGTCCTTCGGTCCGTTCTTCTCCGAGATCAGGTGGAGAGTGCGCTCATATTCCTTGCGGGTCGAGGATTTGAGCTTCTGAAACGAAGGCGAAGCCCGATAGCTCGCGATCAGGGCGTCGAAGGACGTCCGGGGGGTCTCGTTACGCCCGGCACGACATGCCCAGTA
>Ga0102943_1001256_pt1 | contig 16015 bp, 10 predicted proteins | sample SalPonC_black_MG_FD_78174 | JGI IMG/M metagenome (GOLD analysis project Ga0102943, IMG submission 78174) | Salt pond soil microbial communities from South San Francisco under conditions of wetland restoration - Salt Pond MetaG... | ecosystem: Environmental > Aquatic > Marine > Intertidal zone >...
ATCCGGGTGTGGTCCTGGAGAATTCTTTTCACCGCCAGTTCATGGGCCGGGTTGATGGTGCCGGCATACCCGGATACGGCAAAGGCGGTCACCCCCTGGCTGGCGATCATCTGGTCAGCGGATTTTTTGATCTGATCAGGGTCTATGTCGGTTTTTTGTCTGCCTGAGATGTCCAGCTCCCCCTGGATTACGGTTTTGGGTGAATAGTCAATGGTTTGGGCCAGGTCCGGGGGTGCCATCAAAAGCATGGCCACGGTCTGGCCTTCATTTTCCACTATGGCATTGGTGGCCAGGGTGGTGGAAAGTGCCACCAGTTCCACAGTTGCCAGCCGGTCCTGGTCCAGCTTTGCCAGGGCGTTTCCAATACCGATGGTGAAATCCCATTTTGTGGTCAATGCTTTGGCCTTGGACAGCGTGGCCTGGTTCTTCAGATCATATACCACAGCATCTGTATAGGTGCCGCCGGCATCGATGCCCAGTCCGGTCCGGATATCATCCGGTTCTGCAGCGTAATGGGCAGGTGCCTTGTCAGAAGGAATAATACACACCATATCCCCGGCCTGTTCCTTTGCCGTGGTGTTCCAAACCGGACTGGCAGTCAGGTTTGCAGTGACGGCATCAAAGGCAATGACATGGCCGGGGGAGACCACTAGCACCCGGGGGGTTGATGCCGTGGTCGTCATCATCTGCCGGAGCAGGCCCTGGTCTCCTGTGATGCGCTCAAACTGCCAGCCATAGGCTTGTGCCATCTCCTTTGCCATGCGTTCATATTTGGGGGCCTGGCCGGACCGGGTTTCAATGAAGGCGGCCCGCTGGTAATTTTTCTGCCAGGAGTTGAGAAAGGCAAAGGTATGGTCGGCGGTTTTCTGTCCGTGGGAATTTTTCAGGTCTTCATACACCAGCTGGCGGTTGCCGAACCAGGCTTTTTTGCGGCGCTGGGAAATAGGCTCCGCTTTTTCCTCACACCAGCCGGCAGACAGGTAATAGGTACCGGGAAAACGTTTGAACTGCTCCTGGTAGGCCTGGTCCCCGCCCAGAAAAAGGGCGATGCAGTCATGTACCCGGGGAATGACCAGGGGGATATCCCGGGCTGTCAGGCCCACAGTGCCTTTGCCGCAGACCCCGTACCCGATGATGATCCGGTCCCCGTCCCCATGGCCTGAAATCTGATCAATGGCTTCCTGGACCTTTGTTTTCAGCTTATGGGGATTTTCATGGAGTCCGGCTTCCAGGAACGTAAAATCCATTTCCAGGCCCAGTTCCCGGGCAATTTCTTTCATATCCCTGGCCAGCACTGCGCAGGCGATGACATAGGTCTTCTTATTCACGGTCGGTTTCCTTGGGTTGTGCATTCATGCCATTTCATTAAAATAGGCTTCTACCCAACAGGGTGTCAACTGTTTTTCACAGAGCGGTTACAGGTAATCAGGCAGGAACAATTCCAACATCTTGTATCAAACGGGGCAGAATGGGGGTTCGATCCAAAGAAATCAACCGACACTGGCCGCTGAAAATAGTGGCCGCTCCCGGTTGTGCCTTGCTGCAGGACTGTCGAATCCCCTTAGGATTCCAGGCCGGCAGCAAGGCACAACCGGGAGCGGCCTCCATGATTCCAATGGGAAGGTTACATGGACACTGTCGGGTTTTTCAACTTCCCTATTTCAGGAAGGTATCCCCTTTTTCAAAATCCCCTTCCCTGAACCGGGAATACCGCAGGGGATTGTCTTTGTTGTCCATTTTGCCGGTGGCAATGTCTGCCACCCGCTTGCCGGCACCCGGAGACATCATGACCCCGCACCAGTATCCGCAGTTCACATGAAATCCCTCGATTTCGCCGGATGGACCGATGACCGGCTTGTCATCCGGGGTGTACACATACTGGCCGGCAGATACATCAACATCTTCGGCTTTGAGATTGTCGGCCACTTTTTCCAGAAACGGGTTGAGCCGGGATACCCGGTGGATGGATTCAGCGGCAAAGTCCCAGTCCGTTGGCAGCTCATCTGACGGCGGGGATTCCGGTTCATCCGGGTCCACCCAGGCGCAGAGCAGACCGCCTGCTTCCGGGCGCCAGTACCCGTGGTTCACCAGATCCACGGTAAAGGGCGCATAAACCGGCAGGTCCGGCAGATCTGTTTTGATATAGGCTTTCTGGCGCCGCACGGTGCGCAGGGGCATGTCCAGGCCCGCCATCTTTCCGATGATTCCGGCAAAGGGACCGGCACAGTTGACCACCAGCCGGGTGGAGATGGTGCCTTTGTCGGTGTTTACCGCGCATACCCCCTGGTTGTCGGTCTGGATGTCTGTGACGTCTGTTTTCATGAAAAACGTGGCATCATCGGCCCCTTTGGCAAATCCATAGGTGGCCTCATGGGTGGACAGCCAGCCGTCCCGGTTGTTGAAAGTGGCCCCCAGGGCCCGGGGGGCCAGAAAGGGAAAGCGTTTGTGCAGATCATCCGTGCCGATGTATTCCGCCCCGGGGATGCCGATAGCCTGATACTGGTCAACGGCTTTTTTCAAGTCCGGCAACTGGGCCTCATCATCGGTGACAAACAGATATCCCCGCTGGGTCACATGGATGTCAATGCCGGGCAGGCCCACAACATCAGTGAAATGTTCAAACATGTCCAGGCTGGTCAGGGCAAGGTCAGCCATTGATTTTTCCGTGAACTGGGTGCGGAAACACTCCACGCTGGCGGCAGTGGTCAGGCTGGACAGGCCGTCGCGTTTTTCCACCAAAATGGTTTTCATGCCGGCTTTTGACAGCCAGAAAGCGGTTGCCGATCCCACAATGCCGCCGCCGATAACCACTGCGTCAGCTGTGATGGTGCCAAATTCTTTTGGTATGGTGATCTCACTCATGATGATTTTCCTTGTGTTCTTGTGTCAGATATAGTTTTGAAAATTCCGGTATACCAGTATTTATTTGTTGCGGATTTTTTCCATGTATCTGTCCAGGTCTTTTTTGATACCCGGATCCATGTCAGGGGGTTCAAAGTTTTCCAGGATCTCCTTGTACTTGGCATTGGCCTGCTGTTCCATGGAAAGACTGCCCTTTGCGGTCCAGGCATCGAAATTGCGGCGTTCTTCCATGAGGGGTGCATACAGTTCTGAACGGAAATACTGGAAGGTGTGGCGGTTGGTCAGGTATTCTCCGCCGGGTCCCACCTGGTCGATCACATCCAGGGCCAGCTTTTCCGGGATAATTTCCTCCCCTTTTTTGATGCGGCGGCACATGCCCATCATTTCGGCATCGATCATGAATTTTTCATAGGAAGCGGTCATATACCCTTCCAGGATACCTGCGGCATGCAGCACAAAATTGATCCCGCTCAGACACGCCATCTGCAGGCTCATCATGGATTCAAATCCGGCCTGGGAATCCACCATTTTGGCATCGGTCAGGGCCCCGCCGCCCCGGGAAGGAAGGCCGTAAAATCTACCCATCTGGGCGGTGGCAGCCGTGTTTACCGCCATTTCAGGGGCACCGATGCTCAGGGTGCCGTAATGCATGGCCGCGGCAGAAGAGGAACCGGCAAAGATCACCGGGGTCCCTTCTCTCACCAGCTGGGCCAGGCAGATGCCGGCCAGCACTTCCGCATTCTGGACCACCAGCGTGCCTTCCATGGTCACCGGCGTGGTGGCCCCGGCAATGGACAGAGAAGAGATCAGCTGGGGCATGCCGGCTGCGGCATAGGCCATGATGCCGGCGCACATTTTGTCGTCAAACCCCAGGGGGGTCAGGGTGGTAAGAATACTCACAAAAGGCGGTTTTTTTGCCATCTCCTCTCTGCCGCCAAACAGCATGGCTGCCATGTCCAGGGTCTGTTTTGCATCCGGTCCGCCGGTACCGGCGCCCATGAACGGCTTGTCAGACAGGACCATGGCAGCGTAGATCCGTTCCGCATTCCGTTTGTCCACAGGGATATCATTGGGTTCTACCATCATGCCGCCGGTGATGTCAAACCAGGGAATGGCACAGGCCAGTTTGGCAAAATTTTCAAAATCTGCCAGGGTGCCGGCCCGCCGGCCATGGTCCAGGCAATTGACAAACGGTGAGCCATAACAGGGCATGAATGCGATATTGTCCCCGCCGATAACCACATTTTTTTCCGGATTCCTGGCATGCAGGGTGAACTGGGATGGGGCTTTTTTTATCTGTTCCTCCACAAATTTTTTTGTGAAATACACCCGCACCCCGTCCACTTTGCATCCTGCTTTTTTAAACAGGTCCAGGGCAGGCGCATATTTGAAATGCATACCGGTCTTTTCCAGTACAGCCATGGTGGCTGTATGGATTTTTTCTGTTTCCTGTGAAGAAAAATATTCAAAAAATCCCATGAGATATCCTTATATATTTGGTTTGCTGGCTAGGTGACATCCCAAAAAAGCAAGCATATTTCATGCCAAGATTGTGGCCGATCGCCCGCCGGCAGGGCCATCGCTGGGAAAACAAGTGGAACCCTTCTGGCATGGATGCTGCTTTCCGCAGATGCTAACAAATATGCAGGATCGAGAAAAGATATTGCATGCAACCCTTTTCAGTGTGCTGCCTGACATGGGGCCGAAAAAGTATAAAAATTTTTTTATATGTCTTGCTTTTTTTATAAAATTCATGCATCCCAAGGGGACAGGTTTGAGAAAAATCCAAAAAATATCAAAAAAAATGATTTTTTGCAGGTAAAAGGGGTGTATGGACCGTATCAATTTCGAAGATATCGATATTTACAGTGTGCTGTCTTCCATGCATGAAGGGGTGGTGATTGCAGATATCTCCGGAAAAGTCATATTTTTCAATGACACCCAGGGCCGGATCGATGATGTTGTTCCAAAGGATGCTATCGGCAAGAAAATTCTGGAGATCTATCAGCTGGCGGATGATACCAGCCCCATCCTGCGCTGCCTCATCAGCGGCGCGCCCATCATCAATGAAACCCTGGTGTACCGGACCCGGCTGGGGCGGGTGTGCAATATTCTGTTCAGCGTATTTCCCCTGTATAAAAACGGGACCCTCATCGGGGCCATCAATTTTTCCAAGGAATACCAGCTCCTGGAACAGGTGATCCTGTCACAGTCTACGCCTGCCGGTTCGGTGCAGAAAACGTCCGTGAACGGTACCCGGTTTTCCTTTAAGGATATTATTGCATCTGATCCCAAGATGCACAATGCCATCCGCATTGCCAGGATGTCTGCCAGCTCTCCATCCCCCATCATGATTTCCGGGGAGACCGGAACCGGAAAGGAATTGTTTGCCCAGTCCATACACAACCACAGCCCGAGAAAGAAACAACCCTTTATTCCGGTCAACTGCGCCGCCATTCCGGAAAATCTGCTGGAGGGCATATTGTTCGGCACCTCCAGGGGATCATTCACCGGTGCCATTGACAAGCCGGGCCTGTTTGAACAGGCCAACGGCGGGACCATTTTTCTGGATGAACTGGATGCCATGCCCCTGACCCTCCAGGCCAAACTGCTCCGGATCATCCAGGAAAAAAAGGTAAGAAAGCTGGGGTCCCTCCAGGAGACAGACCTGGATGTAAAGATACTGTCTTCTGTAGGACAGCCCCCTTTGAAAATTATCCGGAACGGGGTCCTTCGCATGGATCTTTTTTACCGCATGGGGGTGGTGTCCATTCTGCTCCCGCCTTTGCGGGAGCGGATCGGAGAACTGGACACATTGATCCGGTATTTTGTCGCAAAATACAACCAGGCCCTGAATGGAAACGTGAAAACCATCTCTCCCAGGGTAGCACAGCTGCTTGCCGGTTATGACTGGCCGGGAAATGTCAGGGAGCTTGAGCATATCATCGAGGCATCCATGAACATGGTGGGGGGCACAAGTGTTATCCGCCTGGCCCATTTGCCGCCCCATATTTTCAGTTTTGCAGGAAAAGAAAGGCTGCAGACAGGTGTTACCGGGCATAACAACAGGGGAAATTCCCAGAAAAGCAGCCTGCTGGAGACCCAGGCATCCAATGAAATGGAAATGATCATGGAGGCCCTGACCCGGTACCGGGGAAATGCCGCCCGTGCAGCCAGGCACCTGGGGGTTTCTCCCCAGTCTTTTCATTATAAGCTGAAAAAATATGGTATTAACCGAAAAGATTTTGTTTCCCGGGAGCCTGTGTAAACCATGCAAAAAAGTGTAAAAGAAATTGACAGTAAAACGCAAAATTTTTTAATTTTTTTCGGAAAAGCACAAGGTGTTTATTTCAGGAACCTGTTTTATTTTTATGGGATTTTCATTACTATTTTATCAGAAGTGTCACTGTTTCTCAAATTTGAGTGTCAAAATCACGGTTTGTCCTGGAGATCCCGGAACAGCGTTGGTACATAAAGTGCATGACAGTGGCGGATATAGAAAAGCGTGAACTTTAATGAAGGAGAAAAAAATTATGAAAACAAATGCAAGAGCGGTCGTGATCGGTGGCGGCGCCATCGGCGTATCCGTGGCGTATCACCTGGCAAAATATGGATGGAAAGACGATGTGGTGCTTCTGGAAAAACATGAACTGACCTCCGGCTCCACCTGGATGGCGGCAGGAAATGTCTCCTTTTTTCATGGCAACTATTACGGCACCCAGGTGAACAAAAAAAGCATCGAGATCTACAAAGAACTGGAAAAAGAAACCGGTCAGCCCGTCGGATGGCATACCACCGGCTCCATCCGGACAGCGGACAATCCGGGCCGGATGGATGAGCTGGGATATGCCTATTCCATGAACCGGTGCCTGGGCCTGGATGTGTCCTATATCACCCCGGAAGAGATCGGGAACATGCACCCGTTTATCCAGACGGAAGGGCTGCTGGGCGGCCTGTACTGGCCGGATGACGGGGATGTGGACCCCAACTCCCTGACCCAGGCCATGGCCAAGGGGGCCCGGAAACTCGGGGTGGAGTTCAACCTGCACACCATGGTTACCGGGATTTATCAGAAATCCAGCGGCGAATGGGTGGTAGAGACTGACAATGGCGACATCACCTGTGAAAAAGTGGTGAACGCCGCCGGCCTGTGGGCCCCGGAAGTGGCCCGGATGGTGGGCTTGGAGATTCCCTCCATTTCCATTTCCCACACCCATATCCTGTATGAATCGATCCAGGAAATTGCGGACCGGGATACCTACCTGCCCCTGATGCGTGACCCGGACAAATCCATTTACCTGCGCCAGGAAATGGATTCTTTGATACTGGGCCTGTATGAAGCCAACGGCCAGCAGTGGTATAAGAACGGTGTGCCTTGGGATTATGCCCAGGAAGAGATCAACCCGGATTTAGACAACATTTCCGACTGCATCGAAGGGGGTATCGAACGGTTCCCCATCCTCGGAGAAACCGGTTTTAAACATATCACCGCGGGTCCCATCACCTATACCCCCAACGCCGAACCCCTGGTAGGGCCGGCCGCGCCCCTGAAAAACTTCTATAATGCCTGCGGCTACAGCTTCGGCATTACCCAGGCAGGCGGTATCGGCCATTACCTGGCCGGGTGGATGATGAACGGCGAGCCGGAGATTGATCTGTGGCCCATGGATTCCCGGCGGTACGGCTCCTATGCCAACTGGGCATACAACACGGAAAAAATAGCCGACACCTATCCCAGGCTTTATTCCACGATCTATCCCAACGAGGTCAGGCCCGCGGCCCGGCCCAACCGCACCTCCCCCATCTATGAATACCAGAAACAGGCCAATGCCGTGTTTGCTGATTACTACGGCTGGGAATGCCCCAACTATTTTCCGCCCAAAGGGGAAGATGAATACGAAGAACCCTCCTGGAGACGGTCCAATGCCTTCAAACACGTGGGCGCAGAATGCAAGCATGTCATGGAAAAAGTGGGCATTATCGATTTGACCCGGTTTGCCAAAACAAAAATTTCCGGACCCGGCGCCAAAGCCTGGCTTAACCACATGACCTGCCAGAAAGTGCCGGAAAAAGACGGCCGCATCGCCTTGAGCCCCATGCTGGATCACAACGGCAACTTCAAGACCGATATGACCGTGAGCCGTGTCAATGAAAATGAATTTTTCTGTGTCACCGCATCAGTAGGCAAAAAACACGACCAGCACTGGATGATTGAAAACCTGCCCGAAGATGGATCGGTGGGCATGGAAGACATTACCTACCAGATGGGATGCCTTGTCCTGGTAGGCCCCAACGCCCGCGAAGTGTTGGCCAAGGTAGCCTATGACGATGTGTCCAATGACGTTTTCAAATTCGGCACCTCCCGGGAAATCTATGTGGGCCGGACCAAATGCCGGGTCAACCGCATGAACTATGTGGGGGAACTGGGGTTTGAGATCTTCCATCCCATCCAGCACCAGATCACCCTGTACCATGATCTGATGAACGCCGGCGCAGATCATGATATCCGTCTCATCGGCATGCATGCCATGGATTCCATGCGCCTGGAAAAAGGATACCTGGCCTGGAAGAGTGAGATGAATGTCCACCACACACCGCTGGAAACCAATGTGGCCTGGACCGTGAAAATGGACAAGGAATTTATTGGCAAAAAAGGTATTGAAAAACAGAAAACAGAAGGGATCGCCCAGAAGCTGGTGTGCATGGTGGTGGATGCCACAGATTCCGATCCCTTCGGATACAACCCGATCTTTGCCGGAGAGGAACGGATCGGCATGACATCCTCCGGTGGATACGGTCACCGGGTGGAAAAAAGCATTGCCCTGGGGTATGTAAAACCCGAATATGCCAAGACAGGCACCAAACTGGATGTGGAGATTCTGGGCCGCAAGCGCAGCGCCGAGGTGGTTGCCATGCCCCTGTATGATCCCAAAAACGAAAAAATGAAAAGCTAACATCGATTGTTTGAGGTTTTGATATGAAAATCTGTGTATGTGTAAAACATGTGCCGGACACGGCAGCAACCATCAAGATTGACGGAGAAGCCGGGTTCAAGGATTCGGAAATCAAGTTCGTTGTCAACCCGTATGATGAATACGGGGTGGAAGAGGCGGTCAGTCTGAAGGAAAAAAATGGCGGGGAGGTGGTGATTGTTACGGTTGGTAAACCCGAAGCAGCCGCCACCATACGGTCTGCCCTGGCTATGGGGGCTGACCGGGGCATCCTGGTAACCGTGGACAGCCAGTTTCTGGATGCCGCGCTGACGGCCAGGGCCCTGAAAGCGGCCATGGAAAAGGACGGACTGCCGGACATGATATTCACCGGCAAAGGGTCTGTGGATTCGGAAAGTTTCCAGACCCAGTATCGGCTGGCCCATTCCCTTGGATTGCCTGTGGTGAACGAGGTAAGCACCCTGTCTGTGGACGGAAAAAAGGCGGAGGCTGAACTGGAAGTAGGCGGCGGGGACAAACAGGTCATCGAGATGGGCCTGCCCTGCGTCATCGGGGCCACAAAAGGGTTGAATGAACCCAGGTATCCCAAATTTCCGGACATCATGAAGGCCAAGAAGAAGAAAATTGAAGAGATGTCCCTTGCAGATCTTGGACTGGATGCATCCGCCCCGGGCGTGACCCTGGAAAAACTGGAACCTGTACCGGAAAGAACCGGTGCAAAAATGATTGAGGGATCAGTGGAAGAACAGGTGACCGAACTTATCCGGGTCCTGAAAGACGATGAAAAGGTTTTATAAAATAAGGAGATAGATATTATGGCCAGTATTGGCATATTGATTGAAACTGAAAACGGTGCGGTCAAGGAAACCTCCCTGGGGGTGATGACAGCTGCAGCGGGTCAGGAAATAATCGCTTTGGTTACGGATGCTGATCCGGCAGGTCTCAAAGACAAACTGGCGGAATACGGGGCAGCCAAAATCGTGAAACTCACGGCCGCAGAAAAAGATGTGTCAGCCAGTCCCGATCTTGCTGCCCGGGCCCTGGCTGCGGCGGTGGAAAATTACGGCCTTACCGCCCTCCTGGGTACGGCATCCGCCAGCGGCAAAGACCTGTTTGCCCGTGTTGCCGCCATCATGGACCAGCCATTGGTGTCTGACTGTGTGGCCCTGGATATTGGGGCCAAAACAGCCAAAAAATCCCATTTTTCCGGGAAGACCTTTGCCACCTTGAAAGTGGATGCTGCGGTTTTTCTGGCAACGGTCCGGCCCAATGCCATTGAAGCCAAGGTATCTGCCGGCGCCGGGGAGATCGAAGCGTTCTCAGCCGAGGTGACCGATCCCGGACTGGTGACCATCAAAGAAGTCAAAAAAGGGGATTCTGACAAGATAGACCTGACCGAAGCCCCGGTCATCATCACCGGCGGACGCGCCATCAAAGCGGCGGAAAACTACAGCATGCTGGAAGCCTGTGCCGCCAAGATGGGGGCTGCAGTGGGTGCGTCACGCGCTGCGGTGGATGCGGGATATGCCCCCCACGCCATGCAGGTGGGCCAGACCGGGAAAACCGTATCCCCCAGGCTGTATATTGCCTGCGGGGTATCCGGCGCAGTCCAGCACTTTGCCGGCATGAAAACCTCCAAGGTGATTGTGGCCATCAATGAGGACAAGGATGCCCCCATTTTTGCCAAGTGTGATTACGGTATTGTGGGGGACATTTTTGATGTGGTTCCCGTATTGACTGACGCTTTGTAAAGTGATACATGACCCGGTAACTTGCAGCGGCAGGAACCGGGTCATGTGGATACAGAGGCTTTTGATACATGACCTCTCCTGAATCGACCAAGTCCGAAAGTTGCGTAACAATGCGTAACAAATTGTAAAGGGGACTTTCATGAAACTACTGGTTGCCTATGACAAAAATACATCCACTTCCAAGGTCCTGGACAAAGCCCTGAAGCGGGCCATGGAATCCAGCGCCTATGTATATCTGATCAGAACCTGTGATCCGGACACCAAAGAACGGGAAGTCCAGGAACTGGAACACAGGCTCAACGAGATCCGCAATGAAGTGTTCAAAAAACACGGGATTGCGGGTGAGACCCATATCCTGATCCGGGGGCTGGCACCCGGGGAGGATATTGTCCAGTATGCCTATGAAAAGGATGTGGATGAAATCATCATTGGCATCAAAAAGCGGTCCAAGGTGGAAAAGATGGTGTTCGGATCCACGGCCCAATATGTCATTTTAGAGGCCCATTGTCCGGTATTGACCGTAAAATAAATAACCGGGAATCAACAATTGTGCGGATCTTGAGAATGGCGTCGTTTGATTAACCATATAAAGAGAAAGGAGTTGTTTTTATTTTGTTAACCTTAGGGAGTCCGGTAGAAGCCAAAAAGGTGTTTGGCGGTTCCAAATCATGGACCATAAACAATTTTGACTTAATTTTAAGGAGGGTTTAGCCTTGGAAACGAATGGTAAAAGTAGTGCAAAGATGACTTTTTTGATTTCACTTGCAGTAATGATTATATTTGTATTTTTTGGCGTTGTCACACCCGAATCATTCGGTAACGTTGCTGATGCAGTATTCAAATACATGAAGGAAGCATGGGGCTGGTCTTTTATCTTTGGCGCCAGCATTTTCCTTGTCATGACTGTGTTTTTACTGCTCAGCCCTGTGGGTGAAATCAGGCTGGGTGGAGATGATGAAAAACCGGTATACTCCGATATAACCTGGTTCGCTATGCTTTTTAGCTGCGGTATGGGTATTGGTCTGCTTTTCTGGGGTGTTTCCGAACCGATGTGGCACTATATGTGGCCGCCTCACGGTGAAGCAAAAACGGCTGCGACTGTGCACCTGGCCATGCAGTACTCTTTCTTCCACTGGGGGTTTCATCCCTGGGCTATTTATGCCGTAGTTGCCGCTTCCCTGGCTTACTTTTCTTATCGTAAGGGATTACCGATGCTGCTGAGTTCCTGCCTTGAGCCGATCCTCGGGCGTAAGGGTATTGAGGGCCCATGGGGGATCCTGATTAATGTAATCGGTGTTTTTGCCACCTTGTTTGGCCTGGCGACTTCTCTGGGTCTTGGCGCTATGCAGATTGGCGGCGGCCTGGAAACGTTATTTGGTTTTACAAATGGCACGGGTTTGTGGCTGGTCATCGTTATAGTAGCTACGGCTGCAGCGATTATCTCCACATCAACTGGTATTGACCGCGGTATTAAGTATCTCAGCAACATCAATATTGTAGCTGCGCTGGTGTTAATGCTGCTGGTATTTCTTGTCGGTCCAACCGTGTTCATTCTTAAACTGTTAACCCAGGCGACCGGTGATTACCTGCAGAACATTATCCAGATGTCCTTTGGTCTTGATGCTGCCGGCGCCGGCACAGATGGCTGGTATAATGCCTGGACCGTTTTTTACTGGGCATGGTGGATCGCCTGGGCTCCCTTTGTCGGGACGTTTATTGCCCGTGTATCACGCGGACGTACCATCCGTAACTTTATTGTCGGGGTAATGCTTGTCCCGGTGGCAGTCAGTATGGTCTGGTTTGCTGTCTTTGGCGGTTCTGCTCTGCACCAGACGCACATTGCGGGTAATGCAGCAATTATGGAAGCTGTCAATACAGACTCTGCCTTGGGTTTCTTTGCGGCACTGCAGGGATTCCCGCTATCAGGCCTGCTGATTTTTGTGGCGATGTGCTCGGTTATTATATTTTTCGTTACCTCCTCCGACTCGGGAACCTATGTTAACGGCATGTTAACCTGTGGTGGTAACCCTGATCCGCCCCTGTACCTGCGGATAGTCTGGGGGTCTTTAGAGGGTGTTGTCGCCGGAATTCTGCTTTTCACAGGCGGCCTTAAAGCGCTGCAAACCGCTTCGGTTGTCGGTGGTTTCCCCTTCATGATTATCATGCTCCTGATGTTATACTGCCTGATGAAAGCCCTTTTTGCAGAAAAGCAAGCAGGGACGCTGCCTTTAGAGAAGAAGCGGATCATGGATACCCTGGAAGAAATTAAGTCTGGTAAATAATATCAGCATGTAAATAACCCCCATGCCTTGGCGTGCAGAACAAAGTATAAAAGCTGTTAGCTGTTAGCTGAGCACTGATGGCTGACGGCTTTTATATAAACACCCATACCCTGGCGGGCTCAACAAAGTATGAAAGCGTTAGCCGGTGGTAAGAGCAGGGGAAATTTTGTTTACTGGAAACGATACTTGCGTTCTAAAAGCTAACAGCTAACAGCTAAGGGCTAACAGCTAAGGGCTAACAGCTTTCAAATAAAATATAGTGAGTAAAAGGCCGCCCTTTCGGGGGCGGTCTTCTATACTGGTGCGCCAGGCATGGCGCGCAGCACCTGACTGGCACAAACCTTGATGACCCTGGTGAAAAAAGGGAAGATGTAAGGCGGCACATCATGAAAGAAGTGCCTTCCCATGGCATGATGGCTGCAGGGAAGGGGATTTTATAACCAAAAGGAAAAGGAAAAAAGGAGTTGTGTTTATGAAAAAGGACAGGTTCGATACCGACTATGTGGTCGGCCAGGACAATTTACAAAAATGGGGTATGGATATGCATAACCCTGTTTTTTTTATTGCAGCGGCCCTGGTACTGCTTTTTATCGTGTTGACCCTGATGAACCCGGAGGGTGCAAAAACGGTGTTTGACAGTTCCAAAGCATGGAGCATTGAAAATTTTGACTGGTTTTTCATGATCGCGGGAAACCTGTTCGTGCTGTATTGTCTGGTCTTGATTGTGCTGCCCCACGGGAAAATCCGCCTGGGGGGCCAGGACGCTAAACCTGAGTTCAACCGTATTTCCTGGTTTGCCATGCTGTTTGCCGCCGGCATGGGGATCGGCCTGATGTTCTGGAGCGTGGCTGAACCTGTGGCCTATTACACGGACTGGTGGGGAACACCCTTGAATGTGGCAGGCAAAACACCGGAAGCGGCCCGGGCCGCCATGGGCGCCACCATGTTCCACTGGGGGTTACACCCCTGGGCCATTTACGGGGTTACCGCCCTGGCCCTGGGATTCTTTGCTTTTAACAAGGGGTTCCCGTTAACGATCCGCTCCAGTTTTTTTCCGCTTCTGGGGGAATCGACCTGGGGCTGGTCCGGCCATATCGTGGATGTTATTTCCGTGCTGGCAACCATTTTCGGTTTGGCCACATCCTTGGGGTTTGGTGCCCAGCAGGCTGCGGGGGGACTGCATTTTCTGTTCGGTTGGGAAAACACCATCACGTTGCAGGTGATCATTATTGCGGCTGTAACGGCTGTGGCCGTTATTTCGGTTGTCAGGGGGCTGCACGGCGGCGTAAAAGTGTTGAGTAATATCAATATGTGTATGGCGGCCGCGCTGCTGCTGTTTGTCATTCTGGCAGGCTCTTTTGCCAACTTTTTTACCGGGCTGTTCACCACCACCGGGGCCTATGCGGAATGGATTCTCCCCTTGAGCAACTGGATCGACCGGCCGGATGAAAAATTCTACAAAGGCTGGACCGTATTCTACTGGGCCTGGTGGATTTCCTGGGCGCCCTTTGTGGGCATGTTCATCGCCCGTATCTCCAAAGGCCGTACCATTCGTGAGTTCATGCTGGCAGTGCTGCTGGTGCCGACCCTGGTGACCATTGTCTGGATGCAGGCGTTTGGCGGCAATGCCCTGCATCAGATCCAAAAGGGTGTCGGTGTATTGGCGGAAAAAGGACTGGGAGAGGTCTCTCTGGCAACTTTCCAGATGCTGCAGAACCTGCCTTTGACAGGGATTACCTCGTTTATCGGTATCTGCCTGGTACTGGTTTTCTTTGTCACGTCATCCGACTCCGGTTCCCTGGTGATCGATTCTATCACGGCCGGTGGCAAACTGGATGCACCGGTTTCACAGCGGATTTTCTGGGCCACCCTCGAGGGATTTATTGCTGCCTGTCTCCTGATCGGCGGCGGGGCGGATGCCCTCGGTGCTATTCAGGCCATTGCAATAACAGTAGGTCTGCCCTTTACATTGGTCATGCTTGTCATGATGGTCAGTGTGGCCATGGGGCTGCACCATGAAATGAAAAAAATCCATACCTGATAATATCCGGGTATAAAAAAGGTACCACCAAGCAACCTGCCTGCCTGCCGTTTCCCGGCAGGCAGGCAGGTTATTTTTTCTCCCCGGTGAGCATGATAGGGGCGGCATCAAAATCCTGTGCCGACATCATGGCAACCACCCGCTCAAACGCACTTTCGATCATCAACTGTTCCCATCTTTCCAGTTTGGCATATCGCTGCGTGAACCGTTCCTGAAGCAGGGGGGGGAGTGCATCCAGCATGTGTGTCCCTTTTTGGGTGAGTACGATATCGGTTTTGCGCTTGTCGTTGCTGCTCCTGGCCCGGGAAAGATATCCTTTTTTTTCAAGGCGCTGGGTGATATCTGTCACCGATGCCTGGCTCAGGCTGACCACTTTGGATACCTTGGTAACAGATATGGGGGCATAGACTGCGACAGCCTGGAGCGTGACCAGCTGGGGGCCGGTGAGGCCGAAGTTTTTTTTCAGCACAAAGGAGTGCTGGTCAATGGCCTGGTTGATTTTGCGCAAAGAAATCAGTAAATTTCTGCACTGTGCATCACTTGCAGCGGTCATGATGATATCCCCCTTTATATCGGCCACAGGTTAGCCGCAACAACAGGGCAACCCATGAAACCTGATCCCATTTGGTTCAGTGATGCCCGCTCCGTGTGGGTGCCTTGCACCCGACCCGATATGTCGGCATCTGACGGTCCGATCACAAGGTAACCACACGGGGCTTGTTCAATATATCAGCCGGCTCATCACCATATGGCTGCCTGAGTGCAATAACCAAATATTACCATAATTCTATAGAATGCGATAAGATTCTATCACCATTCTGATATGCAGATACCATGTTTAGCGCTTATGGGCAAGGCAATTGGAAAACACTGGATATTTGCCATAGGCATGCCAGATTTTTGATTGTTCTGTGCAGCACGATTTCCCGGGTTCCGCCCCTGGTGGTGTCCTGTGCCCGGCCCGAGATCTGCGGGGGCCTGTCTGCATAAGAACAATGAAAAGCGGCCACCCGCCCTCTGTTTGGGATCATCCCGGCAAATTTTACCAGGCCCCCTTAAGGCTCTGACGGTCCGTTCACAGGACACCACCAGGGGCTCCCCATAGCGGGTACGCTGCTATGGCAAATA
>Ga0102943_1001257_pt1 | contig 16013 bp, 10 predicted proteins | sample SalPonC_black_MG_FD_78174 | JGI IMG/M metagenome (GOLD analysis project Ga0102943, IMG submission 78174) | Salt pond soil microbial communities from South San Francisco under conditions of wetland restoration - Salt Pond MetaG... | ecosystem: Environmental > Aquatic > Marine > Intertidal zone >...
GCGCTCGAGCTCCTTGATCTGGAACTGGACGCGCTGCTTCTCCCCGTCCTCTTCGGACACCATGAAGGCGCGTACCGCGATATTGTCATCGGTAAACCACGAGAAACCGCCGTACTTGCCGTCCGGACCTTCGTAGATCACCTTGTATTTCGTCGTGTCGAAGCCGTTGAACTCTTCCTTGCCCACCACTGTGCGCTCTATGAGCTTGAACTCCTGGATCTGTTCACTCGTCGTTCCGGACTCGAACTCCATGTATATGCCCTGAGGCATCAGCGTTCTCATTTTTCCGGTCGAAAGGTCGTTGAGCATCACCATGTTCTGCGGCCCTATTTGCATCTCGTCGCGCGTGAACCCTGGCGTGTAGTAAATCGTGAGATCGATATTCTGTTCATCAGTCTCCAGGGTCGCGCTGGCACGGAACGGCGTAGTGGGCGCAGGGACGCCAGCGGCCTCGTTCATACCGACCGCGATGGTACTGCCAAACCCCCATGCGCTCGCGGGGGCAATCAAAGCGACCGTTAGCAGTGAAACTAAAGCTCCTCGTCTTGGCATCTTAGTCCCCCATGATTGATTCTTTAGTCTGCAGACTGACTCTACCGCAAGCGGGTAGCCAGTAAAGTCGCCGCTTTCGGCGAGCGAGGCTTGACATCTAGACTCAGTTTTCGAGTCGGACAAACAGGACAAGGGGCTTCAATGTACCAATACCTGCAGAAACAATCGGGACTCCTGGTGCTGGCGATGCTGACCATGCTTTTCGGCGTCTCGCAGGCCGATACTTTGGTGTCAGCGGAAACCATCCAGCTGGCCAATAGCCGCATGGACAAGGCAGATCAGGCATTGCAACTGAACGACCTGGCAACGGCGCATCGGTTTCTGGAATCTGCCGGCAGGGCTGCCACGGAGAATCATGGTCGGGGACTCGCCGTAATCACACCGCGAGCACTCGGCGAGCAGACATACGGCCGCTACTTTGACCTGCGGCAACGTATTTTCACGGCCATGGGCAAAAAAGCCGAGGCCAACGGCATTGTGTGGCAACAGACATCGGGGCCGAACGATGGGCCGAACCGGTGGCGGTCCAGGAGCGCGATCGGCTGGTACATCAGTGCGATGAATGCCGATGAGGTCGAGAGGATGCTCCGCAACGCGCCGGCCGAATACGACTATTTCATGGCCTTTTACGGCGGTAGCGTCGACGGGGAGGGACGCTTTACGTTCACGATGGGTGACATCGAGCGGCACACGGCGCCGTTGTCCAACTACGCGCCGATTGCGCGCGAACTGGAACTGCAATCACGCTTCCGGAATGAGCTTATCCCCTTGTATAAAAAGAAAATTCGCCAAAATGCAGAGGCTATACTGAATTTGGAGGCCAGTCATTTTGCAAGCCCGTTGAGCGACCTCGAAAAGCAGTACAGCGAAGAGAACTGGGCCTCCGTCCAGGAAGCGGTGACGGGTGTCAAAGCCGAAAAACCGACGCCGCCGGAAGTCACACGCAAGCTGCGTCGTACGGATGATTCCAAAGAAATGCTGCGTAGCGCTATCAGGTGGCTGGAGTTGCTCAATGACCGCAGCGAACTCGCAGCCGCCATATCCGTTGCCGCAGAGCGCGGCCAAACGTTTATGACCATCGGTAATGACACTTCGTTGTTGCCGACCGTTCGACAGAACGGCTACGAGGAAGCGGGCGACTATTTCTACATTGCGAAGGACATGCCTCGACGGGAACGCGCCTCGGAACTCTACATGTCGATGGGTGACGAAGTAGACGCCTACCTCGACGAGCGCAATGCCATGAAGGATGCAGCACTGGAGAAAATGCAGGCGGAGGCCGAGGCTTTCCAAGAAGCGGCAGAGGACATGCAGAAAACCGAAAAAGAAAAAAAGGCGTTTGCCGACGAAGCGGATTCTCTGGAAGCAGAGCTCGATTTCGACCCCTGAATCTCCGTAGGAACACCGAGGAAATCGTAAGCGTTGCGGCATGACCAATGACAGCATTTGCGCAAATTCTGTTACCGGCCAGGGTGATTTCCGGGCTACGTTCACCTAAATTTGGTAGCGCATCACCCGAATTTCGCGCAAAAGGTGGGTATGCTGATGGGATGATCTTGGCTGCAGAAGTGTCTTTGGCGGGCGACAGATCAGGGGATTGCCTGTGCTGATCGAACGCCAGGGCCCCATGCGCACGCTTCGGCAGCTGCGCGAGCGAGCGATCGCCGGTCGCGGATCGTTGGCGCTCGTCAGGGGAGAGGCGGGCATTGGGAAAACTACCTTGCTGAACGCGGCCCGGGAGCGGATGAATGACGAGGTTCGCTTCCTTTGGGGCGGCTGCGACGCGCTCTTTACGCCACAGCCCTTAGGACCGCTGCACGATATGGCCGGGGGGCTCAGCGACGAGACCCGGCACCTGCTGCGGGACGGCACCGGAACCGCAGCGCTGCATCGGAGAATCGTCGAAGAACTGAGCTCGACAGACAACCCGGCTATGCTGGTCATCGAGGATGTGCACTGGGCGGACAATGCAACGCTTGACCTGCTCAAGCACCTCGGCCGCCGGATCGCGCTTATCCCTGCGGTGATCATCCTGAGTTTTCGCAACGACGAAGTTGACGATGAACATCCCCTGGCGCCGATACTGAACACGCTGCCGCGTGCCTGCACGTACGCCATCGACCTGAAGCCGCTGACCCCGGAAGGTGTCGATAGACTCTGCGCAGCGTCGGGTTTCAAAACCGGCGTCGGCCGTCTCTACGAGGTCACCGGTGGCAATCCGTTTTTTGTCAATGAGCTGATCGCAAGTGGCGGCAGTGCCGAGCAGCACATACCGGCCTCGATCAAAGAGGCTGTCAATACGCGTCTGTCCCAGCTCTCGCCGGCCGAACGTGGGTTCCTCGAGATGCTGAGCCTGCTACCGGGTTCGATCCCGTCACAGATTCTAAAGCCCCTCTTCGGCGATGACGGCGAGCTGTTTGCGATGGCGGCCATCGGCCGCAGGCTGCTGCTGGAGGACGACGGCGGCGGCCTGCGTTTTCGGCATGAGCTCGCGCGCCTCGCGACGATTGCGCGGTTGCCGCCAACGCGGCAACGCGAAATAAATGCACGGCTGTTGTCTGCCCTGACCGAGGCGGAAGATGTCGAGCCTCGACTCGACCAGCTCGTGCAACACGCCGCCGGGGCGCTCGACGGCAAGCGCGTGCTCGAATACGCCCCGCAGGCGGCAAAACGCGCCGCGGCGGTGGGCGCGCACCAGGAAGCTGCCGCTCACCTCCTGACGGCACTTCACTTCGTGGATGAAGCCGAGCCGGAACTGGCCGCGGAAATCTACGAGCGCTGGGCCTACGAGGCAGGCCTGTCACTGCGCATCGACGACGAGGTTATAGACGCGCGACGGCATGCGATCACCTTGTGGCGGGCGCTCGGCCGGACGGAGAAAGTCGCCGAGAACCTGCGCTGGCTCTCGAGGCTGCACTGGTACCGGGCGGAGTCGGCCGAGGCCAGCCGTTTCGCCGACGAGGCCGTACGTCTGCTGGAGGACACTCCGCCGAGTGCTGAAAGGGCGATGGCGTACAGCCTTCGCTCGCAGCTGCACATGCTCAACGACAACATGCCGGATGCGATCGAGTGGGGCGAAAAGGCGCTGGCGCTGGCCGAGGAACTGGACAAGCCAGAGATTCGGGCACACGCGCTCTGCAACGTCGGCACCGCAGAGGCGTTTCGCGGCGACGCTAGCGGCATCGACCGGCTGAACGAGAGCCTCGCTATCGCGCGCGATAACGCCTATCACGAACATGCCGCCAGGGTGTACACGAACCTTTCCGAATATGCCGTCGAGTTCAAGGACTTCGAGCTGGCCGAGCGCATCACGTCGGAGGGCATCGCGTTCGACACGCAGAACGATCTGGACTCCTGGACCCACTACCTCGTTGGCCGGCAGGCTCAGCTTCGCTGCGAGCAGGGAAGGCTCCAGGATGCCGAAACAATTGCGCGCGGAGTGCTGGCGCTGGATCGACTGACACTGCTGATGAAACTACCGGCACGACTCGTTCTCGCCCGGGTACTTGTGATAACAGGTTCCGGGGACGCCGAGGAGACGCTCAGCGATGCTGTCGAGCACGCAGTCGCCACCGAGGAACCACAGCACATCGTCCCGGTGCATCTCACGCGAATCCTTCACGGCTGGCTGACCGAGCGTCCGCGGATGGCCGAGGAGAGCTTCAACGAGCTGCTGTCAATCGGCGCCGACAACATGCACGCCTGGCATCGCGCGGAACTCGCGGTCTGGGGGCAACGCCTCGGCTTCGAAGTGCCGGCCGTATTCGCCGAGTCACCGCCGAAGCCATACGCGCTGGAACTCAAAGGCGCGCGACACAAATCGACAAAGGCATGGATGGACCTCGGCGCAACGTTGTCGGCCGCACTCACGATGGCGCGTGGCATAGAACTCGGAGAGATGGCTGAAGCCCTGGACATCGCCCGCGATCTCGGCGCTGAGGCGCTCGAGGCGCATATCAACCTGAATGCCGAGCAACTGGGACTCGCTGACCAACTGCCGAAACGGAAGCGCGGTCCGTACAAGGCTTCCCGCAATCATCCGGCTGGCCTCACGAACAAGGAGCAGGCGGTGCTGTCCTTGCTCGCTGAAGGGCAGTCCAACCCGGAAATCGCAAAGGCCTTATCCCGCTCGCGCCGAACGGTCGAACATCACGTGTCGTCGATTCTCAGGAAGCTGGGCGTGGAGAACCGGATGGAAGCCATGCTCAGGGCCCAGAACGAGCCGTGGCTCATCGAGGTCGAATAGGCAGGAAACAGACAAGACCAGGTCGCTTCATCATCGCTGGATTGACGGCCACGGCTCAGCGGCGAATTCAACAAAGTCGTCCAGCTTTCCGCTTTCCCTGTTCTGAATACTTCGGACGGCTCGCTTGTACTGGCTTTGGGCGTAGGTCATCGTCGTTACGGCATCACCGAACAAGTCTTTGCGCTCCTCTTCAGCCAGCGCCTCGCTTCTATCCTCGAGAATCTGTGCTTCCCTGCGAGCGTAACGAATGATATCCATCGTCGCCTCCGCAGCCGCTGTGCCACGGACAGCCCGGACCTTTGCTGTTACGCGCGTCAGCAGCTTGAAGTACAGGTCGCCCATTTCAGCTATCGGCACGTCCTCAGCACCCGGAAGATCGGAGAAGAACTCAACCGTGCCCGCGGCATAAGAACTCTCGGGCGCGCTGGACGTGACCGTTGCGCTTTTTGCCATCGATTGTCTGGAAGACGCGTTCTGCCTGTCGCAGCCAGCCAGTGACGACGCCAGGAACAGTGCAGGTGTGAAGAGGAGGACCCAGGACCAGTTTCTTGCTTTGTTTCGAGTTGTCATTGCGTCGTTATTCCGCGCGGGTACTCAGCCGCATATCTTGAAAAGGTCGCATTCGACCGGGTCTCTCCAGTCTGCGGAGGCAGGGCATAAAGTATCGCCGGTACGCCCTGGTAAACGGGTCTCTCAATTCGCGGTGTCGCTATACATTGCCGTGTCTCTCGAAATCCTCAAGCACCGATCTTTTCTATTGGTAGACCTCTAATATGCGCCGGCACTTGAGCTGCAATCCTACGAGCTCGTCGGATGAATGCGATAGTCCCTGATCATTAAAATGCGCGCGAACGCCTGTCCCAGCATAACCCTGCGGGCAGAGAGAAGGCGTGCGCCATTCCGCACAGTTTGTCAGTTCTCGGGAGTCGACAAACTCGTCAGCGCCCAGCGTACCGTCTGCATTAATAACTCTGCCTCTTAGCTGGATACCCTTGACGCGCTTATTGGCCAGCCTGTTGGAGCAGACAGCGATGCCAGTAGCGACACCGTCTATGTATGCCGAAAGACGTTGGGAACCGGCGAAAACAGAGCCGCACTTGTCGGTATGGTCACTAATGTTTTCCCCGGAAATCCTGACGATACACGGAACGTTATTTCTTTCAGTAATCCCAATTTGGTAGATGCCAGTATGCGGATCACGAAGATCAAGATTTTCGATCGTCGAGCCGACTTCACCTGAAACAGCGGACGTGCTGACATCGTCCGAAGAGAATTGCCACCCAACGATCTTTCGCTCTTCCGCCGGCTGGTTGCCACTCTCCGCAGCGCCAGTGCCTGAATCAGGGTCCAATTCCATAAACTCCCCCTCGACCTCGGCCTGGTACTCGTGCGTCGCGGCCGACCACGTTTGCGGTGTTGCCTGCTGTGCTTGCTCGACGTCCTCGGCGAGTTCGGCCGCCGGGGCCGAGACACTGCCCGAGACCTGCGGACCGCCGTCGGCAGCGGAGAGATCAGGGGTGCCGAGCAGCGGGCCGGATGCTGCCGTCGATCCCGATGTGGTCCCCGTTTGCGCGGCGGCTTCGCCGCTCCAGACCGCGACCAGCTCATCCTGGCTCAAAGCGCTGTCGTAGATACGCAGGTCATCGACTCGGATGTTGGCCAGCACGCCCTGCAGCGTGTCGTTCCAGCTGCCGATCCACGTATACATAACGGGCGAGTCGCTGTCTTCCGATGGGGAGTCGGTCTGTTGACGTCGGGGGTCGCCAAAGTGAAAACGCAGTGAGCCTTGCGTTGTGTCATAGACGGCGGCCATGAAAACCCAGCTGCCTTGCGCAACAGTCCCGCTCAAGCCAGCGTGATACCCGGAAGCGCTCACCTCACTGGTGGACGCCCGCAATGTCGGGCCGGCTCTCGAATTTCGTGACAGCACATACCCGTTCGTTGACCCCTCCTCAAGAAAGACCCACGCGGTGACAGTGATCCGGGGGTAGATGTCCTTGCCGGTATCGATCGGCAGGCGAACAGCCGCATCGCCCGCAAAGTAGAGCGACTGGCCAAAACGCCCTTCACGGAATTCCGGTTGCGATGTTGCCGAAGCGCCGCCCTCGCCAATCCACTGTGCCGTTGCCGGATAACTCCCCCGGTTTTCAAGCGACCCGTCGAAGGGCATGTGCACGATCAGGCCAGACGGCATTTCGTGGGCGTAAGTGGCAGAAGTTGCCAGGCAAAGGGCGACAAATAGTATTCCCGCCAAACGGTCTCTTTTTTGATTCATTGCCCGCAATTCCCGGATGCTCGAACATCGTCAGCAACGTTGACACCAGCAGACAATTGACTCAACAGATCAGTTGCCTATTTTTTGAATGTTTATCGGCACGCCCAAAACTGGGTGCGGGGCCGGGTGCCGCAAACAGAAAGGCGTACTCGCCATATCGATAGTGGCTCCGCCGCCTGACGTGGTGGCGGTTAAGGCACAGCGCTTCTGGGCGCTTAGGTATTCCATGCTCTGGCTGGTCATGCCGTTCGCGCTTTGGTTGCTGCGGGGGAGAAAGCATCCTCAGCGAATAGCAGCCGCGGATAAGTAGTATGCGGGCCGCAGTACTCAGGCACGGAGGACAGGGTGAAAATTCACAGACCCGGTCTCGCCCCCAAGTTTGGGTGTACCGATGCACATTCAAAAAATAGGTAATCGATTTATTGAGCCAATTGTCTGCTGGTGTCAACGTTGCTAACGAAGTTCGACCGCTCGGGAATTGCGGCAGATGACTCAACGAAAGCCGTAGGGATGCGCCTGATCTGTGGGTGGGTGGAAAAACTCTACGAGTAATTCGGGCCGGCTCGCAGCCGTCAGCGTCGGTGGAACTGCAACAAGGGAGGAACCAGTTCATGCAAGTCCGACAAATCCGAACAACAATCCTGGCCATCATGGTGGCGGGCATTGTCCCCGGTGGTCCGGCCGTCTCGGACGAGACGAGTGCAGCTCTCGAGACCTACCGTGAGTTCGTTACCGCGTGGGAGAGTGCTACCGACATGCGGGATCTGTACCCGTTCCTGCAACCCGGCATGGTCCAACAGTTTGAAGCCCTGCCGCCTGAGCGCCAGGCGATGATCGCCAAGCAGGTGCTCAACCCGCGGAACCCCGAGCGCCTGAAGACTCCGGCGGGCGGCTTTTACCTCGTATCCGCGAGCCGGGACGACGACGAGCTGGACCTCGTGCTCGGCGCGCGCCGCACGGAAGAAGGCAAGCGCATCGATCTGCGACAGAAGGCCACGCTGGTGCCGACAGAGGCCGGCTGGAAGGTCGAAAACCCGACACCAGAGGCCTGGCGCGCAGCCTCGAGAATGCCGGTCGATATGAAAGCGCCGGAACAGCGTCCCGCGGGGCCGGGCGCACGCGCGTGGACGTCGCGCTTCGGCGGCAGCTTCGATGACCTGGAACTCGTCGCGCAGACAAAAATCGAAGAACTGAATTCCGCGGCCGACGATTTTTTGCGCTGGGATCCCAACGGCCATTTTCTGGCTGTCGGCGAGACGGATGGCGCCACCTACCTGTCCTTGCCCGAGCTGGAACCGCTGTGGGTGTCCGGGGCGCGCAACAGCGGCACTCTCAATATGTCGATCAGTCACGACGGCGCATGGCAGCTGGTTGCCGAGAGTTATCCGGCCCTGCTGCCGCTCGCCGCGAGCCTGGAACGCAGACCGCCCGCGGAGGATTACTTTTTCACGCAACCGGATTTCGTCGCCATCTCGAGGGTCGCCGACCGGGTGAGGGTTGCCGGCATGGCCTTTCATCCCGCTGAGCCTGTCATCGCGATCGTCAACCGGGAGCGGGACTCGCATTCCATTTACTTCCAGACCACGCAGGGCCTGGTTTCCGGCGACGCAACATCCCGCAGCGGCGACCCCTGGGCGTCGGCTGTGCAGCCCACCCGCCTTGCGTGGTCGGGGAGCGGCGATCACCTTGCCTATGTAAGCGGCTTTGCTGAGACCGGCTCCGAAGTCGTGGTCCGGCAGTTTCCGACCGGGGAAACGGCGGCCTCGCTGTCGGCCGACGGGTTTATGCCCGGCAACCTGCAATTCAGTGCTGATGAAGCCTACATGCTGGTGCTCGGCGGCACCGAGGAGGGCGTTGTTGCACGTATCTGGGACCTCGAGTCCGGCGAAATGCATGACGATCTGCCGACAGCCCGCTACGGCGCCTGGGCGCCAGACAGTCGGCACCTGTTTCTTGTCGAGTACGCGGGCATGGGCAGCCAGGAAGGCGTAGACAACGTGATTCTTCTCGGCGAGCTGGGTGGCTTTGAGTCCGCCGAAAAACTCGATGCGTTTCCCCGGGGCGACGGGAAATTCCCGGCGCGCATCCACGCGGTCAGCGTCAGTCCCAACGGGCGCTACCTTGCGGCGACGGCGGTCACCTACTCCAGCGAGGGCGGGAAATCCCTGACCGTGAAACTCTGGCAAATTGCCGGCGGATCCTAGTCACCTCATGGAAGGGTGACCGCAAAAACCGAGCGACAAGAGGGCACTGGATATGGCAAAGGGCCACTATGACGGACTGGACATAAAGCGGTTAAGCGCTGACGGGGAGCTGCCGATCAGCCTTAGGGTGTCACCGTCTCCCAAGGCCGTCATCCTCAACGCCAGCCTGGCCGTGGCGCTTTTGATTTTTGCGTTGAACTTGAACTCGATGCTTCCGGACTACCTGGTCGGCGGCGCCGATTCACCGGCACGCCAGTGGCTTCCCGTGGCAGTCGGCGTGGTTGCCCTGCTCTATGGCGCGCGCGCACTCTTCGGCGCGCTTGGCAAGGGAGCCAGCATAAGCGTGGATCGGAACCATGTTAATTTTCGCTCATTGACGCCTGTTGGAAAACGCGAATGGACCGAAGCTCTGGCCAGCTACAAGGGAGTTCGCTGGAAACGCTTCGCTATCCACGAGGAGAGGGCGTCGGACCGCGTGAAGACGCGGTACCGGCACGTCATCGAGCTCGTTCACCCCGACGTCGGTAAAACCGTTCCGCTGTTCGCTCGCGAAACCGGCAAAGCCGACAGAATGGCGACGCTGGCGCTGGCGAGCAAGGCCTTGGCCACGAAAGAGCCCACCGAGAAAGACCGGGCCGAACTCGGAGCCGAGGCGGCGCGGCTCGCCGAGCAGGGCGCTGCGGACGAGCCCAAGGCGCGCTGGGAAGCGTTCGCGGCTCTGCTCGAGCTGCCGGCCATCGATGCGCGGGACGGCGCGGAAGTCATGAGCGCGCCGGGTGAGGTCAACGCGCCCCTTGAGCAACCCGCCGGCGAAGGCACGATGGACGCCGACCCGGGCGCGAAACCACCGTCCTCCCTCGCTGTGCGGACGGTCGGAGATTCCGGGGATCCGGAGTCGCAGGAACTGCAGGTGCTGATACGTGCCGGCAATACACCGAAGCCAATCTTATGGGCGTTGAGCGCCGCTGGCGTCGTGCTTTTGGTCGCCGGCCTGGTAACCTTCAGTCTCGGATCAGTCCTGGGCGGGCTGTTGTTTGGCGGTCTCGTCTACGGCATCCGCTACGCCGAGCGAGCGAAGCCCCGGCAGCTCACAGTGACGCACGAGGCGTTGCGCTACGTTGATCCTATGGTGTCCTCGCGCAGCTTCACCATGCCGCTCGCGGCGATAACGGCGATCACCATCAGGGATCGCGATACCGAGACCCTGGATAGCAAAAAAACGCCACGCCTGTCCGGAAAAGAACTGCTTATATCGACCGCCAGGAATGAGAAGCGCGTCGCCGGCGGCGCTTCCGAGGAGGACCTGGTCTGGCTCCGTGACAAGCTGTCCGCAGTCGTTGCCAGGACCTCATGACCCGCGCTGGGTAGAACAACATGGGTACCTTCCATCCGGAGGAAATCTTGAAATCCCTCGCCGCGCTCCTCGGCAAACCGCCAATCATGCCCTAGTGGGACCAGGGTATGAAGTTCGCAGCGTGGCGCTGCGAATGCAGCTGGCGAGTACCCGTACGTTCACTTGAAAACGCGACCAGAGGAAAAGGCCTGCCATGAAGCCTCGAACTGCAGTTTGCATCGCTTTCCTGCTTCTATTGAGTGCCTGCGAAGACCGGCAGGCTCAACAAGGAAAGACGTCGATTGCTCCAGACGTTCCATCCGCAGACGGTGCCAACGATCAAAGGGCGCGGAGTGAGTTCAAACCGAATATCAATGCTTTTGATTTCCGTGCGGCCGGCGACGTGCAAAAGCGATACGACTACGAGGAAAAGGACCTCATTTTGACGGGAGGGTGCGGCGGCGGGCGCATGGGTCTCGGGTTTTCAGACACGTCAAAAGCCATGCAGCCGGATTTTTTCCATTTTTCGTTCGAAACGGGCGACCTGCCTACGGGACGACTGACCGGCGCGGCTCCGATAACAAAGGTCGACTGGACCAACGGAATGGTTTTTGATCCCAGGATCAATAATAACGTCGCCAACCATTTTATCGGCACGGGAACCGTGACGGTTCAAACTAATGAAGGGCGGGCTATGAATGGTCGGCTTGCAGGCAAGGTTGTAGCCCAGGTTGAAAGTGTGAGAACAGGTGAAACTGCGGCCATCAACGCTTCGTTCGATATCAACTTAGGGTGCGTGCTGTAGATCGATTTCGTCAGCTCTGTTTCTCCGTCGTCGATACAACGTCCAGGACTTCCTCGACCTGGGCGGCGGCGTCGAAATCGCCGAATTCATAGTGAAGAAAAGTTCGCCGGTCAATGGCGAGTCAGTCGATCAGCTGCACGCGATGGAGGACTGGCCCGAGGATGCCCGCCTTGTGGTCATCCGGCGGGGCGATGATTTCATCATTCTCTCGGGACGTGTTGAAATGGCCGGTGATCCTGTCGCCGTGCTTTCGAAAGAGAATGCCATGAGATGCGTCAAAGAGCTGTCTGGCAAGCAATACCAGCAGGGCAGTCTTTCTGTCCGGCAGCATCAGCGGATCGCGTGCCGCAATGATCGATCATGGAGGGACCAGTATGTCGAGACCGGTCGTAGCCGACAATAAGCCGAAAAAAGTCGCGCTGGAGAAAGGCAAGGAATACTTCTGGTGCCGCTGCGGCCGCTCAGGGAACCAGCCCTTCTGCGACGGCTCCCACCGGAGCACGGACATCACCCCGAAGAAGTTCGTCGCCGAGGAAGACGGCGACGCCTACCTGTGCGTCTGCAAGCACACCGGCAACCAGCCCTTCTGCAACGGCACGCACAAGAACTTCTCGGACGACGACGTGGGCAGCGAAGGCCCGGGTCCGGAAGCCTTTGATTCCGGCGACGACGGGGCGCCGAGCGCCGAGCCGACGCCGGAAGAGCCCACGGTGGCGTTCATCCACGAGCTGGCGCGCAAGGGCCTGGAGAATTTCGGCGCCCACGGCCCCATGACGGCCATGGGCGTGCCCAGGCACGAGCTGCCGCACTGGGACGACTTGCAGATCCTCGTCGCGCAGCTGGCGCAAAAGCCCCTGGAGGAAGACGCGGCGGTAGGCACGGAACTCGTGATCGGTCCCGAGGCAAAGAAACCGCTGTCGCTCAAAATCCCGCTGCTCGTGTCCGACATGAGCTTCGGCGCGCTCTCCGAGGAGGCGAAAATCGCGCTGGCCAGGGGCGCGGAGCTTGCCGGCACCGGCATCTGCTCGGGCGAGGGCGGCATGTTGCCGGAGGAGCAGCAGGCGAATTCCCGCTATTTATTCGAGCTCGGCAGCGCGATGTTCGGCTACCAGGAGGCGCTGCTGGAAAAGATCCAGGCCTTCCACTTCAAGGGCGGGCAGGGCGCGAAGACCGGCACCGGCGGGCACCTGCCCGGCAGCAAGAACGTCGGCAAGATCGCCGAGGTCCGTGGCCTGACCGAGGGTGAGCCGGTGCTGTCGCCGGCCACTTTCAGGGAACTGTCGTCAAGCAAAGATTTCCGCAAGTTCGCGGACCGGGTGCGCGAAATCAGCGGCGGCATCCCGGTCGGTTTCAAGCTGAGCGCGAACCACATCGAGCGCGACGTCCAGTTCGCGATCGATGCGGGCGCCGACTACATCATCCTCGACGGCCGTGGCGGCGCGACCGGCGCGGCGCCGCAGATCTTTCGCGATCACATCAGCGTGCCGACCATCCCCGCGCTGGCGCGCGCGCGCCGCTACCTGGACGCGCAGAAGGCGAGCGGCCGGGTGACGCTGATCGTCACGGGCGGCTTGCGCATGCCCATGGATTTCGTGAAGGCCATGGCCCTCGGCGCGGACGGCGTCGCGCTCGCCAACGCCGCCATCCAGGCGGTGGGCTGCGTCGCTGCGCGCATGTGCAACACCAACAACTGCCCGTCCGGCGTCGCCACGCAAAAGCCCGAGCTGCGCAAGCTCATCGACGTCGATCGTTCCGCGCAGCAGTTATGCACTTTCCTGCAGGCGTCGGTCCAATTGATGCAGGTGATGGCGCGCGGCTGCGGGCATGACCGGCTCGACCGGTTCAGCCCGGAGGACCTGACCACCTGGAAACGCGACATGGCGCTGCTCTCGGGCGTGAAATACGGGGGCGTGCTGCCTCCGCGCTGAGGCTGCCGCGGCGGCAGGCAAAAAGTTCCGCGACCGCGGAAGAATCATCCGCTCCTGCCTCCGCTGGCCCGGCCGGACCGTCGTTGCCGGCGCCCCTGCTGTTCTGGCACGCGCCTTGCATCGAGCAGAGAGAAGCAAGTCGCAAGATCTCACGGGAGCACGAGTCATGAAACGCTTTCGCATCAAGAGTGGCCGAGCCCTGCTGTTCGTCTGCCTGACCGCTTTGCTGACGCCGTTGTCCGCCTATGGCCAGCAGGCAGGAAAGAAGGTGGACATCGAGCCGCCGACGCAGGAACAGGCGGGCCAGGCGAAAAAGGCCGGCGAGGTCACCACCGACACGCGCATTCACAAGATGCTCGAGAGCAGGCTGGCGCAGAACGAGCACCTGCGGGCCCTGAGCATCGGCACGGACGTGGAAAACGGCGAGGTCTACCTCAGAGGCGAAGTGCGCAGCGGCGCGCAACGGGCGCTGGCGGGAGAGCTGGCGAGCAACATCGACGGTGTGACCGGTGTGCAGAACGACCTGGTGGTCAAGTCAGCCGAGCCGCCCACGGGGGAACGGCTTTCGCGGCAGGCCAGCGACGCCGCGCTGACGGCGCAGGTGAGATCACGCCTGATGTTGAGCAACAACACTTCCGGGCTCGCGATCGATGTCACCACGGAGAACAACGTCGTCACCCTGCGGGGCGCGGTCGGTTCCGACGCCGAACGCGAACTCGCGGGACTCATCGCCGGTAATACGCGGGGCGTCACCCGGGTGCGTAACGAACTCCAGGTCAGGCCGGAATAGCGAGCCCGTTACATCAGCATGAACGACGAGCATTCTCGGGACGGTCACGACAGGCACGCCGGCCACAGCGTGGCCATGTTTCGCGACAAGTTCTGGCTGAGCCTGGCGCTCACCATCCCGGTGGTCGTCTGGTCGGGACACGTGCAGGCGCTGCTGGGCTACTCGGCGCCAAGCTTTCCGGGCTCAGGCCTGATCCCGCCCGTGCTCGGCACCGTGATCTTTTTTTACGGCGGGATGGTCTTCCTGAAGAGCGCCTGGGGCGAACTCAAGGACCGGATGCCGGGAATGATGACGCTGATCGGCCTGGCGATCGCGGTGGCTTTCGTTTTCAGCGTCGCCGTCGAGCTCGGCTTCGATGCCTCGCCGCTGTGGTGGGCACTGGCCACGCTGGTCACCATCATGCTGCTGGGGCACTGGATCGAGATGCGCTCCATATCGAGCGCCCAAGGCGCGCTCCAGGAGCTGGCGAAACTGCTGCCCGACAAGGCGACCCGCATCACCGACGGCGATACCGAAGAGGTCAGGGTGGACGAGCTGGCCGCCGGCGATCGGGTGCTGGTCCGGCCCGGCGAAAGGGTGCCGGTGGACGGCGTCATCAAGGAAGGCAAGAGCGAGCTGAACGAATCGATGATCACCGGCGAGTCCGAGCCGGTGCGCAAGGGGCAGGACGACGAAGTCATCGCCGGCACCATCAACGGCGAAGGATCCCTGCGCGTGGAGGTCTCGGAGACCGGCGAGGACACCAAGCTCTCGGGCATCATGCGGCTGGTTTCCGAGGCCCAGGAATCGAAGTCCCGCTCGCAGCTGCTGGCCGATCGGGCGGCACAGCTGCTGACCGGCGTGGCCATCGCCGCGGCCCTGCTCACCCTGGTGGCCTGGCAGCTGGTCGGCGCCGCGATCGACTTCACGGTGATTCGCGTGGTGACGGTGCTCGTTATCGCATGCCCGCATGCGCTGGGCCTGGCCGTGCCGCTCGTGGTGGCCATCTCCACCTCGCTGGGTGCGCGTTCGGGCCTGCTGGTGCGCGACCGGCGCGGACTGGAGAAGGCGCGCGAGCTCAACGCGGTCATCTTCGACAAGACCGGGACGCTCACCCTGGGCGAGTTCCGCGTTGTCGATATAAGCACCGCAGAGGGTGTCTCCGAGGAGGACGCACTACGCATCGCCGCCGCGGTCGAGGCGGAGTCCGAGCACCCGATCGCGCAGGGCATCGTGAAGAGCGCGAAAGAGCGGGAGATCGACTTTCCCGCGGCCGACGACTTCCGGACAGTCACCGGCAAGGGCGTCGTGGCGACCGTGGACGGCGACGAGTACTGCATGGGCGGGCCGGCGATGGTCGAAGACGTGGATGTTCCCGATGGGCTTCGGACCGCGGCGGAGGAGGCCGGCGAGCGCGCCCGCACGGCGATTTACCTCGTCAGCGGCGGCTCCGCCATCGCGATGTTTGCCGTGGCCGACGCCATCCGCGAGGAAAGTTTCGCCGCGGTGCGCGCGCTGCACGAGCGCGATATCGAGGTGGCCATGCTCACCGGCGATTCCCGGGCGGTTGCCGAATCCGTGGCCCGGGAGCTGGAGATCGATATCGTCTTCGCCGAGGTCCTGCCGGACGACAAGGCTGAAAAGGTCAAGGAGCTGCAAGCACAGGGCAAGGTCGTCGCCATGGTCGGGGACGGCGTCAATGACGCCCCCGCGCTGGCCACGGCGGATATCGGCATCGCCATAGGCGCGGGTACCGATGTCGCCGTCGAAGCCGGTCATATCGTCCTGGTGCGCTCCGACCCGCGCGACATTCCGCGTATCGTCGCGCTCTCGAAGGCCACCCGGCGCAAGATGGTGCAGAACCTCTGGTGGGCCGCCGGCTACAATATTTTCGCGCTGCC
>Ga0102943_1001258_pt1 | contig 16001 bp, 9 predicted proteins | sample SalPonC_black_MG_FD_78174 | JGI IMG/M metagenome (GOLD analysis project Ga0102943, IMG submission 78174) | Salt pond soil microbial communities from South San Francisco under conditions of wetland restoration - Salt Pond MetaG... | ecosystem: Environmental > Aquatic > Marine > Intertidal zone >...
CTAACTCTTCTATGAGTTTTCGGTCGATGGAGGGCTGTGCGTTGTAGTCAAAACTATCGAGTTGTTTCAAGTAAGGGAACTTGGCGAACTGAAGATTGAGTTCGATGCGCTTTTGTCTGCGTTACTCCAATTCATTGCTGAGCAAATAACCCAGAAAATGAGTATAGGACCAACCTTCAGCAGCAGCTGTTTGTGCCACTGTATCGAGTTGTTCAGCCGCAACTTTAAGTTCCAACTAATTTTATTCTCAGCCGACTCAATTGCACCCTATACTCGATGACTGAGAGATTCGGGCTAGACTGGGTCCACTCTATTTATTAAATATATGTGAAAGACATGAACCATAACTGTGACAGTTGTATTGTTGGGGGTGCTGGGCCATGTGAGTGCACCCTTTTCCAGTTATCTTGGACAACCATGATTGGCGTGCGTTGGTTTACGACTTTAATAAACCAGCAATTGAATCCATTAAATCCCGACGTATGCCCTTTTTTGAACAAGGAGATGACGCGTATCTGAGAAAATATCTGGATAATTCCATAATCGGATTTACCTCAGAAGTTTCTCAGCCAGCCAATATTCCCTGGATACTGTTAACCATTATATTCATAAATAAGCTGCTTTGCGGGAATTAAAAAAGGAACAAACGATTTTGCCTCAAGCAAAAAAATACAACCGTTGATGCTCTATTTATTTTTCACAATTTATCTTTCACCCTGAAAGCTCAAAACTATACGCCGCGTATGCGGAGCGGTGCGATGCTCCCAGAGAAATACGCCTTGCCAAGTACCCAGGCAAAGGCGTTTATCTTGAAAAGGGAGCACTTCAGCCGTCCGCGTCAACGCCATTTTGATATGGCTGGTCATATCATCGGGACCTTCGAGTGTATGGGTATAGTGGGGATCGTCTGTAGGCACGAGTTTGTGCATAAAGTAGTGGAGATCCGTGCGTGCGGATGGATCAGCATTTTCCATGATGACCAAGCTACAACTGGTGTGCTGGCAAAATACCGTCACCGAGCCCTCACGCAAACCACTTGTGTGCAGCGCACGCACAATGTCCTGGGTAAACTCGTAGGTATGTTGCCCCTTGGTTTGCAGAGAAATCGTTGCCGTGTATACAGCCATAAATAAACACGTTACAATCGTGAATAATAAATCCAGTTATTTCTTAACCTCTACGCACGCACTGCAGCTGCGGATTTGTTGATAAAAATCATTGCCTTTATCGTCCACCAGAATGAAGGCGGGGAAATCGACCACTTCAATTTTCCAGATAGCTTCCATACCGAGTTCCGGGAACTCAAGCACTTCGACTTTTTTGATATTGTCCTGCGCCAGAATCGCGGCTGGACCGCCGATAGACCCCAAATAAAATCCACCATACTGCTTACACGCATCGGTTACCTGTTGCGTTCGATTGCCCTTGGCCAACATTACCATCGAGCCCCCGCGCGCCTGGAAAGGTCCCACATACGCATCCATGCGCCCGGCCGTCGTTGGGCCAAATGAGCCGGAAGGCATACCCGCGGGTGTCTTGGCGGGTCCCGCATAATAGACAGGATGATCTTTCATGTATTGCGGCAAATCCTCTCCCGCATCCAAACGTTCCTGCAATTTTGCGTGCGCAATATCGCGCGCGACCACCATCGGACCAGTGAGTGACAGTTGAGTAGTGACTGGATGCCTGCTCAATTCAGCCAAGATAGCGGACATGGGCTGGTTCAAGTCGACTTTGACCACATCCTTGGGTTTATAAACGCGCAAGTCATCCGGAATGAAACGCCCTGGATTGTCCTCTAATTGTTCCAGCCATATACCCTCACTATTTATTTTGGCTTTAGCATTCCTGTCAGCAGAGCACGATACGCCGATCCCAACGGGACAAGAGGCACCGTGACGCGGCAGACGGACTACACGCACGTCCAACGCAAATGCCTTACCACCAAATTGGGCACCGATACCGAGATGCTGCGCAGCCTTGAGTAAGCGCTCCTCCCATTCTCGATCGCGGAAGGCTCGCCCCCCTTCATTGCCCGTGGTGGGTAATTCATCGTAATATTTGGTACTGACCAACTTAACCGCTTTGGTGGTCGCTTCGGCCGAAGTGCCCCCAATAACGATAGCAATGTGATAAGGCGGGCATGCAGAGGTGCCCAGATCGGCCATTTTCTCGACTAAAAATGCTTCCAAATTTTTTGGATTTAACAGCGCTTTCGTTTGCTGATACAAAAAAGTTTTATTGGCAGAGCCACCGCCCTTGGCAACAAATAAAAATTTATATTCGCTGCCCTGTTCGGCATAAAGATCAATTTGCGCCGGTAAATTACAACCTGTGTTTTTTTCCTTAAACATATCCAGCGGCACATTTTGTGAGTACCGCAGATTCTCTTGAGTGTAACAATCGTAGGCACCCCTGGAAAGTGCCTCCGCGTCGTTACCCTCGGTCCATACCCCCTGGCCTTTTTTCGCAACCACAATCGCCGTGCCCGTGTCCTGGCAAAATGGCAAAATACCATTCACTGCCACCTCGGCATTGCGCTGTAAGGTGAGTGCCACATTTCGATCGTTTTCGCTGGAATCGGGGTCGTCGAGGATAGCCGCCACTTGCTCCAGGTGCGCGGGGCGTAACTTGAAAGCAATTTCCCGAAACGCTTCTCTGGCAAGGAAGGTCAATGCCTGAGGGGCAACTTTAATAATCTTCTTTCCCTCAAACTCGACCTCCGAAACCATGTCTTTCGTCAATAAACGATACTGCGTCTTGTCCTCTTGGACCGGGAAAGGCTCTTGATATACGAATGGTGGTGGTTTGCTCATAAGAAAATGGGTTGTTCAAAATGAAAGAATTAAAAATCAAAAATCTACTGACAACTGTTATCAGTGTGAATGCTATCACCAAAAAGTAAACGGTAAATCCTGGCTAGCGATACCTGCGGCCGCGCGGCTCTCTGGGCGCTTGTGTTTGTTCCTCCAGCCTGGCAGGTACGTCCTGGTTGGGTCCTTCAACACTGACCAGTTCGACTGAAAAACTCCCCACCACCACCTTACTCTTCATTTTTAACGGTATTTTGCGATAATCATCACTGACCCATAAGTCAATGCCTGCACCCTTGCTCTTGCGAAAGATGCCTTGCATCTCTTGCGTGTCCGGCTGCAGCAAAATAGACTTAAATCTTCCAGCAGGCACCTGGATGATATCCTTTTCAGCAACGACAACCTCGGTGTCGACCAACCGTTTGCCATTGGTCGTTGGCAGGTAAAACAGCGTCTCCGGTTGCAGCGGCACATGGCGTATCGCATAGATTAAACTCATGGGATCAAACGTGTCTCGCATCAATATTTGCGTGCCATCGGGCTGACCAAAATTCGTGCGGGTCGCCTTCTTTTCCGCCCAATTCACCACAACTTTAACGTCGCTCTGATAGTCGCCTTCTGCTTTCTTTTGGGTAAAGCCAAGTGTGCGATTCAAGCCTGGATCGACATAAGCACGCAGATCATTGCGAATGCGATAAAAAGCGTCTGCCCAAAGATTGGTTGTAATTGCATATTTTATCTGGAACGCCTCTTGGCCATGAAATTCGATCGGCCCCTGGACCTCCATCGTGGCGGTCCCGACTTCAATGAAGCCCCAGCGCAACCGGTAATTTAATTTTTCACCGGCAACCGCCCATTGTAAATCATTGCTGCCTTCACTTGCAGTCGTGTCTGTTTCGCCCCAGGCGCAGTGGAGAAAACCCAACACCACGAGCACGCCCATTGCGTTCACTGTTTGCCGCACGCGTCTAACCCCCATCCAAGCGACTATCGCCTCCATTGCTTGAGATTTTTGAGCATCAGTTTGGCGGTGTTGTGGCCGCTTGCTCCCCACACCCCGCCACCCGGGTGGGTGCTGGAACCCGTCAAATACAGTCCCCGTATTGCTGGGATGGCATAGGAGCTCAGCTCCGGCATTGGTCGAAACGAAAACATTTGATCGAAACTCATCTCCAAGTGCATCACATTGCCGTTATACATACCGTGCAATTGCTCAATACCCAATGGGGTTTGGATATAACGGTCGATCACTTTTGCGGACGTGCCGGGGGCATAACGATCCACCACGGCCAGGAGTTTATCCGCTTCCCGATTCTCAATGTCGGGCCAAGCTTCTCCATTGCTCAAACTATAGGGATAATACTGACCCCAGACAAACATCACATGCTTTCCTTCCGGCGCGAGTGTGTCGTCAATACTCGAGAACGTCATCGCCAGCGGCACAGGATGTTCGGGTGGGCGTCCCTTCATATAATCACCGTAAGCAGCGTCCAGGTATTGCTGAGACGGACACAATAATTGCAACCCGTGATGACACGGTCCGACCCCTTGGGCGTTGAGCCGTTCGCCTGGGTATTCCGGCAGACCACTCATGGCACAGCGCACGATCATCCCAAAACCGTTACCGATGCGTAGTTGCCCAACGCGCTTGCGTAGAAAAGCCGGTAAATCTGCCGCTTCACTGAGGAGCTGTTCAATGGTGGTTTTAATATGACATGCGGCTACCACCGACTTTCCTTCATAGCGTTCACCGTTGTCCAATTCAACTCCGGTCACGCGACCCGAACCGGTAGTCAAAATACGCTTCACCGGCGCATCTTCAAACACAGCTCCACCATCCGCGAGGATCCGCTTTTTGAGTGCCTGTGTAAGCGCTCCACTGCCACCACGGGCTCGCTTCATCCCACTTTGGTGATACATGGAATGCCAGCCGGCAAAATCACCGCTGGCAGCCTCCGACGGAGGGGGGCCGGACTGTGCGGCGAGCCAAATAATCGCTGTGCGGAGTGCTTCATGCGCAAATGTTTCATTCACTAATTGGCCATACGATCCCATCAGCTGACGAATCATATTCATCCGATTCTGCCCCTTTAACGATCGCCCAAACAAGCTCTTCATAAGGTTCATCGGTGTCGGCGCGCGCAGGAATGCCGCAAACACTCCTTCATTCAACGCTCCCCAGGCTCCAACAAACTGGGCATAGGCCTCCGCATCGCGTGGACTAACCCTGGCAATGCTCTCACAGGTTTTATGCACGTCTTTGTAAAAGGCTATGGACGTAGTCTGCCCCAACACCGGATAGTAGCCCCATGGGTCCATCTCAATGTATTCCAAGCCATAATCTTGCAACGCTAACTCCTCGAGAACGGGCGTTTGGTGAATCATAATGTGAGCCGAACTGCCCACATCGATACGGTAACCGGGGATCAAATCATCTTGCGTACACACCGCTCCCCCAACAATAGGCCGACGTTCAAACACAGCGACTTTGCAACCGGCTTTGGCCAGGTAGGCAGCTGCTATCAGTCCGTTGTGACCCGAACCTACGATGATTGCATCATACATAAATAAAAGTGTAGATTTGGATTTACGTAAAAAGTGGATGTTGCTTGCGCATACGCTTGCTTCTCTAATGATGAAAAATGTGCTTACGAAGCTAAATATCTACGGAGCATGAGCAAGATGATTCAGTTACACACATACATGTCTACACCCTAAGCGAGCAAACCACAGTGTCGATCAATAATCACGAGCAAAGTCACAGTCGTCTGTCCGACCGATTCCTTGTTGCTCTAAGTTTATCGAGTTCTTGACGTAACCGTTGCAGTGCTGATACGTCGCCTGTTGTCTCCGTCTCTGTCTCTGCTTCAAGTTCTTGTTGTAGCTGCAGAGCCCTCGATCGAGCATTATCAGGACGTGCCAAGCTGGTCGAAAAACCTTCACGTCTAGCTTCCTGTGTTGCATTTTTCCGCGCATTGCGCAACTCTTTTCTAATGTGCTCTGTTCCGGGTATTCTTTGAGGGCTGGCTTTTTCTCCAAATATGGTTTCCCGTGCAAATCGCACAGTTTTTTTGTGTTGGCTAAGTGCTTCTCTTAGATGACTGTTCAATCCCTCCATTGAACGTTCAAAGTTACCTGGATAGAACTCCCATACGCCTGTCTGAATGGTGCGATTCGTCGCTGTTTTAAACGATATATCAAATGCGGCTCGATTACGCAGCACATTCGGAGACCTTTCTCGATTGTATGTATAGGTGATCTCTCGAAGAAAACCATCATCAGGATGGCTCAACGTTCGAGAAAAGGTATTGAGTTGTTCATGAACAAATGTTCTGTGCGCGCCGTCAGCAATTTTGCTAAGCTCATTGATCTTAACTGCGATCCAGCCACTTGGGTCAGTGGCATTCAGTGGACTGTTGGCAACATACGCGTAGCGGTTGAGACCCACTATTGTACTCCGCTCCTGCAGATACTTATCCGCCGACAAAAAATGTTGAGTGAATGGATCGTAAACGCGCCCGTTCATGTCGATCAACTGGGCCGAGGCAATGCTTTCATGTCCGGTAAAACCACGATGCTTCTCGTTGGCCGGGCGCGCAACCCCATTTGCTCCCCAGACCTGTCCCCAAGGACTGTAGCGACCATTCGACTCTGGAGTGCCGGCCATTCCATTCTCGCTCACGGTGACCAGATTACTGCCCAAATGGTCTTGTAAATAATAAGCGTATTCTGCATTGCCGTTGCCATCGTCTGCGAGCATTGCAATTGGACTGTATTGACCGTTGCGGATCAGAAAACGTCGGTCAGCGAAATCACCATTTACATCGATGTGAAATTCAGCTTCGCCAAAATAAAGGGTTTTTGCTCCGTCAGCACGCTTACGCAAGTAGCGCACACCACTTGGACTGTATTTGAATGATTCCTTACCAGAGCCCGTTTTAATTTCGAAAGGCTTGCCAATCAAATTCCACGTTACAGTCTGGTTTACACCGTTCGTTTGACCGTAAGCAATGCGTCTGCCGGCAGAATCATACTGATAAACAATCGGGCCAGACGCTGCTCCCTTAATGTTGGTAAAAACGTATGGCCCCACAACACTCGCTTGTAAATGCAGCGTAGCCATTAAAATCAGAGACAGAGGTAACCATTTCATGACAGCAACTTTTTATTTTCCTACAAATCAGATCGTCATAATCCTATAAGCATTCAGACGCTCAAGTCAAACCCACAATTGAGCAAAAATAAGTACGCACAGTTACAGTCAGCTCTGAAATCCGCAGCTGGTCGTTGAGGATCTACGATACTATGGAGGTCAACAGTACACTCCCTCCCAAAACCTCAGGGAGCGGCAGTATCCGTCTCGGCTTCCTCCACAGGCGGTACTGATTGCACGGCATCCTCCGTCGCAGCCTGTTGCATTGAGCGAGCGATTTCAGCCATCTTGGCAATCGATGTGACTGGCACATCGATACCAACACTTAACCGACCGTTTGCATACGCATAATCTCCTCTGAGGGGGTCCAGTTGAGCGGTTGTCAATGCATCAAAAACCTTTTGGTTATCTGCTGAAAGCGCATCGGGAACTGCGTCAAAAATAGTTTTCAAATAACTGCGCAAATCCAGCAGAAAATGCACAGCTTGACCCGGTTCCAGCTGAACCTTCTCCGCAACACTGTTCTCAACAGCGTTACCGGCTTTGACTGTGTCGATAAAGGCTTTCAGTTCTTCAGCAGAATAACTCATAAGCAGGTTGCCGGCAACAACGGCCAAAAACAGCTGTTGCTCTGAGAGAGGAACCACTTCGTCCAGCCCCACTTTGCTGTAATCACTGACAATATTTAATCTATGAATATTCACATCGTCGTGGGCGTCGACATTTTCTTCGAACGTGTAGTTGACAACCTCGCTGAACTCGTCACTTACAACCGTCAGAACCTCAGGCAAGAGTTTGTTAAACAGACGCTGACCGGACTCGACAACGCGTTCGTCGGTAAAGTCGCCTCCACATATAAAGTGACCGCTGATCTGGCCAATGGCTAAATCTATATTCGTGCTGGCCGCCCACTGTCCAGAATACTGCTGCAGGTATGTTTTCATCTCAGTCACCATATTTTGCAGCAATGCCAGATGCTCAGGTGAAAGATGCGGTTGCAGGCGCTCTTGCAAACTATGCATGTAATCTATCCAAGGCTGAACTTCAGTGTTGCCCACATAGGTAAACATGGCATCCGCAGGCACATATTTGGCAACGTCAACAGGCCCTCCCGCTCTAGAACTGAATAAGACGGCCTCGGGGGTGCCGGGCCTTGCTTGGATAGACAAGCCAGCGCCAATTGCTTCAGCCGATAAATCCATCCCCATTTTAGCATTTGCAAAATTGGCCAAAAACACCTGCATTAAGGTGCTGAACCCCTGTACCAGCCCCTGCATTTGCTTCGCATCTGAGCCTTCGGGCAGTTCGCTGGCTACGTCGTCGAGCAAATCGTTGGTCAGCGGCTGCATCCATCTTTCGATACGTGCGCTATCCAATTCTATCATCAGCTCAATATCGTAATCTTTGGCGGACCGTGCAGCTGCGATTAAAGGCGATACATCATTCACTCGGTCAAAAGCACCTGGATCCATCGTGATCAACACCCAACCATCATCCCGATCTTGCATTTGCAGACCGTACCCGGCAATCGCGTCGCGGGCGGGACTGTCCGTCTCAATTTTTGCCAGAACGATAAACGTCGGCATAGGGGCAGCTGTTTCGCCTGGATTCTCGAGAAAAAACACCGTAATATTTTCAGTTTTTGAAATCCCCGGGAAGTCAGGATAGCCCATCGCTCCAAATAAAAAAAGCGGCACCATTTCCGTCTCTGGTCCCGGCTGGACGATGCGTGCCACTGCCATGATTTTTTGGGTCAAAATAGACAGCGGCGGAAAACGTAGAACGGCCACTCTCGCAGCACTACTGTTGTTGGCATCCTGCATCGGTTCTTCTCCGGTGCACACAATTGGCAACAAACAAAGCACAATGGCCATGCGTAACCACTGACGACTGGGCTGAGGAACACGAAGTGCGCAGAAATTTACCAAATTCTTATTTATCATGCCAGATTCTTTAGCACTGGGGCCTCAACCTGTAAATGTAAATGTTTGTACCACAAAAAAGCCCCGCTGCAGATGAGCGGGGCTGTGCCATAAAGGGATGGAAATTATGTGCAAGCGGTTACTTGGTGGCTTCGTCCAGAATATCTCCCAAACTGGTAAGGTCGGTATCGCCTTTGATCTTATCAAAAGCTGCAACCTCTTCGGCCAGACGATCCGTGTCATAATTAGCCGCTTTGATGGACAGGCCAATGCGCCGCTCATCTTTGTCGATTTTGATGACGCGGGCGGTGACCTCCTGGTCTACTTGCAACACGTCTTTTATTTTATCGACGTGCTCTTCATCGATTTGGCTGATGTGAACCAGTCCATCGATATCGTGTTCGAGTTCAATAAATGCACCGTAAGAGGTGATTTTTGAGACCTTACCGTTGACGACATCGCCAATTTTGAAGAAGCGGTCGATTTCTGACCACGGATCTTCCGTCAATTGCTTCATGCCCAGTGAAATGCGCTGCTGGTCAGGATCAACGTCCAATACCATGGCGTCAATTTCATCGCCCTTTTTAAGCATTTCACTCGGATGATTGATCTTGCGGGTCCACGACATATCCGACACGTGCACCATGCCGTCGATGCCCTCTTCAAGCTCAACGAAGGCACCATACGTCGTCAAATTGCGCACTTTACCGCGCACCCGTGCACCTGCTGGATAGTTATGCCGCACCATATCCCAGGGATTCGCTTCGAGCTGACGAATGCCCAATGAAATTTTCTGTTCCTCTTTCTGAATACCCAGTACGACGGCCTCTATATCCTGGCCAACACGCAGAACTTCGCTCGGCTTGGTGATACGCTTCGTCCACGAAAGCTCGGTTACGTGTACAAGCCCTTCGACCCCCTCTTCGAGTTCGACAAAAGCACCATAAGGCACAAGGTTGACCACGCGTCCAGTAACACTCTGGCTAACCGGATATTTCGCTTCGATATTATCCCACGGATTATCGACTGTCTGCTTCAACCCAAGGCTTACACGCTCGCGTTCGCGGTCGACTTCGATGATCATGACGTTGATCTCCTCGCCGACTTTGAGCATTTCGCTCGGATGAGAAATACGTCCCCAGCTCATATCCGTAATGTGGAGTAAGCCGTCCAGGCCATCGAGGTCAATAAAGGCACCGTAATCAGTGATATTCTTTACCGTACCGCGCCGAATATCGCCCGAATTAACGCCTTCCAGTAGCTCCAGGCGTTTGTTTTGGCGTTGTTCCTCAATTAACTCGCGACGCGATACCACGATATTCCGTCGCTCTAGGTTGATCTTCAAAATTTTGAAGTCGTATGTTTGCCCAATATACTGGTCCAAATTTTTCGGCGGTTGAATGTCGATCTGGGAAGCCGGTAAAAACGCATCAACACCGATACCCACAATCAAGCCTCCTTTAACTTTGCCTTTGACGCGACCGGCAACGATCGTTCCTTCTTCACATTTATTGAGGATATTTTCCCAATTCTTCTTTTGCTCAGCCTTGTCAAATGACAGCACAGGGTTGCCGTCCTTATCCTCAATCTTTTCCAGATACACTTCGATCTCTTCACCAATCGAAAGTTCGCCGACGTCGAAAAACTCAGCCGAACCGATGCTGCCTTCGGATTTCCCGCCAATATCGACAATGACTTCGTTTTGGCGTACTTCAGTGATCAATCCTTTAACAATAGAACCCTGCTTGAGGTCCCCTAACGTGCTCTCAGCGAGCAACTCTTCCATTATACTCATGTATGTATTCAAAATATCAAAAGCAGTTGTATAACCCGATGTGCTTCTGATCTTGGTTAGATGTTTACAATATTTTGTTAAGCGTTTCTCTTTCAACGAGTTAACTGAACCAGACACGCGTCCACCACTCGTGGACTTGACAAATATTTCAGACGAAGCAATTTAACACACAGCAAAAACCACTTTGCCACAAGGAAAAAATGCCTTTGAGAAACGAGAAGATGGCTGTTTACAGACGCTACAGCCAACTTGCAGTTGATTTAGGGCTTAAAATCTTCCAGAACCCTCGACGTGCGGGCAGTCGAGAGCATCATCCCGCCGGCTGCTGCATACTCAGGCAATGAATGGCGCCGCCTTCCAATAGGAACACGCGCGCATCCAGCGATTCGATTTTTCGACCGGGAAAACAATCGGCAATCACTCCCAGGGCGTACGCATCTCTGCTGGGCTGGCCAAATACCGGGACCAGGACGGCATCGTTTAAAATGAGAAAATTAGCATAGCTGGCTGGCAATGCACGCCCTTCGTGCAAGACGGCTGCAGGGAGTGGCAATTCAATGACATTGCCAATTGCACGTCGCAGTTGTTCTGCATTTATTTGCAATTGCGGTTGCGCAGGATCGACCACGGTCAACACTGCATCGGGTGCCACAAAACGAGTAACATTGTCGATGTGACCATCCGTATCATCATTATCAATGCCGTCCTTTAGCCATATCACGCGATCGGCCCCAAGTCCCTCACAGAGCATTGCTTCGGCACTCGCCAAAGTGGGTTCAACATAACGATTGGTATTCAAAAGTACCGCCTCCGTCGTCAAGACAGCCCCGGCTCCATTGGATTCAATGGCACCTCCTTCCAACACTGCATCGAGGGTAAATTTTTTACAGTTGAGCGCTCGAGCAATCCTCGCCGGGACGGCATCGTCCTGGTCAAACGGCGCAAACTTTTCTCCCCAGGCATTGAACTGCCAGTCGCCGATCGCAAGCTCACCGGACTCCTTGTGCTTGAGAAAAATCGGGCCATGGTCACGACACCACACATCGTCCGTCGGATGTGACCACACTGTCGTCACGGTTAAGTCGCAGCGAGCCCTATTCAGGCGCTGGCAAATATACGCGTGTTCGCCCGCTGCCGCATTGATGTGGACGGGCTCGCACCAACTGATCCGGGCAGCCATGCGCGCATATGCGTCTAACAGCTCTTCCCGGCAATCCGGCCAATTCCTGCCAGACACCGGCCACGATAACCACACAGCGGCCTGCTGTTCCCACTCGGCCGGTAAGTAAAAACCGGCACTCCGGGGCGTTTGCCCTGCGCTTTGCGTTGCTGCGGTATTGCTGGCCACGGTTTAGCTTTTTTTTGTGTTGCTGGATGCTGGGTCACGGTCCCAAGCCTCCAGATAGCACTGGTTGATGTCGGCGTAAGAATCGATGCGCCGGTCGCGAAAAAATGGCCACATGCGACGAAATGCCTCCATCGCTGGCAAATCGAGTGAAACCGACAGGATCGCCTCCTCATCTGGAGGTGCTTCGGCAATGGCTTCACCATAAAAATCGCTCACAAACGATTGCCCCCAAAATACCGTATCCCCCTCGATTCCCACACGATTGACAGCGGCTACGTAACAGCCATTGGCGACCGCGTGCCCGCGTTGCACCGTTTGCCATGCGGTCAACTGCCGCTTCCCCAATTCCGGGCCCTCTTGTTTGAGCCAACCGATAGCGGTCGGATACAGCAATACATCCGCCCCACGCATAGCCGTCAGCCGAGCTGCCTCCGGATACCACTGATCCCAGCAGATCAGGACCCCTATTTTGCCAAATCGTGTCCGCCATACCGCATATCCTCCATCGCCAGGGGTGAAATAAAATTTTTCCTCGAAACCGGGATCCTGCGGGATATGCATTTTGCGGTAACAACCGAGAAGCGCACCATCGGCATCAATCACTGCCGCTGAGTTGTGGTATATACCCACTGCACGCTTTTCAAACAAGGGCACAACGAGAACCACCTGCCGTTCCTTTGCAATCGCCGCCAAAGCATCTGTCGCAGGCCCGGGTATGGGTTCAGCAAGATCGAATAGAGCTGGATCTTGCACCCGACAGAAATATTCGGTATTAAAGAGTTCGGGCAAACAGATGACCTGCGCTCCATTGGCGGCAGCTATTTCGATTTTTTGACATGCATGCCGCACATTGACCTGCGGGTCAGCGTGCATGTGCATTTGAATGAGAGCTAATTGCATATATGTAAGTTTAGTAAAAAATCGAATGTGGATGTGTAGGGCCGCAAGATTCTGAAGCATTGCTACAATTTACGCATTTTGCAATCGAAACGTGATACCATAACCCCTTTCATTTCAGGTCGGATGCTGCCATTGCTGTGCGCATATCACAAAGTATTTGACGTGTAAAGACGCCAACTCATTCATGGCTGTGCAATAGAAGCATCGACCCACGACAGCGCCACAGGAAGACATAGATTGGACGAGTAAAGAGTTTGGCAGTGCAAAATTTGGAGATAAGCGCTTAACTGAGCGCTTAACTGAGCGTTTATCTAAATTTATCAGTAGAATCTTCCAATCCCCTGATAAGTGTATCCATGCTGCTTGCCGTGGAGCAGCAGAGATGATGGGAGCTTATCGTTTGCTCAGGCATCTTCAGAATGCCATCGGCAGCCAACGTGCTATCGAAACCTTCCAAATGCACTTCCAATTTGGATGGTTTAAGTAAACCAAAATTCAGCACATCCCAACAATTACGTTGTAACCCTAAAGGATGCTGTTGCGGGAATCTATCTGTTAACTGTATCGCACTTGTGTTGAAAAAAATTACCTAAGCCGTGATTACATCGCACACAATACCTTCCGACGCTTCATCAAAAAATTTGAATTGCTCAAGCCCGACGAGCAAGCTCAAAGCAAACATCGATTAGCTTTTTCTAAACGCTTTACCAACGAAGCTTGGTGTTCCCAGTTATGTTTACGATTAATGCTCAACATTGAAATCGCCTTGGGCTCGTTTTTGGTGCATCTCCATCTTTCATGCTCAGCTAATTTTCATGAACTTGCATCAGCAGACCCTCAGCTCAGCCAGCAAATCCCCTCTGGGTGTCGGGCTTTTGCAAAAGCCCGACACCCAGAGAGGACTTATACATTGATTTATGCGAATGCGGGGCTTATTGTAAGCAATAAATCGAGTCTTCAATTAGCAGGTTTTCATGCATCAACAACAAAAGCGAATTACTATCAGTATCAGTTATCAGTAATTTTGCCCTGGAGGGTTGAGCTTGGAGCGGGCGAAGAGCGGAGACCTGAAAGCTGCGAGTTCGGTGAACCCACGATAGCATGCGGAGCGTGAGCGGTTCACCAACTCTCCGCCTGCACCTCGGCACGAAAGAATCGTGCGCCGGTCGGGCTGTCCTCAAGCGACACCTCTACCTGCAAAGGGCTTCCGTCGCCGGGAATGTTGCCGTAGCCCGTCAGAACCAGCCAATCACCTGAGGTCAAAGAATCCCGATAGATGACGCGGTAATGCCTGTCTGCGACGGTGGGGAACTCCAGGAGCAGATTGCCTTCGCTTTGCGGAGGAATCATTGCCATGCGGAAAACGGAGTTCGCATTATCGGGATCTGTGCCTGCGAGGCGTTCGTCGGCGTCGGAAATGCCATCGCCGTCACGGTCGAGCCCGTCGATGACCACCCAATGGACCTCATCAAAGGTTCGGACTTGGCCATCGTCGACGGCCAGTCGGACGATATAGCTGCCGGCGGTGTCGGCGGAGACCGGGGTGTCCTCCGCTACGGCATTGCCAAAGGTGACGGCTCCGGGCCCCGATTGGCGACTCCATTCCACCGTGACAGGCTGTCCGGGGTTGCCATCGTCCGAGGCGGTGGCGTCCGTGGCCGTCTGGCCGAAGGTCCCGGTATCCGGCAGCGTGCCCGCATCCACATGCGGCCCCAGGTTGGAGGCGGCCTCCCTACCCAACTGTAGGACCTCGGACGGGGTCAGCACCCGATTGTAAATTCTCAGATCATCCAGCATCCCGTTCCAGGATCCTGTTCGGTCTTTCCCGCCTCGACCCAGAATAAAAGTGGGCGTTTCGATAGTGGTCCCGCTGACTGCGCTACTGTTGTCGGTCGGGGTGGTGGGGGTTCCGTCGATGTATAAAGCCAGCGGCAGCCCGCTCTGCCAGGTGAGCACCAGATGCTGCCAGTCGGTGGTCTGCACCCCGCTGGCGCTTTCCAGCTGCAAGTTGCCACCGGTCGTGGTCAGCCCGGCTTTGATCAGGTTCGATCCACCGCCACTGAACCCGCCCACGTCGTATCGTAGGGTCAACGGCGTATCATCACCGCTGGGGGTGTCGCCGATGAAAATACCCCGGTCAGTTCCTGTGGCATCGGCCTTGACCCATACACTGACGCTGAGGGCATCCAGGCCGTTCAAATAGCTGCCTGCATCCCCATCCTCCACAAAATGACCGGATTGGTTGCCAAATGACAATGCGGAGAGGAATTTTCCATTCGCTTCCAGGGAGGCACCGGCGATGGTTCCGTCCCGTCCATTCCCTGTGGCGTCCACCGCAGTGCTGCCAGCGTTTTCATTGAGCTTCCAGTGCACGAGCAAACCGTCCTCCGGACCCAGGCTGGTATCGCCCGGGCCGGAAGTCGCTCCCACATCCACCGTAATATCCCGGTGAATTGTATGGATCCCATCGTCGACGGCCAGTCGGAGGATATACGTTCCGTTGAGGCTGAAGGTCACCCCGGTAGCCGCTTGGTCGACATTGTCCCAGGTGACGGAACCGGGACCGGAAACCATCGTCCAAGCCAGGGTGGGCGTGACCCCGTCCGGCTCCGAAACCGTGGTCTCCAGAACGAGGCCGACCCCCTCCGGGATACTGACGGAATCCTCCGTCGGGCGAAGCAGGGTGATCTGCGGAGGCGGGGTGACTTGTTGAATCCAGATGCTGGCGGAGGCCTGCACCCCCCGGGCATCCTCCACCGTGTAGTCAATCCGCACAAGCTCGGCTTCGTTGACGCCGGGCGTGTAGATCACGTATCCGCTGTAACCAGTGCCGCCCAGCGAGTCCCGAACCATGGGACGGGTTTCCAGCTCCACCGATCCATTGCCAGTGACCACGGTGGCGGCGAGCAGTTCGAAGGCGGCATCGGAAAAACTCTCCGCAACTCCGTCTTTCACTTGCGTCACGGCGTGCACGTCCCCGGACCAGAGGCGTCCTTCACCAACGTCATTTAGCAGGGGATTCACTCGGACGGGCCCGCTTAAATCCGAGCTCAGACTGTCATCCCGCAAC
>Ga0102943_1001259_pt1 | contig 15989 bp, 12 predicted proteins | sample SalPonC_black_MG_FD_78174 | JGI IMG/M metagenome (GOLD analysis project Ga0102943, IMG submission 78174) | Salt pond soil microbial communities from South San Francisco under conditions of wetland restoration - Salt Pond MetaG... | ecosystem: Environmental > Aquatic > Marine > Intertidal zone >...
CGGCAGCAGCGACCTGCTGTTTTCCGCAGACACCGGCCATATCCTTGAACTGCCTGGAGAGCGGGTCCAGACACCCAACTCCCACGGGACCGGGTGCACCCTGTCTTCGGCGGTCTGCGCAGGGCTGGCCAAAGGTATGGACATTTCAGGCGCGGTAAAAGCTGCCAAAGCTTATATCACCGGGGCCCTGGCTGCCGGGGCACACTTTTCCATCGGTCGGGGCCACGGCCCGGTCCACCATTTTTTCACTCTCTGGAGCGGCACCGGAAAGACAACCCCTTCGGGAACTGATGCATGAAACCAATTATCGCTGTTGTGGGCCACACCGACCTGAACAAATTCAACATGCCGGCCACCGCCATCCCCACAGCCTATACCCATGCCGTTGAAAAAGCCGGGGGGGTTCCCATTGTCCTGCCTTTTACCCCGGACCTGGACATTCTGCCGGCCATGACCGCATCGGTCCGGGGATTTTTGTTCACCGGCGGCAAAGATATGGACCCTGGTTTCTTTCATCAGGCCCCGGTACCGGAACTCGGAGACATGGACACGGACCTGGACCGATTCCAGCTGGGGGTGCTGGATCTGGCCATGACCGAGAAACTGCCGGTACTGGCCATCTGCCGGGGGCTCCAGGTGGTGAACGTGGCCCTTGGGGGGACCCTGTTTCAGGATATTTACACCCGGGCACCCGGACCGGTGCGCAGGCACACCCAGGATGTGATCTCCTTTGACACCGACCATGACATCACTATTGTACCCGGCTCCCGGCTGCATGGAATGTTCGGTGACCGGATCCCGGTCAACTCCCGACACCACCAGGCCATCGACCGGCTCGGAAAGGGCCTGGTCATCACGGCCCGTGCCCCGGACGGCATCATCGAGGCTGCCGAACATAAGACCCTGCCCATGGACCTGGTGCAGTGGCACCCGGAACTGATGCTCCAGAAAAACGATGCCATGCTGCCGCTGTTCCAATCCTTTGTTGACAAATGCTAAATCCCGGCCAAGGTATTTTATGAATGGCTACTGAATGTTTCTTTTGCAAGGCAGGCATGTATTTTTTTGACGTTTTATCCACCTGTTATTTTTTGAATTTTTCAGGATCGATGTCAAAGCGCCTCATGATCTGCTGGAGTGCCTGGCGCTCAAGCCCGCTTTCCTTTGCTGCCCGGGTAATATTACCATGGCTCTCCAGCAGCTTTGATCCGATATATTCATGGTTGAACCGTTTGAGAAAATTTTCCTTGGCATCTTTGTAAACAAGGCCTGCCATGTCCGCCCCGGGCCTGTTACGTCCTGGTGAAAGAGCTTTGTCGGAATCAGAACCCGGCACATCTGCTTTTTTGATCTCTTTTTCCCGGGCATATAAAATACTTTGGATCAGAACATTTTCAAGCTCCCTGACATTTCCTTTCCAGGACCGCTTCATTAAAAAAGCAATGGCTTCATCTGAAATGCTCAGCAAAGGCTTTCCCATCTTTTTACAATGCTTGGATAGCAGGTGGTGTGCCAATAAAGGGATGTCATTGATGCGATGCCGTAAGGGGGGCAGCTCAATTGAAATGACCGACAGCCGGTAATACAGATCTTCCCTGAACGCTTTTTGTTCTATTTTTTGTTCAAGCACCTGGTTTGTTGAAGCGATGATGCGGACATCCACACGAAAAGACTTTGAATCCCCAAGGGGCCTGATCTCTTTTTCCTGGATCACTCTGAGCAGTTTTGTCTGAATGGACGGCCCCACATCTCCGATCTCATCCAAAAAAATCGTGCCCTTGTCCGCTTCCTGGAACATGCCTGTTTTATCACGGAAAGCATTTGTAAATGCCCCTTTTTTATAACCGAACAGCTCACTTTCCAATATATGCTCAGGAATGGCAGGACAGTTCACCGGAATAAAAGGCATATCCTTTCTATTGCTCAGACTGTGGATTGAACGGGCGGTCAAATCTTTTCCGGTGCCTGATTCACCCGTAATAAGCACATTGACGTCACTTTGGGCCACCAGGCCGATCTTTTCAAAGACCTTTTTCATGGCCTCGCTTTCACCTATCAACGAAGACCTGTGCCTGCTTTTGTCCTGGAGCAGGCGCTTGTTCTCTGATAACAGCCGGCTTCTTTCCATTGCCTTTTTGATTTTGAAAATTATCTCATCCTGTTCAAAAGGCTTGGCAATATAATCATATGCACCTTTTTTAATGGCAGCAACAGCAGACTCTATATTGCCGAAGGCCGTCAGCATGACCACGGTCATATCCGGATAGAGATCCCGGATATGTTCCAGCAGTTCAAATCCGTCCATTCCCGGCATCTTGATATCACAGATCACCAGGCTAACCCGCTTTGTTTCAAGCATATCAAGCGCCATACTGCCGTTGAAGGCTTCAAGGACATGACAGTCCAGTTCAGGTTCAAGTGTTCGCCGGAGCAGTTTGGTCATGTCCTGTTCATCATCAACCGCAAGAATTGTTTCTGTCATCAAACCGCTCCTTTATATATAATTTTCTTCACTGTATGCAGGCAGTTTTATTGAAAATTCCGCGCCACTGCTGCTGCGGTTCCTGACGGTTATTATTCCGCCATGTCTTTTGATAATGCCATATCCAACCGAAAGACCGAGGCCTGTTCCCTGGCCCAGCGGCTTTGTCGTAAAAAACGGATCAAATATCTTTATTATATCTTTTTTTCGAATTCCCGTGCCATTATCCTTCACGTTTATAAAAATCTGATCCCGCTCTGTTTTAAATGTCTCAATGTCAATCTGTCCACTGTGTTTCACCGCATGGGCGGCATTGATCATCAGGTTGATGACCACCTGTCCGAGCTCCTGTTCATTGCCATAGACCAAAAATGTCGCATCTGAACCGGAAGTCCTGTGAATGTCTACATTCCTGAAATCTGCATGATTGGATAAGAAACCGATCACATCATTGATAATCTTATTCATTTCCACCGGCTGCATTTCAAGGCTGCCTTTCCTTGAAAAAGCAAGCAGGTCAGAGACAACCGTTTTGCAGTTTTTCACATGCTTTTCAATGATCTTCAGGTCGTCTTCAAAATCTGACTGCTCCTTGAGCATCAGCTGGGTATAGCCAAGGATTATCCCGAGTGGGTTGTTGATCTCATGGGCAACGCCTGCAGAAAGCTCCCCAAGTGCGGCAAGTTTGTCAGCCTGGGCAATCTGTCTTTCCATATTCCGCTTGTCATTCACATTCTTGATAATGAAATGATATGATTTGGCACACCCGAATGCGCCGTAATCCACCCCTCCGGTAATCAGGACAAATACTGACTTGCCGTCAGACCTTAAGAAATCAGCCTCTTCATTCAATATATACGCTTCTTCATTGATTTTTGCACAGATTCTTTCCCACTCCTGGGGATCCTGGAAAAATCTGCCCAGGGTCATCTCCTCCATGATCATTGCATCCCTGTTGTACCCCGTCAGTTCTATGCCGGATGCATTGATTTCCTGTATCTTGAAACCGCTGTCCGCGACGATAATGGTGTCCAGGGACTGTTCAAAAATCCGTCTGCATTTATGTTCGCTGCTGGTCAGTCGTTCTGTTCTTTCCACCACTTTCTGTTCAAGGGTCTGATTCAGATCCATCAATTTCAAATGGGCGGTTTCCAGCTTTTCCCTGCCTGACAGGATTTTTTCGTTGATTTTCCAGCTCTGGTTGAAAAACAGGGTAATCAGTCCGACCAGCATAAAAGACGCCGTGTTGACACTTCCGGAATAGGCACTGATGGACTGCCAGGCAAGACCGTTCCCAGTAAGGGTCAGGAACTGCCTTACAATATGTCCAAAAGACCTGGACACGGCAAAAACAGTAAACCCGGTACTGATCCACATCAGGTAAAGAAACACGGCATTGGCAGGATCCATCCCCCTGAGTTTCCTGGCCTTATACAGGGAGAGCAATGCCAGGATTACCATGGCAACGGATCCGAGTACATCGATGAGCAGGATGGGGATAAAGGAAAGTGTCATTCGGTTTCCTCCTTTTCTGACGCTTTCTGCTCATCAGCCAGAAGACAGGAAAGCCCCCTGTAAAGAAAAAACATGGCCGGCACGCAGAGAATGTGATCCAGCTTTAAAAAATAATATACATAGGCAAGAAACGGGGAATCTTCATTGGTCATCACCCTGACATCTGTAAAGGAAATCAGCTCCAATTTCACTGCATAAATCTGGTTGTCCAGAAAATGTACAGCAAGTGCATCAATGTTCCATAAAGCAAAAAAAAATGCGGAGACCTGGATCAGGCGCCACCCTTTTTCTCTGACCAGTCCTTTTCCTGTGACAGTGAAAATGAGCACAATCATTGAAAAAAGAAATAAGAGATGCCCGGTCTGGTGGGTGATGATCCCCTCAGAACCTTGGTGCATCTGGGTGGCAAAGCCGTTTTCAGGAAACAATACAGCCATGGCCGTCATTGCTGCCGGCAGGCAGCAATGACGGCCTAAAGCATATGCTCTATGCAGCGTTTCCGGCCTCATATCTGTGCTGAAATGTTTTGTTAATAACCATATACAGGATATAGGACAAAATCAGGCAGACGACAAACCATAAAAAAGAACTGATATGCACTTCAAATGCAGACCCATTGAATAGTGAAAAAACCCACTTGCTGCCGAACCGCTGCATCAGGGTATCCGGGGTGTATGTTTTTGTGACATAAGACACCATAAGCAGCACAGGTAAAACATTTGTCACCAGGTTCTTTAACAGGCCTTCAAAAAAATAATCGTAATAGGTCTGGTTCAGTTTGGCCTGGTCAATATTTTTTGCCAGGGATTTTCCTTTTTCACGGTTATCCTGGTTGAGCGAAATTGCAAGTTCTCTGACACCTTTCCAGTGCTCAAACTCCTGTCTGAGCATTTCATATCGTTTGGTTACATAAAATTTATTTAAAATCCTTGTCACAGCAACCGCGGAAAAGGCGAGCAAAAAAATAACCTTGTCCGGGCCTAAAAATTCAATAAAGGAGACCATGCTGTCCATAAAGAAGACAACCGTATTCAGCATTATGTCGATCTGTTCCCATACTGTATCAAGAAAATTGTTCACCAGTTTACTCCTGTAGGATCAGGCAACCCGGGGCAACCCCATTAATCATAGAGGCTCTGCCCGCGGGTTGCAAGATAAATTACCATTTCACCCGGACCTGCTATATCCATATCTCGATCTTGAAAAACCGGAAGAACAGGAAAAACAGTGTCAGGGCAAGGACCACTTTCAACGTCATCTCTGAAAACATTTTCTGGGCCCTGCTGCCGAGCATGCCGCCGGCAAATCCACCGATGATAATTGCCACGGCAAGTGTCATGTCGGGAAGATACCCGGTAATCAGGTAACCGATAAAAGAACCGATACTGGAAAAACAGGTCCCGATAAGGGAAATCGGCACAGCCACATACATGGGCAATGCCCCCAGTGTGGTCATTGCCGGCACAAGCAGAAAACCCCCACCAATACCGAATGATCTGGAGACAACACCGATGGCAAGCCCCACGATGGCAAACAGGAACGGATTAATCCTGAATTCTTCTCCCCAGAATTTAAACCGGTAATCCATCAGCCCGGTTTTAACCGGTTCAATGCTGCCCATTTCAGCAGCCCGTCCTTCCGCCTTTGCCCGCTTGATCTCTTCATTGAATTTCTGGGTCATGGCCTTGATATTTTTTCTTTTTGCCATGGCTGCTGGACGCATTTCCATCAGGGTTTTAATACCCATGATCAAAACCAGGACCGCAAGCCACTCTTTATAGGCCTGCATCGGGAGAACGGCGGATACATATTTCCCCAGCCAGATGGAGCCGATAAAAATCCCCACACCAAAAGAGATACCGATGGGCCAGGCCACCCGCTTTTCCACCTTGGCATACCGCCAGAAAGACCCCAGAGGAGAAAACAGCGTCAATGCCATGTTTGAGGGTTTCAGAACATTGGCTGCATTGATGCCCACCGGTCCCATGGTGTTGACAACCAGTACCTGGAAAGCGGCCATGAGCATGCCCCCGGCAGCACCGATCATTGAAAAATAGGTCCCGACAAGGATGGCACCGATGACAATCCACAAAGGATTCATGTACCGGAATCCTTTTGAGAGCCAGAACCCGTTTTTCTTGACCGCATAACTGCCGATTGTTTCACCGTTGACATACACGTCGAACTGGGTATCGGGCGGGGTGTGTCTGAAAGATGCAAGTGATACGGAATATTCCCCTGTGGATTTATCCAGATTGACCCTGGTCCCTTTATCCCAGTAATTTCCCGAAGATTCATCTGTGATGACGCTCCGTGAGAAAATCACCACCTTTCCCCTGCGGTTGCCCTCCTTGACAATGGTATTGATGCCATAGGCATTTTCATTGGCATACCTGAAAAAATTCCACTGTTCTTCGGTCTTGATGGGTCCAAGCATGGACCGGGAAGCTTCATCAATTTCCGTGAAATTCTCCTTCAGGTAATACATGGTGGTGCTGTATATTCCGTTTTCTTTTCCCAGAATCACAGAAGGTCCGCCGAATTTTTTCTTGTCGGTCCTGCCGAACTTCTCAGGTACATTCGTGATCAGGTAATAGAGCGGCGGGATTTTGGTATCCAGGGAAAACCCGTTTTTCAGGGTATCCTTTTCAAATGTTTTTACCTCGTGAACACCATCGGTGTCTTTGGGGGCAAACATGTTGTTCTGGGCAATAGCCACATAAAGATCCTGTCCAGGGGCAATCTTACCCGTGATTTCGATGACATCCCCTGCCTTGATCGAAGAAGCAGATATACTTCCGGAGGCAAAAGCTGTTGACGAAGCAATAATAGATAACAACATCAGGAACAAGCACTGTTTAAACATTTTTTTCATTGAATTCTCCTTTATAAAAACCAAACAGTTTATAAATTACAATATCTGACACCCAGCTTTGTTCCCAACCGAATTAGCTATAAGTGTGCCATGCCGGGAAAAAAAATTTGTCATTGCTGATTTTCCAATTAACTATTCGAAATAATATGAAATAATTAGGACATAAAAATTGCAGATCTAAAGACAGGGCCCGTTGAAATATCAAAAAGAGCGGATGAAAAACAGCCACGTGCTGTTTCAATGCAAACAGTTTGAACCGTAGTCTATATAAGGAATTCAGCCTGATCAGCCATATGGGTGCAATAAAAAGGGACTGCAATATAATCGATGCAGTGCAACATTTTTACTGCAACTCCAAGCCATTGGAATAACCATGCTTTTTAATCATTACAGACCGGTATTTTCCAATTGTAATTTCAAAACCACAGTGCTACCCTCAAACAAAGGCCAAACAGACCATCAGGCTGACGGTACAAAATATCCCAGGCAGCCGGGAACCATGACATGCTGACAAAGAATTTATTCAAATACTGGACGTTCCAGGTTTTTTCTCCGGGAACCATGCTGAAGAAGAAATACCACTCTTTTAAAACCCTTCTTGCACATGACAAGGCATCCCATGAATTTATGGCCATGCTTGAAGATATCTATTACAATGATATTCCTTGTGATTTCCAGCAGATTGTATCCATTTATGACCAGTTTTCTCACGCTGTTTTTTCAATGGTTGAAGCACTGCTGCAAATGTGTCCGTCACGATACTGGGGCCTTCGCGCCTATTGTAAAAAATTTGATTTCTACATCCGGTTCATGCTTGAGCCGGAAGAACATGATTTCTCCCCCCCCTTTACCATGGATCTGGATGCTGTACCCGATGCAGGAGAAAAGACTGCCGGCAACAAAGCCCTGGGACTATCCCTTGTAAAGACAGCGCTTGACCTGCCGGTGCCCCGGGGATTTGTCATCACAACCAGTGCGTTTCACCATTTTATGGCCTGCAACGATCTGCAGGAGCCAGTCAACCGCCTGCTGGCCGAACTGGACATAACCGACCCCGATTCTCTGAAACAAACTGCTGAAAAAATAAACGTCCTGATAATGAACGCTCCAGTTCCTGTGGATATTGAAGATGCTGTCTTTCAACGCTTGAAAATTTTACGAAAAGACATCACCGACAGGACCGGCATTGCACTGCGCAGCAGCGCCGTCAGAGAGGACACCAGCACGTCATTTGCCGGACAGTACAAAACCCTGATCAATGTCAAAGATGAAGATATTGTGACAGGATACAAAGCGGTCATTGCCGGCAAATATTCTGAACAGGCGCTCTTTTACAGGATCAGTCACGGAATCCTGGACAGCGAGACCCCCATGGCGGTCCTGGTCCTTGAAATGATCGATGCCATCGCATCCGGTGTGGTCTACACCCGGGATACCAACACGCAGTTTCCAGACAATCTGCTGGTCCACTCGGTATGGGGACAGGGAAGCCTGCTGGTTGACGGGCAAACCCCCTGTGATGTTTTCAGGATAAGCAGATCCCCTGCTTTGACCATCGACCATATGCACATTGCAAGAAAAAACAGACAGGTGATACTGGATCCACACCAGCGGACCCGGACAGTGATGCTTGATACGGTCAAAGCGGAAAGCCCCTCACTTAAAGACGCTGAGGTCCTGGCACTTGGAAACTGGGGGATCAGAATAGAGACCTTTTTTAACGCAGTCCAGGATATTGAGTGGTGTATGGATAATGACAGAAACCTTTATATTCTCCAGGCAAGACCACTGAATATTGATCGGCAGCCGGCAACAGAAGAAAAGGCGGCATCTTTGCCGGATAAACTGTCCGTGATCTGCGCCAATGCAGAAACCATATGCCCCGGTATTGGCGCAGGCCCTGTCTTTTTTCTGGAAGACCTTTCAAAGCTGCCGGATCTGCCCCAGGGGGCCGTACTGGCTGCTGAACATGCAGCACCCGGGTTTGTCACGGCTGTTCACCGGCTCGGGGCAGTGGTCATCAGATCCGGCAGCAGGGCGGGTCATTTTTCATCCGTGTTAAGGGAGTTCCGGATTCCCGCCATCGTCAATGTAAAAAAAGGGTTTGACGCGCTGACTGATGGCAGGCCCGTGACGGTTGATGCTGACAGGGCAAAGGTGTATGAAGGATGTATGGACATTTCGTCTTCTACAGTTCAGAAAAAAAAATCACTTTTTAACGAAAGTTCATTCAAAACCAAGTTGCGGTATCTGATCAATTTTACCAGTCCCCTGAAACTGAAAGATCCCGCGTCTGATGACTTTGTCCCGGAAAGCGTCCGGTCTCTGCATGATATTGTCCGGTTTGCCCATGAAAAAGCGGTGCAGGAAATGTTCTTTATGGGCAGCCGGGCCGGGAGCAGAAAAATGGGCGCCAGACAACTGATCCTGGGCATTCCCATGCTGTTTTACCTGCTTGATGTGGGAGGGGGCACGAAAAAGCAGCCGGAAAGGCAAAAGCAGATTACCCCGGATGATATCACCTGCGTGCCCATGAAAGCCGTCATTAAAGGCCTTCTGGACCCGGGCATCTGCTGGACGGAAACCTCCCATTTTGACTGGGAGGAGTATGACAAAATTGTCATGGCAGGGGGTATCATCAGTGCGGATGATGCATCATTCGGCAGTTATGCCGTTGTTGCCCAAGATTACATGAATGTCAACTTCAGGTTTGGATACCATTTTGTTATCCTGGATACCCGGTGTACAGCGGAACCTGACAATAACTATATCCTGTTCAGGTTTTCAGGCGGCGGCGGAAGCCCTGAAGGACGGCTCCTTCGGGCAGGTTTCATCAAAAAAATACTGACCAGGTGCGGATTTATCGTGGAGGTTACGTCAGACCTGATCGATGCCCGGCTTGCGCATGTGCGTTTTGAAGAAATGCAAAAAACCCTTCAGATAACCGGCAGGCTGCTGGGGGCAACCAAAATAATGGACATGTATATCAAAGAAAACCAGGATATTGATATCCTGGCAGAGGAATTTATTGCCGGCCGAAGTGATTTCAGGTCGATGGTTTAAATGGTATAATGAACAGGGAAACAATTTCATGACAGGATATGCCCCATCATGGGTCACTGAAAATATTGCCGTTGGGCCTGCACCCATGTCCTTTGCGGATCTGGATGACATCAAAAAGATGGAAATCGATGCCATTGTCAATCTCTGCGCAGAGTTCAGCGACCTCCACGACCTTGAAGCCGGTCATGGGTTTGAAGTCTGTTATCTGCCGGTGTGGGACGAAGAGATCCCTGAGATGGAAAAACTTGAAAAAGCACTAGAATGGCTTGATGAGGTCATCTACCTTGGAAAGAAGGTTTTGGTCCACTGCCGGCACGGGGTGGGGCGGACCGGCACCTTTGTCATATCCTACATGATCCGCAGGGGACTGGAGATTAAAGAGGCCTCCAGGAAATTGAAACGGTCCAGGGCAAATCCCTCCAACTACGGCCAGTGGAAACATTTAAAGGCATATAAGAAACAGTCGGGCCGGCTGACCATCCGGCAGCCCTCCCTTGAAGTCAACAACAGGGTGGATTTGAATCCTTTTTTTGAAGAATATGAAGCACTGATCAGATCTATTGACAACCAGGCAGAAAACCTGAGAAAAGAAGAAAAAAAAGAATGCGGCACAGGATTGGACCCTTGCTGCAAAACGTCCTTTGAAATGCACCTGGTGGAGGTGGTCTATCTGAGTACCCGGATCAACCGGCAGTTTACCTCAACGGACCGGCAGGAAATGATCAACCGGACGGCTGCGTTAAAAAAGAGCAGCCCCTTGATCTGCCCGATGGGCCAGAAATCAGGATGCCGGATATTCACGATGCGGCCGGCAAGGTGCCGGATTGACGGGATCAGGGAAATGGACACCGAGAAGACGGAGATCAACAGAATGCTGTTTGAATTATCCCAGGCGGTCTTTCTGGCATTTTCAGGCAGTTTTCTTGCCAGTGAAGCATTTACGTTTTCAATGTCAGATACGATCCTGGGCAAATATGTTGAAAAGTATTTCAGCTATATGGCCAAAAACCAAAAAATGCTATGATCCCTTCAGGACCTGTTCCACCTTTTCTTCCAGCTCATCCTTGTCAATCGGTTTTACACAGTATTCAGCCGCCCCTTTTTTCAAAGATTCCCTGGCGGTCTCAATGGTGGGATAACCGGTCAGCATGATCACCCGGATATCAGGATCTATCTTTTTCAATTCTTCCAGGACATCCACCCCGCTCATTTTCTTGAGCTTGATATCAAGGATGGCCAAATCGGCACCGCTTTCTTTTGCAAATCTGACCGCCTCTTCCTCCTCAGTAAAGGGAAAAACCGCATGCCCCTTTCTTTCAAGGATTCTCTTTATCAGGGTGGCTGCATCCAATACATCATCCAGAACCAGAATTTTTGCCATGCTACCCTTCCTTTCCTGTTGTTGCATCCATTGGAAGCCTGACAACAAACTCAGCTCCCGTTTCTTTTACCTGTTTTGATTTCGGGGGGGAATAGGCCGTGATATCTCCCCTGTGTTCCCTGATAATGCCGAATGTTACGGATAGTCCCAGCCCGGTACCCTTATCAGGCCCTTTTGTAGTGTAAAAAGGATCAAATATCTTTTCAAGAACTTCTCTGGCAATGCCATGACCGGTATCTATCACGGAAATCATGATATCCTCTTCATCATCTGCCCGGCTGGTGTGAATATGGATGGTGCCATTTTCTCCGATGGCATCAAATGCATTGTTCAGCAGGTTGATAAACACCTGTTTCAACTTGTCCCTGTCGCCTTTGACTGTCAGAGGATCTGTGCTGAATTCCGTTTGGATATCCACATGGTTCAGGCTGAATGTATGTTCCACCATGTCCAGGACATCCGCGATAACCTCATGGATATCAAAGTGCTGTATCGCACTTTCACTGGTTCTTGAAAAATTAAGCAGGTCTGCCACAATTCGTGAACAGATCTTTGTCTGCTTTACAATGGTGGTTATATCCTGGTAAACAACCCCGTCCTTTTCAACATCTTCCAGCAGAAGCTGGGCATGCCCCAGGATGATGCCCAACGGGGTGTTGATTTCATGGGCCACGCCAGCCGCCAGACGACCGATGGACTCCAGTTTCTGGGCATGGTTCAGCTGATCCTGGACCGCCTTGATCTGGGTGATGTCCCTTCCGCTTGCCACCAGTCCACTGGGGCGGTCTTTGGATTCAAAAACCGGGATCTTGATGAGATGCAGCCATTTGACACCCTCTTTGCTTTGAATTCTGCTCTCCTTTTTCAGCGGTTCGCCTGTCTCAAGAATCCGGCGGTCCTCCTGATCATACCGGGCAGCATGGGCCTGAAGAAAAAGGTCTTTGTTCTGCTTTCCAACAATTTCGTCCCTGTCTTTATCGAGCAGGCTGCAGAAAGCCTTGTTAACTGAGATATAATACCCGTCTTTATCCTGCAGGGTAACAAAATCCGGAACAGCATCCAGGATCGTCTGGAGGAGAAGTTTCTGCTCGTTCAGGACATTTCGGGCATTTTCCAGGTCTGACAGGTTGTCTTTCACCGACAGGGTCATGGCATCAAAACTCTCTGCAAGGCTCTGGATCTCATCACCGGAACATTGTTTGTACACCTTGCATTGCTGGCATGACGCGATCTTTTTGGCATAATCTCCCTCAACACAGGTCGGACACAGTGTTCCGGCAAGATACCAGCACCTGTGGTGGTGTTTTTGATATGCCGGGCAGTCTGTGCGGTTGCATTCCCTGATTTCCCAGCAGTTCTGCTTCAGTTCAGGGGCGGCTTTTACATCCAGATTTCCCCTTGCCACTTTTTCTGATGATTCATGGAGCCGTCTGATGCTCCGGGTGATCGGGTTCAGCAGCAGGGTGCCCACCACCAGCACCAGGACAACCGACAGGACAATGGTGGTCACGGCTGACAGAAACAGCTGGTTCAACACTTTTTCAGCCCTGGTTCGAATAAGGCCGAACCTCAGGGTCCCCAAACGGTTCTGATTGATGAAAACCGGGACAGCATAATCATAAATCAGCTGATCACCGGTATCCAGCAGCTTCATTGATCCTTTCTGGGAATCCGAAACCCTGTTGACGGTTTTCAAATCAACCGGAAACCCGTCCGTAAAGGTATGCACCAGGGGATTTCCCATTGCATCCAGGATAAAGGTGTAAAGGATATCTTCTTCAAGCTCTACAGTTTCTTTGACAAGGGTCTTCATGCGGAGAAAATCCATGGCAAGCATCGGCTCCACGATTCTTGCCGACAGGCTGATGCCGCTGGATATCCCCCGGTTTTTGATCTCTTCTATCATGGATGTTTTCATAACCTGGCTGATCCAGACAAAGATAATCAAACCCTGGATCAGCACCAGGGAAAAAAGTCCTGCATAAATTTTCGATCGAAATCCGAGCTTCATGCGTATTTCCCTGTTAATCTACAATTCCATTCCCAGCTTGTCCGCGAGCTGTCTGATGGAATCAAAATCAGCATCAGCCGCTTCGATGACATCCACAAAATGCGCCTGTTTCAAAATCTTTCTATGGGCACTGTCGTTAAAATCCAGCAGGAGCAGGGCCGCTTTTATCTTGTCCACAATACGCTGGTCCAAACCATTCCTTGCAGCATACACCCAGCCAGGATAAGGATCCGACACCGACAATATCCGCAGCTTGTCGATATCAACAATACCTGATGCCACCGTGAGCGCACCTTCCCGTACGGTGCCGATATCATATTTCCCCGCAAAAACAGACAGGATTACCTTTTCCTGTTTGCCGCCCGGGCCCGGAGCAAAGGCAATCTCTCTGAAATCCTCTTTTCTCAGCCCGTTGTCCATAAAATGGCCCAAAGGATACAGGTATCCGCCTGCTGAAGATGCATCCACCGCAATCCATGTCTTGTCACGGCAGTCTGCAATGGTTCTCAACTGGTCATTGTCTTTCCTGCAGATAATCTGGCCCCGGAACTTGTCTTTTCCAAGAACCTCGACAATCCGGGCAAATGCACTGGCATCATTCCTGTGGGCAATCTTGACATAGATAAAGGGGTTGGAAAATGATATGTCGATCTTTTTCTGATCCATCATTTTCATGTGCTGGTTGAATGTATCTGGAAAAATCTGCTTGATATTCAGTCCGGTTTTTGTTTTTAAATACAAAACCAATGGATGGTGGCGGGTATAAGAAACCTTGTGGGAATACTGGGGAAGGTAGGCATAGGTGATGACATCTTTCTCGTCCGAAAGAATGATTTGCTCTTTTTTGTCCAGGTCAACCTGTATAGGTTTCTCCTCCTGCTGACACCCAAAAACCAGCACTGCAAAGCAAAGAATCCAGGTAAGCATTTTCAATCTATCCACCCCCAACATGTAAAAAATATGTTGCATGTATCATCTCAATGGCTTTAACGCAAGCGCACCTTTTATTAAAGCCAAATCAATGAAATTATGAAAATTTTTAAAAATGATTTTAGCATGCTAATCGCAATTTTATGCATTTTATCAACCAGCACGGCCAAAGTCCAACTGATTTTTCCGTTGTGCCAATCCTTTGTTGACAGGTGTCAAATCCCGGTATAAAAGAGGTGAAAGCATGAAGCAGATCCAACGTTTGCAGCCTCCTTTGGTCTCCTGCTGCCGGACTGTCAGCGTCCCCTAAGATCTCAGGCCGGCAGCGGAAAACCAAGGGAAGTGGACACCGGCCAGACCAATGAAAATTTTGTTATGTGTTGCCCGGCCCCATAGTCAGCCGTGGGCACTATTATTTGAAAGGTTTCAGATATGACAGCGTATTTCAACGGCCGGTTCATGAAAAAGGAGGAGATCTGCATCTCACCGGATGACCGGGGATTTTTGTTCAGTGACAGCCTGTATGAGGTGATCCGGTATTACCCGGGCCTGCTTTTTAGACCGGAGGCCCATATCCGCCGCCTGCACCACGGGGCTGCCCACCTCAACCTTTCCTGCAGGGATTTTTCCCACCTGATCCCCGCTGCCCGGGACCTGATCCGCAAAAACCATCTGGCAGACCAGGATGCCCTGGTATACATCCAGGTGACCCGGGGTACAGCCCCGCGCAACCATCCCTTTCCCGATCCGGCCCCGAAACCCACGGTATATATGAGTGTTTCCAGGTTTGACACGACTGTAAAAGACCGCCAGAGAAAAACCGGCATCCATGCCATCACCGTGCCTGACATCCGGTGGGCCAGGTGTGACATAAAAACCACGGGATTGACCGCCAATGTCCTGGCCAGCCAGCAAGCCGCAGAAAACAAGGCAGGGGAAGCCGTTTTTGTCCGGGACGGCGTACTGATGGAAGGTACCCACGCCAATTTCATGGCCGTTATTGACAACACCGTGACAACGGCACCGCTGTCCAATTATATCCTGGGGGGCATCACCAGGGAAACCGTGCTGGACCTGTGCCGGGAACATAACATCCCCACTTCCCTGGAACCGGTGCATCAAAGCCGGATCCACCTGGCCTCCGAGCTGATGATCACCGGCACCACAACGGAAATCACCCCCATCGTAACCCTCAACACAAAGCCTGTGGGAACCGGAACCCCCGGCTCGGTTGCAAAAGCCCTCCAGGCAGCTTTTTGTGCAAAAATACAGCAGATGCAAAACAGCATTCCCGGTTTTCCCCTGTAAAATATGGCGAAAACGCATGACATATTCCGAAAATGCCCGATCTTTTTCCGGGCACTGCTGAATCTTTCACCTGACCCGGGCTGATACGCTCCTGCAACAGTATGTTATACTGGTTTCCGCATTATCCATGTATGCGTTATCACTACCGGGTCATATGCCCCGGAGTCTCCGGTATTCCAGCCACACGAAAAGCGTTCAGTCTGCGTTCCTTTACGGTTTGTTCTTTAAAGTGATCTGTATGTTTTAAATACTGGAGGGATATCTTTGGATATAATTTCAGCAGTTTCTGGGCGCTTTCTTCAGCCAGAGACGGTTGGCCTGAAAAGACATAGGCAGAAATCAAACCGAGATTGCCTGCCAGGCTCCGGGGATATATGTTGAGCGCTCTTTTTAAGGTTTGGATCGCATCTGCATGACGTCCCGC
>Ga0102943_1001263_pt1 | contig 15950 bp, 11 predicted proteins | sample SalPonC_black_MG_FD_78174 | JGI IMG/M metagenome (GOLD analysis project Ga0102943, IMG submission 78174) | Salt pond soil microbial communities from South San Francisco under conditions of wetland restoration - Salt Pond MetaG... | ecosystem: Environmental > Aquatic > Marine > Intertidal zone >...
AAATGATGTATGTGTAGAACATTATGAATAAAGTTCAGAAACAAAAAAAGCCCAACGAATAACGTTGAGCTTTTTTTAAAATGGAGCGGGAAACGAGATTTGAACTCGCGACCTTCTCGTTGGCAACGAGATGCTCTACCACTGAGCTATTCCCGCATTTCAAGACTGTAAATATAAAGCCTTTTTGAGTTCCTTTTCAAGACGATTTTTGAAATTTCTTGTCAGATTTTCTCATCTAACAATTGTCTCAGATCGCTTTGGCCCTGTTGAGATCACATTAAATGATACTCCTACATAATCTTCAATGAAAGCGATATACTCTTTGGCTTTTTCCGGTAGATTCTCAAAAGTTGAGATCTCTCTCGTTGAGGTTTTCCAACCTTCGAAAGATTTATAGACCGGTTTTGCTTTTTCTACGTTCTCAGTATCAAGTGGAAATGTTTTCGTTGTCCTGTGATCTAATTTGTACTCGGTACAGACTTTGATCTCTTCAAAATCATCTAATACATCGAGTTTGGTAAGTGCCAATTCATTCATTCCGTTCAGTTGGACGGCGTATTTCAGTGCAACTAGATCGAGCCAGCCACATCGCCGGGGGCGTCCCGTTGTAGCTCCGAACTCCTGCCCTTTTTTTCGGAGATTTTTACCATGTTCGTCGTTTAATTCGGTAGGGAAGGGGCCATTTCCTACCCGTGTAACGTATGCTTTTGTAATTCCCATTGCATGTGAGATAGCGAGAGGGGGAATTCCGCTGCCGGTACAAGCTCCACCTGCCGTGGGAGAGGATGACGTAACATATGGATAGGTACCGTGATCTACATCCAGGAGGCTTCCCTGTGCTCCTTCAAGCAGAACAGATTCACCGTTCTCCAATGCCTCGTGAAGAATTTGGGAGGTGTTGCAGATAAAAGGTTTTACTTTATCAATGGCAGGTTTCAGTTCTTCTATCATCTCATTGGCATCCAGGGGCTCCTCATGATATACATTCTCAAGTGCCCTGTTAATATCTTTGAGATTTTTTCGGATCTTTTCGTTCAAAGCATTTTCATCCAAAAGATCATCCATGCGAATGCCAATTCTGGAAACTTTACTGACATAAGCAGGTCCTATACCGCGTCCCGTTGTTCCAATGGCGTCACTTCCCCGGCTCTTCTCTTTTACCTGGTCTAATACTTTGTGATAGGGAAGAATCAGGTGGGCGGAGCTACTGATAAATAGCCTGTCCTCTAACTCAATATTGTGGGATTGAACTTCTTCGAGTTCCTCAACGAGAGCAATCGGGTCGATCACCACACCGTTGCCAATAATACATTTTGAGTTTCCGTTGAACAGACCGGATGGAATCAGGTGAAGGACAATAGTAGTATCATCAAACTTAAGGGTGTGGCCGGCGTTGGCACCTCCCTGGTAGCGGACAACAAACTTGGCATCCGAACTTAAAAGATCTACTACTTTCCCTTTTCCTTCATCTCCCCACTGGGCTCCAATAACAATTCGTACAGGCATAAAATCCAAAAAAAAGGAGGTGCGTTAACACCTCCATATTTAAAATTAAAAGGTTTAACAGCTACTTAGTTTTCCTGGTACGAAGCAATTGCCTCATCCAGAGTTTTGTAGTGTTTAAATACGGTAATGAGTTTTGTAATAATGAGCAAGCTTTCAATTTTGTCGGTAGGATTTGCTATTCGCAAATCACCACCGGCTTTCTTCATGGTTGTGAGCGCACCAATCAACATACCTAAGCCGGAAGAATTCATAAACTTCACTTTACCAAGATCAACCACAACATTGGTTTTATCTTTTTCAATCAATTCATGAAGTTCTTCATTCAAACTGACGGCATCGGGTCCGCCCATCACATTACCTTTAAATTCGATAATTACACAGTTGTATTTTTCAGAAACATTAAAACTCATAGATCAGCTATTTCAGATTAAACATTGTTATGATTTGGCCTGCATGGCCCGTTTCTGAAGTTCTACAACGAGCGCACTTGCAACGAAAAGGGAGCTGTAAGTCCCTAATATTACTCCAATTACGAGTGCAAACGCAAAGCCTTTCAGCACCTCTCCTCCAAAGATAAACAGCACAGTTACCACAAACAAGGTTGTTAATGAAGTGATAACGGTTCGGCTTAAAGTATCATTGAGGCTTTTATTAATCATATCCTGGAAATTCATTGTTTTGTAAACCAATGAATTTTCACGGATTCGGTCAAAAACTACCACGGTATCGTTCAGAGAGTACCCTACAATGGTCAGGAATGCAGCAATAATAGTTTGGTCTATACTTACGTCAAACGGTGCAAACTGCGCCATTAGAGTAAAGACACCCAATACAATGAGAACGTCATGAGCAAGAGCTGCAATTGCCCCGGCTGAGAAGTACCATCCCTTAAACCGGATAAAGATATAGATGAAGACCACTGCAAGCGCAAATATTATTGAATAGAGAGCGCCAATACGTAAATCTTCAGCAAACCGGGGACCTACAAGATCAGTTTTCTCAACTGAAACCGGGTTATCGGGATAGATCTCATTAAAGTTGGAAATAATTGTTTCTCTTGTCTGGTTGATATCTTCTTCCGTATCAACCCGAACAAGAATTTCACTTTCAGAACCGAAAAGCTTTACTTCGGGTGTACTGCCGAGCGGTTCAGTCAATTCACTCCGAACTTCAACAACGTCTACCGGGTTATCGAAATCGAATACAAATTCTTGTCCACCCCGGAAATCAATCCCGTAGGTTAGTCCCATCGTAAAAATGGCTACAATCGAAATGATAATTAGTGAACCCGACAGGAAATACGCCACCTTCGTGGCTTTTATAAAATCAAAACTTGGTGTTTCAAACCATCTCATAATGTGTACCTGTTTATTTTAAATTCTAAAAAAAAAATTGATTATCCGAAATTCACTTCGGCGGTTTTGTCGCGGGTGAGATAGTCTACAACCACGCGTGTAATTACAATAGCACTAAAGAGTGAAGCTACAATACCAGCCATCAGTGTAACTGCAAAACCTTTGATGGGGCCGACCCCAAAACTGTAGAGGATAATAGCCACGAAAAAAGTAGTTACATTGGCATCCACAATAGCGCTCATGGCGTTGGAGTATCCATTGTCAATTGCGGCTCGAAGTGTTTTACCGCCTCTCATCTCTTCGCGGATCCTGTCAAATATCAGCACGTTTGCATCCACAGCCATACCGATGGTCAATACAATACCGGCTATACCAGGTAGTGTAAGTGTAGCATTGAATGCAGCCAGAATTCCAAGGATAAATATAATATTTAGAATAAGGGCAAGGTCAGCGATTCCTCCACCAGCACGGTAATAAACAATCATAAAAAGTGCTACTACAACTAATCCAAATAATGTAGAGTAGAGTCCGGCCTGGATCGAATCTTCCCCGAGGGATGCACCAACTGTTCGCTCTTCAATAATATCAAGCGGAGCAGGTAAGGCACCTGACAAAAGAATGTTTACAAGGTCTTCTGCTTCTGTGACACCACCGAGACCGGAAATCGAAGATTGGCCGTTGTTGATTTTGTTCTGAACCGTTGGATAAGAATAGATGTATCCGTCCAAAACAATAGCAACCGGCCGACCGATATTGGCTCCCGTAATTCTTGACCATCGACGAGCACCTTCTGCGTTCATACTCATGGAAACTTCAGCGGCATTCGTAGTAGGTTCAAAAGCGACCTGAGCTTCAGAAATTACATCACCTGTCAGCTCTACCTGGTTTCGAACTGGTATCATTTCATAAAGTTCAGTTCCATTGTCTTCGGCAAACGGTGTGGCTCCCCACATGAGCTCCATATTTCTTGGGATGAAACTCTGGACTTCTTCTTGTTCGAGGAGCCGGTTCACGGTAGAAGTATCGCGACCCGCAGAATATCCAAATGAATATTGATTCGTTCCTCTCAGATCAAAAACTTCAAGCAAGTTTGTTACCTCATCGTCAGCTTGTCCCAACGTGTCTGATACAAGTGAGTCAGATTGTTGATTTTGAGCTTGATTACCGAAATAGTCGGCAAGTTGTTGTTTTACAGCGTTGATTTCTTCCGGTTCCGGCAACAGTCTGAATTCAAGTCGTGCAGTTCCGCGCAATAGCTCCCGTACACGTTCCTCATCATCCACACCGGGCAGCTCAACAACAATTCGGTTGTTCCCCTGCTGTAGGATGGAGGGTTCGGTTACACCGTATCTGTCAACCCGAGAACGAATAATTTCCATCGCCCGGTCAACAGCCTCATCTCTTTGCAGTCTGAGGTATGTTGTAATTTCTTCATTCGAAGACCTGCGAGTTATATTATCCGCATCTGAACGGTAGTACCTGCTCAACAAACCGTCGGGATTCCGTGTTTCAAACTCAGTTACAAATTCATCAATAAAATCTGTGCGCTGTTCGAAAGATCGGTCTCTTGCTACTTGAATAATTTCTTCAAGTTCTTCATCTGCATATTCGCCGGCAAGTTCTAAGAGTAACTGAGGGGTTCCTACCTCAAGAGTTACATACATACCGCCCTGGAGGTCAAGGCCAAGCGAAAGTGACTCTTCTCGAAGATTTTGCAATTTAGCTGCATTTTCTTCCTGGTACTGAACACGCTCCGACGGCACCATACTTTCCATATGTCTCTGCTCCAGCTGCCACTGGATAGTGGGGAACAGGTAGTAGATCGTCAATCCAAGAAACACGACGATGCTACCAATTTTAAATCCGTTATTCTGTGAATTCATAATCGTTTATATAATCTTTTAAATAGAGTTAAATCGTTGAGGTGATGATATCATAATGAACCACAGTTTTGTAGTTCATTTCTGTATATAATGACTTGGATGAGGGAAACTAAGGAGCATTTATGCTGATACCACTACTCAAAGGTTGTATGAGATCTGTAGATGCTCGGAAGGAGTAGAAAAAAAGTTCTGGGAGAATTTTTGTCTGATGCTTCTCAAAATCACCCTTAAAGGATGAGAATCCCGGACTATTCGGAATCCATTTCGACAGAATTTTTACAGATTCAATCAGAACAGAATTAAATCCGGATTTTTGATTTTGGAAATTATTCCATTGATCAATTAGCCAGTTCGATTCGGGTGGATTATCAGTTTCACCGGTATCTTTATCAAAGATTTTAAAATGATCTTTGTGATTTGCAACCAACTCAGATGCTTCCTGAACCAATCCAAGGAAATCCCCGGTTTGTTCAGGTAACTCGTTGATGGTGTTTCTGAGTTTAATCTCACTCTCATTTCCTGAGGCAACCACATTGTGATTCAACCAGCGGGTAAAGGCCGTTTTTTGGGCCTGGCTGGAGAACGGCACAACCAAATGAGCAAGAAGTCCTGCCATTAAGCATGTGATTGTAACCGACCGAATGATATGATCTATTCTGTTTTTCATCAGACCTGTAAAAATAGACAGAAACCAATCAGTTGACAAACATTTTTTCTTAGAAAAGATAATGCTAACAACCTGATCGAAGCCAGACTATTCTTCATAAAAGGTGTCTTCCTGCATGAGAACAGATCCGAAGGAAATCTCTTCAGCAGCAAGAACCATAATTGTGGTTGGTAAACCCTTTAACCGTTTTTGTAGATGACTGTAGTAAGAGGTAAAATCCTCGTCTGGTTCGGCCATTCCCATAAATACAAGATCGGCGTCCCCGGAAGATTCATGCAAAATCTCATTGAATGTTTTATCTCCATAAACAAGTACTTCTGCTTTGGCATCAATACGAACTTTTTTGATGACATCGCTTAAATTACTTTGTGCATTTTTAGCTGCGTTTTCATCACCAACCACCATTTTTACACGTACTTTTGCATCCCACCATGTACGGCTGCTTTGTAGGAGATAGGCCAGGAGTATCATCAATCCGCCATTGCCTTGCAGGCCACCCCACCAAATATCGATAATTTTTTTATTGCCAAACCCTTTTTCTTTATTGTCGTGTACAATTACGACATTTCGCTGCAATTGATTGAAGTGGGCAATCATATCGCAATATTCATTTATAGAGTTGGTGTTTTCACTGTCTCCGAGGATAACTGTATTGGGCACAAGGGCTCCTAAACCATAGGAATCAACGAGTTTTTTTCCGCCATCAAACGGGCTTTTTGCAGTCGTAACGCGTACAAGACCTTGGATACTCCTTTTGGAGAGAAAATCCCGGATTTTTTGCTCCATCTTAGTCTGTCGAACATGACTAATGTTTTGACTGGTTAGAACTGTAGAGATGGTGAGGATACCTCTGTTATGAGTAAGAGACGAAGCAAGTTCAATCAAATGAAAACGTTTCGTTGGAGCACCGGAAAGAACAAGTGGATGCGGACGCCAGGTTTTTGCTTCTGTTTCTACACTCATCCGCATCAAACCTGCACGCGTGAGTGCCATCCAAATACCTCGCCGAACATCCCCCCAGGCTGATTCTAACTCCCTGCGTTGCAGCCAGACAAATATGATAATCACAAACAAAAACGCAATGCCTGTTGCAACAGCGTTAATCAAAAACATAACACTGATACACCCCAAAGCACCTAACAAAGAAAGGCTCCAGTGAACTTTAAATTTGGGTCTGAATGATGGGCTCTGCAGTAGTTGTTCAATCCCGGCTGTGATGTTTAGCACACCATAAGTCGTGAGGAAAAACATTGTTAGTATTGGGGCAATGATATTGAGATTTCCAAAATACACGGCAGTAAGAGCAACTCCGAGAGTGAGAACGGTACCGACTCGTGGTGAATCGTCATCACCATCACCGCGCCCAAGCCAACGGAGCCATTTTGGCAGAACACCATCACGAGCTAAAGCCTGTAATACACGAGGAGCTCCTAAGATACTACCCACCGCACTTGATAATGTAGCACCCCAAACACCAATCAGAATGGCATCCCCCCAGTACGACATTTTTCTCATGATTAGAGGGTCTTCAATGAGGGTGAGGGCATCAGCGCGAGTTGCCAAAATGATTGGTAAAATCATGTAGATCAAGTAACCAACACCGATCGCTGCAAAAGTTCCTCGCGGAATAGACCTGGATGGATCTTCGAGGTCACCAGACATATTTACACCAGCCATAATTCCCGTAACGGCCGGGAAGAAAACGGCGAAGACAGTCCAGAATCCTTCAGAATGGCGATCGGCAGCCCCCCACATTTCTATACTGGATTGTTCAATAGGGCTCCCAAAAATCAGCGAAATCAGCGAAAGAGCAATCCCAAACATTATAAAATATTGTGCCCGAATTGCAGCTTTTGCGGAAATAATAGCAAGAATGGCAACTGAAAGCGTTGTGACAAGCCCAACAACTTTGAAATTTAACTCGGGAAAGACACCAACCACACTTTCTGCAAAACCAACTGTGTAAAGTGCTACCGATAATGCTTGTGCTATGTAAAGCGGAATACCAATAGCACCACCGGATTCAATTCCAAGCGAACGGCTAATCATGTAATAGGCACCGCCAATGCGTACTCTTTGGTCGGTGGCTATTGCAGAGATTGAGAGTGCAGTAAGAAACGTAATAAACGTCGAAAGAGTGACAATGATCAACGTGCCAATTAAACCAACATTTCCTACAACCCAACCAAAACGGAGGTACATAATGACCCCGAGGATGGTTAAAATTGATGGCGTAAAAACTCCGCCAAATGTCCCTAAACCCCCCTTGGTAGATGGAATAACTTCTTGCTTAGGAATGAATTTCCGAAGTGGATTTTTCATATAAAGTTACTTTCATGGGGTATTTCTGAATGCCTGTCCGACATTCGTATTTTGGTTTTCTACCAATGCCCTGCAAGGAAAGCATTTTTGTTTTGAAAGGAAAACTGATTATATCAGGCAGTAGTTTTTGCCTGCTTTTGCTCTCTCAAAAACTCTTGTTTCAGATAGCGACCCGTATAGCTTTCTTCTTTTTTGGCCAGATCTTCAGGCGTTCCTGTAGCGATTATTTCGCCCCCGGCATGGCCGCCCTCAGGACCGAGGTCAATAATCCAATCAGCGGCCTTGATAAGGTCTAAATTGTGCTCTATGACAATAACTGTATTACCCTTGTTAACAAGTTTTTGAATTACATTTACCAGCATTCTAACATCCTGAAAGTGCAGGCCTGTGGTTGGTTCATCCATAATATAAACCGTATCGCCTGTACCGATTTTTGAAAGCTCCCGCGAGAGTTTAATTCTCTGAGCCTCGCCACCGCTTAATGTTGTGCTGGACTGCCCAAGTGTTAAATATCCCAAACCTACAGAATTTAGAGTTTTCAGCTTCCGCTTGATCGCTGGAATGGAATCAAAAAACTTCTCTGCTTCGCTGATCGGCATCTGCAATACATCAGAGATATTTTTACCCTTATAATGGATTTCGAGGGTTTCCCGGTTATAGCGCTGGCCGTTGCACTCTTCGCAATCCACATATACATCGGGAAGGAAATTCATCTCTATTTTTCTAACGCCGTCGCCATTGCATGCTTCACAACGTCCTCCTTTTACGTTAAAGGAGAATCGACCCTGGTCATATCCCCTAATTTTTGATTCGGGAAGTTCTGCAAATAGAGAGCGAATGTGATCAAACACTTTTGTGTAGGTGCCGGGGTTCGACCGGGGTGTGCGGCCAATTGGGCTCTGATCAATAGAGATCACCTTGTCTACATTCTCGATTCCCTCAATCTCTTGATAGGGTAGTGGTACATCTTTCGAGTTATAAAACTCGTTCGATAAAATTGGAGTAAGTGTTTGATTGATAAGTGAACTCTTGCCACTGCCACTGACTCCGGTTACACAAATAAATTTTCCAAGAGGAATCTCAAGATCTACTTCCTTTAAGTTATGTCCGGTCGCTGTCCTTACTTTCAGGCTTTCTCCGGACCCTTTTCTTCTTTCATCGGGGTAGGGAATTACCTCTTCATCCCGTAGAAATTTAGTGGTCATTGAATTTGGATCGAGTTCTTCCGGTTTTCCTTCGGTCACGATATACCCGCCCTCTGTTCCGGCACCCGGCCCCAGGTCAACAACGTAGTCGGCATGTTCAATGGTTTCTCGATCATGCTCAACAACAATGACTGAGTTCCCAAGATCTCTAAGCGTTTCAAGTGAGTTGATCAGTTTGATATTGTCTTTCTGATGAAGACCAATACTCGGCTCATCCAGGATGTAAAGCACACCTACAAGTTGAGTTCCGATCTGAGTTGCGAGACGAATTCTCTGAGCTTCGCCGCCACTCAATGTTTGTGCTTCGCGGTCAAGTGTTAGATAGTTAAGCCCTACATTCAGCAAAAAGTCAATTCGGTCGATTACCTCTTTCAATACTTGCTGTCCAATCTTTCTCTGGCGTTCATTCAGTTTTAGATTCCCAATTGTTTTTCGAAGGCTCGCGATATCTTGCTCCACGAGTTCATGGATGTTCAATCCATCTATTTTGTAAGACAGAGCTTCCGGGTTGAGCCGGCCGCCACCGCAATCGGGGCAATTTATTTTGGAAAGATAAGCTTTTGCCTTATCCCGCTGTTTGTTGGATTTACTCTCCTCGTACTGTTCACGAATGATGGATCGGAGTCCTGAAAACTTATGCTTATAGGTGACATTATTCTTTTTGAAATCATAGCTAACGTTAAACTTTTGATCACCACCACCTTCAAAAAGAAGATCCAAAGCTTCTTCTGAGAAATCTTCAATAGGAGTATCAAAATCAAGATCAACGGTATCTAAGACGGCTTTTAATTGTTTGAAAACAAAAATATCCCTCGGCTCACCTAAAAACCGAATGGCTCCTTCATTAATGGTTTTTTCAGGATTTTGAATCACAAGATCCCGGCTTACATCATAGCGGTATCCCAGGCCGTTACATGCTTTACAGGCACCATATGGGGAGTTAAATGAAAAGAGGTTGGGTGCGGCATCCTCATAGGAGAGTCCGCTTTCCGGATCATACAGGTTTTTGCTGTACACTTTATCGTTGATTTCACCGTCTTTCTGGATTCCGAGAATGAGGTTCCCGTCGGCCATCTCCAGGGCAAGATGTACACTTTCGGAGATCCGTTTTTCGCTCTTCTCTGAAATCACAAATCGATCAACTACTATCTCGATATTGTGAGTTTTGTATCGATCGAGTTTAATTTCGCCTTCAAGATCAATCAACTCGCCATCCACCCGTGCTGTGATATATCCCTGCTTTTTCATCTGTTCAAACAGCTCGCGGTAATGACCTTTTCTTCCACGAACAACCGGAGCAAGGCAGTAAGCTTTGGTACCTTCTTCCAGCTCCATTATCGAGGAGACGATCTGGTCGGATGTTTGTTTCTCCATTTTATTGCCGGATTGATAGGAGTACGGAACGCCGATTCGCGCATAAAGAAGTCTCAGGAAGTCATAAATTTCCGTAATGGTTCCTACCGTTGAACGGGGGTTTCGATTCGTGGTTTTTTGATCGATGGAGATTACTGGGGAGAGGCCATCAATAAAATCGATATCGGGGCGCTCCATCATACCCAGGAATTGCCTGGCATATGCAGAAAGAGATTCCAGGAATCGGCGCTGACCCTCCGCATATATAGTATCAAATGCAAGGGATGATTTTCCAGATCCTGAAATTCCGGTTAAAACCACGAACTTCTCCCTGGGAATGTTTATGTCTATATTTTTGAGATTGTGCTCGCGTGCTCCGCGAATAACAATGTTTTCTTGCAATTGGAGTGGATTGAGATTAAAACTTCAAAGATACAAAGAGTTTGTAAGAACAACATCCATCTCAACAAGGAAAAAAAGAAACGCATTCATTTAACGTTATATATGAATGAACGTATTTAAACTTTATCAATTCGATAAATGATGCTTATATTTAGTGTCTTTTTAACCCCATGTAATTTAAACAATGAGTACAATCGCCAAACGAGCAAATAAAATAGAAGTCCCTGATCTTATGGAAGGCCAGGGATGGCATCCACTTTCCTGGAACGATAAAGAGATTACGCAACTTCCCGGATACCCCAATACCGAGGAATTGCAAGCTTCTTTTGAAGAATTAAAAGCCCTGCCTCCTTTGATCACGTCATGGGAAATTGAAGCACTGAAGGAAAAACTTGCCAAGGTTTCGGACGGAAAAGCATTTTTGTTACAAGGTGGAGATTGTGCAGAAACATTCGATGGCTGCCGATCTACCAAACTGGTTAACCTCTTGAAGGTGATGCTCCAGATGAGTTTTATCATGATCCACGAGATGGGAACAGAAGTTGTTCGTGTGGGAAGGATTGCAGGACAGTATGCCAAACCGCGTTCCAAGGATTTTGAAATTGTGGATGGTGAGAAGATGCTCAACTACCGGGGCGACCTGATCAATAGTTATAAACCGAATAAGGAGGCTAGAGAACCTGATCCACAGCGTTTGATAGAAGCTTATCAAAAGTCGGCGCTGTCACTTAATTTTTTAAGGGCATTAGCTGATGAGGGATTTGCAGATCTTCAGCACCCCGAGCAGTGGGAACTCGATTTTATGCACAATAACGAGTTTTACAAAGAGTACGAACAGATGGTTGGTTCCATTAACAATTCTATTAAGTTTATGGAGACGATTACTCCTAATAATAGGTTTAATACAGCTCACAAAGTAGACCTCTATACATCTCATGAGGCACTGAACCTGTTTTATGATTCTGCTCAAACAAGAAGAGTTCCACGAAAGCAGGGATGGTTCAACCTCAGTTCTCACCTTGTATGGTTGGGTAACAGAACCCAGCAATTAGATGGTGCTCATGTTGAGTATTTGACCGGAATCCAAAACCCGGTAGGGATTAAAGTGGGTCCTCCTTTTGATATTGACAATCTGTTGAACCTCTTGGATAAGATCAATCCATCACACGAGGCAGGTAAGATTGTTCTCATAACACGAATGGGGCAAGAAAATGTTGAGAAAAATCTGCCCTCGTTCATACGTGCGGTCAAACAAAATGGCCATCCGGTTGTTTGGAGCTGCGACCCCATGCATGGAAATACTTATGCCACGGATAATAATGTGAAGACCCGTAATTTTAATGATATCATGAAAGAGATTGATCTCACATTTGATGTCCACCGTGCAGAAGCAAGTTACCTTGGAGGTGTACACTTAGAACTTACCGGAGATAATGTAACCGAATGTGTAGGTGGAGCCAACGGACTGAAAGAGGACGGGCTCAGCCATAACTACGAAACCTACTGTGATCCACGATTGAACTACGAGCAAAGCCTTGAAATGGCATTTCTAATTGCTAAAGAGTGGAATCAGAGTTACCGATAGATTAAACTCACAAAGGAAGTAAAAAAGGGAGATGCTGAATCTCCCTTTTTTTATTGAGGGTAAATGTACTCTCAAATATTGAGTAGAACCTTATCCATTTTTAGAAATAAAAAGAATGAGAAGAGATAATATCGCAGTTTAAGCATCTCTCCGCCAAGTTTACAGTCCTTAAAAGACAGCTTGTCTAATGTATAATGTCAAACGGTCTGTAAACGTTATAAGAGTGAAATAACTGCAGAAAAATATTTCAAGGTTGTCAGTTGTTTTCGATATAAATCAGTTTGGCACTGTGATTGCAACGTTTATAAGTGAAATTGATGTTAATTAGCAACAAAATGGAGATCAATTATGACACTTATAAAATATAATCAGCCAAACACAGACGTATTCGGAAAACGATTTTCAGACATCATGGATGAGTTTTTTAATGATGCAGTAGCGACAAGACAGAGCACATACGCTCCAAGTATCGATATTTCCGAAACAGATGAACAATATTTAATTGATGTAGAAGTTCCAGGTATCAACAAAGAAGATATCGACCTCAACATCGAAAATAATACGTTAACGATTTCCGGTGAACGTAAATTCGAGAAGAAAGACGACAATAAACATTATCACAGAGTAGAATCTCATTATGGTAGTTTTAGTCGATCGTTTACACTGCCGGAAAATGTAAAAGTTGACAGTATTTCTGCTACTTACAACAATGGAATACTAAATATAATCGTTGATAAGAGTGAGAAGCAGATGAAAAAACAAATTAAAATTAAGTAATCAAAGAGCTGTTCTACTTAGTCCCCTAAAGAGAGCAGGTTAGTTAGCGCCGGAGCCGCATTGAACATGCGCCTCCGGCATCTTTTTGATAGCCAAAAATTTATGCAATAAGACAGAAATATTACGTTAGACTACATTAAAAAATCTAATCAAATTGTTTTCTCAGATGGACCGATTAAAAATTAGTATAGCCGCTATGTTTGCGGTAGTGTCTCTTTTTATTGGCGTACACTACGCCACGGATAACGGCTCCAATAGCGCATCCGTTTTTAATTTACCAACGTTTAATCAGACAGAGACAACCGCGGATCAGACGCCAATCACTACTCTGAAGGATTTTAATGATGCAATTGTAAATATTGCGGATAGAACCAATAAAACAGTTGTTACAATTACAACGACTCAAACCATTACAAGGCGACAACAATCGCCTTTCTCATTCTTTTTTGATGATCCGCGATTTGACCAGGAACGTGAATATCAGCGCCAGGGATTGGGTTCAGGCGTGATTGTATCTGACGATGGATATATCATCACAAACAATCACGTGATTGAAAATGCAGATGAAATTAATGTTCGGTTTTTTGACGGTGATGAAGTGGACGCAGAAATTGTAGGAACCGATCCTGCCAGTGATATTGCCGTTTTAAAGGTTGAATCTGAAGAAGATCTGTCTGCCATCGCGATGGGAGACAGTGAAAGTATCCGCGTTGGGGAGATGGTTTTGGCAATTGGAAGCCCGTTGAATCCAAACCTTGCCCATTCAGTTTCAATGGGAATTGTAAGTGCAAGCGGCCGGTCATCAGTTGGACTGAATATGTATGAAAATTATATCCAGACAGATGCGGCTATTAATCCCGGTAATTCGGGGGGTGCACTCATCAATCTAGATGGTGAACTGGTTGGAATTAATACAGCAATTGCCAGCCGAAGTGGCGGAAATCAAGGAGTAGGTTTTGCAATACCGGTCAATATGGCTCGCGATGTGATGGAGTCATTGATCACCGAAGGACGAGTAGCAAGAGGTTACCTCGGAATTGGTGGAAGTACGGTAGACAGAACCATGGCAAGCGCACTTGGCCTCGAAAGTGCAAGAGGTGTAATTATTGGTGAAGTTCTGCCAGAGACACCGGCAGCAAATGCCGGGCTCCGGGAAGGAGATGTAATTATTAGTCTTGATGGCGAACAGGTCAGCGCTTATAGAGATTTCCAGGTTGCCATAGGCAGCAAAAAACCCGGCGATGAGATTGCGCTTGAAATTATTCGCGATGGAGAAGAGATTGAGTTTGAAGTGGAACTGACAGAGCGTCCTGGAGAGGTTGCAAGCACCGATAATATGAATGATGAAGAGAGAGAAGATCTCCGCGAAACTCTCGGTTTCTCAGTTGATGGGTTAAATGCCAATATCCGTAATCAACTTGACTTGAGTGAAAACGTGCAAGGCGTTGTTGTAACTAATATTTCACAAGGCAGTCAATCATACCGGCAGGGGTTACGACGCGGTGATGTGATTTCGAGGGTTGGCGAGAATGAAGTTACCAATCCAAATGAATTTTATTCAGCCATTCAAAGTTATATAGATGATGAAACCGAAGCAGTTCTGCTGCGTGTAAACAGACAAGGTAGAAATGTTTTCATTGCTATCGAATTGATGTAAAGTAAACCATGTGGTTATGGTTATGGTTAAGGTTAGAAGCCCCTGTCATTGTAGGCAGGGGCTTTTTTTTTTGGTTAAGTAAAATATCACCTGAATTCTGTAAAAAATGCACGCCATCTATGTCAAAATCGCAAAACAATCAGTGGTGGCATATCTTTTGCTACTCTTAATATTGAGGTAATATTATGGAGTATAAAGATTATTACAATATTTTAGGCGTTTCCCGGGATGCTTCCCAGGATGAAATCAGGAAAAAGTATCGGAAACTGGCGGCGAAATATCATCCTGACAAAAACCCGGATGACAAGAGTGCCGAAGAGAAATTCAAAGAGATCGGCGAAGCATACGAGGTTTTAAAAGATCCCGAAAAGCGAAAGTTGTATGATCAGGTAGGATCTGATTGGAAGAAATATCAGCAGGCCGGTGCCAGTGCCGATGATTTTAACTGGGGGCAATATGCCAATCGTGGTGGTGGTCAGAGAATCAATATGGAAGATATTTTTGGCGGCGGAGGCCACGGTGGGAGTGGCAGCCCGTTTTCCAGTTTTTTTGAAACCATTTTTGGCGGTGGAGGCGATCCGTTTGCAGGCCGTCAGTCCCAGGCTCGACAATATCAAAGCAGAACCCGCCAAAATGTTCGCCAAAAAGGACAAGATACAAAGGCCGAAGTTAATGTAGATTTAAAAGACGTAATCACCGGTACAGAGAAACAGTTTCGGATAAACGGAGAGAGAGTTAAACTTAAAATTCCCGCCGGTATTGAAGATGGGAAACGCCTGAAATTGAAAGGGAAAGGTCAAACCTCCCAGGCAGGTGGCCCAAAAGGTGATCTCTACCTGAAAGTGAATGTAAGGGAACCTGAAGGTTTTGAACGAAGGGGCACTGACATTTATCAAAAAGTACCAGTGGATCTCTACACTGCTGTTTTAGGAGGAGAATTGACAGCTCAAACACTGAATGGGAAAATGAAGCTGAATATACCACCTGAAACTCAAAACGGCAGAACTTTCCGGCTTGCCGGACGTGGATTACCAAACTTCAAAAAAACCGGAAAGAAGGGAGATTACTACCTAAAAACCGATATCACCATTCCGGAAAATCTTACCCAGAAAGAGAAAGATCTTTTCAAGAAACTCGCTGAAGAGCGGCGGGATTAGAAGAGCTGACGTTTGAAATAGTAACGCAAGCCGGCAGAAAAGTTAAAAACTCTTTGGAATGCTGTTGTTTCAGAACCATTT